>Ga0136634_10000341_pt1 | contig 21845 bp, 18 predicted proteins | sample AntDrymUQ8332106_2_FD_104654 | JGI IMG/M metagenome (GOLD analysis project Ga0136634, IMG submission 104654) | Polar desert sand microbial communities from Dry Valleys, Antarctica - metaG UQ833 (21.06) | ecosystem: Environmental > Terrestrial > Soil > Desert | place: Antarctica: Dry Valley... | reverse complement strand
TGTTCGGGCATGACGAGGAGCACGCGTTGGGCATCGCGGTGGACCTCGTCAATACCGCGCCGGAGACCGCCGGTGACGAGCGCCTTGCGACGCTCGACGATCTGCGCGAGCTGGTCGAGCAGCACGAGGTCACCGAGGTCGACGAGCTCACGGACGCCGACCTCCGCGGCGTACGCACCCTGCGGAGCAGGCTGCTCGAGGTCTTCGAGGCTCGGGGCAACGATCACGCGGCCCACCTGGTCAACGCGATCGTCGCGACGGCCCGCGCGACGCCGCGCCTCACCGCCCACGACGGTCATGTGTGGCACGTCCACTACTTCGCGCGGGACGCCACCATCGCCGAGCACCTGGCCGCGGACTGCGGGATGGCACTGGCACGGGTCGTCGCCGAGGGCGAGCTCGAGCGGCTGCGCCGCTGCGACGCCGGCGACTGCGACCACGTGCTCGTCGACCTTTCCCGCAACCGGTCGAAGCGGTACTGCGACAGCAAGCGGTGCGGCAACCGCGTACATGTCGCGGCGTACCGGGAGCGCCGCCGCGCCGCCGAGGTGGGCTGACTCCTCGCTTCCGGGGTCACGGGTCGGTGTACGTCGCCGCGCGCTCGGCGAAGGCGACCATGGCCGCCTTGGTCAACGGCCCCGGCGCATCCAGGGTGCGGCCGTCTACCGCGTGCACGCCGTGGACATCGCGGGTGCTCGAGGTCAGGAACACCTCGCTCGTGTGCTGCAGCGCCTCGATCGGCACGTCGGCCTCGACCGCGTCACACCATTCGAGGACGAGCGCACGGGTAACCCCGGCGAGGCAGCCGGTCGCGATCGTGGGCGTGACCATGTGCCCGTCGAGCTCCAGGAAGACGTTCGAACCTGTGCCCTCGCACAGCCGTCCGCTCGTGTCCGCGCACAACGCCTCGGCGGCGCCGCGCTGCTTGGCGTACGCGAGCGCGACGACGTTCTCGGCGTACGACGTCGTCTTGTGCCCGGCGAGGGCGCCCCGCTCGTTGCGTGGCCAGGGGGTCGTGACGACTGCCGAGGTCGGCGGCCGGTCGGGCAGGGGCGCGACGGCGACGATGAGGGTGGGGCCGTCGAGACCCCGGTCCGAGCCGAGCGGAGAGACCCCGCCGGTGTAGGTGATGCGCAGCCGCGACCGCACGGGGAGGTCGGGTTGCGCAGCGAGCGTGGCCGCGACAGCCGCCCGTACGGTGTCCAGGTCGGGCTCCGGCAGCGCGAGCGCCGCGGCGGACGTCGCAAGGCGCCGTAGGTGCCGGCCGAATGCGAACGGCGTGCCGGCCAGGACCTTGACCGTCTCGAACACGCCGTCGCCCACGGTGAGCCCGTGGTCGAACGCCGAGACCACGGCCTCGGACTCGGACACGATCGTGCCGTTGATCCACACCGGCCCCCGCGTGCCGGCTGTCACGATGCGCTGTCCCGCGCCTTCACGTCGCGTACGTCCTGGGCGATGCGGACGACGGCCAGGTAGAACTCCAGGGTCATGCGCGCCATCGCGAGCACGACGACGATCGCGAGCGGGCCCAGGATGAAAAGCCAGAGGATTCCCAGCCCCGCCGAGGCGTCGAAGAACACGACGGCGATCAGGAGGTAGTACAGCGCGACCGCCACCGCGATCAGCGGGTAGACGATCTTGACGATCGACGGCGTGCCGTAACGCGTGAAGCTGAAGTCCAGCAACGCGGGGAAGAACCCACCCTCGCCCTTGGGCTTGGCGGCGGGCTGCTGAGCGCCCTGTTGCGGCGGTGTGTAGGGGGATGAGCCCTGTGGCGCGTACGCCGGAGGCGGGCCGTAGGCGGGTTGGCCGTACGGCGGCTGCGGGCCAGGACCAGGCTGCTGGCCGGGACCAGGCTGCTGTTGGGGGTACGGCTGGGGCTGTCTGCTACCGGGCTCAGGCTGCCAGTAACCGGATTGTGGCTGCCCGGACTGGGGTCCGGACTGGGCTCCGGACTGGGCTCCGGACTGGGCTCCGGACTGCAGCGGCGGGCCGTACTGCGCCGGGTGGGGCTTCGACAAGTCCGGCTTCGGCTGGCTCGACGGCGGCTGGTCACCTTGCGGGCCGCCGGGGGGCGGACCCTTCGGCTGGTCGGTCATCACCGCTCCTGTCCTCATGGAAGTTCGCGCCCCAAGTCAACCAACATCTTCGCGTCGGCGGGCACGCGGCGCGCTACCCCGGTCGGGCCGGGTTGCTCACGTAACCTCGGTCGATGCCGCCCCGAAGGTCGCGCTCCGTCGTCGCCGCATCTCTCGCGTTGATGTCGCTCGCGGCCTGCGGCGCGGATCCGGTGGAGCCGGCCGGCCTCCCGGTGGCCGCAACGTCGGACCCCGGCGACACTCAGGCGCCCGCTGTGACCCCCGCCGTACGCGCCCCGACGGCCGCACCGCCCGCGCCGCCGGTCACCCCCGCGGCCACCGCCCCGGCGGAGTCGTTGACGCTGGCGTTCGTCGGCGACATCAACTTCGAGTCCGAGATCCGGGCGCGCCTGGATGCCGACCCGGCTTCGGTGTTCGGGCCGGCGGCGCAGGAGCTGGCCGCCGCCGACCTGACGTTCGGCAACCTCGAGACGGCCATCGCCGAGAGCGGGGCACCCGAGCCGAAGACGTACACCTTCCGCGCGCCGCCCACCGCGTTCGAGGCCCTGGAGCTCGCCGGCTTCGACGCGGTGTCGATGGCCAACAACCACGGCGTCGACTACGGCGCCGAGGGTCTCGAGGATTCGCTCGCCGCGATCGCCCAGACCGACGTCGCGGTGGCGGGGATCGGCGCGAGCGCCGCCGAGGCGTACGCACCCGTGTTCCTCGAGGCGAAGGGTCGCCGGGTCGCGTTCCTGGCTGCGCTCCAACTGCAGGACCAGACCTGGAGCAACTGGGGCGCCACCGACTCGAGCGGCGGCGTGGCGAGGTATGACGACAGGTTCGTCGAGTCGGTGCGTACGGCCGACGCGCAGGCCGACGTCACCATCGCTTACCTCCACTGGGGCCCCGAGAACGAGGCGTGCCCTCATGCCGACGTCGCGCCACCGATCGTCGACGAGCTCATCGAGGCGGGCGCGGACATCGTCGTGGGCGCGCACGCGCACATGCTGCAGGGCGCGGGCTGGCGGGACCGGGTCTTCGTGTCGTACGGCCTCGGCAACTACCTGTGGTACTTCCAGCGCAACGAGCAGACCACCCGTACGGGCATCTTCACGGTCACGGTCGAGGGGAACGACGCGGTCTCCCTCGACTACTCCCCCGCCCGGATCCAGACTCCGAGCGGGATCCCGCTGCCGATGACAGGCGACGAGGCTGCCGCGGCGCAGGTCGAGCTCGAGGAGCTTCGCGCCTGCACCGACCTGTCCGCCGCGCCGCCCTCCGGAGGCTGAGGAAGCCCCGTCCATCCCTCGGCGATGTCGCGTCGTCGGGTTTCACGGCCCTTCGGCGCATCGGATATGGTGCTCGGGCACGTCGGGCGTACGGCTCGGCAGCGCGCGGACGTGGCTCAGTTGGTAGAGCATCACCTTGCCAAGGTGAGGGTCGCGGGTTCGAATCCCGTCGTCCGCTCGAGGGCCGCCCTCGCACCGCGAGGCGACCCGCGAGGCGACCAGCGGCGGTGGCGGAGTGGCCGAGTGGCTTAGGCAAGGGCCTGCAAAGCCCTGTACACGGGTTCGATTCCCGTCTCCGCCTCGTACGGCACCACGGCAAGGCCAGCTCCCAGCACGGCACGAGCACGGGCGATTGGCGCAGCGGTAGCGCGCTTCCCTGACACGGAAGAGGTCACTGGTTCGATCCCAGTATCGCCCACCAAGCGGCACAGAAAGCCCCGCCGCTTCGGTATCACAGCGCTCCCGCCGCCGCTCTGGTCAGGGTCGACCCCTGACGGACAGGGATATCGGCATCGAAGGAGCGTCGCCGTGGGTGAGCTACTCATCAACATCGAGGACTTCGGAGCCAAGCGCGGCGAGACCTTCAACAACGCGCCGGCGATTCTCGCTGCATTCGCCGAGGCCGAGACCGAAGGTGGCGGTCTGGTCTACGCACCGCCCGGCGTGTGGGGCATCAACGCCCCGGTGATCGTGCCTGCCGGAGTTGCGTTCATGGGCGCCGGCAAGGAAGGCGGCACCATCTTCAGCTGCATGAGCGCAGCCGCGGGAGTTCAGTTCGGTCTGACGTCCGGGGGCGGCACCCGCCGCGGGCTCTCCGGTCGGTTCGAAGTGGACGGCAACGATGTCGCCACCCGGCCCCTTGTTATCGCACTCGGCGCCAACGCCGACTACATCGACATCTCGGTGGCCGACTCCGCGGACATCGGTCTGCTCATCGAGGGTTCACAGAACATCGGGATATACGGGCTCGAGGTGCAGCGCTGTCCGAAAGGCCTGGTGGTCGACCGGGGCGCGAAGAACGTCACCGTCACTCGCGGCACGATCAACGACTGCAACACCGGCATCACCATCCGGATGAATCTCGCACACCCGACGGGGCTTCCCGAGCCGGCACGGATCGTGGTCACCGATGTGCTCTGCGAGACCGTTGTCTCCGGCGGCATCGGCTTCCAGGTGAATGCCGGCCAAGAGATCTTCTTCGTCCGCGGCGCCCTCAACGTGCCGACCAACGGGATCGCGGTCAAAGCTGAGCGCCTCGATCCGGCGGGCGTCGGCGCACATCTGCGTCAGATCGTGCTCGACGGCGCGCAGCTCGCCGGTGGCGGTGGTGGCACCGGGGTGCAACTGCTCTCCGAGGTCGCCGTGACCATGATCGGCGGAGCCATCACGCAGGGCACCGGCACGACATTCGATGTCCGCAACGCGGACGCGCGGATCGACGTCGACCACACTGTCGTGCTGGACAACGCGAGCGTCCGGCGGTTCTCGACCAACACCGGACGCACCGAGGCGCAGATCATCTCCCATTGCGGCGTCTGGACCATGGAGTCCCTCGCCGATGTGAGCGCCACGAACGACATCACGTTCGTCCAGCCCGCACCGCTGACGCTCTTCACCGCCGAGGCCGAGTCCGTGTGGGAGGTGGAGGCCGACCTGATGCTCGACGGCTCCACGACGGGCCAGGCGCAGGTGGGATGGGAGGTGCCGGCGGGGTCGACCTTCTCATGGTCCTCCCTCGGCACGGAGTTGGTCGCCGGGGTCCTGCAGCTGTCCCGCCAAGCTGTCACCAGCGCGCCAAGCTTCAAGACACGCGGCGCCGGGACGCCAACCCAGCTCAGACTCACCGGCCTGCTGAAGGTCGCCAGCGCGAGCGGGAACATCGTTCCCGAGTTCAAGCAGGCCGCGGCCGACACGGCGGTGCCGACTCGGCTCCTCGCCGGGTCCACGGTGCGATACCGACGTATCGCCTAGTAGCGACCAGCCGCGCTCAGGGCGCAGAGGGATCGATCCGGGGTAGTTAAGCCCCGAGGCCGACCGGTCCAGCAGCGTGGCCACCGGCTCGGCACCGTGGCACAACAGAAGCTCCAAGCGGTGTCGACGTCCTCGTCATACCGGATGGGTACGTCCATCGGTTGGCGGGGACGCTCGGCGTCGGCCCCTGTCGCGCGACATCGCCCTCAGCGGTCGCGAGACCTGCGGCTCGACTGGTCCTGCCGCAACTCCTTCGTGATTCGCTTCCACGTGGAGATCTCGGCCGCGCGCAGGCGGGCATCTTGGCGCAACGCCATGTGCCGCATCTCCCGCTGCAGCCGTCGCCAGCTCTCCAGCCGACGCAGCGGCAGCTCCCCCGATGCGATCGCTGCGTTCACCGCGCAGCCCGGCTCGCTGCGGTGCTCGCAGTCCGCGAAACGGCAGCCGCCCGCAACAGCTTCGATGTCACCGAAGACGCGGTCGAGGCCGGCCTCGGCGTCGAAGAGCCCGACGCTGCGCAAACCCGGTGCGTCGACGACGATGCCCCCGCCGGGGAGGACGATCAGCTCACGATGGACGGTCGTGTGCCGGCCCTTGCCGTCGGCGCGCAGCTCCCGCGTCGCCATTGACCGCTGGCCCGACAGTGCGTTCGTGAGCGTCGACTTGCCCGCGCCGGAGGGTCCGACCAAGGCGACGGTGCGTCCGGGCAGCAGGAGCTCGGCGAGCGCCCCCAGGCCTGCGCCGGTCGTTGCGCTCACCACGTATACCGCGACGCCGGGAGCGGCGAGGGCGACGTCGGCGCGGAGGTCCTCGGCGTCGCTCACCATGTCAGCCTTGGTGAGCGCGATGGCAGGCGTCGCACCGCTCTGCCAGGCGAGCGCGAGGAGCCGCTCGATGCGACCGAGCTGAGGCTCGGGGAACAGCGGCTCCACGAGCATGGCGATGTCGAGGTTGGCGACGAGTGGCTGACCCTGCGACTGCCCGCGCACGGCGGCACGGACGAGTGAGGTACGCCGCGGCAGCAGCGCCTCGATCGTCGTCCGGGCGTCCGGCCAGCGCCTCAGCACCGCCCAATCGCCGACGCAGGGCGCCGCGCTCGACTGCCTAGCGGAGGCGGCGAGCACCGCGCCGGAGGCGGTGGCACGCACGGGACCGCGCCCGTCGAGCAGGTCGAAACCGGAGCGGTCGACCCGCGAGATGCGGGCGGCGCGTTGGCCGTCTCTGTCGTACGGGGCGAAGGCGGCGTCGAGGTCAGCGTCCCAGCCCAGGGACGCCAGCTGGGGCAGCATCGCGAAGGACGCTAACTCCCGGCGGGGTCGCCCGTCACTGGGTTATCGGGTCGCTGCTCGGCCTGCGGCGGAGCAGCCGACGTGGGCTCCTGTCCCCCCGAAGCGGCGGCGAAGCGGTCGCGCGCGACCCTGCGACGAACCCGTCCCGTAGTAGGGCCGGGGTAGTGCATGTCGATCTCGGCATTGATGGCCGCCCCGATCAGCACCGCCAACGCAGTGACGTACAGCCACAGCAGGACCGCGATCGGCGCGGCGAGCGGGCCGTACAGCGACGCACCCTGCAGCGCGAAGTCGAGCGTCGCCCGCAGTGCGACCGCCCCCACGATCCAGATGAGCAGGGCTACGGCGGCGCCGGGGAGGTCGGACCCCCAGCTGGACCGGACCGGGACCGAGAGGTGGTACAGCGTCGTGAGGAACGCAACGGAGAACAGGATGACGATCGGCCAGTACAGCGCAGTCAGGATCACGAGGCTCTCCGGGAGCACCCGGCCGACCAGCGTAGGGCCGGCCAGCAGCAGCGGCACCGCGACGACGCCCAAGACCAGGCCGACGACGTACAGGCTGAAGGAGAGTGCGCGGGTCTTGATGATCCCGCGGGTGCCGCCGAGGCCGTACATGATCGTGATCGTGTCGATGAAGACGTTCAGCGCCCGCGACCCCGACCACAGGGCGAGCACGAATCCGATCGAGATGACGCTGGAGCGGCCGCCCTCGAGGGAGCCGGTGAGCGTCGGGTACACGACCGCGGCGACGGTGTCGGGCGTCAGCACGCGGCTGGTCGCGTCGATGATCGCCGTCTGCACGGACTCGGTCGCGCCGGAGCCCAGGACATCGGCAAAGTAGCTGAGCGACGCGATGATGCCCAGGATGAGCGGTGGGAGGGACAGCAGCGCGAAGAAGGCTGCCTCGGCGGCGAGCCCGGTCACGCGGTAGCGCAAGCTGGCTTTGACCACCCCGACGACCAGCGTTCGCAGCACCGCCAGAACACGCCTGGCAGTCACCCGCGGCGGCCGTGCGACCGCGACGGCAGGCGCGCCGCCCGGGGCCGCTCGTGGCGCGCCGACCGCCAGGTCCGGCGGCTCGTGCGCCGGCGTCGCGTCACTCACCACTCGGCTACGGTAGCCAGCCGCGCCGGTCGAGGAGCGGCGGCGCGACTAACTCGTCACGCCCTCGCCGGCCGGGCTACTCGCCCGGATCCGGTGTTGCGGCTGCCACGGGTGGTGAGCTCACGAAGACCCGCGTCTCCGCCGTGAGCATGACCGAGTCGGCCAACGTGGTGCCGGCGTTCGGAACAAGCGTGATCGATGTGAAGAGAATCGCCCGCGGCTGCTCGAGCTGTACGAGGCGGAGGAACTCCTCGATCCCCGCAAGTGGACCGGACGCTCGGATGGTCACCGGCAGGGCGTACAGCGATGCAACGGACGGGGCCTCCTCCGTCGTTGTGGTGGGGTCTTCTGTAGCCTCGGGTCCGGGCTCGACCGGCGCGACGACCACGGTCGGGGCACTGATGTCGATCGGACCGCCGGACGTGATCTCCTCGACGGCAACGTCTGCTTCGGCCGCGGTCTCGGCGAGCGCCCGGACGAGCGACTCCAGCTCGTTCGCCGCAGGCAGCGCCTCCTGTTTGACGGCGAGGGCGGCGCGCCGTTCGTCGATGCTCTCGAACTGGGTTGCGAGCACGCTGGTGCGTGCCCGAAGACTGCCTATCTGGCCCTGGGCCTGCTCGACCTCCGCCCACTGCTCCGCTGCGCCGGCGCGCTGAGGAGCAAGGACGAACATCCATCCGGCGAGCGCGAGGAGCACGCTGAGCGCGACGCCTCCCGCGAGCCACAGCCTTACTGGTGTCCGTGCCATGTCAGCTCCCACCCTCGGCTGCGATCCCCGGCGCGCCAGGCGCGCCGTCCGGCGGGTAGCGAAGACTGCGGACCGAGCTGCCCAGGGTGACCTCCACGGTGAACTCGATGGCGGCACCGCCTTCGAGGACCACCCGGCTGCCGAGGATGTACGGCACCAGAAAGCCGTCCACACTGCTGAGCGACTCCACCCAGGCCGCCACAGCTTCATGGCTCGGCGCCTGCCCGGTCACGGTCAGCACGCCCACGTGGTCCGCACCCGTCGGGTCGAGCAACCCGGTCGACGCTGTCTCCGTCTGTTCCGTGGTCGCCGCCGCAACATCTGCGACGTTCGCGGTGACACCGGTGAGCCGGATCTCGCCCAACGCAGGCGTGCTGAGCGCGAGGAGCCGCTCGTGCCAGGCGAGGTCGTCGACCATCAGGTCGGCCAGGACACGGTCGACGTCGGCACCGGCGGCGGTGATTGCCGGAAGTTCGGCGTACGTCGCCTGATCGGCCTGCAACGCAGCCACCGTTGCCAGCTCCGACCGCAGGGCTGCGTCGCCTCGGGAGTCGTCGAGGCGGAACCACACGAACCCGGCGCCGATGGCGACGACAACGAGAACGAGCACAAGAATCAGCTTGCGCTGTACGGCCCGCACCTTGCGACCGGCGAGAATGTCCGGCGGCATGAGATCGACCCGTGCAGTCGGGTCGACGTATGAAGGGGCGGCCTCCTTGGTCGTGCTCGACGCAATCACCTGGGTCGTCATGAGGGTCCCAATGCCAAGCCGATGGGGACTGCAAGCTGGTAGCGAAACAGCTCCAGTTCGTTGATGTCGAGGTTCTTGCCCTCCACTTGGATGTTCCACAGGGGGTCGGCGCGCTCCACGTGCAGACCGAGCGCCTTGTGTACGACGTCCACCAGGCCGCGCAGCGAAGAGCCGCCGCCGCAGAGCCGAACCCGCTCGACTCGAGCTCCGGCATGCGTCGACGTGTAGTAGTCGAGCGAGCTGCGGATCTCCTCCACGAGGGGGGTCACCGCCAGGCTGATGAGGTTCGTCGTCTCGATCTGCTTGCCCACCATCCCCTGCTGACGCTTCAGGTCCTCAGCATCGGCGACCGTGATGCCGAGCCGCTCCTGTAGGACAGCGGTGATGTCGTCGCCGCCCCGCAGGACGATGCGCACGATCTTCGGCACGCCACCCCGGTGGATCACAATGTTGGTGACCGAGCCGCCGATGTCCACCAGCACCTCGGTGGCCGGGCCGGGCTTTCGTCGCTCATCGACCTTCTCCTCCGCGTTGAACAGCCTGCCGCGTCCGACCGCGCGGAGCAGCGCGAACGAGGCGAGATCCACGGCGACCGGTCGCAGCCCCGCAGCCTCGGCGCATCTCACCGTTGCGGTGATGTTGTTGCGCGGCGAGGCAACCAGCAGGCCGTGGATGGGCTTGCCCTCCTCCGGCACGTCGAGCGGCAGGAAGTCCAGCACTGCCTCGTCGACCGGCAACGGCAGCATGTCCGCGACCAGGAAGGGCAACGAGCGCTTGATGTCCGCGGCGGCCACCCATGGCAGGTCGATAGTGCGCACGACGACCTGCTGGTTGGCAACGCCCATGACGACGTCGGACTGCGAGAACTTCCGCTCTTTCCACAGTCGGCGGATCGCGTTTGTCACAGTGGCCGGCTCCTTGATCTCGCCGCCCATGACCGCGCCTTCGGGAAGTGCCACCTGCCCGAAGTTGAGCAGTCGGACCCCGTCCGTGGTTGCAATGATCTCGGCAGCGCGCACGCTGGCGCAGCCGATGTCGAGTCCTGTCATGCGGTGCTGGGACACGTCGTCCTCCGTAGCGTCGGGGCGTGAATCGGGTGTGCTTCGAGTCCGCGCCTGGTCACGCCGCTCCCGTCATCACCGCGATATAGGCCCCTGCAAGGGTGTTGCCGTGGAAGACGCCGACGAAGGCGCCCGCGATCAGGAAGGGTCCGAACGGCAGCGCAGTGCGCCGGCTGGCGCGCCCGGCCGCCATCAGCGCGAGGCCAACCGTCGCGCCCAGGAGGAAACCCACGAAGAGACCGATGCCGAGGGCACCCCAGCCGATCCAGGCCGTTGTCAAGCCGAGCAGCGCCGACAGCTTGACGTCGCCCCCACCCATGCCGGCGGGCCAGGCGATCGAGAGCAGGCGGAAGAAGCCGTAGGACAGGGCAGCGCCTGCGAGACCGCGCAGCAGCGCGGCCCACGCACCGCCACCGGCGCTTGCGGCGACGAGGAGCGCGAGGACGACGACGGATGTCGAACCGACGATCACGTCGGGCAGGCGGCGCGTGTCCACGTCGATGAGCGCGAGCGCGATCCCGGCTGCGGCCAGGTAGAGCAGCGCCGGCAGTGCCCACGACTGGAAGAAAGCCGCGCCGAGAAGCGAAAAGGCTGCCGCTGTGCCCGCCTCGACCAGCGGATAGCGGACGCTGATCGGCGTTCGACAGTCGGCGCACCGGCCATGCAGCACGAGCCAGCCGAGAACGGGCACGTTGTGCCAGGGGCGGATCGGCGCGGCACACTCCGGACACCGACTCGCCGGCCGCAGGAGTGACTCGCCCCTCGGGACGCGATGGATCACGACGTTGAGGAACGACCCGACCGCGAGGCCGAGCAACGCGCAGGTCGTGGCGACGAACCACGCAGGAAGACCGATCATCAGGGCGCCAGCCGCTCTGCAACGCCGAGGATCTGCCAGGTCGATGCGTCCGGGTCGGCGCTCGCGTCGGAGAAGCTCGGCGGCTGCCGGGTGAGAAGGTCCAGGTCGTAGTTGACCGAGAGCGTGTAGCCGGAGCGCGACGTCACCGACGTCGGGCCGTAGTAGGCGGCGAGCATGCCCCGATGCCGCTGGTACACGGCGCCGTTGAGCGTGAGCGTGCTCAGCTCGGTGCCTCGCATGGGGTTCTGGACAGTGAGAGCCCCGTTGGCGACGAGGATCACTCCGTTCAGCGTGAAGGGCCGCAGCGACGTGACCAGGTTGGTGTACTGCTTCGACGGGTGGGCCGCGTCCGTCAAGGGGACCGCGGTAAGCGGCGAGTAGAGCCCGGTGATGTCGTTGGGGCATGTCTGCCCGGGCACCGCGATGGGCGGGACCGGGACGGGGAAGCAACCGACCGGGTGGTAGATCTCGACATCGGCCCCGACCGTCCTGCCGTTCCCGGCGACCAGCCCGACCATGCTGGCCGTCGTGCTGGCGTAGGTGATGTCCTCGGTGACCACGATGTCGTGGTCGGTGACGACGGTGAGGTTCCCCAGGATCTTGCCCTCGATGAACGCTGTCCCCAACCCGCCCTGGTACAGAGTGACGTCCCTCGCCCGCGGGAAGGTGTGGGCTTCGCGGTTGGCCGTGAACGCGGTCGCGAGCGCTGAGTAGGTCTCGCACCTCGGCGGCGAGCCGGGCGGCACCACGAAGAGCTTGGTGCAGACCTTGCGCTGCACGACCGAGTACAACCTCGACCGTTCGTACACCGCGTCGACGGTGGTGGGTGACGCCGACAGCGTGCCTGCGACGGACATGGAGTACTGCGGCGAGTTGATCGCCGGGACGATCGCCGCGTTCAGCTCGTTGAGCCAGGGGGTGAGGGTCGACTCGATCGTGGCCCCGTTGGGTGCGGCCAGAAGCTTCTCCTCGACCGTCGCAATGGGTTTCATTTCGTCGTAGAACTTCTTCGTCTGACCGGTCACGTGAGAGCTCGTGTAGGCCTTGCGCAGGTTGAACAACGGGTTGGTCGCACTCGCCGGCGGAGCCGCCGGGCCGTCCTTGACGTAGAACACGGTGGACGCGGTGACCGGGATCGGCACCTTGACCAGGCCAGGTGCGATCAGCGGCGGCACCAGCACGGGCGAAGTGCCCGCGCCGCACTTTGCAGCCAGCGACGGTGTGCCCGGGCTGGTCACCGTCGCGGTTGTGACAATGGGAGCCACCGTGGTTGTCGTCAGCACGATGCGGGTGGGCCCGGTGAACACGCACTGAGCCGCCGTACCGATATCGGCAACCGGTCGCGGCAATGCCAATGGGCTGACGGCGAGGGTGGGCTTGATCGAGCCGGTGTAGGGCTCGCCACCGAGCTTCGCGTCGCTGCGCCACCATCGAAGTGGCGTTGCCGGCGCCGGCACGGAGTCCTCGTCCCACTCCGTGAGGATCGGTGCGCGGGCCCGCGGGCCCGCGCCTCCCGTCACCAGCCGGCTGTACAGGAGCGCGTCCTTGCTGTAAACCTGCGCGGGGTTCGGGCTGCCGCTCGTGATGAAGCTGGTGCCGTACGGCACTTCGCAGGCGTCCTTGCGCAGGACGCTGCTCGCGCCGCCTGGCGAGGTCGTGGTCTCGGTGTAGTCGACGCCCTCGGCGAGCCCGCGCAGTCCGCGCAGCTGGGCTCGACCCGGGCCGTACTCAGTCGCCGGGGTGTCATACCACAGGTGCTCACAGATGTCTGTCGCCTTGGCACCGGACCAGGTCACAGAGCTCGGCTGTGACGGGATCAGGTTGGCCTTCGCCCGGATCGCAATGTCCGGCAAGGGGACCGTGCGGGCGGCGTAGTAGGTGGCGATGTCCTGCGGACTCGCCGTCTCGATCTCCGTGAACATGGCGTAGTCGAGCAGGGTGGCCGTCATCTTGAAATCCGCCACCAACGTCCGGGTGACGTCCCCCAGCTCGCCGGCCGCCCTGTCTCCCACCTGGCCGGTGACCGCCACCCGCAGCACCTTGGCGATGTTCATGTCGGGCGTCTCCAGGACGTCCCACGTGTACGCGGCGCGTCCGGGGGCGCCGTCGGCCGTCGGGACCCAGACCGGCTCCGTGCCCGCGATGCCTGCACAGCCGGCGGCCTCGCCGCACTGTTCGACCGCCAGCGCGAACTCGTCGACACCTGCCTGCGCGGCGGCCAGGGCAGCGGCCGTGTCGGCGGCGTGGGCGGAGGGGCGGATGTTGCTCGCGCTCAGCCCGATGGAGGTGCCCACGAAGATCATGCACAGCGTGGTGACGAGCACCATCAGCACCATCGCCGAGCCCCGCTCGTCCCGCGCCCGTTTGCCTGGCGCCATGTCAGCTGCTCCCCTTGAGGAGCGTCGTCACCGTTGTGTAGGTGCCCGTCTCGGCGGGCCGCAACGGGTTCGACGGCGTCGTGAAGGCGATCTTCACACCGGCGATCTCCGCCAGCTCGATGCTCGTCAACGGATCATCCCCGTAGGTCAGGCACGAGCCGAGGGACACACAGTTGACCTCGTCCCCCAGCGGCAGATCCTCTTCCAGCAGGGGCGTGATGAGCCATCCGTCGTCCAGCGGCGCTGCCCGTGGCGCGACGACCCGCCACACCGCTGACGCGCCGCCGGGCATCGTGGCGCAGTTGGTCCACCGCTGCTCAACAAGCTGGCCCTCCTCGATCGCGAGTCGAATGCCGGCAACGGGGGGCTTGACGTCGGGGTCGTCCGTCTTCGAGTTAACGGCCGCGCAGAACATGATCTCGGCCGGAGCGGCGGAGTAGAAGCGCGCGACACCGGGAGCCGAGCTACCGGTCTTGTCGACGGCAACACGCAGCAGGGCCGTCCATGACTGCATGGTCGCGCGGGCGGCAGCCGCCTGCTCGTTGTGGCCGTCCGCTTGGCGCGTTGCCTGCAGGCTCGAGGTGAAGAACAGCAACGCCATCGCACCGACGATGGAGGAGATGACCATGCCCACGAGCAGCTCGACCAGGGTGGTTCCGGCATCGTCGCGGGCTTGACCCGCGGTTGGGGGTCGAGGCGAGCGTCGGCGCAGGTGCGCAGGCCGCTCGACGTCGCGCCGGGGTTGCATCAGCATGCGCGCACCGAGTCGAGATAGACCGCACCACTGGTGTCGGCGAGGGACGCATCGCCCGAGCCGGGCCAGGCCACGCGGACCGTCACGACCCTTGTCAATGTTGCCGTGCACTCGGTCGCCGGGAAGACGAAGCGCTTGACCGAGAACGTCGTGCCGTTGCGCACGATGGTGGTGTTGCCTGCGGTCAGGTCGTCCGGGTTGGCGGCCGCCATGATCTGCTCCATCTGCGCGGTTGCCAGCCCGGCCGCCACAACGCGGTTGTCGTTGGCCTCCGCGTAGTGCGCGGAGCCCAGCACCGCCATGCCGGACGCCCCGGCGACACCCATGAAGATCGTCAGACTGACCAGCACCTCGACGAGGCTGAAGCCCGCGTCGCGCGGTTGCGCGGTCGCACCGATCCGGGCGGCCGCCGAAGCGGCCGACCCGGAACGACGCGAAACGTGCATGGGTGTGCGATCCGCGCGCTGCGTTGACCGGCTCAGCTGCAGGGGGTGGTCGACACGACACCGTCGTCGCTGTCGAGGTAGAAGGTCTGAGTGTCGTCGAGCTTGCCGTGATCGGCCAGGAGGCAGTAGCCCTCGGTGTCGCCCGAGACCTGCTTGAGTGTCACGTCGGGGCTGGTGTTCATCGCCGCCATGTCGATCGAGGCGTACGTTCCGTTTGATGCGAACCATTCCTCCGCGATCGGAGCGGCGTTACGCAGGTCGGACTCGGACGCGCTCGCCCAGGCCTTCTCACGCTGGCTGAGGAAGACCGGGATCGCGATCGCGACGAGGATGCCGATGATCACGACGACCACCAGGAGCTCGACGAGTGTGAACCCATCGTCGCCCTCGCGGCGCGCACGCGCACGGTTCCAGAGGAGTTTCATCATGTCGGTTCCTACCTTTTCTGGTGGTGCGTTGACCGCTCGGCCACGGTGGCTCGAGCGGGGATCATGGGGGCTCGCCGCGAGTGGTCAGCGGTGGACGGAGCCTGCGGTTGTTGCTGGTTCTTGGTCATCGCTGCTCAGCCGATCTCGTTGAAGATCGAGAACATCGGGAGGTAGAGCGCGACGATCATGGAGCCGACGATCGTGGCGAGCAGGACGATCAGCAGCGGCTCGAGCATCGCGGTGAGGCCCTCGGTCATAGCCTTGACCTCGGCGTCGTAGAAGTCGGCGACCTTGTCGAGCATCGGCTCCATCTGGCCGGTGTCCTCGCCGACGCGGATCATGTTGACCACCATCGGCGGGAAGTGCGCCTGCCTTTCGAGGCCGTCGGCGATCGACCCGCCGTCTCGTACGGTCGCCTGCACCTCGTGGATCGCCCGGGTGAGCACGGCATTGCCGGTCGCCGCGGAGACGACATCCAATGCGTTGAGGACTGGGACGCCGGAGCCGAGCATGGTCGCCAGGTTTCGGGCGAAGCGGCTGATGGCGGTCTTCTTGAACAGGGTCCCGAACACCGGCAGGCGGAGCTTGAGCCCGTCGACCTTCAGCCGCACCTCCGGCCGGCCCTTGACCTGGCGCCACCCGACGAATGACGTCACCGCGAGGACGGCCATGAGCGGCGTGATCCACCACATCCGGTCGCTGATCATGACCAGCACCCGGGTTGGCAGCGGGAGCTGGCCGCCGAGGTCGGTGTACATCTTCTCGAACACGGGGACGATGAAGAGCAGCATCGCCACCGATGCCAGCAGGCAGATGACCAGGACGACGATCGGGTACATGAGCGCCGACTTGACCTTGCTACGGAGCTCGAGCTCGGTCTCGAAGGTGGAGGCCACCCGTACCAAGGACTTGTCGAGGAAGCCACCGAGCTCCCCCGCTGCCACCAGCTTGATGAGCAGCGTCGGGAACGCCTCGGGCTGCAGCTCCATCGCCGCCGAGAGCGACAGGCCGCCCTGGATGTCGCGAGACACCTTGATCAGCGCCTCTTGGAGCGGCTTCTTCTCGGTCTGCTCGGCCAGCACGGACAGCGTCCGCAGCAGCGGCAGACCGGCGCCGACCATCGTCGCGAGCTGACGACACATGAGGGTGAGGTCCTTGAGCGTGACCCGCTCGCCGAGACCGAGGATGTTCACGTCACGGTGAAGGCCCTTGCCGACCTCGTGCACGGACGTGGGCACGAAACCCATGCCGCGCAGCTGCCGGACGAGTGCCGCCTGGTCGGTCGCGGCGAGACGACCATGCACGGCCTTGCCATCGCCGTCACGAACGGCGTAGTCGAATGTCTTGGCGGCGGCAGACATCAGGCCCGCCCGAGGAGCAGCTTGAAGCTCGTCGCGTCGTGAGAAAGGTCGATCGCGGCAGCGCGCGTGATCCGCTCCGAGCGCACCAGCTGCGCGAGACTCGCGTCGAACGTCACCATGCCTGTGTCTCCGCCTGTCTGCATGGCGGAGCCGACCTGGTGCGTCTTGCCGTCGCGGATGAGCGCTCGGATGGCTGGCGTCACCACCATGACCTCCGCGGCCAGCGCGCGACCCTCGCCGGAGCGCAGCGGGACGAGCGATTGGCACACGACACCGCGCAGGGTCGATGCGACCTGCGTCCTGATCTGTTGCTGCTGGTACGGCGGGAAGATGTCGATGAGGCGGTCCACCGTCTGCGCCGCGTCCTGGGTGTGCAGCGTGGCCAGGACAAGGTGCCCGGTCTCGGCTGCCGTCAACGCGACCGACGTGGTCTCGAGATCCCGCAACTCGCCGACAAGGATGATGTCGGGGTCCTCGCGCAGCCCTCGTTTGAGCGCCTCCGCGAAACTGGCCGTGTCCGCGCCGACCTCGCGTTGGTTGACGATGGACCGGGCGTGGTCGTGGACGTACTCGATGGGGTCCTCGATCGTGAGGATGTGCGCGGACCTGGATCGGTTTGCAAGGTCCAACAGACTGGCGAGCGTGGTCGACTTGCCCGATCCCGTCGGGCCGCAGACGAGCACGAGCCCTCGTGCCAGCTGCGCGAAGGTCGCGACGACGGGCGGCAGGCCGAGGACGTCGAGCGGGCGGACATGGCTCGGGATCAGCCGGAACGCCGCTCCTACTGCCCCACGCTGCCGGTAGACGTTGATGCGGAAGCGCGCCCGCCCTTCCAAAGGGCTGTACGCCAGGTCGAGTTCGTTGCTGAGCGCGAACTCCGCCTGCTGCACCGGGGTGAGGATCGAGCGGACCAGACGGTCGATCTCGTCCGCCCGTAGCTTCGGATGTCCGGCGAGGGGGGTGAGCAGACCGTGCTCGCGCAGCGTGGGAGCCGCGCCTGCGGTGAGGTGGAGGTCAGATGCGTCGCGTTCGACGACGACGGCCATGATCGCCTCGAGGACCCTTCGGTCACCTGCTGTCGACTCCCCTGAGTCCGCTCCGACCGTGGCCAGCGGGGGGTTGCTCGACCTACCTGACTCCGCTGCGAGGGAAGGCGGTCGCCCGACGAGCGTCTGCGGGGGGAAGCTCATTGCGTCGCCCCCTCTCGAGTGGAGCATGCGGCTGCCCGGGTGACCGGATCCGCGCTTGGGTGTGTGTACTCAGAGTAGCCGACTCATACTTTAAGTAATCGGCTTTTGGACGAATTGCCCCCTTCAGGCGACGACTCGGAGGATCTCCTCGACCGACGTGACGCCGAGCGCGGCTTTGGCCAAGCCGTCGGCGCGCAGCGTGATCATTCCGGTGGCTCGCGCAGCGCTCGCCACCTGGCTCGCCGCAGCGCCGGACACTGTGAGCTGCTCGAGTTCCTCGTTCATCGTCATCACCTCGTGCACGGCGATCCGACCGCGGAAGCCGATCTGCGCACAGTGAGCACACCCGTCCGGCCGGTAGAGGACACCGCCCGCCGGCATATCCGAAGGCGCGAAGTGTGCCGCCGCAAGATCCTCGGCAGTGGGCGTGTACGACGCGCGGCAGTGGTCACACAGCCGGCGAACGAGCCGCTGGGCGAGCACGCACGCCACCGATGAGCCGACGAGGAACGGCTCGACGCCGATCTCGATCAGCCGCGTGACGGCACTGGGAGCGTCGTTGGTGTGCATCGTGGACAGCACGAGGTGACCCGTGAGCGCCGCCTCGATCGCGATTTGCGCCGTCTCCCGGTCCCGGATCTCACCGATCAGGACGACATCGGGGTCGCTCCTCAGGATCGCCCGCAGCGCGGAGGCAAAGGTCAAATCCGCCTTGGTGTTGACCTGCACCTGGTTGACGCCCGCGAGGCGGTACTCGACCGGGTCCTCCACGGTGATGACATTTATCGCCGAGGTGCTGACCCGGTTCAACGCGCTGTACAAGGTCGTCGTTTTGCCAGACCCCGTCGGACCGGTCACCAGGACGAGGCCGTGCGGCCGATCGATCGCCCCGCTGAAGCGCGTGAGGTTTCCGGGGGCGAAGTCCATCTGGCTGAGGTCCAGGCGAACACCCGTGGTGTCGAGCACGCGCAGCACGATCTTCTCCCCCCACACCGTGGGGAGGGTCGCGACGCGAAGGTCCACGTGACGCCCGCTGACAGGCAGGGTCAGGCGGCCGTCCTGCGGAAGCCGGCGTTCGGCGATGTCGATCTCGGCCATGACCTTGACCCGGGAGAGCAATGCGGGCTGGATGCTCTTGGGCAGCTCGGCGATCTCGTGAAGCACGCCGTCGACGCGGTAGCGCACCCGGACGCTGTTCTCCCCCGGCTCGATGTGCACATCCGATGCACCGTCGCCCACAGCTCGCGTGAGCAGGGAGGTGACGTAGCGCACGACCGGGCTCTCGTCCGTGACCTCGGTCAGCGTGGAGAGGTCAGGCAGCTCCGTGCTCGCGGTCGACGTGAGGTCTTCCAGGTCGGAGTCGCGCCCCGTGTACCGGTCGATGGCGAGCAGGATCATGTTGCGTGGCGCGACCGCAGGCGTCGCCGCGAACCCCGACGCGAGGCGAACGTCGTCCAGCGCGAGCAGGTTGCCAGGATCGGCCATGGCAACGACAAGCTTGCCCTCCTGGACCGCTATCGGCAGCAGCACATGGCGTCGGCACAGGGCGGGCGAGATCAGCTGAGCCGCCGTCCGGTCGACGCGATAGCTGGTCAGCTCGATGTAGTCGAGCCCGTACTGCTTGGCGAGCGCCCTGGCCAGATCGGCAGGGTTGATGATGCCGCGCTCGACCAGGGCCGCCCCGAAGGCGACACCGCGCCGATAGTGGTCTGACAGCACCGGCTCGAGTGCCCGCTCACTGGCAACCCCGCTCAAGGTCAGGATGGCGGCGAGCTCACGAGCTGCATTGCGCATACGCCACGCTCCGATCGGATGCCGTCGGCCCGTCCGATCGGCCCTCTCATGATCGCAGATCTGACGACTGAGCGTGATATGCCGTCACTATAAGCAACAGTCATACCATCGGCGAGGTCGAAGGAGGGCCTATGGACGAGCCACCCGAGAACCCCCCGGCTACCGGCTCCGACCCGTGGGTGGTCGTCGGTCTGGACAACGGCGGCACCGCCAACAACGCCACGGTGCTCGACGCGGGCGGGCGCTTCATGATCGACCGGCTGGTGGAGACGCCGAGCCGGGTCCGGGAAGGCCCGGACATTGCCGTCGAGGCGCTCGTTCTTTCCTTCGAGAACGTGCTCGCGGTCACCGACGTCGCCCGCGCTGCCGTACGCGCCGTGGGCCTGGACACCCCTGGGCCCGCTAGCGCGGACGGCGTGATCTCGTCGAAGGGCTCGACCAACTTCTCCGCGCCGGCATGGTGGGGCTTCGACGTCCGCGGCGCGCTCGAGGCACGCCTCGGCCTGCCAGTCGTCTACAACAACGACGGCAACGCGGCCGCGCTGTACGCCCACGAGATGCACTTCGGGGACGCCGCAGCGCAGCATTCCTCGGTGTCGGCCGTTGTCGGCACCGGCCTGGGCGGCGGCATCGTCGAGAGCGGCCGGGTCGTCAGCGGCGCGGCCGGCATGGCGGGCGAGCTGGGTCATATCCAGATCGCGCTGCAGGGCCTGCTGGCCGACGACCAGCCGATCCCGGCGTGCAACTGCGGCCTCCTCGGCGACGTCGAGAGCATCGCCTCCCTCACCGGGATCGCCAAGAACCTGCTGCCGTACTGGTTGACGAAGTTTCCGGACCATCCGCTGCATCAGGTCGACTCGTCGGAGACGGCGGCCAAGCGCGTACGAGGTCTGGCGGAGGCCGCGGACCCCATGGCGCTGCGCATCTTCGACCAGCAGGCGATGGCGCTCGGGCGGCTGTTCTCCGTCGCCGCGAACTTCACCGACCCCAGCACCTACTTCGTCGGAGGCGGGGTGGTGGAGTCGGCGCCGCACTTCCGGGACTGGTTCCTGACCGCCGTACACAACTACACCGCGCTACGCGAGGAACAGATGCGCGTTGCCACCTTCGCGCTCGTACCGGATCTCGACATGGCCGGCGCCCGCGGCTCGGCCTATGCCGCGGCGGCCACCATCATGGCGTAGTGAGCAAGCCGCGGCACTCGAAGGAACAGCCGCGGCCGCATCCGTTCTGGCCGCCTGAACCTCCCCCGACTGGGGGGCGTTGTGCTATCCGAGGTATGGCACGGGGTGGCCCTGCACCCGTAGGAATAGCACAGGGCCACCCGGTGCCAATCAGCGAATGGTGTGACGCCGCCCACGCGTCGGATCTGGGGTCTAGTCGGAGCCGGAAGGTAAGTTGGCAGCTCAGTCCCCGGGAGGTTTTCATGTCCGACCTGAGCGCCGGCACCGACGCAGGCCTCGATCTCGACGCTTCGCTCGGCGCCGCCGACGCGCAGGTTGCAGGGCTGGTCGAGGCGGAGGTCCGCCGCCAGCACGAGCAGATCCGGTTGATCGCCTCCGAGAACTACGCCTCACGCGCCGTCATGGAGGCCACCGGCACTGTTCTCACGAACAAGTACTCCGAGGGCTATGCCGGCAAGCGGTACTACGAGGGGCAGCAGGTCATCGACCAGGTCGAGACCCTGGCAATCGAGCGGGCCAAGGCCCTTTTCGGCGTCGACCACGCAAATGTCCAGCCCTACTCCGGGTCGCCCGCCAACCTGGCGATCTACCTCGCATTCCTCACCCCGGGCGACACCGTCATGGGGATGTCCCTGCCCGCCGGGGGCCACCTCACCCACGGCTGGGGCGTCTCCGCGACCGGCAAGTGGTTCCGTCCGGTGCGGTACGGCGTCCGCAAAGAGACCGGGCGCGTGGACATGGACGAGGTACGCGACCTCGCGCTCGCCGAGCGCCCCAAGGTGCTCTTCTGCGGCGGGACCGCGATCCCGCGCACGATCGACTTCGCCGCGTTCGCCGAGATAGCGGCGGAGGTCGACGCGGTGCTGGTCGCCGACATCGCCCACATCGCCGGGCTCGTCGCCGGCGGTGCGCATCCCACGCCGGTCGGCCACGCCCCGGTCATCTCGACCACGACCCACAAGACGCTGCGCGGACCGCGCGGCGCGATGCTCATGAGCACGGCCGAGCACGCCAAGGCACTCGACCGGGCGATCTTCCCCGGATTGCAGGGCGGTCCGCACAACCACACGACCGCCGCGATCGCCGTCGCACTGGGCGAGGCCGCGACGCCCGAGTTCCGGACGTACGCGCAGGCCATCGTGAGCAACGCCA
>Ga0136634_10000340_pt1 | contig 21906 bp, 21 predicted proteins | sample AntDrymUQ8332106_2_FD_104654 | JGI IMG/M metagenome (GOLD analysis project Ga0136634, IMG submission 104654) | Polar desert sand microbial communities from Dry Valleys, Antarctica - metaG UQ833 (21.06) | ecosystem: Environmental > Terrestrial > Soil > Desert | place: Antarctica: Dry Valley... | reverse complement strand
TCCCGCCCTTCATCGGCGGCGCGGTGCATTTCCCAGCCCTCAGCGCCGGGCCGGCTCGCCACGTAATGACCGGTCGCCATGACATGGGCCGAGAGGTCCTTTGCTGTCTCCAGCAAGTCCTTGAACTTGATCGACTGATTGCACGCCACGCAGGGAATGGGCGTGTGCCCGGCCACATAGCTGTCGGCGAAAGGCTGCATCACCTTGGCGCGGAAACGCTCCTGATAATTCAGCACATAATGCGGAATGCCGAGACTTGCGGCGACGCGGCGTGCGTCGTGAATGTCCTGGCCGGCGCAGCATGCCCCCTTACGGTGTACGGCCTCGCCGTGATCGTAGAGCTGCAGGGTGATGCCGATGACGTCGTAGCCCTCGCGCGTCAGCATCGCCGCGACAACGGACGAATCCACCCCGCCAGACATTGCCACGACGACGCGCGTCTGGGAAGGCGCGCTCGGCAGCATCAAGCTGTTGAGAGCGGTCCTTCCCTGTCCGTCCAGGTCAGGGCGAATGCCTGCGATGCTTGGGCTCGGGTGCATGCGTGTCTACACGGTGATGAATTCACTTTTGTCGCCACCACAATATAGACATGGGGGCACGTGGAGCAAGGGAGGTTCGCTGCGTCGTCCACTCCCGGTCGCTTTTGCCGCTTTACTTTCGTAAAACCTGGCGCTTAACTTGTTTGTCGGAAAATCTCGCGAATACTTGCTAACAACACCGTCAAACAGAACAAAATTCTCCACCTGTGGTTGCGTATAATTTGAGTTCTCGTTTAAGTAGTGGAATTCTATTTTTCGTTAACCTTGGTCTTTAAAGCAATATTAAGCGAGACCGCGTAAGTTACTCTTGAATGGTCTGACAGTGTTCCGAGAGTACGATGACCGAACAGTTTCGTCCCCGCGTTAAATACGTGATCGGCCCAGATGGCGGGCCCTTGACCATCGCCGATCTGCCGCCCTCGGGCACCAAGAGATGGGTCATTCGCCGCAAAGCCGAGGTCGTCGCCGCGGTTCGGGGCGGGCTGCTTAGTCTTGAAGACGCTTGCGGGCGCTACCGCCTCACCGTGGACGAATTCCTCAGTTGGCAACGTTCCATTGAGCGTCACGGCCTGCCTGGCTTGCGCGCGACGCGAATCCAAGATTACCGCGCCTCATAGCCCTGCGCCACGGCAGTTCCCACACGGGCGGAGCTGCGTATTTACATGCCCCGTACACACAGCTAGCCTCGCTTGGGCGAACAAAGCGGGGTGGCTGCGTGGCTTTTCCTAAGCTCTACACCATCGGATATGAAGGCGCCTCGATTGAGGGCCTTGTCGCCGCGCTTCAGCAGGCGGGGGTTACGCGCGTTCTCGACATCCGTTACGCGCCATACTCCCGCCGCGAGGCGTTTTCGATCGAGGCTCTCGGCCCGGCGCTCACCGCTTACAATATCGCCTATACGCATATCCGCGGACTTGGCAACCCGCCCTCCGGGCGCGAGGCCGCGCGGCTCGGTCATGCCGCCGCCTATCGTGAAATTTTCACCGCGCATCTGAACGGGCCGGAAGGGCAAGCTGGATTGCACCAGGCGTTAGCATTTGCTGAAGCAGATACGCTCTGCCTGCTCTGCATGGAACGCGCCGCACGCAACTGTCACCGCAGCATGGCCGCCAAAGCGCTCGCCGCGCTGACCGGCTGCGAAATCGCACATCTGCAGATAGACTCGAAAAGCGCGCATCCCGCCCAATCCGCCTTCGAGTTTTGAGGGACTTGGAGCGCGTCTATCCGCCCCAGCGCGTCCTGGCGCTTGGAACAGCCTGCGCGGGCCAAGAGCTGCTTGCGGCGGGCGCGGGCGGTGCGTTTTTCAAATCTTCCGTCGAAGCCAGGGGCTGGGCGTAACCCGCTGAGGCATCGCCCGTGGCACAATCCGCGCGGCCAAAGATCCAGCTTTCCACATCGCGTTTCAACTGCACCGCGAGAGGGGTCGGAAACGACAGATTACGGGTCGCGATCAGCGTATTGTCGTTGAAGGCATGAAACTGGATGACAAACCCCGGAGCGCGTTCGCGCTGGCCTGCGAAGATCGTGACTTGATCCAATTGCGACAGCCCCTCGACGGTCTCGAGCATAGCGGGCGCGAGATCGTAGCGGTAGCCGGTCAGCAGGCCACCTGGGGCGTTGAACCAACAGACCTTCATTTTCTCGGTGAATGCGTGCTGGACGGTTTTGGGGTTGCCGAACGCAAGGCGCTGCGGTTCGGATCCCTCGATCCGGACCACGGCTGGATCTTTCTTCGCACAGCCAGCCGCCAGGAGCGCCGCGAGAGCTGCAACGCCTACGATGAGCCTGCGCACTTTCACGCCCCCCGACGCCCTAACGCTATCCTCTCTCGATTACGCAGCGAAGGTGTCAAAATTGGGGGAATGCTTGCACAAACCTGCTCTCCTCCGGTGCGTGGCGGTTCAGGCCTTACAGCGTTCATCGCCCTTGGCCCACCGCGCAAGGTCGGCCTTGAAGCTTACGTCCAGCTTTTGCTCGAGCCGCGTATTCTGACTGGAGATCAAGGCGCCGCTGGATTCCGCGGTAATGTCGATTCTGAACGCCGATACCCCGCGCCGTCCATCGTCGGCTCTTTCATAGAGGATGATCTTGGCTTCTTTTATGTCTCCAGGCGCGACCTCCGCGTGAAAGCCGTGGTTGGTCAGTTTGGGGGAGCCCGGCGTAAGCCAGCAAGCACGGATGCGCTGGGCCAGCAGCGTATAAGCGGCCACGGGCGGCTGGGCGATGAGAACGGAATCTGGGCTAGATGGGCCAGAGAACAGGCTGATCTGCCCGAGCGAGGCCAGAGTGAGGCCGGACCCCTCCGGCTCCGGGCTTTGCGCCGCGTCAGGGCTGGGTGGTATTGCGGGGGTAGCGGCATCCGTTTTTGCCACGATGTTGCGCCCGCGCTTACCCGGCCTACGGGTCGGTAGGGGCGGCATGTCCTCAGCTGTCGCCGTCGCAAGTTGAACTTGAGCCGATGCGCTTGCTTCGCCCGCCGGCTCGCCGCTCCCCAAAAGTGACAAACCCGTGACGCCCGAGGGACCGGCGCAGCCTGCGATCAGCATGGCCACCACTAAGCCTAGACTGTTAAATTCCGTCCGCGTCATCACATTGTAAGCCATCGTCAGCCTTGCTTTTCTGCTGGGCATAGCCATGCCGCAAAGGCGAATTTCGCCATTTCGAGCCATGCTCTAATCGCGAAAATTCACAAATTGCAGCGGCTGCTCCACGTCGAGGCCTTTCAAATGGGCGATGACATCTTGGAGATCGTCGCGCTGCTTTCCCGTCACGCGCAGCTCCTCGCCCTGAATGGCGACCTGAACCTTTAATTTGGCGTCCTTGATGTCCTTGACCAGGCGTTTGCCGAGTTCCTTGGCGATGCCGGTCTTGACGACCGCAACCTGGCGGACGGATTGCCCAGCCGCTTTCTCTGGGGTTTTGTAATCCAGCGCCCCAGGCTCGATTTTGCGCCGCGCCAAATGTCCCTGGAGCAGCTCATGCATCTGTTTGAGCTTCAGATCATCATCGGCGTGGATGGTCAGTTCCGCATCTTTCCGCTCGATGCGGCATTTGGAACCTTTGAAGTCGTAGCGCTGCGCAATTTCGCGGGCCAAGTTTTGCAGCGCATTATCGACCTCGGCCAGATCAGTTTTCGATACGATGTCGAACGAGGGCACGGCACGAATCCTCTTGCATTCGTGCCAGTCTTGGCCTTTTCAGCCTACATGCAAGCAAATCCGGGCTCGTCTCCACAAAGTTGACGCGCGGCGTTGTGCGAAAGCGTCATGCCTCGATCAGCCATTGCTTCCGGCGATGCCCAAGCCGACGCCCTGCTTTCCCGCGAGCGGCGATTGCGGGACGCCGCGCTCACCGTGATCCGCGGCGAGATTGCGTTCTTGCGTAAGCTCGCTCTTCTTCAGCTCCTCGCAAGCGTCATCGAGCTCCGCCTGGGCTTGTTCGAGCTTGGCTTGCAAGCCTGCGACGGAAGACCTTAGATTGTCGCGGCGTTGGATAGCGGCCTTGGCATAGGTCGGGTAAGCAAAATGGTTCACATCGCGTATACCGCAGGCGTCCTGCTCAACCTTGATCTGATGGTCGAGATCGTCCGCCATGCGTTTAAAGTCCGTGATCATCATTTCAATGTCGGCAATTTTTTGCCGCTTTTCGTTCACTTCGAACCGGCGCAGCTTCAGCAGTGCATCATGTCTCATGGCGTGTCATGCCCGCCGCCAGGTCGGCGGCACACATGTCCCTTCTCTCGTCGCGGTGCCGGCTCGTCCCCCAACGTCGGAGCCGGGCCGCTGATTGGCCCAAGATCCATGATGGCATGGAGAAATTAAACTGTAGTAAACCACGACAGATGCGTTGTTGCCACAGCTGACGACGAACCGCTCCAGACCCTCAACGCAACCTATGGATGAGCTGTAAAGCTTGCTAATTTCATCGAGGGGATGATTCGCGAGGCAGGGCAAAGAGGGTTGTGCCGGTTTGGTCTCGCTGCAAATCAATACGTTTTGCATCAGTTTATTAAGGCAGCCGCTCCCACGGTATGCGGTGATTTATACTGCTTTGTATGACGTTGCTGCCTTTTTGGCAAAGGCTGCTGACCCAACCGAGTCTGTGCGCTCCAGCCTCTAAACCTCGGATCGCGGTTCTCTGAGTGTGTAGCGTGGGCATTGGGCAACTATGCACCAAAAAAGTGCATCACGCTGATGCGGTGTAGGGGCAAGCCTCCCTCGAAAGTCCTGTAACTCAGTCTTTGTTAACCTGTGCCGTTTACTTTTGACGTGGAATTAACCTTGCCCGATCGCTTCTTGGCGGAATGAAGGCGATCTTAGGCCTACCGGCTGGCGGGGCTTCGAAGGAAAGAGGAATAGGATGAGGGTTCTGCTTATCGAAGACGACAGCGCGACGGCACAGAGCATTGAATTGATGCTGCTATCCGAAGGCTTTAATGTATTCACCACTGATCTTGGCGAGGAAGGCGTCGATCTCGGCAAAATCTATGACTACGACATAATCCTCCTCGATTTAAATCTGCCCGACATCAGCGGTTATGAAGTCCTGCGAACGTTGCGGGTCAGCAAGGTCAAGACGCCCATTCTGATCCTGTCCGGCATGGCTGGTATCGAGGACAAGGTGCGCGGCCTGGGTTTCGGCGCGGACGATTACATGACCAAGCCGTTCCATAAGGACGAGTTGGTGGCGCGCATCCACGCGATCGTGCGCCGCGCCAAGGGCCACGCGCAATCCGTCATCAACACCGGTGATCTCATCGTCAATCTCGACACAAAGACGGTCGAGGTCGGCAGTGAGCGCGTGCATCTGACCGGCAAGGAATACCAAATGCTGGAGCTGCTATCCTTGCGCAAAGGCACGACGCTCACCAAGGAAATGTTTCTCAACCATCTCTATGGCGGCATCGACGAGCCGGAATTGAAGATCATCGACGTGTTTATCTGCAAGCTGCGCAAAAAGCTCGCGATGGCGACCGGCGGTGACCATTACATCGAGACGGTATGGGGCAGAGGGTATGTTCTGCGCGATCCGAAAGATCATTCCTCGGCGGCGGCGTAGCGCAATTTTCAGGCGCAAGCTGTCTCGTGCCAATCGACGAATGCGTGCCCGTAAATGCGGGCATCCAGGCTTCATCGAGCAGTTTGGGTTCGTGAGCTCTTCGCTTGCGTGATCAAGATGCGCGATCAAATTCCTAAGGCGAAGCCGCGCGATTTCCAGGCGAGCGCCATGCCACGTCTAAGCCGTCAGGCCCAGCTTCTCCAGCTTGCCCGCAAGGATGCTGCGGTCGAACGGCTTGATAATGTATTCATGCGCCCCAGCCTCTATCGCGCGGGCAATGTGCGAGGGATCACGGTTGGCGGTGCAGAAGATGATCTTGGGCCCGGTCCCGGTTTTGCGCTGGCGAAGCGCTTCAATCACACCTAGCCCATCAAGGTAAGGCATCGTGTAGTCTAAGAAGATCGCGTCAGGGCTGGTCTGCCGGCATTTGGAGATGGTCTCCAAACCATCCTCGGCTTCCGCGGTATGAAAACGCAAATCCTTCAAAATCGCCCGGACAGCCCTGCGGATGGCGGCGCTGTCGTCCGCGATCAGGCAAAGTTTTTTGCGGGAGAAGCAGGAAAGCACGTTACGCAGCACAGCAAAACGCTCCGGACAGACACCAATACGATAAGCTAACCGAGCCGGTCAGCGGCGGGGCTTGGCCTCAAACACAATATCCCCCCGCTCTTTCCGCACCGTTAACGTCATGTCCGCGGCGCGCGCCAGGCGCGCAGCGTAATAGCCGATAACGGAGCGAGGATCCACGGCGACACTGCGTCCGGCGAAAATATCTTCCAGACCTTCCGGAATGCGCGCGCCGCGGCCACTGCAGCGCAACTCGAACTGCGGCGCGGATAGATCCCCGGTCATCTTCGTAAAAATGTCGCCGCCCGCCGGGATGGCCGGCATGACGACCGCCAGCAGAATGAGAAGGAGCCGCGCTTTGTTCTTTTCCAGATTTCCTGCGGCCACGTCCCAATGCAGCTTGTGCTTCCCTTCCTCGACGAAGGTGCGGACAATCCCTTCCGCGTAGCGCAGATCGATTTCACTGCCGATAGCGGTGGAAGCGCCGAATGCTAGACGCGCATATTCCAGGCGCGCGCGTGCCGCCGCGGCGCTGAACTGGATCAGCTCGAACGCATAGGCCCTGGTCTGTTCGTCCGTTTCCTCGTCCAGCAGTTCGAGCCCGTTGTTGATGGCTCCTACCGGGCCGACCAGATCGTGGCAAATCTTGCTCGACATGAATGCCGTGAGATGAAGATCGTCCAGAACCGCATCCACCGACATGAAATATCCTCTTCTTGTAGCCCCGCCCTGCATTGGCGGCCTAAACTAACGGGAACGCCGCGCGCTGCTAACTTTCATATCGCGCACCGGCCAAAGCTTTACCGTGAGCATTGATAACGAATTGTAATCATTAGTCGATTCTGTGCGATAATTCAGTGGATAATGCATCTGACCCAGCGGATTTGAGACATCCTTCCAGCGAATCGCGTCGCCGCAAGGCTTACAGGGTGCTGGTATTTGACAGGCTTTCGGATTACAGCACGGCAAGCGGGAAAACGGAAAAAGCGGTATTTTCATGAATGATGAGAGTTTCAAGGAGCTCGCGGCGGCCTTGACCCACACCGCCCGGAGCGCGGGCGAACTGATCCTGCGCTACCGCGGAACCGACTCTGAAGTGACGATCAAGGACGATGGCAGCCCGGTCACCGATGCCGACCGCGGGGCGGAGCAGCTGATCATCCATGATTTGGCGCGCATTGCTCCCGGCGTGATGGTCGTGGGCGAGGAATCCGCTGCCGTCCTGCCCGAAGGATTCAATCCGAACGAACCTTTCTTCCTTGTCGATCCTCTCGACGGCACACGGGATTTCGTGCGTGGCGGCAAGGAATTCACGGTCAACATCGCGTTGATCCGAAACCGTCAGCCAGTGTTCGGGCTTATTTACGCGCCTGCTCTGCGCATCCTTTACGTAACGCTTTCCCCCGGTGAAGCCGTTTGCTCCCGAATGAGCCCAGAGCGGGGCGAAGCTCCGGAGGACGTTGTTCAGTCCCGGCTGCAGACGCGCGAGCCTGCGCCGGGTCAGCTCAAGGCGTTGGTGAGCAGGGTGCATAACAATGAGGAGACCGACCGTTATTTGGGCTCGCTTCCGGTGTCGGAAACAATGCATCTGGGCTCTTCGCTGAAATTCGCCGTTGTTGCGGATGGCGGGGCGGATGTGTATGCACGCGTTGCGCCCACTTTCGAATGGGATACCGCTGCCGGCCACGCCATCCTGAATGCGGCGGGAGGCGCGGTGCTTACCTTGGATGGCCAGCCGCTTACCTATGGCAAGCACGATACGGGGCTCATCAATCCTGGTTTCGTGGCGTGGGGGCGGCCCGGAAACAACCCAACGGCATCCACGGCCCCACTTTAGTGGTAATTCGCAATTACCCATGCCCTTATCGGATCAAGACTAAGTTTCATGATTCGGTAGTCACGACGGTAACGTAATGCGTTTAGGGTTCTCGCAGCAAAGGCAACCCTCCCATGCATCACATAAGCCTTATTACGGTCGCGCTTGTCTCGGTTTTGTCGATCGCCGGGCGCGCCACGCCGGTCTCGGCGCAGCCGGACGGCGCCGGCGCAGTGCGCATGGCGCAGAGCAATAGCGATTACCTCCCTCCGCCGCGGCGCGGGGACGGCCCTCCTTCCGGGGCGTATGAGCAGCCGCAGCAGATCACGCCCCGGCGCAACGATCCTTCAGCCCCGCCGCCTCCGCCATATCAGGGAGATCGCGACCGCGCATATGACGACGATGAAGCCGCCGCGCGCGACGGCTTACCGCCGCCGTCACGCGACTATGCCGCGCCGGCGCCGCCCTATGACGACCGGACATATTCGTCCGACGAGATCGTCGATGCGGGCCATCGTTTCTTCGGCGGAATCTCCAAAGGGCTAGCAAAGGTCGTGGAGTACACCTTTTCGCGGCAGGGGCGCCCTAACGGCTATGTTTTGGGTGAGGAGGCTGGCGGCGCGCTGATCGCTGGATTGCGCTACGGCGAAGGCCGCCTTTATACCAAGCATTCCGGCGTCCACCGGATTTATTGGCAGGGACCATCCTTCGGTTATGATTTCGGCGCGGAAGGCTCCAAGACGCTTATTCTGGTTTACAACCTCACGGATGTGAACCAAATTTACCATCGTTTTGCTGGTGTGGACGGCTCCGCCTACCTTGTGGGCGGCGTCGGGGTCACCTTTCAAAGCTATGACGATGTCGTTCTCGCGCCGATCCGTTCCGGTGTTGGCGTACGCCTTGGTGCGAACGTAGGATATCTGAAGTATACCAGGACGCCGACCTGGAATCCATTCTGAGGCAGCAGTCTGAGCGAACGGCGCCGGGGGCGGTATCCGTTCGTAAAGTCTGTTCGCTTGCTTGAAGACGTGGCAATAATGGACTGCCGCGTAGTGCGTGAGAGAGGGAGCCTGATTTTATGATCGAGTATGCCTTGCTGGTCATGCTTGGCTTCTGCGCGGCAGGACTCTTGGCGCTGCTCATCGCGCCCACGATCTGGAATCGCGCCGTTCGCCTGACCACCAAACGGCTGGATGCGACCCTGCCGATGTCGCTGTCCGACATTGAAGCGGGCAAGGACCTCCTGCGTGCCTCTTATGCGGTGCAAATCCGGCGGCTTGAAGCCGGTCTCAACAAAGCCAGGGATAAATCGGCCAGCCAGCTCGTTGAGATCAGCAAACTGCAGATGACCATCGGCGAGTTCCGCGATCAGATCGGCACGCTGGAAAGACATCTCGAAGAACGCCGCAACGCGGCCAACGTCTTCGAGCGGACGATCAAGAAGCGCTTTCCCGAATTAGAAGCGGCGCTCGCGGCGGCAAAATCTGCACTTGACGAGCGGGCTTATGAAATCACTGACATCAACAACAAGCTGCACCGCAAAGACGAAGCGCTCACGCTCGCTCAGCGCGCCGCCGGTCTCCAGCAATCCGAAATTCGCCGCCTTCGGGAGACGTTGGAGAACAGCAGCGGCGACCGCACGGGACGTTCAAAAAAGCGTCCCGCACAATGGTCGCTCGAGGAATTCCGCTCCGAATACGACCGGCTCAACCTTGAAATGTCCAAGCTGCGCGAGCAGCTTGCTCTCGGCCATGAGCGGGAGACGAGCCAGATCGCCGTCCTGAGAACAGAGCTGCAAAATTTGGCTGAGCAAATTATGGCTTCGGTCGCTGTCCAAGAGAAACAAACCGACAGCCAGCGCGCAGGCGATACCCTGCCTCCTCCTGGCAGGCGCGAGCCGACGCCGCGCAAGCGCTCGCCGGCTGACCGCCCCCTTTCCCCGCCCCAGCCATGGCCGCGCGGGGCGCAAAGGCAGGCCGTGCTGAAGCCCGCGCCTTCGCCTACGACGACAGCCAGTCCAGGTTTTAGCGATGCCCAGGCGCTCGCGCCTGGCAATCCGGCTGCTTCAGACCCGTCAAGCCAGTCCGAAGCGGATGAGGGGTCTTCACGATCGGCTGAAGCAAAGCGGCCCTCGGTCGCAGTCGAGACGCAACCGGGCTCCAAGCCCGAAACTTCGGCCGCGTTGAAAACCCTGCTGGATCGCGCCGCCGCCGTTGCGCAAAAGGATAAATCCGGCGAAGGCGAGGCTGCAGGCTCCGTGTTGGCTCCGCCACGCCCCCAATCCGCGACTGCCTCGGTGCAACCCACGCCGGAGAGCAAGTCAATTTCGGCGCCGCGTAAGTCAGTCGCCGCTTCTGACGCACCGCCCGCCACCATCGGGGAGGGCTCTACAGTGTCGGAGATGTCCTTGGCGCAGGGTTCCTCAGGCAAGACCAATGTGCCCGAGCCCGACCTCGACCGCATGCTGCGTGAAATTTTCGATAGCCGGGCAGGCACGCACTCTGCCGCGGGCGAGGAACGAAAAGCCCTGCCACTAGCGTCTGCGGCCGCCGAGTTCCAGGCGGGCAAGAACAAGACTGAGACTTCGAAAGCCGCCGTGCCCTCAAAGGAAGATAGAGCCGAGGAGGCCGGCGATAGCGACACCGACAAGAAACAGTCGCTGCTGGACCGCATTCGGGTGATGTAGGCGTCTCTGAATGTTCCAGGGCCGCTCCGCAGGCGAGCGCCGGGCTCCGTAGGCAAGCGCCCGGCGAGCCGCGATTGCCGCCTTTCCGCGTCAACCGCATTTCGCAACAAACCAGCGCGGCACTTTCCCTCCCTCAAGCCATCAAGTCGCCAGAAAAGCGTGGCTTTCGCTTTCTAAGCGCAACGCGGTCAAATGCCCCGTGAAGCAGCCGCCCGTGTCGATTCCGATGCGGTTCGTCCGTACTTCCGGCTGTGGAACGGGGGTATGGCCATGGACGACCATTTTGCCAAAGGAACGGCGGTAAGTGAGAAACGGCTCCCGAATATACAGACAATCCTGTTCTTGCTGTTCCTCCAGCGGCACGCCGGGCTTCACCCCGGCATGGACGAAAAAATAGCCGCCGAACGCGACAAAAACTTGCAAACCCCTGAAAAAGTTTAAGTGATCCTGCGGTATAGCCTCCGCCATGGCTTGGGTAAGGCGCTCAATCCCGGCGATGTCGTCGCCGTAGTCAGCTGAAAGAATACCGTACGAGGCCAGTGTCTCGGCCCCGCCATTTGCCATCCAGAACGGCACCATCTCCGGTTCGGTGAGACTGCGTAGCAGCATCTCTTCATGGTTGCCCTTGAGATAGACGCCGTCGAAACCCGCGGGAATCCCGCTTATGAGCCTGTCGATCACGCCCCGGCTTTCCGGCCCGCGGTCGACATAGTCTCCCAGGAATATGAGGGTGCGCCGTAATGCCGGGGGCTGTGCCTCATCGTCCAGCCGAACCATGCGGAGAATTTGATCCAGGAGGTCGAGTCTTCCGTGGATGTCGCCGATTGCATAAATCCGCTGTCCCTCAGGCAAGGAGGGTGCTGCTGCCGCTTTCCACATCATCTCCCGTGGGTAGAAGGAAGCCTCGGCTTTGTCAAAGCTAAGAAAGAGGGCACGTGCGCGCCAGTTGTGAGGCCGCTTGCGCGCTGGCCGGCCCATTCTTGCCAGTTTAAGGCCGTTTTTTTCATCGCCGCGCGACTACATAGACACAGTATCAAAATTTTGGCACTATTCGGCGGCTTATTGTCAAAGCAATGCGCGGTAGGCTTGCCCGGCGAAAGTCGTAACGGTATGGGCCACGCGCGGTGACGGACGGTGACCGGCTGACCTTGCCTAAGGCCACGGCGCGGCCCATTCGGAATTTAGCCCAAAAGAAAGCACAATCTTGCCGCGGCGACAGGGACTGAGGAGCTGAAGGTGAATTTTCAGCGGGCACATCTTTTCATTCTGGGCTTATTGCCGGCTCTGGCGATGCTGGTCGCGCCCGCCCCAGCGCAACAACTCCGGTCTCAGCCGCTGGCGCGAACCGCTCCTGCCGCCCCTCCCGCCGTCAATAACCCATACGCCGCAGCCAGCCGGTGGACGCTCGGACTGGTCACGAGCGGCGTTGAAGGCACCGCCCTGCAAATGGCCGCGGATCTATCCAGAGCGCTGAATGATGGTCCCAATCTCCGTTTGATCCCGATGGTGGGGGAAAGCTCCATCCAGAACATCACCGACCTGCTCTATCTGCGCGGCGCCGATTTGGCTGTCGTGCAATCCGATGTTTTGTCCTACCTCAGGCGCAGCAAGCGCTTGCCGGGCATTGAGGAGCGCATTCAGTACGTCACCAAGCTGCATTCCGAGGAATTCCACGTTCTGACACGCATGAAATATCTCTGCCTTGCCGATCTCACCGGAAGAAAGGTGAATTTCGGCTTGGAAGGAAGCGGCACTGCGCTGACCGCGGAGGCTGTCTTCGACAGCAATCAAGTTAAGGTTCAGCCGCAATACATGGATCAAGCCACGGCATTGGAGAAATTGAAGTCCGGCGAAATCGACGCAACGGTGCTCGTCTCTGGTAAGCCCTCATCCGCGTTCAACAGCATCCGCTACACGGACAGGGTGCATTTCCTCGATGTCGATTTTGCCGAAGGCCTGCAAAAAGACTACCTTCCCGCGATCATGACGCATGACGACTATCCCGATCTGATCGCGCGGAATGAAACGGTGGGCACCATTGCCGTCAGTGCGGTGCTCACCGCCGTAAACGCCAAAGCCGGGACTGAGCAGCATCGCAAGATCAGCCGGTTCGTTGAAAGCTTCTTCGGAAATCTCGACAGGCTGCGCCAACCGCCACGACATGTGAAATGGCAGGAAGTCAACCCCGCATTGCCACTGACCGGATGGGCGCGGTTCTCCGCGGCGCAGCAATGGCTGACGAACAATCCTCCGCCGGCCGTGCCAAGCAACAACTTCCTCTCTTTGCCGGAACCGCTGACGACGGGCTCAATTGTCCCGGTCGCGCCTAGCGAGCCGAGTTCCGCGCAGACCAGCGAAATATTTCAACAGTTTTTACGGGATCGAGACGCCTCCTCCAGAGGCAATCGCTAAGGGCTGTTCAACGCTTTCGTGCGCTGGTATCAGCACAAGAACCAGAACTGATACTGTGATAAGAGAATAGACTTTGTGACTAGAGTGAGGGGCTGTTGGAATGAACAATGATGAGAAGATGACATCTCGCGATGACGAGACGCTTCCGGCCAATGGCGACGAACAGCATCCGCTCCAAAATACGTCTGAAGACCAGCCCAGCGAGGCCGCGCCCGAACAAGATGGGAGGGGCCCTCAGGCCGGTAAGACATTCATGTTCCCAAGCGCAAAAATCCGTTCGGCCGAGCCCCGGCTGGATGCCAGCTTCGGCATGCCCGACCTTGCTTTTCTCGCCGAACGTCGAGCGGAAGACAACAATCCGGATGCGGAATACGCCGCACAGGATAGCTCTGAATTCCTAGAACTGAATAGTGCAAGCAAGGTGGCCGGTCTGTCGTTGCAAGACGGCACGGGTTGGGAGAGCGGCGGGAGCATTGCTAGGCCCTCCTCCTTGCGCGCGCGTATCGAGCGGCAGGAAGCCGACGATACCTTCACCGGTGGACTGTTTGCCAACGACGATGACCTGAACGACCCGGTGTCCGCCGACAGCAAGGCAGGCATGAGCGCCCGCCATGAAGCAAACGTCACGCCATTCCCCGGAACGGTGTTGTATCGCCACGCCGATTCCGCTCCGGCCGATTTGCTGCGCGGCGGAGCCAAATCAGCCGACATTTTTGGAGAAATTTCCGCCCGCGCCAACGAAGACCAAGGTGCTGCCTCGCTCGAGGTCTCCGCCGTGCAGGACACGCTGGCGGACGCGGTGCAATCGGCGCTGCGCAACGTCTATGGCGGGCACTCGGAAGCGGAAGACGCTAACGCGGACGAACTGGACGGCTACACCGTCGCCGAGGCGCTTGCTGGAACGGAGCCCGCTCTTGACGAGAAATCCTGGCCTGACCAGCCCTTCGCGGGGGATTGGCGGGCATCGCGCGCGGCGGATTACGAGGCCGAGCCGCGCGCCTCCGATGCACCCAATACTGAAGCCGTTTTGGATTACCTCTATAGCCAACGGCGGCAGGAACGCGCGGCTTCCTATGTCCCAAAGGAGCTTAGCCTAAACGACTTTGCCGCTAAAGATTCTCTCGACGAGGATTGGCAAGAAGATACCGGTGTCGATGATCAAGCCCGGCGCGTATCGCTGTTTCCCGAGCGCGAGCGCGGGGGAGACACTTATCGCGGACGCGGCCCAGACTTACAGCCCTCGGCTTCGCCCGAGGCTTCCATCATTCGCGGCGGCTACTATCCCGATGATGCCGTTCGTCCCGCGCTCAATAGCGAATGGGGGCAAGCGCCTTACGCCACGCCGCAAAATACGCGCGGCGCAATTACCCCATCTTTCGCACCGGCGCTCGCGGCGCAGGGCGATCAATTGCAGGTTCAAGGCCCTGATAGCGGCCATCTTCTCGGCGCCGCTGGACTTGGCCTGATCGGCGGCATTGCGCTGGCTGGCGTACTGGCTGTTTTCGTGTTCAATTCATTTGTCGATGAGAGCGGGCAAACCATAGGTGATCCGGGCACCAAAGTCGTCGAACGGCTCGTTCCCGCCCAGACCACAGGCAGCCCCGCCGAGCCGCGCCCGGCGCCCGAGATCAGAGCAGTGCAGCCAGCAGCACCGGTCCTGCCGCCGGTTGCCCCTCCCGTTGAAGCCCCGAACGCGATGCCCGCCGCCGAACTGCAACGGTCAGCTGCGCTCGACCCGGCGGAACCCCAACGTCCAGCCGATACCAGGGCGAAGCCGAACCTCGCGGCCAGCGCGGTTTCGGGCGCACCCGACACCCCCATCAAGCTCAACATCGCTCTTTCCGACCCCAATATCGGCGACGCCCTTATCAGCCTTAAAGGGCTGCCGAAGGAAGCCAAGCTCTCAACCGGCATCGATGTTGGTGGCGGGCAATGGCTGCTTCCTCCAGGCAGGCTCAAGGATGTCACCATCACCGCACCTGGCACGGCCGCGGGCAACTACCAACTCGAAGCGCAGCTTTTGAAGGATGACGCGCAGACTAGCATTTCGGATCCGGTGCCATTTAAATTGAGCATCGCCGCCCCGGCTGGCGCAAGGCCGGCGCCATCTCCTGCCGTTGCTCCGGCTCCGGTTTCGGCGCCCCAGGCCACAGGTGCCGCCGTGAGCCGGGTAAGGCCGGAGGCCTCGCGGCTTGCGGCTCTGCCGGATGAAGCGCCGCAGCCCGACACGGATTTCCTCACGCAAATGCTCATCCGTGACGGCAATAAGAAAATGCGCGAGGGCGACATCGCCGCTGCCCGCCGGTTTTACGAGCAGGCTACCGCCTCCGGCAACCCGGAAGCGGCATTGGCCATGGGCCGGTCCTTTGATCCGACTTATTTCGAGAAGCTGACCGTGAAGACCGGCAAACCGGACCCTGCCACCGCCTTCGACTGGTATAAGAAGGCGCTGGATGGGGGCCTCGTGACGGCGCGGGTGAAGATAGACACGTTGAAGCAGTGGCTACAGCGCTAAGAGCCCGTCGTGCGGCTTTTTCATGGGCTCGGCCTGGAGCAGGGCCTAAGCCCGTGTCGAGGCGGCCCATGCGTGGATACCTCCCCGTTGCGCTGCCTCGCAGTGATCGGCAGACACAAGCGTGGAAAAGTGTGCCTGTATTTGCGCAAGCTCGCCGACATTGACGAAGCTGGTCTTCGCGAGCTGATTGAGCGCGGTTTTAGAAAGCTGAATGGTCAGTCTTAAGCGGCAGGCCTCCGGAACCCCATAGATTTTGTGCAAACGCTGCTGGGGGACACGCATTCCTTGACTCACCACGAGCGGACAATGGGGGATCCCCGACGTGTCGAATGAAGCAAAGCCAAACGTCCGCATCGGTGTCGGCGGGTGGACCTACGAACCTTGGCGCGGCACATTCTACCCCGCCGGCATGGCACAAAAGCTTGAGCTGAACTATGCCAGCCGCAAGCTGACTTCGATTGAGATCAACGGCACTTACTATCGCACGCAGAAGCCGGAAACCTTTGCCAAGTGGCATGACGAAACGCCGGATGATTTCGTCTTCGCCGTGAAAGGACCCCGCTACACGACCAACCGCCGCCTTCTCGCGGAAGCGGGAGAGTCCATCGAGCGCTTTTTTAACAGCGGCGTCATGGAACTGAAGGACAAACTCGGCCCCATCAACTGGCAATTCATGCCGACAAAAACATTCGATGCCGCGGATATTGCAGGTTTCCTGGCATTGCTGCCAAAGAGCATAGATGGCCGAGCGATCCGCCACGCAGTCGAGGTTCGTCACGACAGCTTTCGCACGCCCGAATTCGTCTCGCTCGCTCGGGACCATAGCGTAGCGATCGTGATCGCGGGCGATTCCGAGTATCCGCAGATCGAGGGAACCACTGCCCCGTTTGTCTATGCCCGCATCATGGGAACGCGTGAAGCCGAAACCAGGGGCTATCCTGAAGCCGCCATCGATGCGTGGGCCCATCGTTCCCGCCAATGGGCCATGGACGGCCTGCCGGAGAAAGCCGAAACCGAATCGCAGCACACAGGCGCCGCCAGCCGGGATGTCTTCCTCTACGTCATCAGCGGATTTAAGTCACGGAACCCGGCGGCGGCCATGGCGCTGATAGAACAGCTCGCAGCGAGCGCATAAACGCCAGAAATCGATCAACCGCCCCACTTCATGCGGCAGGTAGGCCGGTGTCGCAAGGCGACCCGAAAACCATCGGGTGTGCGGTGCCAATCGATAATAGGTTCAAAAGTTTTGGTGGAGCCAGACGGGATCGAACCGACGACCTCGTGAATGCCATTCACGCGCTCTCCCAACTGAGCTATGGCCCCGGAGCAGGATTGATGTCTTATGCCTTTCGCTGGCCGCAAGCAAGCGGAAGATCGTGGCGCAGACGATATTCGCAACCGGCTCGCGGACGCGCTATGCTGAGTGGTCAACAACGGAGACTGTCATGGGAAGCCTAGCCGGAATATTCGCCGCCGCGGCGACGCCGCTCAAAGCCGATCTCAATATCGATCATGACAGGCTCGTCCGCCATTGCGGCTGGCTGCTGAACGAGGGCGGCTGCGACGGTGTGAACCTGCTTGGCACCACCGGCGAGGCGACATCCTTCTCGGTGGAGCAGCGGCTTGACGCGATGCGGGCCATTGCCGAGAGCGGCTTGCCGATGCAACGCTTCATGGTCGGCACCGGCGCGGCGGCGTTGTCCGACGCTCTGCGTCTCACCAGCGGCGCGCGCGAATTGGGGTTTGCCGGAGCGCTGCTCTTGCCGCCCTTCTATTACAAAGACATCGCCGATGAGAGCCTTTACGCCTATGTCGCACGGGTCGTCGAGAAAGCGGGCGGCGGCAAGCTTGGCGTTTACCTCTATCACATCCCGCAGGTGTCGGCGGTGCCCTATCCGATCGCCGTTGTGGAGCGTCTTGCCCAGGCCTTTCCAGGCGCGCTGGCGGGCATCAAGGATTCCAGCGGCGATCTCGATCATGCGCTGGAACTGGTGAAGCGTGTGCCATCCATCGCCGTCCTGCCAGGATCGGAAATCCTGCTGGCGAAAGTGCCCGATGCGGGTTTTGCGGGCTGCATCTCCGCAACCACCAACATCAACGGCGCCATCGTCGCGCGGGGCTGGAAGGCGCGTGACACCGACGCCGGACGGGCGGCGCTCAAGGCAGCCGTCGCCATACGCGAGGCGATCGCGCAGTTCCCGGTCATCCCCGCGGTAAAGTGGCTGCTGGCGGAAATGCAGGGGGACGCCGAATGGCGCCGGGTGCATCCGCCGTTACGGGCACTCACGGACGCGGAATGGACGCGGTTGCGTTCGCTGCTTGCTGAAACCGAGCTCTTCCATACCGGCCAGCAAGCGGTTAGCGCCTGAGCGGACGGACGGCCGCCCTCGCGCCTACTTCTTTGCGGAGGCGGCCAGATTGGGGAAGTGTGCGGCATAATTGGCGGGCGGGTACAGCAAAGCGCGTCCGTCAAGAACCGCATCGCATGGCGTCCACGATGCCATGTGCCGGCTGTCGGATTCCACGACCGGAATCTGCTCGCGCGTATAGAAGGCGGGATCGCTGAACGCCGCGCCATAGACGAACACGATTTCATGACCAGGCCGGCCTTCGTAGGTGAAGCTGTTCTCGACCACTTCGAGCAGCGTGACATCTGTTATCTCCGCCTCGATCTCTTCCAGCATTTCCCTTCGCAACGCGGCGTCGGAGCGCTCGCCGAACGCGACGCCTCCGCCAAGCAGGCGCAGATACGCCTGGCCTTTGACGCTGTCGCGGTGCGACGACGCCAGAAACCGGCCATCAGGGGAAACAAACAAACCCATGGCTTTCACTTTAATGGCGCGCTGCGTCATGACCTTCCCTCATGTGCTGTCACGAGTTGCGGAGGACACCGCATCCGTCAGCGTCTCATGCTAAAGCGATCACGCCTCCGCTGATAGGTTTTGCCGCTCCGCCAGGGCGTTGGCGTTCATGTTGGATTGCGCTGCGATAGAGCGTTTGACATCGCACCGGCGCTGGCCTGTGCTGACAGGGCACAAGACCGGGAGGAAACAATGCATCGCAGACAAATACTGAAGGGATTGGGCGCTGCCTCCGCTTTGGCGTTGACAGCGCAGGTGGCACGCGGCCAGGACGCTTGGCCCACGCGCACCATCAATATGATTGTGCCCTTTCCGCCGGGCGGGCAGGCCGATCTCGCGGCGCGGCCGGTGGCGGCAGCTCTGGAAAAAATCCTCGGCCAGCCCGTGCTTGTGGAAAATCGCGGTGGCGGCGGCGGCTCGATCGGCAACGCGGCGGCGGCACGGGCCGCGCCAGATGGCTATACGCTGTTAATGTCGCTCTCATCGCTGGTGGTTTTGCCCGAAGCGGACCGGCTGCTAGGGCGCAAGCCCGCCTATGAGATGAGCCAACTGACGCCGATCGCCCGCGTCCTTGCCGACCCGACGCTCCTTGCGGTTCCCGCGAGCGCGCCCTGGAAGACGCTGCAGGAACTCATCGATGACGCGCAGAAGCGGCCCGGAGCAATCCCATATGGTTCTTCCGGCGCTTACGGCACCCTGCACGTCTCCATGGAGATGTTCGCCTCGGCCGCGGGCATCAAGCTGCTGCACGTTCCGTTCCAGGGCGCGGGCCCTGCGGTAAAGGCTCTGCTCGGCGGCGAGGTGCAGGCGCTGGCCTCCGCGCCGGGTGTGCTGAAGCAGCATGTCGATACCGGGACGGTCCGCGTGCTGGCGAATTGGGGCGGCGAGCGCATTGCCAGTTTCCCGGATCTGCCAACATTCAAGGAACTCGGCTTCCGCGATGTGGAGTTCTACATCTGGGCGGGGCTGTTCGCGCCGAAAGGCATGCCCGCTCCGATATCGACACGCCTCGCCGAAGCCATGAAGCAAACCATGGCTGAGCCCGAGACGGCCAAAGCGTTTGCGGCAGCGGGAAGCCCTGCGGCGTATCTGGACGGCGAAGCCTTCCAGAGCTTCATCGCAACGGACGGCGCCCGGCTGATTGCGGCGGTCCAGCGCATTGGCAAGGTTGAATAGCGGCTCCGCCACTCCCCTGATGCGCGGTTGCCCTTAATGCGTTAAAACACCCCTGCTGGCGCATTCGGCGCCGGCAGGGTTTCATGCAAGGCGAGGAAGATATCGTGCTCTCGACGAATTACATCGCAGGCGAATGGGTAAGCGGCAGCGGCGAAACCAGGGACGTCAATCCGTCGAACACGGACGACGTCGTGGGGCAGTTCGCCATGGCCAGCGAAGCCGAGACGGTGCGCGCCATCGAAGCCGCGCGCGATGCCTTCCCGGCCTGGTCGCTCTCATCCATCCAGGAGCGCCACGATATTCTCAAGCGCATCGGCGAGGCCATCCTTGCCCGCAAGGAAGAACTCGGCCGGCTGCTAGCGCGCGAGGAAGGCAAGACGCTCGCCGAGGGCATCGGCGAGACGGTCCGCGCGGCACAGATTTTCTTGTTCTTCTCAGGGGAGTGCCTGCGGCTTTCCGGCGAAAAGCTTGCCTCCGTCCGCCCCAATGTGGATGTGGAGGTCACGCGCGAGCCTGTCGGTGTCATTGGCCTCATCACGCCATGGAATTTCCCCATCGCCATTCCCGCCTGGAAGATCGCCCCCGCGCTAGCCTATGGCAATTGCGTGGTCTTTAAGCCTGCCGAGCTGGTCCCAGCAACGGCGCATGCGCTCGCGCAGATTATCGTCGAGGCCAAACTTCCCACGGGTGTGTTCAACCTCGTTATCGGGCGCGGCACGGTGGTGGGCGAGACCATGGTAAAGCATCCCGATGTCGCCGCGATTTCCTTCACGGGCTCGGTGCCCACCGGGCGGCGCATTGCCGGGTCGGCTGTCGGTGCGACGCCGATGAAGAAAATCCAGCTCGAAATGGGCGGCAAAAACCCGCTGGTCGTGCTCGACGACGCCGATCTCGCAACGGCGGTCGAATGCGCGGTGAATGGCGCTTTCTTCTCCACAGGCCAGCGCTGTACGGCCTCGTCGCGGCTGATCGTGACAAGCGGTATCCACGACAGGTTTGTTGCGGCGATGACCGAGCGCATGAAGTCGCTGGTGGTTGACGATGCTCTGAAACCTGGCACGCATATCGGGCCGGTCGTCGATCAGAACCAGTTGAATCAGAATCTCTCCTATATTCGTGTCGCCCAGGATGAAGGCGCCCAGCTTGCCTATGGCGGTGAGCTGCTCAACCGCGAGACGCCGGGTTTCTATATGGCGCCGGCATTGTTCACCGATGTAGGCCCGCAAATGCGGATCGCGCGTGAGGAGATTTTCGGCCCCGTGGCGTCCGTGCAGCGGGTGAAGGACTACGACGAAGCGCTGGTTTCCGCCAACGACACCGAGTTCGGCCTTTCGGCCGGTCTTTGCACAACCAGCCTGAAATACGCCACCCACTTCAAGCGCAACAGCCAGGCTGGCATGGTGATGGTCAATCTGCCGACGGCGGGTGTCGACTATCACGTGCCGTTCGGCGGCCGGAAGGGGTCGAGCTACGGCCCGCGCGAGCAGGGCCGCTACGCCGCGGAGTTCTACACCACGGTCAAGACCAGCTATACCTTGCCGATTTGATCGAGGAGGCGACCGGCGCATTTGCTCGGCACCGCGCCCCCTCACCCGGCGCTCCAAGCCGCCCTCTCCTGCGAGGGGATAGGGCAAAAGAGCCTCACCCCATTACGAACTCATGAGACGAACACGTCTCAACCCTTTTTGCCCTCTCCCCTCGCGGGAGAGGGCTGTCGCCGCAGGCGGCTGGGTGAGGGGGCTTTCCCTCTCCCCTGGAGGCGGCGCGGAGCGCCTGCCGGGTAAGGAGCGTGCGTCAGGCGAACGCCACGACCCGCTGCCGCTGCTCGCCGAGCCCGGCAATGCCGAGCCGCATGTCGTCGCCTTCCGTCAGATATTGCGGCGGCTTCATTCCGAGGCCGACGCCGGGCGGCGTGCCGGTTGCGATCACGTCGCCGGGAAGCAGGGTCATGAAACGGCTGATATAGCTGACGAGGAACGGCACGGCAAAAATCATCGTGCCGGTGTTGCCGGTCTGGCGGCGCACGCCGCTGACGTCGCAGAACATGTCCAGATTGCCGGTATCGGGCATTTCGTCCGTGGTCACCAGCCAAGGGCCGATGGGTCCGAACGTATCGGCGCTTTTGCCCTTGGTCCACTGGCCTTGGCGCTCGATTTGGAATTCGCGCTCCGAGACGTCGTTGCACACGCAATAGCCGGCGACATGGTCGAGCGCGGCCTCTTCGGAGACGTAACGCGCCTTGGTGCCGATCACGATGCCAAGTTCCACCTCCCAGT
>Ga0136634_10000338_pt1 | contig 21972 bp, 16 predicted proteins | sample AntDrymUQ8332106_2_FD_104654 | JGI IMG/M metagenome (GOLD analysis project Ga0136634, IMG submission 104654) | Polar desert sand microbial communities from Dry Valleys, Antarctica - metaG UQ833 (21.06) | ecosystem: Environmental > Terrestrial > Soil > Desert | place: Antarctica: Dry Valley... | reverse complement strand
CGACACCGACAAAGCCTCCAGCACCGCTCGCTGACCCTCCGAGACGCCCAATGCAGCAGCAGGTTTTGACATGCCCTCAGTCTAGATCACAACACTCCAATTATTTGAGAGACACACCACTAGATCCCGGCGACGAGCGCTTCGAGACCCGCTCGGTCGAGCAGACCGGGGGGGTGGTCGATGGTGGCGTCGCGGACGTAGTAGAACGCCGCGCTCACCCGCTCCAGCGGCAACCCGCAAAGCTCGGCGAAAGCGAGGCGGTAGATCGCCAGCTGGATCGGGTCGGCATCGTGCGCCCGGTTCGTCTTCCAGTCGACGATCTCGAACCCGTCCACGCCGTCGACGAGCGTCGCGTACACCGCGTCGATGCGACCACGGATCACCCGGCCCGCGAGGACAAGCGCGAACGGCGCCTCGAGAGCGTGCGGCTTCGCGTCGGCGTACGGGCCTCGCTCGAACGCGTGCTGGAGCACGGTCAGGTCCTCGTCGTCGGCGATGTCGGCATCGCCTGCCCCCGGGAGGTCATCGGGGGAGATCAGCGGTCGCTGGTGATGGCGCTCCTCGACCCAGGCGTGAAACCGCGTTCCCCGGCGCGCCGCGGGTCTCGAAGGCCGCGGCATCGGTCGGGCCAGGTCGGCGGCGAGCCCGTCGGGATCGGAGCGCACCCGGAGGAGCTGCGACGCGGACAGGGTGGCGGGCAGCACGACGTCGTGGGCGCGTACGGACGCGGCAGCGGCGAGCTCTTCGAGAAGCAGCTCGAGGTCGCGGTCCCAACCGGCGACCAGCTGTCGGTCCTCGTCGGCGAGCGCGCTGAGATCCTCGTCCGCAGCGCCGCTCGCGCCCTGCTTTCTCCATATTTGGGCGCGCACTGCGGCGGCCGCCTGGCGCCGGGCGGCGAGCCGGGCGGCGTCGAGCTGAACGGGCCACTCGACCTCGACCGTCCCAAGGGCTGCGACGGCGGCGTTAGTGGTGTCGTCGGCGGGCTCGGCGGCGCTCACGACCACCTCCCCGCCGCCGTCCAGGCAGTGCGCCTCGATGACGCGGAAGAGCTCCGACGGCCCCCGTTTCTTCTTCTGGGTGGGGCCCCACCAAGAGCTGGACGCGACCAGCAGCCGCCGGGCGCGGGTGACCGCGACGTAGCCGAGCCGTCGTTCCTCGAGCGCGTCGTGGGCCTTGACGTCCGCTGCGTACTGGTCGAGGTCCTTGTTCGTCCAGTCGGCCACCTCGGGCATCCTGTCGGCGTCGCCGCGCAGGGCCACCGGCATGACCTGCGCGGCGCCGGTGTAGCGGCTGCGCCCGCGAGCGGACGGGAACACACCCTTGGTGAGCTCGGGCAGCACGACGACGTCCCACTCGAGCCCCTTCGCGCGGTGGATGCTCATCAGCTTCACGCTGTCGCCGAAGGTCGGCGTCGGTTGGTCGAGCCCTGCATCCTCCAGCTCGGCGGCGCTGAGATAGGCCAGGAACGATCCGAGGGTTGACTCCCCGTCGAGGTCGCGGAAGCCGGCCGCGACATCGACGAGCGCGGCCAGGGCGTCGCGCTGGGCGGTGCCGCGCGACGCCCCGACCGCCACCTCGACGTCGAGCCCGATCGTGACGATGACACGGTCGACCAGGTCCACGAGCGCCTCACCGCCCCGCGTACGCAGGTCGCTGATCTCCCCTGCGAGGCGGGCGAACCGCTCGCGCGCGGCGGCGGAGAATTCGATGTCGCCTGGGTCTTCGATCGCGTCGAGCAGCGACAGCAGCTCGGCGGGGTCGCCGTCGGCGACCGCCGCATCGAGTGCGCGCGCCAGCGCCGCCTCCCCGTCCTCCTCCGCCGGCTCGTCGACATCGACGTGGGCGAGGGCGGCGGCACGCCCACCCAGGAGACGCAGGTCCCGAGGACCGATGCGCCAGCGTGGGCCGGTCAGGAGGCGCAGCATCGCCTGGTTGGCGGTCGGGTCGTGGATCACCTGGAGCGTGGCCACCACGTCGGCGACGCCCGGCAGCGTCAGCAGGCCCCGCAGGCCGACCACCTCGACCGGCACGTCGGCCGCGGTCAGCAGCTCGTACAGCGGGGGGATGACGCTGTTCTGCCGCACCAGCACCGCGATCTCGTCCCAGGACGCCGCCGTGTCCGCCCGCGCCCGACACACCTCCGCCACGACGAACTCGAGCTCCTCGGCCGCCGTGGTGAGCACCCCGCAGCGCGCCCAGCCCAGCTCGGAGTCGACCCCCGATGGCACCCGCAGGGGCTGGACCGCAGGGTGCTCGTCCCGCAGCGGACGGGCGAGCCTGTTCGCCAGGGCGAGCAGCCGCCCGCCGCTGCGATAGCTGGCGGGGAGGGCGTACGTAGGCGCGGGCGCACCAGCTGCGGTGGCGAAGTGGCGTGGGAAGTCGTCGATGTTTGCGACGGAGGCGCCGCGCCACCCGTAGATCGCCTGTAGCGGGTCGCCGACCGCCGTCACCGGATGCCCGCCACCGAACAGCCGGGTGAGCAGCACCCGCTGCGCCACCGAGGTGTCCTGGTACTCGTCGAGCAGGACAACGCCGAAGTCCTCCCGACACGCCGCCGCGACCTCCGGTCGCTCCGCCGCCACACGGGCGGCAAGCGCGATCTGGTCGTCGAAGTCGACGAGATCGCGGTCGCGCTTGGCACGGGTGTAGGCCTCGACCAGGCGGGCCAGCTCGAGCCGCTGCCGAGCGATGGCCGCCACCTTGCGCACGGGAAGAGTCTGTTTCTCGGCCCGTTCGACCGACGCGATGATGTCGAGGTCGCGAGCTTTCAGCTCGTCGAGTGTCACGAGGTGCTCGGACAGCTCACCGGCCAGGTCGAGCAGTCGCTCGGCGATGAAGTCGGGACCGACCTCGAGGGCAGCGAACTCTCCCTCGACCTCACGCATCGCCCGCATGGCCAGCATGAACCGGGTGGCCTGGGTGATGAGGCGCGAGTCGGGCTCGACGCCCACGCGCAGGCCGTGGTCGCGAACGATGCGGCCAGCGAAGGCGTGGTACGTCGAGACCGTCGGCTCCGCGTCGGCGTGCGGGTCGGCGTGCGGGTCGGCCGACCCGACTCCGGACTCAGCAAGCCAGCCGCGCACCCGAGCGCCGAGCTCGACGGCAGCCTTGTTGGTGAAGGTGAGCCCGAGGACACGTTCAGGCGCGACCTGCCCGGAGCCGACCAGCCAGACCACTCGCGCGGCCATCAGCGTCGTCTTGCCCGAGCCGGCGCCGGCGACGACCAGACCCGTCGCGAGCGGCGCCGTGGCGGCGTCGAGCTGATCCACGTCGAGCCGGCGGGACAGGACGCGCTGGAGGTCGTCCGGAGTGCGTAGCTGCACGGCCGGCTCTGCCCGGCGCGTCATGAGACGACCTGATGGACGCGGGCAAGGTCGGCCGAGGTGCCGGGTCGGTCGGGCGGCCGCGTGGAGCGCGTCATGAAACGACCTGCTGGCCGTGCGCGACCGCCGGGCACGCGCGCTTGAACTTGCAGGGCTGGCACTGCAGGCCGACGACCGCGGGAAACGTCTCCGCGGCAACACGCCCGACCGCGACTCGAAGGACCTCCTCGGCGGGATGTGGATCCAGGCCGATCCCCCGCTGCGCGACGATCTTCGGCCCGGTCCGCCCACCGGTCGCGTCGCTGCGGAGGTAGACGAGCTCGGCGCCGGCAGGCTCGACGGGCTCGCCAACGCCGGGAACGCCTGCGAGCGCGCCGTCGCGAACCGCCATCTGGTAAACCGCGAGCTGCGGGTCGTTGGCGACGCGGTCCTGCGTGTGCGGGGTCTTGCCGGTTTTGAAGTCGACCACCCAGACGCGCCCATCGGCGTCGAGCTCGAGCCGGTCGACGCGGCCCCGGATCTCGACCGGCCGCCCACCGACCTCGATGTGCAAGGCGACGGAGCGCTCCGCTCCCACTACCGTGCGACCGCGCTCGGCCGCGTGCCAGTCGAGGAACCGGCCGAGGGCAGCGCGTGCCTCGGACCGCTCCCGCTCGGAGTGCCACGGGATCTCGAACTCCAACCGGGCCCAGACGGCGTCGACCCGCTGGGCCAGGGTGTCGAGGTCGGGCTCGAGCGTCCCGCGCGTCACCGCCTCGGCGAGCGCGTGCACGATCGAGCCGAAGCCGGCGGCGCGCCCCGAGCCGGCTCCCCCGCGCGCCTCTCGCTCGAGGAACCATTGCAGCGGGCAGTTGCCGAGCTGTTCCAGCGCGCTCCCGGACAGCCGGATCAGCTCGAGGTCAGCGCGCATCGGCACGTCGGTGTCTGTCACCTCGGCCACGCCCCACCACGTCGCCGGGTCGGCAGCCGGCACGAGGGGCCTTCCCTCCGGTGAGGCGGCCACCCGCAGGCGGGCCAAGCGATCTGTCGCGGCGCGGCGGACCGGGTCGCTGACGCGCGGGTCGACTGCCTTGGCGCGCAGGTCTGCCACCAGGTCGGGAATGGCAAGCCGGCGCCGCGTACGACCTCGCGCGTGGACCGGCTCCACGCCGAGCTCGCCGAGGAACCGGCTCGGGCGCTCGCCGCCGTCGTCCGGCGACGCCACCGCAGTGAGGACCAACCTGCGTCGGGCCCGCGTGATGGCGACGTAAAAGAGCCGGCGCTCGTCCGCGACCTGCGTAGCGGTGCCGGGCGGCTCGGTCGCCACGGCGCGACCGTCCGCCAGGCGCCCGACCCGCTCGGTGCCGAGCAGCGTGTCGCGCCGGCGCAGGTCGGGCCACACCTCTTCCTGAACGCCGGCGACGACGACGAGGTCCCACTCGAGCCCCTTGGCGCGGTGCGCGGTGAGCAGCCGTACGGACTCGGCCCGCACCTGCTGCTCCGACAGCGTGTCGGAGGGGATCTGCTGGGAGTGCACCTGCTCGACGAAGTCCGCGACGCCGACCCGGCCGAGCCGCTCCTCGGCGCGAGCGGCGATGTCGAACAGCGCCACCACGGCGTCGAGATCGGCGTCGGCACGGCGACCGGTGGAGCCACCGGAGTAGGACGCGGCCTCGAGCCGCCGGGGCCACGGCGTGGCCGACCACAGCGCCCACAGGGCGTCCTCGACGGTGCCACCCGCATCGTGGACCTCGGTGACCAGATCGAGCAGCGTGCGCAACCGAACGAGCGGTTGCGTCGTGTGCACCGGGAGGTCGTCGAGGGTCGAGGGGGCGTTCATGGCGGCCAACAGCAGCTCGCCGGACGGCCGCGGCACCGTGGCGTGCTCGGCGACCCGAGCCCGGTCGAGCGCGCGCAACGCCCGGCCGAGCCGCCGCAGGCGCGCCGGGGTGGTCGACACGAGCGGCGAGCCCAAGAGGTCACGCGCGGACTCGGCGGTCAGCCTCCCCGGGACGACGGCACAGGCAAGGGCGAGCAGCAGCGTGCGCACCGCCGGCTCACGGACCAGCGGCAGCTCGTCGCCGGCCACATCGATGGGCACGCCGGCGGTGGCGAGCGCGCGTCGGATCGTCGGGATCGAGCGCATGCCGGACCGTACGAGCACTGCCATTGACGACCAGGCCACCCCCTCCTCGAGGTGGGCGCGTCGTAACAGGTCGGCGATGGCGTCGACCTCACTGCCCGCAGTGGGGAAGAGCAGCGCTGAGACTGACGGGACCGGCTCAGCCAGAGCTGGCCGGGCACCGTGCGTCGGATCGGGATTCGCCGCGGAGGTCAGCGCGCGGTGGCGACGCACCGCCGCCGCGGGCAGGCCGGGCAGCGGGATGCGACCCGCGACCTCACGTGACGCTGCGAGCAGGTCGCCGGAGGCCCGCCGCGAGGTCTGCAGCACCCTGACGGCGGCCGGCTCCCCTGCCGCCGTCCTGAACCGATCCCGGAACTCCAGGATGTTCGCGACATCCGCGCCGCGGAAGGCGTAGATCGACTGGTCCGGGTCACCGACGACCACCAGCTCGCGCCCGTCTCCGGCCAGCTCGTGCAGCAACTGCTCCTGGGCCGGGTCGGTGTCCTGGTACTCGTCGACGAACACCACGTCGTACGCCGACCTCAGCTCGGCACGGACAACGGGCGTCGCCGCCAGCGCTGCCGCTGCCCGGACGAGCTCGCCGTAGTCCAGGACGCCGCGCAGGTCGAGGACGTCGAGATACTCCGCGCAGAACGCTGCGGCGGCGGCCCAGTCGGCCCGCCCGGTGACGTGAGCGATCTCGGCCAGGTCGAGAGGGTCGAGTCCCAGCTGGCGGACGCGTGCGAGCAGGCGCCGGACCTCCTCGACGAAGCCCCGCCGCTCGAGCAGCCTCCGGAGGTCGTCGGGCCAGCGGGCCGTGCCGACGTCGATCGACCCGAGCAGGAGATCACGGACGACGGCGTGCTGCTCAGGGCCGGACAGCAGTCGCAGCGGGTCGGCGTACCCGTCAGCGTCCTGGTGTCGGCGCAACAGCGCGTAGCAGAAGCCGTGAAACGTCCAGGCCGTCGCGTCGCTGGTCGTACGGCCGAGCCGTGCGGTCAGGCGCGAGCGCAACTCCTCCGCCGCCTTGCGGCCGAAAGTCAGGACCAGCACGCGGCCCGGGTCGAGCGGCTCGCCGCGGGGGCCGCCCCGCTCCACCCGGTCCGCGACGGCCTCCACCAAGGTCGTCGTCTTGCCGGTGCCCGGGCCTGCCAGCACGAGCAGGGGGCCGCCGCGATGGTCGACCACTGCCTGTTGCGCCTGGTCGAGATGCACGGGCGGCGGCAGCCGCGGTGGCGTACGGACGAGCCGGTACGCAGGGGCAGCAGCGCGAACGTGCGCGTCGGCGCGACGCGGGTCGGCTGCGAACGAGGTCGAGGTTGCCATCGCTAGCTATCTCAGCATGAGCCGCCGACAACACCCGGCTCCGTTGATCATGACCTTCGGGGTGCGGGTGGGTGCGGCCAGTCCGCGGGCGGGTCGTACGGGCTGCGCGCCGGCCGCTGTGCGACCACACCGGGAGCGAACGCGGCAGTCGCCCGCCGCATGTCCACGTGCGCCCCGCGCAGCGGAGTGCCCTCTGCGCGCAGGTGCTCGAGCGCCACGCGCTCATGTCCGGGCGGCGTCCGGCCGGCCGAGGTGACGACGCGCCACCACGGCACGCCGCCGCCGTGCTCGCTCAACACCCTGCCGACCTGCCGGGGACCACCGCTGCCGACCGCTGCCGCGACCTGTCCGTACGCGAGCACCCGCCCCGAAGGGATCGACTCGACGACGGCCAGCACCGCCTCGACGTACTCATCCCACTCAGCGCTCACAGCGGCTGCTCCGCGGCGCGGCGGTGCGCGACACGGCGAATCAGTACAGCGTCTTGTGTGGCTCGATCTGGCGCACCCAGTCGAGCACCCCACCGCCGACGTGGACCGCGTCGCCGAAGCCGGCCTCCTGCAGCACGCGGAGTGCTTCCGCCGAGCGGCCGCCGGAGCGGCAGTGCAGGACGACCTGCTTGTCGCGCGGCAGCTTGGCCAGCGCCGAGCCGTCCATGAACTCGCCCTTGGGGATGAGCACCGCACCGGGGATGGACACGATCTGGGCCTCGTACGGCTCCCGCACGTCAACCAGCACGAAATCGTCGTCGCCGCGTTCGATGCGGTCCGCGAGCTCACGGACCGTGATGGTCGCCCGCGCGATGGGGTCGTCACCCGCCCTCGTGCCGGCGCCGGTCGTCGTCATGCCGCAGAACTCCTCGTAGTCGATCAGCGCCGTGACGGTCGGACTGTCGCCGCACACGACGCACCCGGGATCCCTGGCCACCGGCAGCTCACGGTAGGTCATGGCGAGCGCGTCGTACACGAGCAGCCGGCCGATGAGAGGCGTCCCGACGCCGGTCACGAGCTTGATCGCCTCGGTCACCTGGACGGACCCGATCGACGCGCACAGCACGCCGAGCACGCCGCCCTCCGCGCATGACGGCACCATCCCGGGCGGTGGCGGCTCGGGGTAGATGCATCGGTAGCACGGCCCGTGCGCCGGCTCCCCCGTCCAGAAGACGCTCGCCTGCCCGTCGAAGCGGAAGATCGACCCCCACACGTACGGCTTCCCCGACAGCACGCAGGCGTCGTTGACGAGGTAACGGGTGGCGAAGTTGTCGGTGCCGTCCACGACCAGGTCGTACGGCGCAAGAAGCTCGAGCGCGTTCGACGAGTCGAGCCGTACAGCATGGACGACGAGCTCGACGTACGGGTTGACCGCCGCGACAGCATCACGCGCGGACTCGACCTTCGGCCGGCCCACGTCGGTGTCACCGTGGATGACCTGGCGTTGCAGGTTCGACGTCTCGACGACGTCGAAATCCACGACGCCGAGCGTGCCGACGCCGGCGGCCGCCAGGTAGAGCAGCGCCGGCGACCCGAGGCCACCGGCCCCGATGACGAGGATCCGCGCGTTGCGCAGGCGGCGCTGCCCCATCGTTCCGATCTCGGGGATGGACAGGTGCCGGGCATAGCGCGCCATCTCGTCGGCGGAGAGCTCAGGCGCGGGCTCGACGAGCGGCGGCAAGGTGAAGGCAGGCAGGGACATCGGTACACCTCGATCCATTCACCGGCGGGAGCGTTCGGTCGTTCACTCGTCGGGCAACGGCCATGAGTTCAGCGCGCAGCCGTCCAAGCCGTACGTCTGCTGCATCATCACCGGCGCAGGTTCGCCGGCACCGGGACATTCGACGTGACCGCGCCCCAGGCGATGTCCCACCTCATGGTTGACCATGTATTCGCGGTACGACGCGACGTCGCCGCCGTAGTCCTCGATGCCCTCGGCCCACCGCAACGCATTGAGCACGACCAGGTCGCCGTTGCGGCAGGACACCCGGCCGCGTGTCTGCAGCGGCGCACACAGCTGGTCGGTGAGCGATGGGCTGGCCAGGATGAGACGAAAGTCGGTGTCCTCGGAGTCGACCCGCTGGAAGGCGTTCCCGTGGGCCAGCCAACCGCCCGCGTCCGACAGCGTGGCGTGGACCGCTGCGGCGACCTCCGCACGGTCGAACGGCAGCCCGTCCTCCACTTCGACTCGATAGGTCCACACGCGGTCGCCGGTGACGGGCGCGGTGGCGCCGCTCGCGTAGACCAGCTGCCCGCTGGCTGCCGTCGGGACCTCGACAGCCGGCGGTTGGGTTCGATCGTTGACGACGACGCTCGGCGCGGCCACCGCATCGGTGTCCGCCGCGGAGGGCGTCGGGGTCAACGGTGCGGCGGCCACGGAGCCCGAATCCGACCCGCCGGCCGAACCGGGGTCGACGATTGGAGCGGCCTTGCCGGGGACCGCACCCCCGTCATCGCCTGGGACCGCAGCCGCCTGGTCCGGGGCGCGGCCCTCGGATGTCGCCGGGCCGGCGGACAGCGTCTGGAAGGCGAGCACGAGTCCGAGAGCTGCGACCACGACAGCGATGAGGGCAACCAGGCGCCCGCGAGGGGTGAGCACCACGGCGCCGTCCGATGTAGCGGGTCCTGGGCCACTGATCGGCACGTCCGCGGATCTGTCCGCGACGGTCGACGCCCCCCCGACAGTCCTGCGCTCGGCGGGACGATCGCCTGACGGCATCGGCGATACCTCCCCCCGGACGTCGGCCTCCGTACGTCGGAGGACTCGGCCGATTCTGGCATCGCGACCGGCTCGGGCGCGGGAACGCGCAGCGGGTGCTCTGGCGCGTCGCCGGGTTGCGTGGCTCAGCAGGCGTCGAACGCAGACCGTACGCTCCGTGCTGGCGGCACGGCCGCGAGCCCGGGGAACGACGTCGAATATCGAGGCGTTCCGCTCGGAGTTGTCCACTTTGCTCGATGACACTTGCCGAGGTTGCGCACAGTCCGCTGGCAATCGGTTGATGCCGGGACGGTGCGCAGCACAGACTGTGGTCACACACCGTCACAGATGACGGGTTGGCTCGGTTGCCCATCGGACCCACCGCAGCAAGGGAGGCTCGGCATGCGAACGCGCCGGCGGCTGCGGGACGCGATTGTGTCTGACCCAGCTGTCACGCTCTCCGGCATGCGGGAGGACAGCGGCCACGAGGCGGCCCGAGGGCGGCCACCGGCGTCCCGAGTGGCGTCCGTGGCGAGCCTCACGGCGAGGCTCATCGCGGTCGCGTGCTGTGCCGGGCTGGTGCTCACGGCAGTCGCCGCGCCGGCCGCGCTCGCGGGCGTGAGCGCGCCGGCCACCTCCGTCAGGCCATCGGTCGAGATGCCACTGGTGGGCGACGACCATCCGGGGCTCATGGAGCAGCGACGCCGTGATGCCCGAGACACTGCCATCCACGAGGTCCTGGCCGGACGGGCGACGCCCGCCGCGGACGGCACCGTGGTCAAGCTCCCCGGCGCCGGGGAGGCCACGAGCCCGCCCACCACAGCGCCCCCGTTCGCGACATCGTCGTATGCAGAGGTCGCCGTGACCGGAACCGACCAGGTCCTGACACTCCTCGTCGACTTCGGCCCTGGTGACTATCGAGATCGGACCTGGAACGGCCCGGTCCACGGCCAGCTTCGAGGGGGTGACTCGGGGGGTGCGTCGGGGGGTGGGACTGCAACCTACGGATTGCCCGACAGCGACGTCGCAGACTATGAGGCGCTCCTGGCAGGCGCCGACCGCTCCTCGCTCGCCAGCTACCTCGCCGACCAGTCCGGTGGCCGCTACACGATCGACGCCACCGTCCGCGACTGGGTAGGTGTCCCCTACAACGCTGCGCACTATGGCGCCGACGACTGCGACGCAAACGAATGCCCGGCCCGGGTGGCCGAGTTCGTGACCGACGCGGTCGACGCGTTCGTGGCCGACTTCTATGCTCGGGACCCGCTCGGTGACCTCGCCGCCTTCCTCGAGCCGTACGACCAGCGCGACCGCTACGACGGCGACGACGACGGTGACTTCGCCGAGTCTGACGGTTACGTCGACCGGCTCATGCTGGTGTTCGCGGGCGCCGGCCAGGGCGCCGGCGCGGACTCCGACGCGTTGCGTAGTCAGTTCGGGTCCGTTGCGGGGGCGTCCGTCGGTGCGAGTGGGCTCGCGCCCAAACCGCTCGGGGGGCACGAGCTCGGGACCTCCGGGCACTGGGTCGACGCTTTCAGCGTGGTGCCCGAGAACGTCGGCCTCGGCACGCTCGTCCACACCTACGGCCACGACCTCGGCCTGGCTGATCTCGCCGATCCGGCCGGCTCCGCCACGATCGACAGCTCCGTACAGTTCTGGTCGCCCATGGCCGCTGGCGCGGGACTGAGCGCGGCGGCCGGCGAACCGGCGGAGCGAGGAACCACCGCGCCGGACCTGCTCGCCGCCGAGCGGCTGCAGCTGGGCTGGCTGGACTACGAGCTCGTCGACCACACCACCGCGACGACGCTGCAGCTGACCTCGACCGTCGCCGGCGCTCCACCGACCGCGGGCGCCCCTGCCGTGGATCCCCCGCCCGGGCAGGTCGAGTCCGGCGCCGAGTCGGGCACCGACGCCGGCACCGACGCCGGCGTCGTCGCACTGGGCGAGCTGCCGTACTCCACTCCCACCACTGCGCCGGCGACCGGCGAACGAGTCTTCGCCGCGCCTTTGGCTGCAGCGTCGACGGCGACGCTGATTGTGCCGCTGAGGGGTGACGAGGCCCGCGCGAGTTGGCGCCAATGGACGGACACCGAGCCGCTGTTCGATGCCGTCCACGTTCAGGCCCGCAACGTCGGGGTGTGGCGCGACATCGCACCGGTGACGAGTGGTCGCTCGGACTGGGTCACCAGGTCTGCCTCGTTGCCCGACGGCGCTGACGCTTTGCGCTTCACCTACTCGACCGACCATGTGTCCACCAGGGCCGGCGTGATCATCGACGACATCACGATCGGCGCAGGCCCCGCGGACAGCGCCGAGCTCGGCATCCCACCCGGCTGGACTGCTGCCGGGTGGACGGCCAGCGACGGCGTGGCGCACGCCACCGCGCCCGGTTTCTATCTCGCCGAGCGGCGCGACCTGTCTGGTTACGACGCTGTGCTGGGCACCGGGCCGTACGTCGCGGACCCCCGCTCCGGAACGAGCGCGGTCGACCGCTTCCGCTACGACGACGGCGTCCTCGTCACCTTCTGGGACGGCAGGGCGGTGGACAACGACGTCACAGCACATCCCGGCTCGGGACGACTTCTCGTGGTGGACGCTCGACCGACTGCTCTCGCCGCCGAGTCCGGCGCGCCAGGTCCGCTGGGCCTCGCCCCGTTCGATGCCGCCTTCGGCACGTCGTGGCGGCGGGGTTTAGCCGTGGACGCGTATGCCGTCGCGGCGACCGGGGAGATAACCGCCGACCGCGTCCGCGTGCGAGCCCAAGCGCCGGTCCCGACCTTCGACGACACAGATCCTCGCTATGCGCTGGGCGGCGCAGGGCAACCCCGACTGCCCGCCGTCGGCGTGCGTATGACCGTCATTGCTGAGGATGAAGCCAGCACCACAGTGCAGTTCTCGCCCGCGCCGGCGGGCCGGTGAGCCCAGCGCGGGTCAAGGTCGACGTCGGCGGTCGCACCCTGTCGCTGTCCAACCTCGACAAGGTTCTCTACCCAGCTGCGGACTTCACCAAGGGCGAGGTCATCGACTACTACGTGCGGGCCGCGCCGGCCCTGTTGGCTCACGTGGAGCACCGCGCCGCAACCCGGACGCGATGGCCTGACGGTGTCGAGGCCGGCTCGTTCTTCGAGAAGAACGCGCCGTCCCACACCCCTGGGTGGGTGCGCACCGTCACCCTCCCCTCGCCCGGCAGCACCCGCAACCGGGAGGAGATCACCTACGTCGTCGTGGACGACCTGCCGACCCTGGTGTGGTGCGCCAACCTTGCCGTTCTCGAGCTGCACGTGCCGCAGTGGACGGTCGGGCCGCGCGGTGCCGTACGCCCCCCCGATCTGCTCGTGCTCGACCTCGACCCGGGCGAAGGCACCGACATCGTCCAGTGCTGCGAGGTGGCCCTCGAGCTCCGTGACGAGCTGGCTGCCGACGGCCTCACGGCCGTGCCCAAGACCTCCGGCTCCAAGGGCATGCAGCTGTACGCGCCGGTCGCGACGGGGTCAAAGCACGCATCGGGGCACACCCGGTCCGGTGACGCAGCCACCTCGGCGTACGCACGTCTGCTCGCGGAGCGGCTCGAGCGCAGGCACCCCGACCGCATCGTGTCCCGCATGACCAAGCAGCTGCGCACCGGCAAGGTGCTCATCGACTGGAGCCAGAACAATCCGGCGAAGACCACGGTCGCCGCGTACTCCCTGCGCGCTCGGCCGGATCCGACGGTGTCCACTCCCGTGTCATGGGACGAGGTCGAGGCGTGCCGGACGGCGACGGACCTCACCTTCCGCGCCGGCGACGTGCTCGACCGGCTGGACAGCCTCGGAGACCTGTTCGCGGGCACGCGTGCCGATGACGCGCCCGCTCTTCCCACACTGACCTGATCGCCTGGACGCGACCGCAGGAGTCAGCGCGCACGCGGCACGTTGACAGCCCCCAGCCTGACGGTGCCTGACCGCTCTGGGCCATCGTGACACCGGACGAGTCAAAGCAAGGCGAGGAACCGCTCGGCGTCCTTCGCTCGCGGCAGGTTGTTGAACAGAACGTAGGGATCGGGCCGGCCATCGACGAGGTCTCGCAGGCGTCGCAGCTCGCCGTCCGTGTGCACATGTCGCATGCCGGTGGTGCCGTGCAGGCGGTAGTAGGTCTGCTCCGGTGTCACGGTCTCGGTTTGCATCGGGTCGACGACGTGCGCAAGGTCGTGTTCGCGGCACAACTCGGTGAGCAACGAGATCGGCCAGTCTCCGCGCGGCTCGACTGCGTTGAGAAAGGCTCGCATTCGGTCCACATTGCTGGGGGTGGGCCGGAAACTCTTGGGACATTGCAGCAGCACTGCGGTCGCCCGCAGGACCTTCGCACACTGCAATGTTCTCTCCCAGGCTTGCAGCACGGGCAAGGTCGACCGAAAGGCACCGACCTGGCCGCGCTGTTCGGCCGGGAGTGGCCACCTGAGACGGCGGTACGTCGGGCTTCCGGACTCGTGCGTCACCAGCTGCCACGCCTTGATGGTGAACTCGAAGCTGGCCGGCACCTGCGCTCTCCAGTGCGCCAACAGTGCATTCGCTGGCGGTTCGTAGAACGTGTGTTGCACCTCGACGAGCGGGAAGCGCAGCACGTACGACGTCTGCGCGATCGTCCATCCGCACAGACCGACCCGTACGCCGCTGCCGGAGTCACCTGGCCGACTCGGCACCGACTGATCGCCCACGTGCCCGAGAGTAGGTGCGACTGGGTCGGGCGCACTGCCGGGCCAGCCGGTCCCGGAAAACACACCTATTCTCGATCGTATGACCGTCTCACCGTCGCCGATCGTCACCTTGGACGGCCGTTTCGCCCGCGAACTTTCGGAGCTGGCCGTTCCCTGGCGGGCGGAGAAGGCTCCGGATCCACAGCTGCTCGTACTCAACGAGTCGCTCGCGACCGAGCTCGGGCTGGACTCGCTGTGGCTGCGCTCGAGCGGCCTGGCCCTACTGGTTGGCAACCTCGTCCCCCGCGGCGCCGTCCCGGTGGCACAGGCCTATGCCGGACACCAGTTCGGCGGTTTCGTCCCGCGTCTGGGCGATGGGCGCGCACTCCTGCTCGGGGAGATCGCCGATACCGAAGGTCACATTCACGACCTGCACCTGAAAGGGTCCGGCCGTACACCGTTCGCGCGCGGCGGCGATGGCTTGGCGACTGTCGGTCCGATGCTGCGCGAGTACGTCGTCAGCGAGGCGATGCATGCCCTCGGCATCCCCACCACCCGCTCCCTCGCCGTGGTGGCGACCGGGCGCTTCGTGCGTCGCGAGACTCGGTTGCCAGGAGCCGTTCTCGCCCGCGTCGCGAGCAGCCACCTGCGAGTCGGCAGCTTCCAGTACGCCCAGGTCACCGGAGATGCCCACCTGCTGCGCCGTCTCGCCGACCATGCGATCAGCCGTCACCATCCCGGCGCCGCGGACGATGACCGGCCTTACCTCACCCTGCTCGACGGGGTGGTCGCGGCGCAGGCCTCGCTGGTGGCTTCGTGGATGCTTGTCGGGTTCGTCCATGGGGTGATGAACACCGACAACATGACGATCTCGGGCGAGACCATCGACTACGGTCCCTGCGCGTTCATGGATGCCTTCGACCCGGCCACGGTCTACAGCTCGATCGACGCGCGCGGACGCTACGCCTACGGCAACCAGCCGGCCGTAGCCGAGTGGAACCTCGCCCGCCTCGCCGAGACCCTCCTCCCCCTCCTCCACCCGCACCAGGAGGAGGCCGTCGCAGTTGCGATGGAGTCACTTGGCGCGTTCCCCCGGCTGTACGGCGCCGCCTGGTCTACCGGGATGCGGGCCAAGCTCGGCCTGCCCGACCGTTTCGACGACGCGGTGACTTCGCCGCTGGTCGACGAGGTGCTCACCCTGATCGAGCGGGATCAGGTCGACTACACGTCGTTCTACCGTGACCTCAGCGCTGCCGCGCGCGGCGACACGGAGCCCGCGCGCAGTCACTTTCTCGACCCCGCCAGGTTCAACGGCTGGCTGCAGCGCTGGCGCCACCTAGGGCCGGACCCTGACCTGATGGACCGGATCAACCCCGTTTACATCCCCCGTAACCACCTCGTCGAGGAAGCCCTCGCCGCCGCGATCGCGGACAACCTGGACCCTCTCGAACGGCTCATCGCCGCCGTGACAGCCCCGTACGACGAGCGCCCTGGTCTCGAGCGGTACACCGCTGCCGCACCAAAGGACTTCGGGGCATACCGGACCTTCTGCGGCACCTGAGGCTGGCCCGCCGCGGCGGAGAACACATACCACTCACCTTCGGCGACTTCACCCAAAAGGCGCGGGTCGACTGCTTTCGGAAAACGCCGCTCGGCACCTCACGACAGGCGGCGCGTTCGTCGTCGAGGCGCGAGTTCCCGATATCGGAGCTTTCACGAACGGTCGTACGGTCTGCCTTTCACCATCACGAACGGTCATGTTCGTTCTCGAGGTCGCAGGGATACACCCAAAGCATGCAGGAGTTGCGCACGTCGAAGATTTTACTCGACAGTAAAGGAACTCGACTTGTGCCGGCGGACCATCGAAGACGCTTGGCCGGCCGAGCTGGATCTGCGGCCAGACTCGCCAGGCTGAGGTTTGGAGAACCGTTGGCCGATTTGGGGTCGCAACGAGTCCACGGACACAAGTGAGAGCCATGTGAGCGTGTGGCGCAAGACAGCGGGCGGCGCGCGGTGACGGCAGCCGGACCCGGACCGTCCCTCACGGCAGCCACGCTCGGTGCCGACTGCTTGCGCAGACCGGCTGCCGCGCCACAGCTCCGGTTCGATCTCGATGGTCGATGCTGCGTGGGCCGGGGAAAGACCGCTGCCCTCAGGTGACCTGCGAGGACGGCCATGGTGCGGGCGTGGTCGTCGCTGCGGCCAGAGCGGAGCCGGCCAGCGGCGCAACTCCTAGCCGCTGCGGGGGCAGTGTGGCACCTCGCTGGCGAGCGCCGACAGCAGCCGTGCGTGCAATACCGGGTGGCCGGGATCGAGGCGGCCAGCGAGCACCACCTCACATCGGCGCACGTCCAGCCGGCGCGCCACCACACCGGCTCTCGCCGCCAATGAGCCGGCGACTCGGTCCGCGACGCTGGCGCGACGGCATCCCCGGCCGCCGCAACGTCCCGCCCGATACGACGCCACCCCGCAGACAGGGGTTGAGGATCAGGCCGACTTCGTCGAGGAGTCGGTCGGTGAAGGACACATCGGGCCTGCGCCGCCACGCATTGGCAATATGCCCGCCGGGTTTGGTGAAGTTGACCCGCCAGGCGACCGGGCGGGCATGCTCAGCAACCGCGGCCTGGACCGTGAGGGCAAGCCGGGATTGTGCGCAACCCCTTGGCTAGGCCACCGACGCCGGCCGTTTTCCTGGCCGACCACTCCCAGCGTCGGCCGAGCAGCTCGTCCTCGTGACGCGTCGCCGGCCCCCGGGAGGTCATCGCGCACACCTTGGCCTGCGCGCCTCGAAGCGCTGCTCGGATGTACGTGAAGCGGAGCGACGAGGAGCTCGCCCGTCTCGCTAGCCCGTTTCGCCAGCCCGAGGGCGAGGAGCAGACTAGGCCGATAGCGGCGCCGACCACTGGACTTGACCACTGGACTGAACCACTGGACTCGAACACTGGGCCCGACATCGAGCCCCCGGAAAGGGTGTTACGTGACGACGAGCGACAACCCGACCAGTGACTACGACGCCGAGTCGGCTCCACCGGAGGACGACTTCGCGCTGACCATCGAGGCTCCCGTTGCAGATGCGCTGGAGCAGCGCACTCCCGTGGACGGCGGCGCTGACGGCGCGCTGCCTGTTGAGCTCCCTGACGGAGTCAACCCCGCTGACGCCCTCGAGCAGGCACGCTCGCTGGTCGACGACGACGAGCGTTGACAAACCACGTGGCCAGCGGACTCCATCTGAGCGCGTGACGCACGACGTGCCGACACACGACGTCCTGACAGCCGATGTTCTGACGCGCGACGCAGCCACCGGCAACCCGGCGGTCATCAGCACGCCGACACGCGGTGGTCGGCTCCCACGGGATGCTCGGCGCGCGCAGTTGCTGATCGCGGCGCGTCAGGTCTTCGTAGCCAACGGCTACTACGCCGCGTCGGTCGACGACATCGCCGACGCGGCCCACGTGAGCAAGCCGGTCGTCTACCAGCACTTTCCGGGCAAGCTCGAGCTCTACCTGGCGCTGCTCGACGAGAGCGCGGCAGACATGGTGCAGGCGCTGCGGGACGCCTTGGACTCGACGCACGACAACCGCCGCCGGGTCGAGGCGACGATGTTGGCCTACTTCGCGTTCGTCGAGCGCGACGGTGGGGCGTTCCGGCTCGTGTTCGAGTCCGACCTTGTGCACGAGCCGGCCGTACGGGAGCGGGTCGAGGCCGCGCAGCACGAGTGCGCGGCGTTGGTGAGCGATGTCATCGCCGAGGACGCCGGCCTCTCCGACGAGGAGTCCATGCTGCTTGCGGTTGCCATGATCGGTATGGCGCAGGTGAGTGCGCGTTGGTGGCTGCGGACGCACAGTGAGCTCGAGCGGGACGCCGCAGCCCAGGTCATCAGCCAGCTGTCATGGCGAGGCATCTCCGGCTTCCCGCTGACCTTCCCGCAGACCTTCCCGCAGACCTTTCCGATGGGCCACTCCGATCCCGCGGCACCGCACCCGCCCTCGGCATGAGCGCCATGCGCCTCGCGAGCGGTACGCGTGCGCGCGGGGCCATCTAACCTGGGCCGTGCAGCACCGGCGACCGAAAGGGAACACGTGGAGATCAAGATCGGTGTACAGAGTGCCACCCGCGAGCTCGTGCTCGAGGTGACCAAGAGTGCGGATGAGATTTTCGAAGAGGTGCAGAAGGCGGTCGTCGACGACGGAGGTGTCCTGGATCTTGTCGACGACCGAGGTCGGCGAGTCCTCGTGCCAGGCGACAAGATCGCCTTCGTCGAGATCGGCGAGCCTGAGGTCCGTCGCGTCGGATTCGGGGCGATCTAGGCACTTTCACCTGTGCCCGCAACCCGTTCGCCTATGACAGATCGTTTCAGATGACGCTTGACTGGGTAATACCCACGTGCTCGCTGCGTCCACCTGCTCGCGAGAGCGGTCGACAAACCGGCGTCGCAATCGTGGCGCTGGTACTTCCGGAAAGGGGTCCCCGGTGGACATCATCGTTCTTCTCATCATCGGCGCAATCATCGGCTTGCTCGGCAAGTTCGTTGCGCCAGGCGACCGCGACAACATTCCGATCTGGCTCACCGTCATCTGCGGCATCGGCGGCGTTCTGCTCGGCTACGTCGTCGTCGGCATGTTCGGCAGCGACGACGCGACCGCATCGGGCACCAGCGAGGGCATCGATTGGATCCGCTGGATCGTCAGCATCGTCATCGCCGCGGTTCTCGTCATGATCGCCTCGGCGGTCACCGGCCGGAGCAGCGGCCGCACCCGGGTGTAACCGCACGCTCGAAAGCGAGAAGGGGCCGTCCGAGCGATCGGGCGGCCTCCTCTTCTTCACCCTACGGGTTCGGCGTTGCCGCCCGCCCACCCCGCCCTGGACACACCGCTCCGGACACACCCGCTCTGGGCGCACGCCCCGTTACGAATCAGGCGGCAAGCCCGAGAGTCACCATCCGGCGCGTGTGCGCCTCCGTGAGGCGGGCGAAGATCTGGGTCAGCTCGGCCAGGTCGGCACCGGGCCTCCCCTCGCCTCCCTCGAACAACGGCAGCAGCGTGTCGCGCTCGGCCGCCACCCGTTGCGCCTGAGCGAGCGCCTCGCCCAGCAGACGTCGCCCCCACAGCGCGAGCCGGCCGGCCAGCGATGGCTCAGCGGCAGTGGCCGCTCGCAGGCGGTCCACCGCGAAGTCAGCGTGACCGGTGTCGATCAGCACCTCCCGGACGAGCTCCTGTGTCTGCGCATCGAGGTAGGCGCTCATCTCGCGGTAGAAGTCCGATGCGATGCCGTCACCGATGTAGGCCTTGACCAGGCTCTCGTGCCAGTCAGCCGGTCGCGTGTGCTCATGGAAACCGTCGACCGCCGCGGTGTACGGCTGCATCGCCTGCTCGAAGTCGGCTCCGAGCGTGGTGAGCCGATCCCTGATCCGGGTGAAGTGCCCGAACTCCGCCACCGCCATCGAGGCGAGGGAGGCCTTGTCGGCGAGGCTGGGGGCGAGGCGTGCGTCATCAGCCAGACGCTGGAAGGCGGTGAGCTCGCCGTACGCCAAGACGCCGAGCAGGTCCACCACCGCGGCGCGGTAGGCGGGGTCGGAGAGTGCATCCCGCGCGCCACCGTTGTCGATCATCGTCCCGAGCCTAGCTCCGCGCGCTGACTCGGTGTGGCTCCTGACGCGACTCCACGAAGCTTCACGCCGTGGCTCCGGGGCGGCAACCTGTGGACAAGGTAGAATCTTTGACAGAACCGGGTCGCTGGATGCGTCCAAGAGCGACGGCACGTCCCAGCTGAGTCCTTTGCGGTGTGCGCACATCCCAGCCGGGCACCGTCCTCGATCGCAGCCACCGACCCGATCCGGGTTCGCAGCACGACCGACCGCCCGTCGGTTGGCGCGCCCGCAGCTGCGCTCGTGCAATCGACTCTTGTGATCGCATCGGCGCCTCGACACGATGAGAGGCACCACCCTGACCACCACTGCTGACCCGGCCGCCACAGGTCCCGACGCCCAATCGACCGTGAACCAGCCGAGCATGAACCATTCGGCCGTAGCGGAGCCGGCCATAGCGGAGCCGACCGTATCGCCGACGACGTTCCGCGACCTAGGCATCCTGCCCGCGACCGCGGATGCGCTCGAGGCAGTCGGCATCGTCCACCCCTTCCCCATCCAGGAGATGACGCTGCCGATCGCGCTCCTCGGCAACGACGTCATCGGCCAGGCACGCACCGGCACCGGCAAGACGCTCGCCTTCGGCATCCCTTTGCTGCAGCGCATCGGCGTGCCGAGCGACCGCGACTACGACGCTCTCGTGCTGGCACCCGGCAAACCGCAGGCGCTCGTGATCACACCGACGCGCGAGCTCGCAAGTCAGGTCGCCGGTGACCTCGAGATGGCCGGTCGGACGCGTGGCGCGCGCGTGCTGACGGTGTACGGCGGCCGCGCGTACGAGCCGCAGGTCAACGCCCTCAACAAGGGCATCGACGTCGTCGTGGGCACGCCCGGCCGCCTGCTGGACCTGTGCGAGCAGGGTCTGCTGGACCTCTCGCACATCAAGGTCCTCGTTCTCGACGAGGCAGACGAGATGCTCGACCTGGGCTTCCTGCCCGACGTCGAGCGGATCCTCGGCCGCACGCCCGAGCTGCGCCAGACGATGCTCTTCTCCGCGACGATGCCGTCGGCCGTGATCCAGCTGGCGCGCCGCTACCTGCGCCACCCGATGAACGTCCGAGCCGAGTCCGCGCACGAGAGCGCCGTGGTCCCGTTGACCGCGCAGTTCGTCTACCGCGTGCATGCGATGGACAAGGTCGAGATGCTGTCCCGCATCCTGCAGGCGGAGAACCGCGGCCTTGTGATGATCTTCTGTCGCACCAAGCGCACCGCCCAACGCGTCTCCGACGACATCGCCGAGCGCGGGTTCGCGGCGGCTGCCGTGCATGGCGACCTCGGCCAGGGGGCCCGCGAACAGGCACTGCGGGCGTTCCGCGCCGGCAAGGTTGACGTGCTCGTGGCCACCGACGTCGCCGCTCGCGGCATCGACGTGGAGGGCGTCAGCCACGTCGTCAACTACCAGTGCCCCGAGGACGAGAAGACCTACCTGCACCGCATCGGCCGTACGGGTCGCGCCGGCGCGTCCGGGGTGGCGATCACGTTCGTGGACTGGGACGACCTGCACCGCTGGCGCATGATCAACACTGCGCTGGACCTGCCCTACCCGGAGCCGGAGGAGACCTACTCCAACTCCGAGCAGCTCTTCCACGACCTCGGGATCCCGCCCGGCACAACCGGGCAGCTTCCACGGAGCCAGCGCACCCGCACCGGGCTCGCCTCGGAGCAGATCGAGGACCTCGGCGAAACGGGCAGGTCTCGCGGTCCACGCGCCGGCAGCCGGGACTCCGGTCGGGACACCGCCAGGGGCGGCCGTTCCGGCGCCGGCAGTGGCACGGCAAGGGGCGGCAGGTCTGGCGCCGGCACCGACAGCGCCCGCCGTACGCGCACTCGGAGCTCGAGCGGCCCGCAGGGCGGCGCGACAGATGCGAGCCAAGCTTCGATCACCCCGGCCGCGGCGACGTCCGATGCTGGGTCCGACCTGGGTGCAGCCCCCTCAGGCGCCGCCCGTCGACCGCGCAGCCGCCGTCGCACCCGAGCGGGGCAACCCGTACAGACCGACACCTGACACCGGGCACCTGACACCTGACACCTGACACCTGACACCGGGCACCTGACACCGGGCGCCTGACACCGGGCAGCAGCGACCGGTCCGGTCGCGGTCAGGCGATGACGACGACAACTGTGCCGAGCACTGCCCAGTCCCAGAGAAGCGCGGCGTCGGCCGCTGACTGCCGAACACTGCCGCCAGAAAGCGGCTGCCCGAGCTGATCTTCGG
>Ga0136634_10000336_pt1 | contig 22018 bp, 23 predicted proteins | sample AntDrymUQ8332106_2_FD_104654 | JGI IMG/M metagenome (GOLD analysis project Ga0136634, IMG submission 104654) | Polar desert sand microbial communities from Dry Valleys, Antarctica - metaG UQ833 (21.06) | ecosystem: Environmental > Terrestrial > Soil > Desert | place: Antarctica: Dry Valley... | reverse complement strand
TTCTGGAACGGAGTTGGATCGACAACCCCTCCGTACCAGGAGCCCCGCCCCACACCGTGCCGCGACACGCCGACGTGACCTGATCGCTACCCGCGCCCACAGCCCTGACCGGATCCACTGTGGTTCACCAACAGGCTCTCAGTGGTCGGCGGAGCGGATGTGATACTCGAACACGAGGCCGCCGACGGCGATCAGCAGCAGGATGCCGGCGATCACCATGGCCCATACGTAGAAGAACGCGAGCGAGATGCCGACCAGCGCGGCCGACCCGGCCACCATGATCGGCCAGTAGCTGCCCGGGGAGAAGAAGCCGACGTCACCGGCACCGTCGGACACCTCGGCCTCCGGGTTGTCCTCGGGACGGGCCTCCAGCCGGCGCGAGACGAACCGGAAGTACGTGCCGACGATGAGCGCCAGGCCGCCGGTGAGGAACAGGCCGGCCACGCCGACGGACTCCTGCGCGAGCACGGCGTAGACGATCGCGGCCAGGAAGAAGAACGCGGTGATGATCTCGAAGAGGCGGGATTCGACCTTCATGGCGTGCCCCTCAGCTGCCGGTAGGCGGCTGCGAGGCCGCGCGTTCGGTCCGGTTCGTGGAGAACGGGTAGGTGGTGTAGGCCTGCGGCGTGCACAGCTGGCCGCAGTTCAGCGCGCCGAGCGCCTCGCCCGCGGTGTAGGGCGCGCCGGTGGCGGGGTTGACCTGCGCGCGCAGGTCGACCCAGCGGTCGTAGCGATCCGGCGCCAACGCACGGACCTCGAAGTTCATCTGCGAGTGGTAGGTGCCGCACAGTTCCGCGCAGCGCCCGACGAACGCGCCTTCACGCTCGATGCGGTCGATCTGCCAGACGTTGTCCTGGTCGTTGCGCTCGGGCCGGGGGAACACGTCGCGCTTGAACAGGAACTCCGGCACGAAGAAGCTGTGGATCACGTCGTTGGAGTGCTGGGTGAACTCGATCCGGCGCTCGGTCGGCAGCACCAGCAGCGCGATGGTGTCGGGCGTGCCGAGCGTGCTGACCGGCTGCCCGTCGACGCCGGGGTCGTCGGGGTAGGCGAACTGCCAGTTCCACTGGAACGCGGTGACGTCGATCCGCGTCTCGGGTTCGACCGTGTCGGTGTCGACGTAGTTCTGCACGTTGACGGTGAAACCGAACAGCACCGCCACGATGATCGTCGGGACCACGGTGAACACGATCTCAACGGGCAGGTTGTACTGGGTCTGGCGCGGCGGGGTGTCGTCATCGGCGCGCTTGCGGTGGAACGCGACCGCCCAGAACATCGCGCCCCAGGTGATGGCGCCGACGATGAGCGCGGCGATGGTGGAGTAGGTCCACAGCTCGCGCATCGCCTCGGCCTGCGGCGTGACGCCGACCGGCCAGCCGAAGCGGAGGACCTCCTGCACCGAGCAACCGGTGGTGAACGGGACGACCAGGGCCGCCAGCGCAACCAGCTTGGCCACGCGCCCGGAACCGCGGCGGTCTCCCCCGCGCTGTGCTCGGCCCACTGCTCGCCGCCTCCCTTGCCCGTCGCCTGATCGCCCGTCGCCGACTGCCGGTTCGTCCCGGCGGGCGCACGCGCCTTCGACCACGCGTAGAGGCTAGCCGAGTGGGCCGTCGAATCGGCTGTCGGGTGCGGCATCCGGGGCCCGGCGGGCCCTCGGCATACTGGCCAGCTGTGTGCGGACTGCTGGGAATGCTGACTACCGGGACCGACGCCGCTGCGCGGGCAGCGGCGATCGCCGACGCCCTGCGCTGTGCGCACCACCGCGGGCCCGACGAGACCGGTACCTGGAACGACGCCGACGCGGTGCTCGGTTTCAACCGGCTCTCGATCATCGACGTCGCGGGCTCGCACCAGCCCCTCCAGTACGCGGACGGTCGCTACACGATCGTCTTCAACGGCGAGGTCTACAACTACCTGGAGCTGCGCGCCGAGCTCGCCCGCGAGCACGGGGCGAGGTTCGCCACCGAGGGCGACACCGAGGCCGTCGTCGCGGCCTACCACCACTGGGGCCCGGCGGCCGTCGGGCGGCTGCGCGGGATGTTCGCGTTCCTCATCTGGGACGCCCACGAGCGCGTGCTGTTCGGCGCGCGCGACCCGTTCGGCATCAAGCCGCTGTTCCTGGTCTCGGGACCGGCCGGGGTCGCCTTCGGCAGCGAGAAGAAGAGCCTGCTGGAGCTGGCTCCGACCCTGGGTCTGGGCGGGGACGGCGGAGATGTCACGGCCGATCTCGACCCCGCCGCGCTGCAGCACTACCTGCTGCTGCAGTACGTGCCCGAACCCGCCACGCTGCACCACGCGATCCGGCGCGTCGAGTCCGGCACGCACGTCACGGTGCGTCCCGGCGGCGAGGTCGACGCGGAGCGGTACTTCACCCCGGTGCTGCACAGCGGGGGCGGCGCAGGGCCCGCCGTGCACCGCAGGATCGCCGACGCGCTGCGCGACTCCGTCGCCAAGCACATGCGCGCCGATGTCACGGTGGGGGCGTTCCTCTCCGGCGGCATCGACTCCACCGCCATCGCGGCGCTGGCCCGGGAGCACAACCCGGACCTGATCACCTTCACCACCGGGTTCGAGCGCGAGGGCTACTCCGAGGTGGACGTGGCCGCGGAGTCGGCCGCCGCGATCGGCGTGCGCCACGTCGTGCGCACCGTCAAGCCGGACGAGATGATGGCCGCGCTGCCGCTGATCGTCTGGTATCTCGACGACCCGGTGGCCGACCCCGCGCTGGTGCCGCTGTGGTTCATCGCCCGCGAGGCACGCCAGCACGTGAAGGTCGTGCTGTCCGGGGAGGGTGCCGACGAGCTGTTCGGCGGCTACACCATCTATCGCGAGCCGCTGTCGCTCGCGCCGTTCGAGAAGGTGCCGGGGGCGCTGCGCGGGCTGCTCGGGCAGGCCTCGACGCGGCTGCCCGAGGGGATGCGCGGCCGGGACCTGCTGCGCCGGGGCGCGCTGCCGATCGAGCAGCGCTACTACGGCAACGCCCGGATCTTCCGGGACGATCAGCTCGCCGGGGTGCTGCGCCAGTACGACCCGCGCCGCTCGCACACCGACGTCACCGCCCCGCACTACCGCGACTCGAGGGACTGGGACCCGGTCTCGCGGATGCAGCACGTCGATCTGTTCACCTGGCTGCGCGGCGACATCCTCGTCAAGGCCGACAAGATGACGATGGCCAACTCGCTGGAGCTGCGGGTGCCGTTCCTCGACCCCGAGGTGTTCGCGGTGGCCTCGGGGCTGCCGCGGTCGGAGAAGCTCGCCGGGGGCACCACGAAGTACGCGCTGCGGCGCGCGCTGGCCGGGATCGTCCCGGCACACGTGCTGAACCGGCGCAAGCTCGGCTTCCCGGTGCCGATCCGGCACTGGCTGCGCGACGAGATGTACACCTGGGCAAGCGAGATCATCCGCGACTCCCAGGCCGATCACCTCGTCGACCTCGACGCGGTGGCGCGCCTGCTCGACGCCCATCGCGAGGGCCCGGTCGACCACAGCCGCCGGATCTGGACGCTGCTGGTGTTCCTGCTCTGGCACGGCATCTTCGTAGAACAACGCCTAAAACCGGAAATCCCAAAACCCACCTACCCCGTCCTCCTCTAACAACCCCCGCGAGTCGGTACGACGTGGCGGCCGAGTGGGCGAAAATCGGTGGCGCCGCCGCGGAGCGCGTGGCGGGATGGTCGCCATGACACAGCTCACCCACCACGTCGAGACCTACCCGATCGCGCCGTGCGACGAGACGGCAATGCGCGAGTGGTTCGATCTGGAGTGGTACGCGCAGGTGGCCGACCGGCCAGACGACGCACCGCCGTGCTGGATCGCGCATCGGGCCCGGCTGCGCTCGCCGTGGCCCGGCGAGGAGTCGCACGCCTGGCTCGCCCGAGCCGGCGACGAGGTCGTCGGGGTCGGCGTCCTCGACCTACCGCAGCTGGACAACACCGACACCGCGCTCTGCGACATCACCGTCGCACCCGCGCACCGGCGACGCATGGTGGGGCGGCGGCTCCTCGCGCTCCTCACGGACGAGGCCCGCCGAGCCGGGCGGGTACGGCTGATCGGCGAGGTCCACGCACCGCTGGCGGGGACGGCCCCGGGCCCCGCCTTCGCCGCGGCGGCTGGGGCCAGCGAAGCCCTGACCGACCTGCGTCAACGGCTCCACCTGCCCGCCGGCGACGAGGTGCGGGACCGCCTCGCCGAGCAGGCGCACGCGGCGGCCACGGGCTACGACCTCCTCCAGTGGACCGACGGCACTCCCGACGAGTGGCTCGACGACATCGCCCGCCTCACCGGGCGGATATCCACCGACGCCCCACTGGGTGAGCTGAGCTGGGCTCCGGAGTGCTACGACGCCCAGCGCGTGCGCGACCGGGATGCGATGTGCCGGGACCACGGGATACGCGTGACGGTGACCGCCGCCCGCGCACCCGACGGGCGGCTGGCCGCGTTCACCGAGATCGCCGCGACAGCGTCGGTCCGGTGGCACGCCGCGAACTGGTACACCCTCGTCGCGCCCGAGCATCGCGGCAGGCGCCTCGGGCTGCGGGTGAAGCTGGCGAACCTCACGCTCGCCCGCGAGCGGCTTCCGGAGCTGCGCGCGGTCGACACCGACAACGCGGTGTCCAACACCCACATGATCGCCATCAACGAGGCCATGGGGTTCCGCCCGCTGGACCGGATCGGCGAGTGGCAGCTGGATCTCTGATCCGTTCAGGCGCATGCCACGAGCGTCTGTCCGGCGACGGTCAGCCGGGCCGTCACCCGCTGGCCGGGAGATGCCGGAGCGGTCGCGACGATGAGCCCGGCGCGCGCGAGGCGGTGGACCGCCAGCTGGTCGGTGCAGCAGCGTCCCTCGACGAACAGGTCGGGCTCGGCGCCGACGAGCAGCTCGGCGGACCCGTCGGCTACCGCCCGCAGGATGGCCCGGTCACGGTGGCTCAGCTCGACGTCGAGACGGGTGTCCATCGATCCCACTCCTCTCCGCCGGCGGCTGCGGGACGGCACCAGCTGCTGATGCGTTCGGCCAGCATCCGGAACGAATGCCGGAGCGCGCACCGCACCGTGACCAGCTCGACGAGGACCAGGTCGCCGGGACCGTCGGTGCTCTCCAGCGCGGCGCGGTCGACGACCTCGGCCGGTGCCCCGCACTCCGGGCACCCGACAAGCGTGAGGTCCTCGTGGTTCTGCATAGCGTCCTCCTCGTCGCTGAAGAAGAGGAGGCCACGACGGGGACAGATACACCGGCACCGCAAAGGCCCCGGCCGCGTAGCGACCGGGGTCTCATGCTGCGGCCATCGGCCGCGTACGGATCAGTTGAACGAGTCGCCGCAGGCGCAGGACCCACCGGAGTTCGGGTTGTCGATCGTGAAGCCCTGCTTCTCGATGCTGTCGACGAAGTCGATCACCGCACCCTGCAGGTACGGCGCGCTCATCCGGTCCACCCCGACCTTGAGGCCGTTGTAGTCGCGGAACAGGTCTCCATCGAGCGAGCGGTCATCGAAGAACAGCTGGTAGCGCAGCCCTGCGCAACCACCCGGCTGCACGGCGATACGCAGGTGCATGTCCTCGCGCCCCTCCTGCTCGAGCAGGGTGCGAGCCTTGAGGGCTGCGGCGTCGGTGAGCTCGACGCCGTGCGTCTCGGTCTCGATGGTGGTGTTCTCGACGGTCATGGCTCTCCCAACAACGAGCGGGCAGTGCATATTTCTCGTGGGCACAGTATTACCCGTGAGCGCGTTCCCGGGCTCATGGTAGGCCCTCGGGGCGACACCGCGCGCCAACGGCTCCGGATCTCAGCGGCTCCAACGTGCGGCGACCCGCTCGGCGAGCGCGGCCAGCATGCCGGCGGGGTCGGCCAGCGACGCCTCGACACCGCCCGCGTCGTCGGCCACCGCGTAGGCCGCGTCGACGCCGACCGACGCGGCCTCGCGGCGCCCGACCGACACCTGCCCGGCCACGACGACGCACGGCACGCCGCGGTCGGCGGCGGCGCGGGCCACGGTCGTGACGAGCTTGCCGCGCAGCGACTGCCAGTCGAAGCTGCCCTCGCCGGTGACGGCCAGCGCGGCCCGGTCGAGCTCCGCGTCGAGGCCGACGAGCTCGCGCACCAGCCCGGCCCCGGACACCCGGCGCGCACCACAGGCCAGCAGCGCCGCTCCCAGCCCACCCGCGGCACCCGCGCCCGGAGCGTCGCGGACATCGCGTCCGAACTCGGCGGCGAGCACGTCGGCGAACCGCGCCAACGCCGCGTCCAGCTCCGTGACCGCAGCGGCGTCGGCACCCTTCTGCGGACCGAAGACGGCGGCGGCGCCGAACCGCGCGAGCAGCGGGTTGTCGACGTCGGCGGCCGCGACGAGGCGCACCCCGTCGAGCCGCGGCGCACCGTCGAGCCGGACGCAGCGCGCCAACGCCGCTCCCCCGGCCGGCAACGGCGCCCCGTCGGCGTCGAGGGCCACCGCGTCGAGCGCCCCGAGCAGCCCGGCCCCGCCGTCGGTGGTGGCCGTGCCACCCAGCCCGATGACGATCTCGGCCACCCCGGCGTCGCGCGCGTCGGCGACGAGCTCGCCCACGCCGCGGCTGGTGGCGCGCCGGGCGGTGTCCGGGTCCCGCCGCTCGCGCGGGACGAGGTGCAACCCGCACGCCGTCGCCGCCTCCAGGTAGGCGGTGGACCCGAGCTGTAGCCAGCGGGCCGGAACCGGGCGCCCGCAGGGTCCGGTGACGTCGAGCTCGTGCCACTGCCCGCCGAGCGCGGCATGCAGCACCGCCACGAAGCCGGTGCCGCCGTCGGCCAGCGGCAGCAGCACCAGCTCGTCGCCCGGTACGGCCCGGCGCCAGCCGGTGGCGATGGCCTCGGCTGCGGCCGGGGCGCTCAGGGTGCCGGCGAAGGAGTCTGGAGCCACGACCACGCGCACGCACGCCACGCTATCGCCCGTACGCTGGCAGTCGTGAGGTTCCTGCGTCGCTCCGCGCCCACCACCGTCGGCGGTGCCGAGCCACCCGACACCTCCGAGGCAACACCGGACCGGCGCGAGCCCCCCCGCACCGCGGGCAAGGGCCGGCCGACGCCCAAACGCCGCGAGGCCGAGACCAAGCGCCGCGGCCCGGCCCCGCCACCGCCGCGCACCCAGCGCGAGGCCGCCCGGCTCGCCCGGGCCAACCGTCCCGACCGGGAGCAGCGCCGCCGCGGCGCCGCCGAACGTCGCGAGCGGATGGCTGCCGGGGACGAGAAGTTCCTCATGCCCCGCGACCGCGGACCGGTGAAGGCCTACATCCGGGACGTCGTCGACTCCCGGCCGCACCTGATGGGCCTGTTCATGCCGCTGGCCATCGTGGTGGTGGTCTCGTTGCTGGTGCCGGTGCCCGCGGTGCAGCAGTACCTCAGCCTGTTCAGCCTGCTCGCCCTCAGCACCATGATCATCGAGGGGATCTTCCTCGGATCGTCCACCGCGCGGCGGGCGCGGGCGAGGTTCCCCGACGAGACGATCGGCGGGCTCGGCACCGGGTGGTATGCGTTCACCCGCGCCAGCCAGCTGCGGCGGCTGCGGATCCCGAAGCCGCGGGTGCAGCGGGGCGCCCAGCTCTGAGCACCGCTGCGCACCGCACGCTGGTGCTCGGGGGCACGCGGTCGGGCAAGTCGCGCCACGCCGAGGACCTGCTGCCCGCGGACGCGCCCGTCCGCTATCTCGCCACGGCACGCCGCCGCGACGACGACCCCGAGTGGACGGCGCGGTTGGACGCCCATCGCGCCCGGCGTCCGGCCGCGTGGACGACGGTGGAGGCGCCCGACGTCGCCGCCCTCCTCCGGGCCGGCGGCCCACCGCTGCTGGTCGACGACGTCGCCACCTGGCTCACCGGCGTGCTGGACGACGCGGACGCGTGGGCGTGCGCCGACCTCCCGCCGCAGGTCGGCGCGCGGGTCGAGGAGCTGGTGGACGCGGTGGCCACCTGCCCGGGCCGAGTGGTGCTGGTGTCGGCCGAGGTGGGGCTCGGGGTGGTGCCCCCCACCCGGGCCGGACGGCTGCTGCGCGACGAGCTGGGCGCGCTGAACGCGGCGCTGGCGGCGGTGTGCGACGAGGTGGTGCTGCTGGTGGCCGGGCTGGGGTTGCGGTTGAAGTAACCTCCGGCACCCGGCCGCGTCAGCCCGGGTAGAACCGCGCCGTCCCGCTCACGCCGACGTCCACCCGCGCCCCCACGTCCGGCGCGGTCGGCTCCGCGGTGCGACACCGCACCGCGATCCCGTCGACGTCGAGCAGGACCGTGGTGTCATGACCGTGGAAGACGACCTCGACCACCCTCGCCCGCACCGGTGCTCCCTGCGGCGGCGACAGGCGCAGCTGCTCGGGTCGCAGCAGCACCCGCCCCTCCCCGTCGAGCACCCCGGCGGGCACCGGCACCCGGCCGAGCGCGGTGTCGGCGTGCCCGCCGATCACGGTGGCCGCCAGCACCACGGCCTCGCCGACGAACGTTCCCACGCCGATGTCGGCGGGCTCGCCGTAGAGCTGGCGCGGGGTGGCGGCCTGCACGACCCGACCGTCCCGGAGCACGGCCACGACGTCGGCCATCCCGAGCGCCTCCTGCTGGTCGTGGGTGACCAGTACGGCCGTCGTCCCGGCGGCCGCCAGCGCGGCGCGCACCTGCTCCCGCACCTCGGCGCGCAACCCGGCGTCCAGCGCGGCGAACGGCTCGTCGAGCAGCACCAGCGTCGGCGCCGGCGCCAGCGCGCGGGCCAGCGCGACGCGCTGCTGCTGCCCGCCGGAGAGCTCCGCGGGCATCCGCAACCCGTACCCGGCCAGCCCGACGAGCTCGAGCATCTCGGCCACCCGGGCCCCGCGCCGCTGCGCCCGGGGTAGCCCGAAACCCACGTTGCCCGCCACGCTCAGGTGCCCGAACAGCGCGCCCTCCTGCGGGACCAGCCCGATGCGGCGCCGCTCCGGGGCCAGGTCCACGCCGGGACCGGCGACCTCGCGGCCGGCCAGCCGGATCGAGCCAGCATCCAGCGGATGGAACCCGGCGATCGCGCGCAACAGCGTCGTCTTCCCGCAGCCGGACTCGCCGAGCACCGCGGCGAACGTGCCGGCCAGCACCTCCAGGTCGACCCCGTGCAGCACCTCGGTCGCGCCGTATCCCGCGCGCACCCCGCTGACCTGCAGGGCGGGGCTCACCTGCCGCTCCGGCGCAGCACCCGGTCCAACACCACGGTGGGCACGGCGGCCACCACCACCAGCCGCAGCCGGCCGGACCCGACGCAGCGTCACGCTCACGAACACGCGCAGCGGGCCGTGGCCGAGCGAGCGGGCGACCTCCTCCAGCGCCGGGTCGACCCCGCGGAAGGCGGCGGCCACCGGGAGCAGCACGAACGGGAAGCTCACGGCGGTGAGCACCACGAACGCGCCGGGGAACCCGGCGAGTTGGGGCCACTCGGAGATCCACGTGAAGCCCGCGACGTAGGACGGAACCGCCAGCGGCAGGCAGAACAGCACCGTCCACACCGGACGCCCCGGCAGGTCGGTGCGCACCACCAGCCACGCGCACGCGACCCCGATCACCAGGCAGGCGGCCGTCACCGCCGCCGCCAGTGCGACGCTGCGGACGAGCAGCTCGACGGTCCGCGGCCGGCCGAGGATCTCCAGGAACGTGCCCAGCCCCGGCTCCAGCGCCCTGATCGCGATGTAGACCAGCGGCGTCAGCGCCAGGACTCCGGCCACGGCGGCGCCGAGAACGAGCACCGGGGACGGCCCGGTGCGCCGCACGCGCCGCCGCCGGGTAGGCCCGACCGGCGCGGCGGGCTGGCGTGTCCGCTCCTGTAACGCGGTCACCGCCGGGACCCCGTCAGCTCAGCCCGGTCTCTTGCAGCAGCGCCAGGGTCTGCTGCAACGAGGCCAGGTCGGAGAGGTCGATGTCCGGGGGCTGCAGCGAGTCCAGCGGCGGCAGCGGATGTCGGGTGGAGCTCACCCCGGGCCGCAGCGGGTACTCCGCGGTGACGTCGGCGAAGTACTGCTGGGCGGTCGGGGAGACCAGGAACGCGACGGCCGCGACGGCCAGTTCGGGGTTGTCGGTGCTCGCGAGCACCGCGGCACCGGCGACGTTCACCAGGCCCAGCGGGTCGCCACCCGGGACGAACGCCAGCCTGGCGGTGACCGCCTCGGCACCCCGCTCCGCCACCCGCTCGTACCAGTAGTAGTGGTTGATCAGACCAAGGGCGATCTGCCCGCTGTCCACCGCGTCGAGGGTGAGGATGTTGTTGTCGAAACGGGCCGGCTCGTTGGCCTTGAACGCCGTCAGCCAGGCCCGGGCACCGTCCTCACCGCGCAGCAACCGCACCCCGGTGACGAAGGCGTGCCAGGACGGGTTCGTGGGCGGGTAGCCGATCTGCCCCTTCCACCGCGGGTCGGTCAGGTCGTCGAGCGTGCTGGGCACGTCGATCTCCGAGACCTGGCGGGGGTCGTAGGCGATGACCCGGGCGCGCGCCGAGGTCCCCACCCAGCTGCCGTCGCCCGCGCGATACTGCTGGGGCACCACGTCGAGCGTGGTCGTCGGCAGGGTGGCGAGCCGGCCGGCGTCGGCCAGCGCCCCCCGCGCACCGGCGTCCTGGGAGAAGAAGACGTCGGCAGGCGAGGCGTCCCCCTCCTCCAGCAGCTGGGCGGCGAGCTCGCTGCTGCTGCCGTAGCGCACCTCGACGGTGCCGCCGATCTGCTGCTCCAGCTGCTCCAGGAGCCCGCCGACCAGCTGCTCGTTGCGTCCGGAGTAGATTGTCAGGTCTGCGGACTGCCCACTGCAGGCGGTCAGGGCGGCAAGAAGGACCACGACTGTGGCGGCGAAGATGAGGCGAAATCGGGGCACCCAGTGTCCGTTCCTTAGTGAAAGCAGGGGCAAGCGCAGGTGAGTCCAGCCTGCAGCGCGTGCCGCTGGAGGAGTCGAGCGCCGTCGGTCACCCGGTCATGACCGAAGATCGTCTCGACGCCCTGCACGTCGTGGTGGACGCCGCGAACGTCGTCGGCTCGCGCCCCGACGGCTGGTGGCGCGACCGCCCCGGCGCGGCGCGGCGGCTGGCCGGGCGGATCGTGGCCGCGCTCGACACCGACCCCGCGGCGTTGTCCGCCGCGCTCGCCAGCCCACCCGTCGAGCCGCGGGTGCACCTGGTGCTGGAGGGAGCGGCCCGCTCCGCCGTCGACCTGCCCACCCACCCCCTGTTGCACGTCGTCCACGCCCCGGCCGACGGGGACGCGACGATCGCGGCGCTGGCCGCCGAGCTCACCGGCGCCGGGAAGCCGGTGGTCGTCGTGACCGCGGACCGGGAGCTGCGCAGCCGGGCCCAAGCGGCCGGTGCGGAGGTGACCGGCCCGGGCACGCTCCTGGCCGCGCTGCCCGAGTGAACCGGTGCTCATCCCGCGACCCTGTCCAGCGCAGGGCCGATCTGCTCCAGCGCCCACGGAACGCTCAGCACGGTCGGGCTCCGCAAGGCGGTCGCCGTGGGCAGGTCGATCACGATGTACCGCTGGTTACGGACCGCTCGCAGGTTGCCGAACAGGCCGAGCTCCTCGACCTGACGCTGCAGGTCATCGGAGGCGTACAGCATGACGACCACGTCGGAGTCCAGCAGGGAGGTGTTCTCGTAGCTCAGGGCCCCGCCCGGGTTGCCCGGTGCGATGTCGGGCAACTGCTGCACGGACGGCGGGATCCGCAGCCCGAGCTCCTGCAGCAGCTGCACGGCGTAGTCCTTGGCCGACTTCAGGGTCACGATCTGGTCGGGCGCGAACGCGTAGGAGAACGTGACGGTCTTGCCGGCCAGACCGGGACGCGCGTCCCGTGCCGCGCGGACGGCTGCCTCGGTCTCGGCGACGGCCTGCTGACCACGCTCCGGCACGCCGAGGGCGCGCGCGTCGACCAGGGTCTGTTCCTGCCAGCTCTGCCCGCCCCACTCGGTCGCGTAGCCGACGGTGGGCGCGAGCCGGGACAGCGCGGGGTAGTCGAGCTCGAGCCCGAAGTGTCCGATGGCCAGGATGAGATCCGGGCCGAGAGCTGCGACCTGCTCGATGTTCACCCCGGTGGCGCCCGCACCCTCGGCTCCGGGGGGAATGTCGATGAGCGTCGTCGTGGCCGGGTCGATCCGTCCTTCCAGCCAGGGTGCCACGCCGCTGTCGGTCTGGGTGTTGCGGACGGCGCCGACCGGGGTGACCCCGAGAGCGACCGCGATGTCCTCGTCACCGATGGTCACCACCCGTTGCGGCAGCGCGGGGATGGTGGTGACACCGAACCGGTGCTCGATCATGACCGGGAAGCCCGCGCCCTGGGCGGCGTCGGTCGTGGACGGGCTCGAGGGGCTCGAGCTGCAGCCGGTGAGCAGCCCGGCGGCGGCCGCGCCGGTCAGGAACCGGCGACGGGTGCAGTCGTCGTGCACCGCGTCCAGGGCGTCGATGCTCGCGAAGGGGGGCATGGCGAGATCCTGCCTTCCGTCGTTGCGTGGACCGTCAGCCTCCGGACGTCGCCGTGGTGGCGGGGTCACCGTCGGCAGCGGCTGCGAGCAGGGGCACCAGACCGTCGATCGCCACCGGCAGGCTCAGCACGGAGCTGAAAGCGATCGCCTGCCGCAGCGGGACGTCGGGGAACACCGAGCGGCCTTCGCGGGCGACGCCCAGCGTCTGGTAGACCGGGTCCTCCTGGAGCACGACGGCCTGGCCGGTGCTCTCGTAGTCGAGCCAGACCAGCACGTCGCGATCGGCCAGCCGGAGCTGCTCACCGCTGATCTGGGCGTAGAACTGGTCCCCGGCCAGCGTGGTGATCTCGGGCGGGACCTCGAACCCGAGGTCGGCGAGGAAACGCGCCCGGGGGTCCTGTGGCCCGAGCGCGTAGTAGGAGCCGGGGTCAGCCGGTTCCAGGAACGCGCCGAGTCCCTGGAACTCGGGGTGCTGCCGGCGGGCCTGGGCGAAGCGGGCCTCGACCTCGGCGATGGTCCTCTCGGCTTGATCCTCCCGACCGAGGGCACGACCGGTGGTCCGATGCATCTCCTGCCACGGCATCCCGCCCTCGATGTACGCGCCGTCCTGGCTGATCGTGGGCGCGATCTGGGCCAGCTTCGCGTAATCCTCCTCGGCCAGAAAGGCGTACTGGCCGACGATCAGGTCGGGCCGGGTCTTGGCGACCAGCTCGAAGTTGACCTCATCACCGGTCATGACCTCGGGCTGGGCGTCACCCAGCAGATCGGTGGCCCACGGGTGGGTGGCGTAGGGGAAGTTCCCGAACCACTCCCGCACCCCGACCGGCGTGACCCCCAGCGCCAGCAGCGAGTCCTGGTCGTTGTAGCCGACCGAGAAGACGCGCTCGGGGGCTTTCGGGATCACGGTGTCGCCGAACTTGTGCGTGATGGTCACCGGGAAACCGCCGCCGGAGCCCGTCGCGCCGGACCCGGCCGAAGGAGTCGAGCTGCAGGCGGCAAGCAGACCGGCCGCAGCCGCACCACCCAGGAGCTGGCGGCGGTTCAGGGAGGTGGTCATCAGGGGGCTCCTCAGGGTTGAGATATGGGATGACTAACCTCAAGCAAACCCAGGCTGTCTATATAGACCCGAACGGGTGATGATCTGAAGCATTCGGTGACAGGTTGGCGCAAGGTTGCACTGTGGTCACAGTTCCATCACCGATCGGGTGGCTCAGGTCCAACCCGTGACCTTTAGGTGACGGAGGGTCAACCGAAGATGTCCGCGGCGGTCACGGCAAGCACACCGTCGGGTACGTCGATGACGCGTTCCCGAGCACAGATCGCCCACCGCAGCTCACCGATCACCCGGGCAGAGCGGCCGCCTTCCGGTGCAGCTCGGCGACCAGCCGGGGAGCGGAGACCTGGCGAGCCCACGTCGCCTCGCCGACCAGGACCGGGCGGCGAGACCTGCCGGCGAGCGCCACCACGTCGATCTCATGGTGACCGGCGCACGTGCTGGCGGAACGCCTCCTCCCAGCGAGCCCCGTGATGATCGTCGAGCGAGTCGAGCAGCACCGGCACCACGGGACGCCCGCGTCAGAAATCGACGCGCGACGTCGCCGACGTCGCTCGCGGGTCGCTGAGCTGCGTAAGGCGCGCGATCTGACGCAGGCGGCACTGGCGCGACGGGCCGGGGTGTCGGTGAGTTTGTTGTCGAAGATCGAGATCGGCGACCGCACTCTCCCCCCGACTATCGCCGCCGCGATTGCCCGAGCCCTGCCTTCATCAAGGCCACCGAAGGCAACACCTCCAAACTCACCCGAGCCCAGAAAGGCCGCTTCGTCGCCCTGTGCTGGATCGGCCAGATCCACAAGCACTTCCCGGACCCCAAACCGGCCTACATCACCGACTGGGACGTCCTGCCCAAATGGCAGCAAGAAACCGGCTCGGACATCTTCGAGCACATCGAACAGGACACGTAGCCGACCACCGCCCGGAGCCTACGGATCGAGGGCCTAGATGTAGGCGGCCCGGCCCGCTATCGCGGCGGTCAGGTTCGCGAAGGAGAGCTCGTCGATCGGCTGCTGGACTGGGCTGTCCGGCTGGCGTGAGGTCGTCACGAAGCAGGCTGCGTCATAGAGGCGCTCGCGGACGAGGCGTTGACAGAGGATACCGTAGCGGTCCTTGTAGGATGTTCCCTCGAAGATCGGCTCGGGGCGGAACACGCCGCGCGCCACCCGGACCGGGACGACGGACTTGTGGGTCTCCTCGAGCAGGAAGACGTAGCCCAGCCACGGCCGCACTGCTCCGAAGGTCCCCTCCTCGTAGGCGCGCCACACGTCGACGGCGCTGCCGATGGCCTCCTCGGTCCGGTTGTTGAAGTTGTTGGCGAACGACGGGCCCACTTGAGATTTCATCTCGATGGCGGCGACGAGCCGATTTTGGGAGATGACAACGAGGTCCCACTTCTTGGTGGGCCGGTAGTAGCCGGGCAGCTCGAGGCCGGCGCGCCGCAGGATCTCGGACCGGTCGAATCCGACGGCGACGAAGACCCCTTCGAGGAGGTCGGTGATGCCGTCGAGGTGGCCACCGCCGGTCACCGAACCGCGGGACCCGGCGTCAATCTTGCCGCTCGCCAACTGCTTGGCGGCCTGGGCGTCGCGCACCGATCAGTAGCTGCGGACGGCGCGGTCGAAGGCGTCGGGCGGGAGAGGAATCGTCTACTCCGGGAGGGTGTCGAGCTGGTAGAGGCGCAGCGCGATTGCCGTCGCCGTGTCGACATCGCGGCGTTCGAAGGCGTCGGCGAGAGCCGCCGCGTCATGGGTGGACATCTCAGTGGGCCGGGGAACGCGGATGCGCCGAAGGTACTGGGCTTGGAAGCGGAGAGTGCCACCGCGCATCTTGACGCAGTACGCCTCGACGAAGGCGGTGGCTACCCGCGAAAGCAGTAGCCCGCCCAGGACCTTGAGATCCCAGCCACGAGATGTGACGAAGTACAGGTTGTGATGCGGGTAGGTCCGGCCCTCGTCGAGCACCGGGTGCATCGTCATCCGCATGTCGGGGATCAGGAGCTTCGGTGCGTCCTTGAGACCCGGGATGATGCGGTCGATTGTCCGATACCATCGGTCTGGCTGCCGCTCGGCGACATTGCGTTTGCGTAGTGCGACAGCATTGTCCTCGAAGTAGCCGTACAGTCGGGGGTAGTCAGCTAGTCGAACCAAACCGCCGTCGTCCCACGGGTTGACGAGATAGTAGCCGGACCATTGCACCCTGCCGGAGGCGATATCGGCGACCATCGACAGCGGAAGCAAACGCTCAGGTTCGGCGACGGTGGTGTCCTTGGTGATGAAGACGCCGTCGGCCCCAGTGGCCACGCCGATCCCGACTCGGGTCCGCGTTGCTACATCTTCCAGTGGTGGAAAGTTATCGGCCAAATATTTGATCATTGCGAGCCGGGCGGGGCTGCCGGTCGGCCAGGATTCGTCACCGTCGAACCAGTGCGGTAGGCGGGACGCTTCATAAGTCTCGGCAGTCAGCGTGGCCGCGTTCCCGCTACGCACGTAGCGGGCCAGGTCTGACGCGTCGTCGGTGCCGAAGACCGCCGTGGTGTCTGCAACCACGGCCGATTGCTGCGGACCCCGGGAGATAACAGTGATAGCGGGGTAGGCCGACACCTGTTCCTCGAAGGCGTCCACATCATGCATCGCGATGGCCAGGTCGAGACTGAAGTGACCGGCGACCAGCGCGCGCAGGTAGCGACCGTACTGGTTGCGCATCCAGCGATCGGCGCAGATGAAGCCGACCTGACCACCCCGTTTGAGTGACATCAGCGCCCGCTCGAAGAATCCGACGTAGAGGTCGCTGCGGCCGGTCATGGTCGAGCACGCGTGGCGATATGCCCGCATCCGAGCGTCCGGGACGTCCTCGAGCCGGACGTAGGGCGGGTTCCCGACCACGACGTCAGCGGCGCCGACCCGCATGGGCTGCAGCAGGTAGTCAGCGACCTGAACCCACATCGACGCGAGGGCCTCAACGTCGCCGAGCGGCCAGCCGTCATCGGTAAGGATCCGAACGACCAGCTCGCGCGAGCGCTGGACGTTGCCCGGCAGCAGGTCACAGGCACGGAGGGCGTCAGCAGCGTCGGTGACCGGGCGGCCTCGAAGCCGGCACGACGCGCTCAATCGCCTGACCAGCGGACCAAGAAACGCTCCGGTGCCACAAGCGGGCTCGACAGCGACCAGAGCGGCCAGGTCACGATCGTCGGTGTAACCGACCAAGTCCAGGATCAGATCGACGACCCACGGCCTCGTGAACACCTCCCCGTGCTCACCGTCAACATCGACGACGTGCGCTGCGGGGTCATGCGTGGCGACCGGAGCGATCATCAGCGAGAGCTGTCCGTCGAACTCGACCAGCTCGGCGCCCGCTTCCACTGTCATGCTCGGCACCGTATCGCTCGGGTCTGACAGCAACGCCTGGCGGTGAGGGTCGCGACGGTACGACCTCATCCGCTCGCGTCCAGACGTGAGCACTGCCGAAGGTGGTGCCATCCGATCCCGGAGGCACCACCTCTGACGTGCTGTTTCTCTTCCTGAGCGGGCGACGGGAATCGAACCCGCGTAGCCAGTTTGGAAGACTGGGGCTCTACCATTGAGCTACACCCGCATGCCGTCGTACGCGGCTCAGCGTAGCGGAGGAGTCCGACCCGCCGCTGTCGGTGCCCGCCCAGGAGAACCTGCTGGACTCCACACGCTAGGCTCGTCCGTGGCCCCGCCGTTCGGCGAGGCCACGGGGTGTGGCGCAGCTTGGTAGCGCACTCGCTTTGGGAGCGAGGGGCCGTGGGTTCAAATCCCGCCACCCCGACCAGGTCAGGACCAGTTTTGTCGATCTTGTCGCCGGGCTGACAGCGGTTAGTGACAGCAACGCGAGGCTTGCGGGCGCTGGTCAGCCGGGCCAGCCGGGCCGGAACGACTCCTCGACCTGTGCCCTCAGCTTCTCGAACGCCGGCTGATGCTTGCGTGTGAAGACAACCGAGTTCTCGCTCCGCGCCGACGCTGCTGTCTGCGCCAGGCCCTGCGCTCCCGAGATGTGGTCGCCTACCTCGATGAACTGGATGAAGCCGTTGACCAGGCCGCTCGCCGCGCGCAGGTGCATCTTCATGACTGACTCGACCGGAATCCGCTTGAACCGGTTTCCCGCAGTTAAGGCAGCTACTCCACTTCTGCTGATCTCCACGACCGCGCCGTCGAATGACACGCGCGCCCCCATGTGCCCTACCGCCGTGATCTCCACACCGTGTAGATCGACCGGGGAGACGCAACCGCTACACCACGAGCGTCCATGATCTTGCTTCTGGCCGTCACATCGACTTCTCCTCGTCGATGAGCTGGGCGAGTGCAGCGCGCTGGTTGTCCAAGGACACGTGCAACCACACAGGACCCCGCTGCCTCGGCCGAGCGACGACGGCGTCGCAGGTGAGCGGCTCGTCCCCAGATCGGGTGTCATGACCAGTGGTCACAACGTCTTGAGCATCCCGCGGGATCAGGTCGCGAAGTTCGGAACGGCGCCGCGGGCCTCGTCGGAGCGGCCTTTCGGCTCCTCCCAGTCCTCCTGCCGGCCCAGCGCGGTGAGATCGAGGAAGTAGTACGAGCCGCCAGTGGACTCCGCGCCGCGGGCGTACTGGGAGTAGGTGTGGAAGACACGGTCGCCCTCGCGGAGGAAGCAGCTCAGGCCGGGTAGCTCCACCGGCCACTCCACGTCGTCGACGTCCATCGGGCGGTAGTTGTACTCGACCGGCGCGACGGCGGGGTCGAGCGTGACGTGGAAGTCGTAGTTGAAGTCGCTGCCGTGGGAGGAGTACCAGGGGAAGTTCCACCCCTTCCTCGCCCTGTACGCCTCGATCTTCGCCAGCGGCGCGCGTGACACGGTGACGAGCCTGGTGTCGCGGACGTGCAGGTGCGCGAACAGGCCGTCGGAGAACTCGTCAGCACCCGCCGAGCAGCTGCTGCAGCCGTCCTCCCAGTCGGGGTGGAACATGAAGTGGCCGACCATCAGCTGGCGGCGGCCGTCGAACAGGTCGAGCAGGCCGACGGTGCCCTCGGGACCGTCGAACCGATAGTCCTTCGTGATCTCCACCATCGGCAGCCGGCGCCGGTTGGCGTTGAGCGCGTCCCGGACGCGGGTCAACTCCTTCTCCCGGGCCAGCAGCGCCGTGCGAGCCACCAGCCTCTGTCAAGTCCTGCAGCCCGAGCTGCACGAGCACCTCCGCGCGACGGCTCGCGGCCACCGACGACGTACCGTCGCCGGAATGATCGTCCGCGCAGAGCACCGCCAGCACGCGCACCGGGTCCGGTTGGAGTGGGGCGTGGAGGGGGTCGCTCTGCTGGCTGCGGAGTGCGCCGCGGTGGTCGTCGTCGACGTGTTGTCGTCCGCACGGCGGTGGACGTGGCCGTCGGGCACGGGGCGGCGGTGCTGCCCCAGCGCACTTCTGGTGGAGCAACGCCGCCAGGCGGAGGCCCACCAGGGACGGCACAGCGCAACGACGACCACGCGGCCGCCGCACGCGAGGCCATCGACCGGGGTGCGATGCCCGCCGGAGACCGGCACGGGTGCGGGCCCTCCCTTCGACCGTCGTCGCTGGTGGGGCTCGCGCCGGGCACGAAGCTCGCGCTGCCGTCACCGAACGGGACGACGCTCTGCGCGGCCGCGGCCGCGCAGAGCGCTGTTCGCCGGGTGCCTGCGCAACGCCTCCGCGGTGGCCGCGGCCGTGCGCGGCGTCGATGGGCCGGTCGGGCTCGTGCCCGCTGGCGAGCGGTGGCTGGACGGCACGATGCGCGTGGCCGTGGAGGACGCGCTCGGCGCGGGAGCGATCGCCGCGGCGCTCGACGACCGCTCTCCCGAAACCGACGCAGCCGTCGACCTGTTCACCGCGACCCGCGCGCGGGGTCTGCACGCCGTGCTCGGCGGCCTCGCCTCGGGACGGGAGCTGATCGCCGACGGGTTCGCCGCCGACGTCGACCTCGCGGCAGAGCTGAACGTCAGTCGGGCGGCGCCGCGAATGCGCGACGGCTTCCTCACGTAGCTCGACCGATCACGTCCTGATCGCGGCCATGACAGATCGACAGTTGCACCCGCTACTCTCCCAATCCGGCAGCTCCCATCAGGCGGCCACGTCCCACCGCCACTGCTCGGTCATCGCCGCGCCGCAGTCCGGGCAAGGCACCTCGCAGCCCCAGGTGGCCGTCACCGGTAGCTCGGCCTCGACATCGCAGCAGGGGCAGTTCCACCAACCGGTCGTGATCGTCGTATCCATGGGCACCGATGGTAAATGACATCCGTGTCATTCGCTGCATGCCGTGACCGCAGGCGGCGTCCGACCTTGGGGTCAGACGGTGGGTGCACCACCTCCGACTACTTCCGTGACATGTACGCACCGGTCCGGCGAAGGGCACCGCTGTACCACTCGCAGCGATCTTGTCGAGCAGCTGGCGGACGCCCGTGCTGGCCACGAGCACCACGCACCACACCGAGGTACCTGATGAGCCCGGACGGCGTGCACCCCGCGCAGCTGATCGTGCAGCAGGTATCCAGGCCCAGAACAGGAGAATTCCTGCTGCACGATCAGCTCGGCGACGCTCAGCGGACCTGCCCACCGGTCGTGCGCGGATAACGCTGTTCCGGCGTTGGTTTCCGCGCACGGGCCGTTAGGCGGGTGGTTGGCAGGTGGGGCACCAGAATAGGTTGCGGGCCAGGTGGGAGGCGTGCGCGATGGGCGTGCCGCATACCAGGCAGGGCTCACCGGCGCGGCGGTAGGTGTAGACGCGCCGGGCACTGCGGGGCACGGGATCCGGGGACGGCAGGTCGTGCTCGGGTCGCAACGTGTCGATCAGTCCACGTGTCACGCCGTCCCGGAGCAAGGCGACGAGGTCTGCCCACAGCCCGTCCCACTGCTCGCGCGACAGCGCCTTCCCGGGCAGGTGCGGATCGAGTCGGTGGCGGAACAGCGCCTCCGCCCGGTAGACGTTGCCCACCCCCGCGATCACAGACTGGTCCATGAGCAGGGTGGCCAGCGGCGCGCGCGAGCGGGAGATCCTGGTCCAGGCCCGATCGGGGTCGGCGTCGCGGCGCAGCGGGTCCTCGCCGAGCCGGCAATGGATGGTGTCGATCTCGCCCTCGGTGAGCAGCTCGCAGGCCGTAGGGCCGCGTAGGTCCGCGTAGTGCGTCGCGCCGACCATCCGCATCCGCACCTGCCCGCGCGGCTGCGCCACCGGTACCGGCGCGTCGGTGAACGTGCCGTAGAGCCCGAGGTGGACGTGCACCACGAGGTCGGGGCCGTAGTGGTGGAACAGGTGCTTGCCGTGCGCCTCGGTGTGCTCCAGCACCCGCCCGTCGACGTTCTCGGCGCTGGTCGCGAACCGCCCCTGCGGGCTGGAGACGGCGACCGGCTTCCCGGCGTACCGGCGGCGGTGCAGCCGCGCGAGCCGGTGCAGCGTGTGGCCCTCGGGCACTACGGGATCAGGTCGGGAGGCAACGCCGGGGGCTCGCCGGTGCGCTCGTACTCGGCGAGGAGGTCGATGCGCCGCTGGTGGCGGGCGTCGCCGGAGAACGGCGTGGCGACGAATGCGGCGACGATCTCCGCGGCCTCGTCGAGGCTGTGCATCCGGGCTCCGATGGCGACGACCTGCGCGTCGTTGTGCTCGCGGGCCAGTGTCGCCGTCTCGACGCTCCAGGCGAGCGCCGCCCGGATCCCGGGCACGGCGTTCGCCGACATCTGCTCACCGTTGCCCGATCCGCCGGTCACGACGCCGAAGCTGCCGGAGTCGGCGAGCACGCGCCGCGCCGCCTCGACGCAGAACGGCGGGTAATCGTCGGCGGCGTCATAGGTGGCGGGGCCGACGTCGATCGCCTCGTGGCCCAGACTGGTCAGATGCCCGACCAGGTGGGCCTTGAGCTCGAAGCCGGCATGATCGGAGCCGAGGTAGACGCGCATGGTGCGCGATCCTGCCCTATCACGCCGGTCGCGGGCGTCGACGGGGTTCCCGGCGGCTGGGTGGTCGCCCGGGTGGCGCCGGGCCGCATCGGGTGGTCGATGTGCGCCGACGCACCCACGGTGCTCGCCGCGACGGCCGGTTGCGCCGCGGTGGGCGTCGACATTCCCCTCGGGCTGCCATCTGGGCGGACGCGCCGAGCGTGTGACGACCTGACGGCCGCCCGGCTGGGTCGGGCCCGGTCCTCGGTGTTCCCGGCCCCGCCACGGGAGGTGCTGACCGCCGCGACGCATGCCGAGGCGTGCGCGCTCGCCCGCGAGCTCACCGGCCGCGCGATCAGCCTGCAGACCTTCCACATCGGACCGAAGATCCGCGACTGGGACGCGGTCGTCGAGCTGCCCGACCATGTCGTCGAGGTGCATCCGGAGCTGGCCCTGCGCGTCCTGGCGCCGGGGGTCGTCTTCGCATCGAAGAAGACCGCGCGCGGGGTCGGGCAGCGGATCGCGGCGCTAGCGGTACCTTCCCCCCTTTCATGATCATATCCTGTTGGTGGTGAGGTCGGGAGACGGGACTGGCCGGTCTAGCCGCGGAAACAGGTGTGTCGGTGATCGACAGTTCGAGGTGGAGGGTG
>Ga0136634_10000335_pt1 | contig 22026 bp, 21 predicted proteins | sample AntDrymUQ8332106_2_FD_104654 | JGI IMG/M metagenome (GOLD analysis project Ga0136634, IMG submission 104654) | Polar desert sand microbial communities from Dry Valleys, Antarctica - metaG UQ833 (21.06) | ecosystem: Environmental > Terrestrial > Soil > Desert | place: Antarctica: Dry Valley... | reverse complement strand
GGTTAATCTTTATCTCCTGGTCTTTAACTTCGAGGCGATTCTTTAATTCCGCAAAACGTATATTTTCGAAATCCCTGTTCTTAAAAACAAAACGCTGCAACTTTTTAATAGGCTCATAATTATTAAGCGCACCATCTTTTATAGAAAAATCTACAATACTTGTAATAGTTGAAGGAAGCACTTTTCCCTTTGCATCAATGCTCATTTTTGCATTGATTTTAGATGTAAGCTTTCCGTCAAGATTTTTGTCTGTAATAGCATCCTGGCCAAAATTATCAAATGCTTTTAGCACCCTGCTAACATCAACATTATCCATATTCACCATAAGCTGTGCATCATGGTTTTTCCCATTAACATTAATTAGCGAGCCATTTAAACTCATCCGTCCGCCGGCATGATCCATACTTACATTATTGATGATGTACCGGTCCTGTAATAAAGTTATATCTGCGTTTGAATTGCTGGCATCAAAATTATGGTAATGAAGCCTGTCTGCTTTTAATGAAACATGTAACCGGCCCTGTTCAAGTAAATTGTCAATTTTTGCCGCAGCAGCATTCATCCCTTTATTTTTTTTAGATTGTCCAACTTTTTTTCTTGCATCAAGTAAATACGTAAAGGCACCAAGGTCAAGTGAGGGTGAATATACACTCCAGTCAATGTTTGCTTTATCAGGTTCTGTATTTATAAGAGTTAACAAGTTCTTTGCCTGGCCCTGCATGATAATACTTTGTCCCTTCACTAAGGTCTGAAGATTTTCTACAAACACATCAGAATTGCGGAAAACCATTTTACCATTTACATTTTTCATTTCAACATCCCTTGAAGCATAAAGTATATTGCCATTTTTAAATTCAATATCTCCATTCAAAAAAGAATTGGTATTATTATTTTTAACTATAGGCCCTTTATAATTCAGGCGAACTGCGCCTGTCCCTTCCCGTAATTGTAGCGTATTACTCCCAACCAGGTCGTTTAATTTCTGAAGTTCAAAATCAGAAGCGAGGTCACAGGTAAGTTCCGGTGTGGATAAATTCAATATCTCAATTCTTGTCGATGTTATAGGAAGTCCATGCCAGTCAGCTTTAAAATTATTGATCTCTATTTTAGAATTGGGATCTTTCCTTGGAAAACCAGGCACTACTTCATTAGTGAAAAATCCCTTGAATGAAGCATTGTCAAAATCAAGAAATGGGGTAAGCATCTGGGTATTTTTTGTTACCCAGGTTATAAATACAAGTGGTTCTCCGCCTCTTAATGGTCCATTGATAGATGCACTTACATCCAACGGCTTATCCAGCTCAACAATGGCCAGGGAATTAGATATCTTCGGGGGCATCAATGTGCGAATAAACGGATATGCAATGTTACGGCTATGCAGTCTCAGGCTAAATTGTGGCGTGTTTCCTGAAAACCCAAAGCGTCCTGTAATATTAAAAGGCTGTCCTGAAATATTTATCCTGATACTATCTAAATACAATTGCCTGGATTTTTTTTCCAGCCTCATTTCAAAATTTCCTGTGAATTTTTTATCTTTTAAAAAGCTGCCCCTTTTTGTATTAAAAGCAAGGCTTTTTATCAGTATATCGGATTTGGTAAAAAAGGTAGTTTCATTATTTGTATCATCCACATCAATTTTAATGTTACTGATTATAAAATCATATAATTTCCTTTTTCGCTGCTCATCAATTGTAATTCTCACATTATTCAATACGATTTTTTTTAAAGCATTGTTTGAACTGCTGGTGACTGGTTTTGTGCTATCTTTTTTACTTTGAAGTAAATAGGTATTTGTATATCCTGTTGTATCTGTATACATATAAATTTCCCCGTTATCAATTCTAATACCCTTAAGTGCAGACTGCTTTTTAACAAGTTTAAATACTGCAAGACTTATAAATACTTCTTTCCCTTTTAAAAATGCATGCTTATGCTGGGAGTATAGCGTATCAGTTAGTAATACATCATGCAGCAATACGGAAATGGAAGGAAAATTTTTAATAAAGCTTAATTCTACTTCGCCAATAGAAAGCTTCCCGTTCAATTTGGTTTCAATTTCTTTTGTTACCTGGCTTATGATACTTTTCTTATTTAAAGAAACATAAGTAAATACACCAATTATGAGAATAAGTATTACTGCAGCTAATATCTTCAATGACCTGAAGATATATTTCCTTGAATTTTTCAATTGAAGATTTGACTTTTAAAAATGTAAATATTGACAGATTTAAATATTGATATCTAAATTACTTAATAATAATGCGAACCTAATTCAAATATGATCAAATATACTCCCGCAAAGAGGTTTATTGATATATTTTTAACATAGAAGTCAGGAAATAAATATCATTATTAATTAAATTAATCAGATGAAGATCAAGTTCTGGTGTATTGGTAAAACCCATGAAACATATATAAAAGAAGGAGTGGGTATATTTACAAAGCGTATTTCAAATTACTATCCCGTAGAATGGAATATTATACCAATGCCTAAAAATGCAGGAATGATGAATGAAAATGAGCTTAAGAAAAGAGAAGGAGAAATATTGCTTGGCTTACTTCAAAAAAATGATTACCTGGTGTTATTAGATGAAAAGGGGAAACAATTAAGCAGCCATGGCTTCGCAGATTTTATACAACAGCGTGCAAATGAAAGTGAAAAAAATATTGTTTTTTTTATCGGAGGGGCATATGGTACAAATGAAGATGTGATGGGAAGAGCTGATTTTAAATGGAGTTTATCCCAACTGGTATTCCCTCACCAGTTAGTACGGTTAATACTTGCTGAACAATTTTACAGGGCCTGTACCATTATAAGAAATGAAAAATATCATCATAGTTAGTACTATGGTGTAACCCTGCGCCAGGTTTGGTTATTATCCTGACCATTCACATTTCTGCCTGTAAGGCGTATCTCATTCGTGTTTATAACTGTTATTGTTGCAGGCTGGTAATTCAAAGTGCTTGCATTGCAACTGCTCAATAAATTGTTCAGCAAAAATCCACCATTATTATTTGTAGCTATATTTTTCCACTTTACATCATTATCCCGGAAACATTGAGTGTTATTTGCAATTACATTGAACCTGCCCTCTGAGATAAAAGGAGCAACAGTAAGCCTGCTACCCACCAGTGTATTTTCCGGGGTATTGGTTACAAGTTCCCACTGGCCATTCAGAGAGAATACACCACCAGTAGTATTAGATGTCTTTTTCAGTGTTTCACAACTTATAATGGAAACAACCGCAAACAAAAAACTAAAAAGTTTTAATGATTTCATGAGATGTTGATTTAGTATAAACAAATTTCCAAAAAGCATACCAACATTATATTATGTAAATTTTAAAAACTTCATTAACAAATGTTTCCATTTCCCAACCCATACGTTTTACTTAGTTTTGAAAAAATTATGTTATGAATTTTTCGGAGTACCCGGTAACTATTTTTCTTATCGTCGTTAATTTTATCTTTTCACTTATAGGCTTTTCGAATGCATCATTCATGGATAAAACCATTATGACGCCCTACCTTGTAAAAAGAAAAAATCAATATTACAGAATGATTACGTCAGGTTTCCTCCACGCTGATTTCATTCATTTGTTTTTTAACATGTTCACACTGTACTTTTTTGGAAGGGCCATTGAATATTATTTTGCAAAATATGGCCTGGGTGGGCAGGTTAGTTATATTGTTTTGTATTTTCTATCCCTGGTAGCAGCGGATATTCCGAGTTACTTAAAAAACAAGGACAATCCACATTATCATTCCCTGGGTGCTTCCGGGGCAGTGAGTGCAATCGTTTTTGCATCATTGGTTTTTGGGCCATGGAACGAGATAAGATTATATGGAGTAATCAGTATATCATTCACGGTTTATGCAATCCTGTTTATTTTTTATTGTATTAATATGGGTAAAAGAGGAAATGATAATATCAATCATGATGCCCATCTCTGGGGAAGTATTTTTGGACTCATTTTTACAATGTTATTGATAATAGCATTGAACCCTGATTTATTTAACCTCGTTATAAAAGAAATATCACATCCCAGCTTATTCGGAAGACCGCCAATTTATCTTAAGTAATTCTTTAGTTTTAGCTGTAATCTTAAACCTGTTGTCTATTCTGTGATTAACAATCCAAACTATTTTTTTATTGCTTTCTATTACCCAGATGTTTTCTTTTTGGTTAATAGATAATTTCTGGTCTATAAGAAAACGGCTAAGTTTTTTTTTCTTTACCATTCCCAGCGGATAAAAATAATCGCCTTGTTTCCATTTTCGCAGGATCATAGGAAATTCAATTAATGACAGGTCAATTTGTGCAATTTCATTATTTGAGATTAGCTCCAAAGGCATGTTCTTTTTTTCTAGCTCCAATTTACATTTATCAAATATTATATGTGAATCATTTTCTTCTATCAGGTAATGGCTGCTGGTAAGGCTGTTGATTTTTGAGATGATAAGCCATTTCCTGTTTCGCAAAATCCTGTGTGTGGCAGAAATTATAAATTTTCCCGATTCACTTTGTAATAATTTTATTGCATCATCTGCCTGTGAAGATGTAAATCCATAATCTTTTACAATTTCGTAAACAATGGTTTTTATTCCGGGAATTTTTTCCAGCTTTAAAACAGGGATATGAATTTCATCTCCTTTTTCAATAACAAGTTTCTTAATTACATTTTTTATGGAAAAGCTATACCAATATTGTATATCCCGGAATCTTTCCGCATTTTCAGCAAGGTTGTTTTTAACTGCCGGAAAAACTTTTTCTATTGCTGGAATTATTTCATTGCGAAAATAATTGCGTGTATATTTTTCCGAAGCGTTGGATGAATCTTCCCTGTAATCCAGGTTATTTTCATCAGCAAAAATGATTAACTCTTCTTTTTTCGCAAATAAAAGTGGGCGTATTAATTTATCATGTTTGGGAAGTATTCCTTTCAATCCGTTGATCCCGGTTCCTCTAAAAAAGTTCATGAGGATCGTTTCAATATTATCATCTGAATGGTGGGCTGTGAGAATATAATTAAACGGTTTCCCTGTTTTAGAGTTTATTAATGTATAAAACCAGGTATAACGCAATGCTCTTGCTGCGGCCTGTATTGATAATTTATTTTCTGCTGCATAGTTTCCTGTTTCATGTTCCTTTTCGAAATATTTAACCCCATATTTAGCTGCAAGTTTTTTTACAAATAATGCATCTTCATCACTTTCTGTTCCCCGAAGTTTGAAATTAAAATGTGCAATGCTGAACTCAAATTCACATCTATGGCACAATTCAATGAGTGCTATGGAATCAACGCCCCCGCTGACCGCAACCAATACCTGGCTCCCTGGCTGAAAGAGCTGTTCTTTTGCAATAAAATTTATAAAGCGTTCTGTTAATGATTTCAATTAAATAAATTTATCAAATTCATCATGTAATCTCATCCAATGCAGCTTGCAATTCATTATAAGCATGCCCGTCATTGACCTTTTTAGTTTCCAGCATACCTTTTTCATAAATTTTTACTGCTTCTTCGGGAATATTCAGTCTTTCAAGAAGTTTGCCCAGATGATAATAGGAACCTACATAACCGGGCTCTCTGTGTAAAATAGTTTCAAATAATTTTCTCGCTATGTCATCATTTCCAAGTTTTATATTTTCCAGGGCAAGGGCGTGTTGCAGAAAACTATCCTCTTTATTTTGCTGCAATAATTCCTGTAACTTTTCTCTCCGGCTCATTCTATATATTTATTCCTACAATTTTAAAAGTAAATTTGCCCGTATATTTGCATTAGTTGCATAAACAACTTTTAATTTTATCAACGATTTGTTAGTAAAAAAAACGGTATGAAGATATTGGTTTGTATAAGTAAAACACCTGATACAACGGCAAAAATAGCTTTCGCAGATAACAATACGAAATTTGCAGCCAGTGGTGTACAATGGATCATTAACCCTTACGATGAATGGTATGCATTAGTAAGGGCTATTGAATTAAAAGAAGCTGATCCATCAATTGTACTGCACCTTGTAAATGCCGGCAATGCGGATAGTGACCCTATTATACGTAAGGCGCTGGCATTGGGAGGTGATGAAGCCATCCGTATTAATACTGACAATGCAGACAGTTATTATATTGCGGCACAACTTGCAGCAGTAGCAAAGGATGGTGGTTATGATCTTGTTTTTACCGGTAAGGAAACAATTGATTACAATGGATCATCGATTGGTGGCATGGTTGCAGAATTTCTTGACCTGCCTTTTATTTCACACGCAATAAAATTTGACCTCAAAGATGGTAAGGCAGTTGTTGTTCGTGAAATTGAAGGCGGCGAAGAAACAAACGAAGTGGCACTACCGGTAGTGGTTAGCTGCCAGAAAGGAATGGCAGAGCAAAGGATCCCGAATATGAAAGGGATAATGGGGGCACGTTCAAAACCTCTTAAAGTAACAGAGCCGGTCGCAGCTGAAGCATTAACAACCATTGCTTCATTTGAACTTCCTCCTGCAAAAGCGGGTGTGAAGCTGGTTCCTGCTGATAACCCGGAAGAATTGGTTCGATTGCTCCATGAAGAAGCGAGGGTGATATAAGGGATGAGGGATGCTAGATGCGGGATACTAGATGCTGGATACGGGATCAAAAATTTGTTGTCATCCTGTCCCGATAGCTATCGGGAGTCGAAGGACGAAGCAAAATTTTGATAAAATAAACGGAAGTAAAAATTGATTTTGATACGGGGTGCAGGATACTGGATACTGGATGATAAAAAACTTTAAAGAAATATAAATATTTAATTTCAGAACAAATTAAAATGTATGAGTGTATTAGTTTTTTTAGATCAGTCAGATGGGAATATAAAAAAATCTTCTTTAGAAGCGGCAAGCTATGCTTCTAAAGTTGCCGGTATGATGGGGACTGATGCAGAAGCCATCATCATTGGTAATATTAAAGATGACCTGGCATTATTGGGAAATTATGGAATTAAAAAAGTGCATACAGTTATAAATAATTCGCTGGATAATTTTGACTCCCAGGTTTTTACGAAGATCATTGCCCAGGCTGCAGATAAGATTGCAGCTGATGTAATTATATTTTCAAATAATACAAATGGTAAAGCCATTGCACCCAGGCTAAGTGTGCTTTTAAAAGCCGGACTTGTTGCGGGTGCTGTTGCATTGCCGGAGATCAATAATGGATTTATTGTACGAAAAACGGTATTCAGCGGAAAGGCTTTTGCAAATATTTCTGTGACGAGTGATAAAAAGATCATTGCATTAAATCCCAATTCATATAATGTAGTAACTGTTAGCGGTACTGCTGAAGTCGCAGCATTTCCTGCAAATATTGAAGCCTCTAAAGTTGATGTAACAAATGTTAATAAGGTTGTAGGTGAGGTACCATTGAGTGAAGCAAAAATAGTTGTTAGTGGTGGCCGTGGGTTAAAAGGGCCAGAAAACTGGGGCTATGTAACTGAACTTGCACAATTACTCGGGGCAGCAACTGCGTGTAGCCGTCCTGTTGCAGATATAAACTGGAGGCCCCATCATGAGCATGTGGGTCAGACGGGGCTGGCTATAGCACCCAATTTATATATAGCCATCGGTATTTCGGGTGCCATTCAGCACCTGGCAGGCGTGAACCGCAGCAAAACGATAGTTGTAATTAATAAAGATCCTGAAGCACCATTCTTTAAAGCGGCTGATTATGGTATTGTCGGGGATATATTTGAAGTGATGCCAAAATTAATCACAGCAGTAAAGAAAATAAAAGGGCTCGCCTAAGCTGATCAATTACAACTTTAATTTATATCTGTTATATTTTATTTCCTCTCACATTATGCTTCCTGAATTGGTATTTCCGAAAAGTTTTATTTTTTATATTTGCTGTTTGTTAACGATACTAAATGCTTCCTGACAATACCGGAATATGAAAAAGATAGAACTGGAAATAGTGGCATTGTCACACAGTATTACTCAAACCCATTCTTATGCTGTAGTGCTTGGGGAAATAAATGGCCTTCGTCGTTTACCCATTGTAATCGGTGGTTTTGAAGCCCAGGCTATAGCAGTTGCATTGGAGCGTATGAGCCCAAGCCGGCCGCTTACACATGATCTGATGAAAAATTTTATGATGGCCTTTAATGTGGAATTGCATGAGATAGTGATCAATGATCTCCAGGAAGGTATCTTTTATTCAAAGCTTGTATGCAGTTCATCCAATGATACTGTTGAAATAGATTCCCGTACTTCAGACGCACTGGCTCTTGCCGTACGTTTTGGCTGTCCCATCTTTACTTATGATAATATTTTAGAACAGGCAGGGGTTTTAATGGAAGATGATGGAAAGAAAACCAAAGGCCAGCCAACAGTTACTACCGATACAGGTGGAAGTGATGACCTGAAATTATTAAGCCTGGATGAATTAAATAATCTTTTAACCGAAGTTTTAGAACAGGAAGATTATATAAAAGCCATTGCGATCCGTGATGAGATAAAGATGCGTGGTAAATAATTATCCATGAGGAATTCTATAATTCTGATGCACTATTATTACGGGTAAACTTTTCTAATCAATTTCGTTATGATCGCTTTCCCAAACGCTAAAATAAATATTGGCTTACAAATTACAGGGAAACGAAATGATGGCTATCATGATCTGCAAACCGTTTTTTACCCGGTCGCTCTCAAAGATGTATTGGAAATAACTGATAATACTTCATCATTTATATTTAACAGCAGTGGTATAGTAACAGGTGCAATGGAAAACATTTGTGTAAAAGCTTTTCATTTGCTGGAAAAAGATTTTTCCTTACCACCCGTTCAAATTTATTTACATAAGACTATCCCTGTTGGTGCAGGTTTAGGGGGCGGCTCTGCAGATGCCGCTTTTTGTCTGCAATTATTAGATAAGAAATTTAACCTGCAACTTACTATTAAACAATTAAGCCACTACGCCTTGCAGTTAGGAAGTGATTGTCCATTTTTCATAATTAACAAACCCTGTCTCGCTACTGGCAGGGGTGAGCAACTGGAAGAAATTTCATTAGACCTTACCGGTTACCGCATTTTATTGGTTAACCCGGGCATTCATGTAAAAACAAGCTGGGCATTTTCAAAGTTCAGCAGGTATAACCGGGATAGAGAACTGAAAAAAAACATCTCAAACCCTGTTACTGATTGGAAGGATACCATTTTTAATGATTTTGAAGGGGTAGTATTTGACGAACATCCGGAAATAAAAGAATTGAAAAAAGAAATCTATCACTGTGGTGCTATTTACGCTTCAATGAGTGGAAGCGGCAGCAGTGTTTTCGGAATATTTTCAAAAAATTCACAACCCATCTTAAATTTCCCAGACAATTACTTCATTGATTGGTTATAAATTTTTACCTTTGAGGCATCAAATTATCTACACCCATACAAAAATTCCTCGGAAGCAATCTCGACCTGCTTAATCATTGAGGCTAATTTACTCTTTACTTTTATATTCATCCTTGTATTCAAATTTTAATTCATTTTATGAATAATACCATTTCAATTACGTCAAATACCATGCATTTTATCGGGCTGGAAGAGAAATATGGAGCGCATAATTATCACCCATTACCTGTAGTATTAAAAAAAGGAGAAGGGGTTTATTTATGGGATGTAGATAACAAAAGATATTATGATTTCCTGAGTGGATATTCAGCTGTGAACCAGGGGCATTGCCACCCGAAGATCGTAGCAGCCCTGATTGAACAGGCAGGAAAGCTGACATTAACCTCAAGGGCTTTCCATAATGACTTACTTGGTGAGTATGAAAAATTTATTTCTCAATATTTTGGCTATGATAAAGTATTGCCAATGAATACCGGCGTAGAAGCTGTGGAAACTGCGATCAAGCTTAGCCGTAAGTGGGGTTATGAGGTGAAGGGAGTTGAAAAGAATAAAGCAAAAATTATCGTATGTGCATCTAATTTTCATGGCAGAACATTGGGTGTAATTTCTTACAGCACCGATCCAACTGCAACCAATAATTTCGGTCCCTTTGTTCCCGGTTTTGAAGTGATCCCGTTTAATGACCTGGGAGTACTTGAAGGTGCATTACAGGATAAGAATACCGTTGCATTTTTATTTGAACCCATACAGGGTGAAGCAGGAGTAGTTGTTCCGGATGAGGGATATTATAGTGGTATTCGTTCGCTGTGTAAAGAATACAATGTATTAATGGTTGCAGATGAGATACAGACAGGTTTATGCCGCACCGGGCGGATGCTTTGCTGCGATCATGAAAATGTAAGGCCTGATATATTAATACTTGGCAAAGCCCTGGGTGGTGGATTACTTCCTATCAGCGCTGTGCTGGCAGACAATGATATTATGCTTACAATAAAACCCGGAGAGCATGGAAGTACTTATGGCGGTAACCCACTGGCATGTAAAGTAGCAATGGCAGCATTGTCGGTTTTAAAAGAAGAAAATTTATCATCAAATGCCCTTGCAATGGGGAAAATATTCAGGAATAGTTTATTAAAAATAAATTCTCCATTTATTAAAATTATAAGAGGCCGCGGGCTATTAAATGCAATTGTGATCGGTCATCAGAAACCGGAAGCTGCCTGGGATCTTTGCCTTGAATTAAAGGAAAATGGCCTGCTGGCAAAGCCTACTCATGGTGATAAAATTCGTTTAGCACCACCATTGGTTATAACAGATCAACAGGTATCAGATAGTGTAGAAATTATTAAGAAAAGCCTTGATTGCTTATCTTCATAATATATCTTTGATAATAATAAATGGAAACTCATCTACATCACGATCACGCAGAGACGCATTTAAAAAGTTCTGATTTTTTAAGAGATATTGTAATAGGAATGAGCGATGGCCTGACTGTACCATTTGCACTGGCAGCCGGCCTCAGTGGTGCTGTTTCTTCAAGTAATATAATTGTGATAGCGGGTATAGCTGAAATTGCCGCCGGCAGTATTGCCATGGGGCTTGGTGGTTATCTTTCCGGTAAAACAGAACAGGATCATTACATTAACGAAGTGAAACGGGAACATTACGAAGTGGAACACCTCAGGCATAAAGAAATAGCCGAAACAAAAGAATTTTTTGCAAACATTGGTTTAAGCAAAGAGATACAAGATCAGGCTACGGAAGAAATTGCCAGGGACAAAGATCGCTGGGTTGATTTTATGATGAAATATGAATTGGGACTGGAGAAACCTGATCCTAAGCGTGCTACTAAAAGTGCTTTAAATATCGGGCTATCTTATGTAGCTGGCGGAATTATTCCCTTAAGCCCTTATTTTTTTATACCGGTTTCTACTGACGCTTTAAGTTATTCTGTTATTGCAACTTTGATCTGCCTTTTTATATTCGGTTATTTTAAAAGCAGAATAACAGGGGTGAATGCCCTATGGGGGGCAATACGGGTAACGATGATCGGTGCAATTGCTGCAGCTGCTGCATTTGGAGTGGCTAAATTATTTGAATAATATTTGCTTACTCCGTATTTATATTGTGCTTTACATTGCTTGATATATTTTCCATGGTCCATGTTATTTTTTTTACAAATGGGTGCCTGCGTACAGGGCAATCAAATTTATCACAGATAGGACAGGAAAATTCCAGGCAGCCATCTGAATGAACAAATAATTCAACGGACTCTCCATAGTTTTTTTTAACGAGGCCAGAAAGCAATTCTACTTCTTTATGGGCTTCATTTACATTAAAGTACCAGGGAACGGTCAGATGACAATCAAGGTGCATGGTCGGGCCATATTTAATGATACGCAGGTTGTGCAGGTCCATCCAATTCACACTACGATTTGCATTCAATGATTCAACAATTTTATGAAGCAACATTTCATCCGCTTCATCCATGATACCGGCAACAGAACTACGTATGATCCTGTAACCGGTAACAATGATCACAATGGAAAATAAAATAGCAACCGCACTGTCGATCCAGTTAATTCGGGTAAAATATAATAATACCAGCCCTGCAATGATCCCAAGGGTCGTGTATGTGTCAGAATGCAGGTGACGGCCACTTGCAATTAAGGCAAGGGAATTATTTTTTTTCCCCGTTTTTACACAGATTGTTCCCGCTATATAATTAATAATAGCGGTGCATGCGATCAGTAATATCCCGTAATCAAGTTTATAAATGTATTGAGGTGTGCCAAGGTGAATGATGGCTTTGTAAATTATATACAACCCGGCCACGGTAATTAATGTTCCTTCAATTGCTGCAGAAATAAATTCAATTTTGCCATGTCCATATGGATGATCTGTATCTTTTGGTTTAGCAGAAATATACAAGCTGTAAACACCAAATAAACCTGTTGCAACATTTACAACACTCTCCAGTGCATCAGTAAGTATAGAAATGGAATTTGTCATTATCCATGCAGCAGTCTTTACACCAAATATTACAATTGAAACAACTGCAATGAGCTTCTGAACCTTTAAATTTTGTTGGGCTGTTTGCAAACAACGGGGGTTGATGCGCAAAGATATGGTGTACAAGAGTGCGACGCAACCAGGGGTGAATAATGTATCAAAGCCGGTAAAGAAAATATTAAGGGAGATAAGCTTGCAACGCTTATTTTTGCTGCACTTAAACAAGTGATATGCAATTTCAACTTTCGGAAGAACATGTAATGATACAACAGGCAGCACGTGATTTTGCAATGAATGAATGTCTTCCCGGAGTGATTGAAAGAGATGATCAGCAAAAATTTTCAAAAGAGCTGATACTTAAACTGGCAGACCTTGGATTTTTGGGTATGATGGTAAAACCGGAGTATGGTGGCAGTGGAATGGATACCATCAGTTATGTTCTGGCAATTGAAGAAATTAGTAAGGTAGATGCAAGTATAAGTGTTTGTATGAGTGTAAATAACAGCCTGGTTTGCTTTGGCCTCCAGGAATATGGAAGTGAAGAGCAAAAAATAAAATACCTGACACCGATTGCACAAGGCAAAAAAGATAATGATCTATATATTGGCGCATTTTTATTAAGTGAACCGGAAGCCGGCAGTGATGCTACTTCTCAAAGAACAATAGCAGAAGATAAAGGAGACCATTATTTATTGAATGGCACAAAGAACTGGATCACCAATGGCAACAGTGCCAGTGTATATATTGTAATTGCGCAAACGGATATAAACAAAGGCAGCCGTGGCATAAATGCATTTATTGTAGAAAAGAACTGGCCGGGTGTAACAGTTGGTGCAAAGGAAAATAAACTGGGTATACGTGGAAGTGACACACATACCATTATGTTTAATGATGTAAAGGTTCCAAAAGAAAACAGGATTGGGGAAAACGGCTCTGGCTTCAGGTTCGCCATGAAAACCCTGGCGGGCGGGCGTATCGGTATTGCTTCTCAGGCACTTGGCATTGCAGGCGGGGCATATGAGCTTTCGCTAAAATACAGCAAGCAACGAAAAGCATTTGGAACAGAGATCATGAATCACCAGATCATTCAGTTTAAACTAGCGGACATGGCTACACGCATTGAAGCAAGCAGGCTTCTTTGCCTGAAAGCGGCCTGGGAAAAAGACAATAAAATGGATTATACTCTTAGCAGCTCAATGGCCAAAGTTTTTTGCAGTGAAACAGCCATGTGGACAGCCACTGAAGCAGTTCAGATTCACGGAGGATATGGCTTTGTAAAAGAATATCATGTTGAGCGTATGATGCGTGATGCCAAGATCACCCAGATCTATGAGGGCACCAGTGAAGTGCAGCGTATTGTAATCAGCAGGACGATACTCAAATAGACCAGGGACCATAGACCATGGACCATGGACGATGGTTAAAGACCATGGACCATGGACCATAGTTTTAAAATTGCAGATAATAAAAAATATTACACTTTATTTTATTCTTGTACTCCCTTAAACTGACGAGGGTTATTCGATACATTGTCTATGGTCTATGGTCTATGGTCCATGGTCCTTTCTCCTACTTCTCGCATCTATTATACTCCTCTATTATTCCCAGCATAGTTTCAATTTTCCTGGAATCAACGAGTGAAACCTGCGCATAGAAATAACCTTTATCTTTTCTTTTTATTTTTTCTGCAAGTGGAGCGCAGTCTTTTACGATCTCACTCATCTTATCTTCAAAGTTTGGAGTCAACCTGCGCCCCTCCAGGTTCCAGGCTGCCTGCTGACGGGTATGCGCAGGCGTTGTAATATAATAAGAATATTCAGGTGTAGTATAAGAGCTGCTTCCACCACTATAACGTGAACTAGTCTGACGTGTTCTGTGCTCATACAATTCATATAATTGTATCCGTGAACCTTCTTTAGTCATTTTTTTTACAAAACGAAATTCATCACTGTTACCGAAGCCTCCCCTATCTATAAGTTTGGGCTCATAATAATCATTACGGATATTTATCCCTTTAATATCTGTGATATTGATGTTTTCGCTTTTCTTTGCTTCCTTGCCCAACACAGTTACGAATAATTTTGAAGACCTGTAGTTCTCGAGATTTAATGTAAGCTGGCCGGGAATTTCCCTTCCATCATTTGTATAAACAGTGCCGTTTATTAATTTCATATTATTGGCAGTATTATAAAAAGGTGCTTTACAGGCTGTAAAAGCAAACGTAAAACACATTAAGCCAATTATTGTGATTTGTCGCATAAAATGATTTTCTGCAATTTGTATTAAATCCGTAACAAACAGCCATAATTTTATTTTTTTAAATTTATTTTCACACCCATGGTATTATCAATAGAAAATTTTAACAAGCTCCAGGAAGAACTTGCTTTAAAAAAAGCAACCCTTGTGGCTGTTTCAAAATTAAAAACCGCTGAAGATATCCTGGAATTATACAAACTTGGACAAAGAGATTTTGGAGAAAATTTTGTTCAGGAATTGCTTATTAAGTATGAATTATTACCAAAAGATATCCGATGGCATTTCATAGGCCACCTGCAATCAAATAAAGTAAAATATATTGTCCCCTTTGTGCATCTCATTCATGGTATTGACAGGCAAAGACTATTATCCGAGATCAATAAACAGGCTGCAACGGCAGGTACAACCGTAAATTGCCTGTTACAAATACATATTGCAGAAGAAGAAACAAAATTTGGAATGGATGAAATGGAATTAGAAAAAATAGTAATTGAGCAATATCAGAATATTAAGATCTCCGGTCTTATGGGAATTGCTTCTTTCAGCAGCGATCAGAATAAAATACGGGATGAATTTAAAAAATTAAAAACACTTTTCGATAAATTGAAAATGAAATATTCTTTTTCAATACTAAGTATGGGGATGAGCGGCGATTACAAGTTGGCGTTAGAAGAAGGTAGTAATATGGTCAGGATTGGCAGCCTGTTATTTGGGAACAGAAGATAAATTGATGTAATGAACGTATTGTTAAAGTTTGGATTTCAAATTTGTTTTATATCTTATAAATAATCTCCTTAAGCTATAATAAAATAACTTTAAGTATGGTTTCCAAAACAGCAATAGCAAAAGTGAATGATATTGAAAGAAGAAAAAAGGCTTTGCTGTATACTTTATTGATCTGCGGGTCTCTGCTTATTATGTTTTTTTTGATAAGCTGGAAAAATATGCCGCCAGCCCCACCTTTGCCTGAACAACTTATAGAAGTAAATCTGGGAAACAATGATGAAGGGTTCGGCACAGTACAACCATTAATAAAAGGTGAAAGAGGTCCATCAAAAGAAAATATTGTTCAGCCTACTCCGGCATATTCAAAAGCGGAAGAAGCAGAAAAAGTTACTCCTGATGACAATGCAGAAGAGAATGCGGCACCTGTAAATAAGCCGGTTAAAGATCCAGCTAAATTAAAAACAGAGAAAGTGCCTTCGCCTGTTGTGCCCGTTGCAAAGCCGCAAAAGCCTAAGATCACCTATGATGGTCCAGGTAAAGGCACAGGCAATAATACTACGGAAGATAACGGCTACAAGTACCAGGGAAATAAACCGGGTGGCAAAGGAGATGCAGGCGATCCGGATGGTAATAAAGATTCTTATGGTAATAATCCCGGAGGAAAAATTGGTGGGGGCCCAAGAGTTACAAAAGGCAACAGGAGAATTGTAAATTATCCTTCATTCAATGACAACCTCGATAAAGCGACAATATATGCGATTATAAAAGTATTACCCTCCGGCAAAGGCACATTCATTGCCTTTGATAAAGGTTCTACGAGCCGAAGCCCGGCTTATGCAACTGCAATTGGTACTTATTTAAATAAGATCCTGTTTGATAAAACTGCGGATGAATCAACTGTAACTGTTCAGTTTAATTTTACCGTTAATTAATTCCATCCATCAGGGAGTTTCATTATTATATTTTTACCCGTTATTTTTCGGGGAAAAAATATAAATATTTTTGTCTCTATCTTTAACAAATGACATACGAAGAAACGCTTTCTTATCTCTACCAGCAACTTCCTATGTACAGCCGTATTGGTATAGCAGCATACAAGAAAGATCTGCATAATATCACTGCACTTTGTAACGCACTCAATAATCCGCAAGACCAACTCAAATGCATACATGTAGCCGGCACAAATGGGAAAGGAAGCACCAGCCATATGCTGGCAGCTGTTTTACAGGAGGCAGGTTATAAAACAGGTTTATACACTTCCCCGCACATAAAAGAATTTGGAGAACGTATTCGTATCAACGGTGAGATGATCGATCCGGATTTTGTTATTGACTTCGTGGAACGCATTAAGGATATCTGCGCCGAGATCAGGCCCTCTTTTTTTGAAGTTACTGTTGCTATGGCATTTGAATATTTTGCTTTTCAGAAAACTGACATTGCAATAATTGAAACCGGCCTTGGTGGCAGGCTTGACAGTACAAATATTATTAAACCATTCATATCAGTTATAACGAATATCGGATATGATCACATGGATATACTTGGAGATTCTATCACGGATATTGCCAGAGAAAAAGGAGGCATTATTAAAAAAAATATACCTGTTGTTCTTGGTGAAATTTTAAAAGAAACCAAAGATGTGTTTGTGAATATTGCAAATGAAAATGATGCGCCGGTTTATTTTGCAGAAGAAGATTTTTTGATAGAATATATTGATCCGGAAGGTGGATTGCTGCTTTGCAATATAAAAAATCTTGAAACAAATATTGTTGAAAAACTGCGCCTTGACCTGGTTGGAATATATCAGACAAAGAATGCGCGAACTGTATTATGCTGTGTAGAGGTATTGAGGAAACTGGATATAAATATCCCCGAAAGTGCACTGCATAAAGGGATGGAAAATGTAAAAGGTTTAACCGGTCTGAGTGGAAGATGGGATATTATTCAAAAAGATCCTACAGTAATTATTGATGCTGCCCACAATGAAGATGGTATTATCCAGGTTATCGATCAGTTAAATAGTAACTATGCGGGAAGTAAATATCATTTCATCCTGGGATTTGTAAAAGATAAAGACATTAATAAGCTTCTGAAATTATTCCCGGAAAATAGTACTTACTATTTTACGAATGCACATATTCCGCGTGCCATGCCACATACAGAGTTAATGCAGCTTGCAAATGATGCAGGATACAAAGGCAATAGTTATGATGACATAAATGTGGCATTGGATAATGCAATAAATGCTGCGGGAAATGATGATATTGTTATTGTTTGTGGAAGCTTTTATATTATCGGGGAAATTAATAATTAATTACAAAAGCGCATTTCTTTCAATATAGTTAAAGCCATAAAATAAACACAAGGCATGCATACTTTGACGGATCTCGTTGTGTTGCAGCATGAGTTTAACTTCGTCTAATGATTTCAAAAGGATTTCAATTTCTTCATTTTTATCCAATTGTTGTGAAGCCGTTTTTTTACCTCCTGAGGCAATGAACATATGGGTATAATTATTTAATACACCCGGGTTGGCAGTGGTAATTCCAAGATAATAAATTGATGAAAAGCTATAACCTGTTTCTTCCACTAACTCACGCTGTATTGCCTGCTGGGGTTGCTCAGAAGGATCAATAAACCCACCCGGTAATTCAATCATCATATCATTTACGGGATAGCGATATTGCTTTATAAGTATCACTTCATTGTTTTCGGTAATGGCCATGGCAACAACCGATGTAGGTATCTCAACCACATAATACGGATCTACAATCTTACCTGACGGTGTCTGATAGCTATCTATCCTTGCAGTGAAATAAGGATGTTTATTGATATATTCTGATGAAAGCTTTTTAAAAGACAATGTTTTTAGTTGAATGGAGATTAGTGATTAGTTGATTGGAGATTAGTGATTAGTTGATTGGAGATTAGTAATTAGAGATTAGTTGATTTTAGATTACCCTGCATTACCCAATTTATTATTCATAATCCATAATTCCTAATTTCTAATTTCTAATTTCTTATTTCTTATTTCTCATTCCACATCAAACCCATCCATTCCTTTCCCTCAAACTGGTTATATGCCTTACATGGTGCCTGCTATGCCATGCATACATTCCCAGCAAATACCATAAGGTTAAATGTGTTTTACGTTCCGGATGATAAATTTCACGAGTAAAATCTTCAGTTTTCATATCACGTAAAATTTCATTCCAGCGAATATGTAATGCATGTAATAAAGTAATGGAAACATTAATTGGAATGTGTACGGTATCTGCCATCTTTGCCCATTCTTTTTCTTCATATGTTTTAATAGCGGGTTTTATTTCTGTAAGCCCGGTTTTAAAACGAATATAAGCATTCATATGACTGTCAGCAATGTGATGCACAAGCTGTTTTACTGTCCAGCCTCCTTCACGGTAAGGAGAATCAATCTGTACTTCATCAAGATCAGATATTGCTTGTTCGAGTAGGTTAGGCAGTGATTGTATATCCTGCAACCATTCCTTTAGTTGTGTTTCAGAAAAAGGTTGTTCAACAAATTTTCCAATGGGGTATTGTAGGGATTGCATTTATTATTTATTTAGATACCTGTTTTATATCTAATAAATTAATTTCAAAAATAAGTGTGGCTCCAGGAGGAATTGCAGCACCCGCTCCACGGTCCCCGTAAGCAAGATCACTTGGAATGTACACTTTCCAGTTTGACCCTTTAGTCATCAGTTGTAAAATTTCTGTCCAACCACGAATTACACCTGCCACAGGAAAAGTAGCAGGTTCGCCGCGTTTAATAGAACTGTCGAAAGGTTCTCCTCCCTCAATCAGGGTTCCTGCATAATGTACCACAACAGTATCAGCTGCTGTTGGCCTCACAGCGCTTGAATCACCTGCAGTTAAAATTTCATACTGTAAACCATTTGGTAAAGAAATTACCCCGTTGCGTTTTTTATTTTCCATTAAAAAGGCCACGCCTTTGGCTTTTTCGGCTGCGCTTTTCTTTTGGGTAAATGCTGCCAGTTGTTCCTGTAGTTTCATACCTGCAATTTCATGAGTTAATAATTTGGGTTTATTTTGAAATACATCATTTATTGCTCTTTGCATTATGGCAGGATTAATTTTACTAATACCCTGCTGTTTCATATTAACTGCAATATTCATTCCTGCAGCATAACTAAAGCTATCAAGAAGGTTTTTTAAAATAATATTTTGAATCACCCCTGTTACCGGTGTTTTTACAGGACTTTTTTTAGCTTGTGCATTCACTGATAAAATTGCAGAAAATGCTAAACAACATACAACTAAATACTTCATGGATCTTAAATTTTGGATTTTAAATTTTATGCAAATAAAAGCAACTTTACTCATCGCGCATCTCCCTACCTGTTAAATGTATAAAAACATCTTCCCAGGTTTGCAGACTTAACTTGTTTTGGTAGCCCGAACAATGCCACCAGTTCATCTATCATTTTATCAGGTGAATCAAGCTTTATAATCTTTTTTAATTCATAATGGCCATACGATCACATAATTGCTAGCTGTCGGGAGTCAAATTTTTACTTTTTAGTTATTTCTGTAAAACTTTCGAGTTCTTCCATCATGCGGATGCTTCCTACAAAGAATGGGGTGCGCTGGTGTACTTCAGTAGGCTGTATATCCAATATTCTTTGCTTACCATCAGTGGCTTTTCCACCGGCTTTCTCCACAATAAATGCAAATGGATTACATTCATACAACAAACGCAGCTTACCGTTAGGCTTCTCCGTTGTGGCGGGGTACATAAAGATTCCACCCTTGATCAGGTTTCGATGCACATCAGCAACCATGCTTCCAATATATCTTTGCGTGTATGGCCCACCGGTAGTTATATTTTTTTTCTGGCAACCTGTGATATATTGTTTTACTCCTTCATCATACTGAAAGAAATTACCATGGTTTACTGAATATATCCTCCCGGATACAGGACATTTTATTTCAGGATGGCTTAAAGTGAATTCTCCTACGGCCTGGTCTAATGTAAAGCCATTCACACCGCGACGGGTAGCGTAAACAAGCATGGTTGAAGATCCGTATATAACATAACCCGCAGCAACCTGCTTATTACCTGGCTGAAGAAAATCCTCTATAGTAGCAGGTTTCCCCAGTTCACTCACCCTGCGGAAAACGCTGAAGATAGTACCTATGGATACATTCACATCAATATTACTGCTTCCATCAAGAGGATCGAATAAGCAAACATATTTTGACTGGCTGCTTATCTGGTCATCAAATACCACAATATCATCTAATTCTTCACTCCCGATGCCTGCGCAACTGATACCATGTTGCAATACACCCATAAACTGGTTATTGGCAAATATATCAAGCTTCTTTACTTCTTCACCCTGTACATTGGTTGTTCCGTAATCACCAAGTATGTCAACCAATCCCGCTTTGTTTACTTCAACATGTACTCTTTTTGCAGCAAGACCAATATCACGCAATAACCCGGAAAGCTCACCAGTGGCTTGTGGAAAATCCCTCATTTGCTGGATAGTGAACTCATCCAGGGTTTGAATTACTCTGTTGATTGCCATAAAACAATTTCCTGTTTACAAATTACGAACTTAGATTTGCTGCCCAAAGGTATTAAAACATTATTCTGAATTTCAGATGCAAATATGCAGTAGAAAAATATTGGTTGAATTTTAAACTATTTAAATTAAAATGAGGCAATGATCTAAACGCATCCAAAATTTAAAATCTAAAATTTAAAATCCCAGGTAATGCACGTATATAAATTCGGAGGTGCGAGTATAAATAGTATTGAGAGAATAAAAAATACAGGACACATCATAAAAAATTCTGAAAGTAAACTGCTCATCATTATTTCTGCAATGGGTAAAACAACCAACGCCCTGGAAAGTGTTGTAAATGCATTTTTTAATAACAGGCAGGAAGAAGCAATCGGCCTGTTTGAAACAATAAAACAAAACCATCTTAATGTCTTAAAATATTTAACTGTATTGCAGTGGCAACCTGCGGAAAGACAGTTAAAAGATTTTTTTACAGAAATTGAATGGATGTTGCATGATAAGCCCGTTAAACATTATGATTATTATTATGACCAGATCGTGTGCGTAGGTGAATTGTTAAGCAGTAATATTTTAAGCTACTACCTTTCTGAAGAAAAGATCAGTAATAAATGGATCGATGTAAGAGATATTATCCGTACGGATGATAATTTCAGGGATGCTACTGTTAACTGGGCCTATACAGAAAAAAAAATTAAAGAAGTTATTATTCCTTTATACGAAACATATGATGTGATAGTGACACAGGGTTTTATCGGGTCAACGGATGAAAACCAAAGTACCACACTCGGCCGCGAGGGAAGTGATTATACTGCAGCAATATTTGGAAATTTGTTGCCTGCTGTGTCAGTTACAATTTGGAAAGATGTGGAAGCTGTCATGAATGCGGATCCAAAAGAATTTAAAGATGCGGTAAATATCCATGCACTTAGTTACACCGAAGTAATAGAGATGGCATATTACGGTGCCCAGGTGATACATCCTAAAACGATCAAGCCTTTACAAAACAAGAACATCCCTTTGTATGTAAAAAGCTTCCTTGATCCATCATTGCCAGGTACTTCTATTAATAATACCGTTCCAAAAAATATG
>Ga0136634_10000334_pt1 | contig 22054 bp, 17 predicted proteins | sample AntDrymUQ8332106_2_FD_104654 | JGI IMG/M metagenome (GOLD analysis project Ga0136634, IMG submission 104654) | Polar desert sand microbial communities from Dry Valleys, Antarctica - metaG UQ833 (21.06) | ecosystem: Environmental > Terrestrial > Soil > Desert | place: Antarctica: Dry Valley... | reverse complement strand
GGGCGTTCGACCACGACGGGTCCTTCGAGGGCGGCCCCTCCGTCGGCGGCGCACCCGACGCGCGCGCCGAGGACGAGCTGACGACGGCGCTCCTAGCCAGCCGGGACCGGTTCCGGTGGATCAACCACACCTGGAACCACATCGACCTCGGTCGAACGTCAGACGTGGCGCCCGGTGCAACGCCCGATGCAGCGCCCGAGGGCGTGCAGGACCCGTCCAGGGAGTGGGCCGGCGACTGGCGCAGTGTCGACGAGATCTGCGACCAGATCGCCCGCAACGTCGACTGGGCTCGGTCCGTAGACCTGCCGGTCAGCCCCACGGCGCTGGTCACCGGTGCCCACTCGGGTCTCGACAACCCCAACCTGCCGGCTGCACTTGCCCGGACCGGCGTCACGGCGATCGCGTCGGACGCCTCCCGGTCGTTGGAGCAGACTCAAATCGGCCCGGCGTCGACCGTGCCCCGCTATCCGACCAACGTGTACACGGCCGCAAGCACGTGGGCGGAACAGATCGCGGAGTACGCCGCTCGGTACGGCGCCGATGCCCCGGGCGCCGCATCGCCCGAGGCGTTCCTCGCCGCCGAATCGGAGATCCTGCTCCAGCACATGCTGAGCAACGACCCGCGACCCACTTTCGCGCACCAGTCGAACCTCACGCGCGACCGCCTGCTGCTCGCACTGCTCGGAAGCGCCCTCCGCCTCTACCGGACCTATCTCGGCGAGGGCTGCGACCTGCGCAGCCCGACGATGGATGACGCCGCCGCCGACCTGGCGCGCCGCTCCCGGTGGCGCGACGCCGTCGAAAAGGGCGAGGTCGTCGGGCGGGTCGGCGACGGTGAGATCGTCGTCACCTCCGACGCCGATGTCGACGTCCCGCTCACGGTGCCGACCGGCACCGTCGACGAGCGCCGGCAGCGGCTGCGCCGTCGCCCGTTCGGGGAGGCGTACGCCGGGACGAGCTCGGCTTGGCATCCGGTCGTCCCGGGAGAGCGGCTGCGGCTGCTCTGCAGGTCAATCTAGATGAACGCGATGGTCGGGCTGACTCCTGCGCGCGCGCCCTCGGCGGCATCGAGCGCGCCGCGAGTTCTCATGGTCACCGAGGGGACCTACCCGTACGTCATAGGCGGCGTCAGCACCTGGTGTGACCTGCTCATCAACGGCATCCCCGATGTCCACTGGCTGGTGTACGCGCTGACCGCGGGCAAGCTCGACCGGCCTGCATTCGAGCTGCCGCCACATGCGGAGCTCGCGGGCCACGTGCAACTGTGGAGCAACGGACAGTCGTCGCTGCGCCCGACCCTGCCTGGTAGCCGCGGCCCGGCGCGCTGGCGCGACCTCGCGGCCACCCTCGTCGAGGGGCTGCTGGGCTGGAACGGGGACACCTTCGCGGTCGCCGAGGCACTCGCATGGTGCCGCCTGCATCCGGATCGGGTCATCTCGAGCTTCAAGGACACCGACGCGTGGGACGCCTACCTTGTCGCACTCGCGCGCGTCCTGCAGGCCTCGGATCCTGACCTCGGCGGCACTCCGGACATCGACCTCAGCAGCGCCATCAACCTGTACCACACGCTGTCCTGGATCGCCCGGGTCGGCGCCGCGCCGACACCCGAGGCCGATGTCTCGCTCGTCACCGCTGCCGGCTGGAGCGGCATTCCCGCGGTCGTCGACAAGGCGCTGCGCGGCACGCCCCTCATGCTCGCCGAGCACGGCATCTACGTGCGCGAGGCCTACCTCGCCGCGGTCCGGTCCTCCGACAGCCCCGCAAGCAGACTGGTGTCCACCCGGCTCGCGCGTGGGCTCACGCGGCTCACGTACGCCGTCGCAGACCTCGTCGCGCCGGTCGCCGAGGCGCACCGCGCGTGGGAGGAGGCGCTCGGGGTTCCGCCCGACCGAATCCGGACCATTCCCAACGGTGTGCCCACGCCGGCCGAGCCGACCCCTGCACCCCGCAGCCGGACGGTCGTCTCGGTCGGCCGTGTGGACCCGCTCAAGGACGTGCCGACGATGCTGCGGGTTGCGGCCGCCGTACGCCGGCTGGTCCCCGACGTCACCTTCCTGCACTACGGTCCGGTGCCGCGCGGGCAGGAGCACTACGCCGCGGAGTGCCGGGCGCTGCAGGTCGAGCTGGGTCTGGGTGACGGAGCCGTGGGCTGCTTCCGGTTCATGGGTTCCACGAGCGACCCCACTGGCGTGATGCGCGACGCCGACGTGGTCCTCATGACCAGCATCTCCGAGGGCTTCCCCATGTCCGTGCTCGAGGCGCTGTCGCAGGCGCGGCCGGTCGTGACGACGCTCGTCGGCGGTGTCCTCGACGCGATGTTGGGAGCCGGCATCACCGCCGCTCCCGGCGACGTGTACGGGCTCGCCGACGCGGTGGCGACGCTGCTGCTCGACCCGGACCTGGCCGAGCGACTGGGTCGCCGCGGCCACGCGAGGGTCCGGCGCCACTTCTCGCAGGCACGCTGCACCGACGACTACCGGGAGGTGCTGCTCCGGCTGGCTGACCTTTCTCAGGCCGACGTGCCGATGGTCGACCTCCCCATCGACGACTTTCCGCGGGCCGCCCTGTCAGCGGTCGAGCGCGGCGCCGCGCTCAGACCCGCCATGGCGGTCGGTGACCGACCGGATCTCGGGTACGACCCGACGGTGCGCCTGCTACCGGCAGGGAGAGGCACGGCATGAGGATCAAGCCGGACCAGGCATCGGCCAGGGTCCGCGCGGCCCTGGGCCGACCCGCCCAGGACGCGCTCGAGTCCGCGGTCGTGCTCGAGGCCTGGGGCGGCCTGGTGCCGCGTACGGCATTGGCGTTGTCGCGGAGGTCCATCGATCGCAGCGAGTCCGACGCGACCATCACGCATTCCACCGAGACCGTCGGTGAAATCACGCAGGTGTCGACCCGGGAGGCGCTCGGGCTCGTCGCGGCGCTGCTCGCCACGACGGCGTGGGTCGCACCGCTGACCACCGCGCTCGGCGGCGCGTCCACCGACCGCGCGTGGAAAATCGCTCTGCCGATCAGCCTGTGCCTGCAGTGGCTGCTCAGACGGCGCTATCTCAATGGGCCCGACGGGCTCGGCCGGTTGCGCAGTGACCGCCCGATCGTGGCGCTCATCGGGCTTCTCTACGCTGCGGTGACAGTAGGCGTCGTCGTGTCGCCCGCTCTGCTCCTTCCAGCGGCGCTGGTGCTGACCTGGGTCGGTGGGCTCCTGATCGTCGTGCGCGGCTGGGGGGTGCCGTACGCCTTAGCCCTCGTGGCGGCGACCGTGGCCATCAACCTGGGCGTTCCCGTGATGCTCGACATCGTCTTCGTCGTCGACATGACGGGTGTGCTGCTTGCCGCCGCCCTGCTGACGACCCCGGCGAGCCAAGCGCGCCCGACGCCGTGGCGGCGGTCGTTCGTGGCCGGGACGATCGGCGGCATCACCGCGATACTGATCGTGATGGACCCGTCCGTTGACTGGTCCAGCAGTCAGCCCTTCCCCGTCATCGCGCTCGTGCCGTCACTGCTCGCCAGTATCTGGGCGGGGCAGTACCTCAACCGCATCTGGACTGTCCTGCTTCGGGCCCTCGCGTCGACGGGCCTGCTGCATCGCCGTACCCGACCGAACTGGCGGGTGTTCGCGGAGATCGTGTTCGGCGCGTTGGGCCGGCTCTTTCTCGCGACGCTCGTGTTGTCGTTGGTGGCATTTGCCGTGCTCGTGGAAACAGCCGGCTCGCCTCAGGGCTTGGCGCGGCTGCTGATCGGGCTCGGCGCGTTCGGCATGGTGAACTTCCTGACCGCGCTGCTGGAGTCGTTCGGGCGGGTGGGCGCTGCGCTGCTGGTCGCCGTCGCGTCTGTCGCGGCGGCGCAGTTCGCCCTGGCGAGCGAGTGGGGTCCACTGCACCGGAGCTCGCTGATGGTCGCCGCGCTCATCGCGTTCGGAGCGGCCGCGATCCCGATCTACCACCTGATCCGCCAGCCCGACCGCACGATCGCCACGCTGTTCTCCTGAGCGGCTGACGCGATCGCGGGCAGCAATCCGGGTGCGCGGCTAGAAGTCGAACCCGCCTCCGCCGTCGAACCCGCCACCGTCGAAGCCGCCTCCGTCGCCGAAGTCCCCTCCGGTGTCTCCGCCTGTGTCGCCCCCGGTGTCCCCGCCTGTGTCCCCACCTGCGTCGCCGGTGCCCTCCCAGCTCGTACCGAACCCGCCCATCATCATGGATCCCAGCAGCACGCCGGGGAGCAGACCTGACATCGCGTACGCCCCGAAGTAGCCGCCGCCGTACTGCGCGTATGCGGGCCCCGCCTCCCAGTACGGGCGACGGGAGCCGTCCTCGGCTTCGACCTTGCGCATGATCGGGTCGGCGCCAGCGCGAACTCGCTCGGCGTCGGCCGCGCAGGCGGGAACGGGCCTGCGGATGCCGCCCGCGGGCGCCCATTCCACGTCGTCGGTGGACGGGCCATGTTGCGGGTTGAAGAAGCAGGGCGGGCGCCGAGTCGGCAGCGGGTCGCCGGCCATCCGGGCGCGGACGCAAGCCGCGGCGTACCGACCGTCCTCGAGCGCCTCGGTGACCTGCTTGACGTCATCCGGCTGCTGCATGCCGTCGAGCGCGCGCTTCGCCGTCTCGTACGAGTCCAGGGCTTGCTGGTAGTCCTGCCGCGTCGCCACGTCGAGCTTGACTCCGGCGGTCACGGTGTCGAGTTCTGCGACCTCCTCGCCGAGCTCGGTGACGTCCTCCGCAGCGGCGTTGCGTACGCGGTCGACAGCCTGAGTCTGCTCGAGCTGAGCCTGCTTCTTCTTGTTGGTGGACTGCACATACAGCACAACCCCGCCGACGACGACGAGCAGCAACAGGAACAACGTGAAGTCCATGGCGTACGGACCCTTTCCGGGCTTCGGGCACCCGCCGCGCCGGTCAACCGCCGGCGCCTCGCCCATCCTGCCCGAAATCCAGCCCCCGACCCCCCGGCCCGCTGCGTCGACGCTCGCCGCGATACTCGGTCAGGTGTGGTCGCACGTGGCGTGTGCGCCACGTAGGACCACACGCAGCCCCCGATACGTGGTCAAAGTGCGGTCGCGGCGGGGAGTGCGTGCGGGTCAGGCGTCGACGATGGTGCAGATCGCGGCGCCGGCGGTGACCGTGGCCCCGATCTCGGCGCGGAGGTCGGTGACCGTGCCCGCCTTGTGTGCGGTGAGGGGCTGCTCCATCTTCATGGCCTCGAGCACGACGACGAGGTCGCCCGACGCCACGAGCTGGCCCTCCGCAGCCACGATCTTCACGATCGTGCCCTGCATGGGAGAGGTGAGGGCGTCGCCGCTGACTGCGGCAGCCTTTGAGGTGCTGGTACGGCGGGCGGGTCGTCGCCGGGCGCTCTCTTGCGTCGAACCCACGCCCGCGCCGCCCCCGAACCCACCCGGCAGGACGACCTCGAGCCGCTTGCCGCCGACCTCGACGGTGATGCGCTGCCGCTCGGCCGGTTCGTCGACTTCCAGGGCCGGCATCGCGTACGGCTCGAGCGTGTTGACGTACTCCGTCTCGATCCAGCGGGTGTGCACCGCGAACGTCCCGTCGGGCGCGGCGAAGGCCGGGTCGGACACCACCGAGCGGTGGAAGGGGATGACGGTCGGCATGCCCTCCACGGCGAACTCGGCGAGAGCCCGGCGGGAGCGCTCCAGCGCTTGCATGCGCGTCGCGCCCGTGATGACGAGCTTGGCGACGAGGGAGTCGAACGCACCGGGGATGGTCTGACCCTGGACATAGCCGGAGTCGAGTCGCACGCCCGGCCCGCTCGGCGGTTGCCAGCGGATGAGCGTGCCAGGCGCGGGCAGGAAGCCGCGGCCGCCGTCCTCGGCATTGATGCGGAACTCGAACGCATGTCCCCGCACCGTCGGGTCGCCGTACCCCAGCAGCTCGCCGTCGGCGATGCGAATCTGCTCGCGTACGAGGTCGATGCCGGTCACCTCCTCGGTCACCGGGTGCTCGACCTGCAGGCGGGTGTTGACCTCGAGGAACGAGATCGTGCCGTCCTGCCCGACCAGGAACTCGCAGGTGCCGGCGCCGACGTAGCCCGCCTCGGTCAGGATCGCCTTGGACGCGGCGTAGAGCTGGGCGTTCTGCGCATCGGTGAGGTACGGCGCGGGCGCCTCCTCGACGAGCTTCTGGTGCCGGCGCTGCAGGGAGCAGTCCCGCGTCGACACCACGACCACCGTGCCGGCCGAGTCCGCGAGGCACTGCGTCTCGACGTGACGCGGGCGGTCGAGGTAGCGCTCCACGAAGCACTCGCCTCGACCGAAGGCGGCGACGGCTTCCCGCACCGCGGAGTCGAACAGCTCGGGGATCTCCTCGAGGTTGCGAGCGACCTTGAGGCCCCGCCCACCGCCGCCGAACGCGGCCTTGATCGCGACCGGCAGGCCGTTCTCGCGAGCGAATGCGACGACCTCGTCGGCGCCGCTGACCGGGTCGGCGGTGCCGGCGACGAGCGGCGCACCGACCCGCTGGGCGATGTGGCGCGCCTGCACCTTGTCACCGAGCGCGACGATCGCGGCCGGCGGCGGGCCGATCCAGGTCAACCCGGCATCGATCACGGCCTGCGCGAAGCCGGCGTTCTCGGCCAGGAAGCCGTAGCCCGGGTGGACCGAGTCCGCGCCCGATCGGCGCGCGATCTCGAGGATCTTGTCGACGCTCAGGTAGGTCTCGCCGGGGGAGATCCCACCGAGCGCGTACGCCTCGTCGGCGACCGTGACGTGCAGCGCGTCCCGGTCGGCGTCGGCGTAGACCGCGACGCTTCCGATGCCCGCATCCGTGCACGCACGCGCGATGCGCACTGCGATCTCGCCGCGGTTGGCAATGAGCACCTTGCCGATCGTCACGGTCTGCTCCCCTTCCCGTCGGCCCGACCGGAGTCTAGGGCGCGCTCTCGGCGGCAACCGTCGAAGCGGCGCCAGACGGTGCATGGAGTGCGACGGCGAGGACAGGGCCAAACCCCTGGGCTGATCGACGGGCTAACCGACGGGCTAACCGCGAGCCGGCAGAACCGAGCGCCGAGGGCGGGCACGGGTGTCAGACTTCGAGCCGTGGGGGCGATGGCGGACGAGACGCGCGAGCGGGACCGTGTCGCTGCCGTCACTGCGCGGACGACCGCCCTGCGGACGATCCCCATCGTTGCCGCGGCATGGGTGCTGGTGGTGGTGTTCGTCGAGGTGGAGTTCGTCGTCCGGGTCGCGACCTTGGTGGCGCTGGTGGTGAGCGTCGTCCTCGGAGCGCGTGCCGCGGTGAGCGCGCGGCGGTTCCTGCAACGGTGGCTGGATCCGGAGGCACTGCGCCCGCCTCCCAACTGGGTCACGCTGCTGGCCGTCGCCGGGGCCGTGGCGACGTTCGTCGGCGGAGCCAACATCGCGGCTGACATCTCCGCCGGGCGGCCGGCCGTACGCGCGATCGTCCTCACGACCGTGTTCCTCGCGGGAACCCTGGCGGCTGCGTACGCGCATGTGGCTGGCGGGCGTGGACTCTCGACCGCCCTGCGCTCGCCCGCCCAGGACGATCCGGTGAGCCGGCCGGCCGGGGCAGGAACGGACCGTGCTGCGAAGAAGGCGGGAGTGAGCCCCGCCGCGGCGCACGCGGTGAACGCAAGCTCGGCGGTGCTGGGAGCGAGCGGGCACGCCTCAGGCGGAGCGGACGCAGGCTCCGGTGCGGTGGGAGGGGGCGGGCACGCCTCAGACGGAGACGCAACCTCGGCTGCGCTGGCAGCGGGCCGGAACTCCTCGGGCGGGGAGGACGTCGACGCCGCCTTACCGCCCGCGACCGAACACGGATGGCGCCTGCAGGCAGCCGCCGAGGTGCAGATGGCGCAGCTGCGCGTGCTGTTGAGCGACTACCTGCGCGCCACCCCCGATGCCGCCCCCATCGACACGGCGGCAGCGGTCGCGGAGTTCCGCCGGCGCGAGCGGATGGACGTGGTGGCCGCGGCGCAGCGCCAGCTCGCGGCCGTACGGGCTCGACGGCTGGGCGAGAGCGGTCTGGCTCAGGTCATCACGCTGCTCGGCGGCACCCACTACCCGCCTGACCACGGGGCGACGTACTCGGACTGGGTGGCCGAGATCGCCCGCGGGCTCGCGTTGGAGCCGCCCGTCGCGAAGCGGTGAACTCCTGCTCGAGCGAACCGCACCGGCCCGCGACAATCGGCGGGGCGGGGCGCGAGGCGGACGAGGCGCTCGCGGCAGCGGGTCTTCACCAGGTGCAGCTCGACCAGCGTCAGGGCGTCAGGCGGACCAGGTCCTCACGGCATCGCGCTTCGACCGCGTCGAGCTCGGCCAGGGTGCGCTCGATGTCGCGGCGACGCTGGTCCAGCTCGCCGCGACGCACCGCGATCTGGTCGAGCAGGTAGCGGAGCTGGCCAGCCTCGCCGGGCTCGGCGTCGTACATGTCCACGATCGTGGCGATCTCGTCGAGCGAGAAGCCGAGCCGCCGGCCCCGGAGTACGAGCTCCAGGCGGACCCGGTCGCGAGAGTGAAAGACGCGTTGGGTGCCGCGACGCTCGGGTGCCAAGAGGTCACGGTCCTCGTAGAAGCGCAGCGTCCGCGCCGTCACGCCGTACGCCGCAGCGATCTCGGCGATGGTCCAGGTCGGGGAGTCGCCGGCGGAACCCGGCACGGGCTCTGGGGCCACGAAGTCTCACTCCTCGCATCGCGGTTGCGGTCCAACCTATCCTGGTTTACGTTTACGTCAACGTTAGGCGCGACGGGCGTCGGATCGTGTACGGGAAAGGCCGCCATCCCATGACGTTCGAGCTGTCCGAGGAGCACGAGGACTTCCGTCGGGTCGTCCGCGACTTCTCGCTGGAGGAGATCGCGCCACACGCGGAGCGATGGGACGCCGAGCACTTCTTCCCGGTCGACACCGTGCGGGCCATGGGCAAGCTGGGGTTGTTCGGGCTGCCGGTGCCGGAGGTCTACGGGGGCACGGGCGCGGACTTCACCAGCCTGTGCGTCGCCATCGAGGAGATCGGGCGCGTCGACCAGTCGATGGGCATCACGCTCGAGGCGGCGGTCGGCCTCGGCATCAACCCGATACTGACCTACGGCACCGAGGCGCAGAAGCGGCAGTGGCTGCCGGATCTGGCCAGCGGCGAGCGGCTGGCAGCTTTCGGCCTCACCGAGCCGGGCTCGGGCTCCGACGCGGGTCGTACGCAAACCCGCGCAGAGCTCGTCGACGGCGAGTGGGTCATCGACGGGGCCAAGGTCTTCATCACGAACTCCGGCACCGAGATCACGTCCGTGCTCACGGTCACCGCCCGCACGGGTCCGGACGAGATAAGCACGATCATGGTCCCGGCAGGCACACCCGGGCTCACCGTCGAGCCGGCGTACCGCAAGCTCGGCTGGCACGCATCCGACACCCACGGCCTGACCCTTGCCGACTGCCGCGTCCCCGAGGGAAACCTGCTGGGCGCGCGCGGCCAGGGGTTCCGGCAGTTCCTGGGGACCCTCGACGACGGGCGCATCGCGATCGCGGCGTTGGCGGTCGGGCTGATCCAGGGCTGCATCGACGCTTCCGTGGCGTACGCGAAGGAGCGCGAGGCGTTCGGCCACCCGATCGGGCGCAGGCAGGGGCTGTCGTTCCAGATCGCGGACATGCAGGTGGCGGTGGAGGCGGCCCGGCTGCTGACGTACAAGGCGGCGTGGCTCAAGGATGCGGGCAGGCCCCGGAGCGAGGTCAAGCAGGCTGCCTCGATCGCCAAGCTGTACGCCAGCGAAGCTGCGGTGACGGCGGCGCGCACTGCGACGCAGGTGTTCGGCGGGTACGGATTCATGGAGGAGTATCCCGTCGCGCGCTTCTACCGCGACGCCAAGGTGCTCGAGATCGGCGAGGGGACCAGCGAGATCCAGCGGCTGGTCATCTCGCGTGGTCTCGGGCTCCCCGTCGAGTGAGCGCCCCCGCGGGTGGACCCACACCATCCCTCGGTTGGCACGGGGTGGCCCCGTGCCCATAGGAAGAGCACGGGGCCACCCCGTGCCATCGGGGGAATAGCGTGCTGGCGCCCACTGGAGGGGTTCGGCGCGCGGACCGGCGGCCGAATCGCTGGGAGGATAAGTCGTGACCGGTGATGCCGTACGCCCCGACCACGCGGCGGAGGTCGCGGCGGCGCGCGAGGCGACCCTTCACCCCTCCGCGGTCGCGGCCGCCAAACTCGCCGGACAGGGCAAGCTCTTCGTCCGCGACCGCCTCGCGCTGCTGTTCGACGAGGGAACCTTCGTCGAGGACGGGCAGCTGGCGAACGCCCTCGCCGGCAACCTCCCCGCCGACGGCGTCGTGACGGGACGCGGCCTGGTCGACGGTCGACCCGCGCTCGTCGTCGCCAACGACACCAGTGTCAAGGCCGGATCCTGGGGCGCGCGTACGGTCGAGAAGATCGTCCGCGTCACGGAGCTCGCCCTGCGGGACGAGCTCCCGATCTTCTGGTTCATCGACTCGGGCGGTGCGCGCATCACCGACCAGGTCGAGCTGTTCCCGGGCCGTCGCGGGGCCGGCCGGATCTTCCACAACCAGGTGGCGCTGTCGGGCAAGGTGCCGCAGATCTGCTGCCTGTTCGGTCCATCGGCGGCCGGTGGCGCGTACATCCCGGCGTTCTGCGACATCGTGATCATGGTCGAGGGCAACGCCTCGATGTACCTCGGCTCACCGCGGATGGCGGAGATGGTCGTGGGGGAGAAAGTCACGCTCGAGGAGATGGGCGGGGCACGGATGCACGCGACGGTCTCGGGGTGCGGCGACAACCTCGTCACCGACGAGACCGAGGCGATCGAGCAGGCGCGCGCGTTCTCCTCGTACCTCCCGAGCAGCTGGCGCGAGGACCCACCGCTGTTCGCACCCTCGCCGCCCGCGCGGGAGATGACCGCGGACCTCGTGCCGGAGCAGGAGAGCGCGGGGTACGACATGCACGCGGTGATCGAGGCGCTCGTCGACGCCGACTCGTTCTTCGAGGTCAAGCCGCTGTTCGCGCCCGAGCTCGTCGTCGGGTTCGGCTGCCTCGAGGGCAAGCCGGTGGGCATCGTCGCGAACAACCCGGCCGTCAAGGGCGGGGTGCTGTTCGTCGACTCGGCGGACAAGGGCGCACGGTTCATCTGGCTGTGCGACGCGTTCAATGTCCCGCTGGTCTATCTCGCGGACGTGCCCGGCTTCATGATCGGCTCCGAGGTGGAGCGCCAGGGCATCATCCGCCACGGCGCGAAGATGATCACCGCAGTGGCGGAGGCGACCGTTCCGACCGTCTCGGTGATCGTGCGCAAGGCGTACGGCGCGGGGTTGTACGCGATGGCGGGGCCCGGGTTCATGCCCGACGCGTGCATCGCGCTGCCGACCGCGAAGATCGCGGTGATGGGGCCCGAGGCGGCGATCAACGCGGTGTACTTCAACAAGATCCAGGAGATCGAGGATCCGGTGGAGCGGGCGGCGTACGTCGCCGAGCTGCGCCGCGTCTACGAGCAGGACATCGACATCCTGCGGCTTGCCTCCGACCTGGTCATCGACGCGATCGTCGAGCCCGGCGAGCTGCGCGGCGAGATCGTGGCCAGGCTCGCGGCCGCGGCGGGCAAGGACCGGCACTTCTCGACGCGGCGCCACGGCGTCCCGCCGGTCTGACCTGCGCCGGAGGGTTCGATACCGGGTAATCGCACGGACCGGTCAGTTACGCTAAGTAGGTGGCTCATAGCATTCTGTCGCACCGGAGCAGCCACCGGGAGTCCGATGTGGCTGCCAGCGCCGGGGCGGTCGAGTGGGCGCGGCTGGATCGTCTGCTCGCTGAGCGCTCCATCCGCTCCGTGTACCAGCCGATCGTCGAGCTGGACACCGGTGCGATCGTCGCGTACGAGGCGTTGGCCCGCGGGCCGGCGGGCGATCCCTTGGAGACGCCGAACCTCCTGTTCGAGGCCGCCGGTCTCCGGGGGCAGGTGCCGCAGCTCGACGAAGCGTGTCGCGAGGCTGCCTTCGCCGGCGCCCGCGCGGCGGGGATGCGGTATCCCTGGACGCTGTTCGTGAACTTCGAGCCTGCGGCGGCCCGGTCGATCCTGGCGTCGACGGACCGCTCGTCGACAGGCTTTCCCGGCGCCGGGTCGGTTCACCAGGTCGTCATGGAGCTGACCGAGCGTGAGCTGACGGCGCGCCCGGCCGAGCTGCTGCAGCTGGTCGCGGAGATGCGCGCCCATGGATGGGGTGTGGCGTTGGACGACGTCGGCGCCGATCCCAACTCCCTTGCCCTGCTGCCTCTGCTGCGGCCGGACGTGATCAAACTGGACCTGTCGCTGGTGCAGCAGCGCCCCTCGGCGCAGGTTGCGCGGATCGTCAGCGCGGTCAACGCCGAGGCGGAGCGATCCGGGTCCGTCGTCCTTGCGGAGGGCATCGAGTCGGCCGAGCACCTGACAATTGCATCGTCGCTGGGCGCAACGCTGGGTCAGGGCTATCTCCTCGGCAGACCTGGACCGTTGCCCAGTGCGCTGCCGTCAACGAGCGCACCGGCGCTGCCGTTGGCTCGGCGCGATGCCGGCGTGAGCACGCAGACGCCGTACGAGATGGCAGCCGCGGTGCGCGAGCCGCGTACGGCACGGAAGCTGTTGCTCATCGAGATCAGCAAGCACCTGGAGCGCAGTGCCCTTGAGGCGGGCGAGTCCGTGGTCGTCCTGAGCACCTTTCAGGAAGCCACCTTTTTCACCCCGACGACGCGCCGCCGCTACATGGACCTCGCCGCCCGCTCTGCCTTCGTCGGCGCCCTCGGTGCCGGGATGCAACCTGCTCCTGCGCCCGGCGTTCGGGGCGCGCGACTCGACGCAGGTGACCCGTTGCTCGGTGAGTGGGACATCGCGGTCGTCGGCCCGCACTTCGCGGCGACCCTGGTCGCGCGCGACCTCGGGGACTCCGGACCGGACGCGGAACGCCGGTTCAGCTTCGTGCTGTCCCACGACCGTGAGTTGGCTGTCAGCGTCGCCCTCATGTTGATGTCGCGCATGCTGCCCGAACCCACTCGTCGCGACCGACCACCCAATGCGACGCAGGCGAGTGGTGCCCGCGCGCCGCTTCGCGGTGCCGCCCCATCCACCTATACGGACATTGAGGCGCTGTGAAGCGGATCATCTACTGCAGCCAAGCCACCCACGACTTCGCGCCCGACGAGCTAGTGGAGCTGCTCGAGCTTTCCCGTCGCAACAACCAACGCGCTGGCCTGAGCGGAATGCTGCTGTACAGCAGTCAGAGTTTCCTGCAGGTTCTCGAGGGAGACGCGGCGGCGCTGGCATCGACGTACGCACGAATCGGCGTGGACGACCGGCACGACAAGGTGCGGCTGCTGCTGGACGCTGAGGTGTCGGCGCCGCTGTTCCCCGACTGGACGATGGGCTTCGAGCACGTCGACGAGGACGAGCTCGCCGACGGGCTCGACGGCTTCACCCCCGAGACCGATTACCCGCTGGTGAATCCCGACTTGATCACCAATGCGGCGGTCGCGCAGACGTTGCTGAAGCTCTACGCCAAGAACAGGGTGCGATGACGGCGCAGCGACGCGTCGGTGCTCGTGAGTCCATCGACGCACCGCGCTCCACCGAGGTTGAACTCTTCTCGCTTGCCGGGCACGACGGCCATCTCAGGGAGGTCAACGAGGCCTTTGCCGCGCTGCTGGGCGTGACAACAGCACAGGTCAACGGCCGGTCCCTGCTCGAGCTCGTCCATCCGGACGACATCGGCGACATCGTCGCCGGTCTCTCGGCGCTCGAGGCCGGGGCGCACGAGGTGATGCTCGAGAACCGCTTCGTGCAGTCAGATGGGCGCACGGTGCACCTGCAGTGGGTGGCCCGGCCGATTCCCGGTACGGACACCTGGTGGGCGGCGGGACGCAACACCACCGAGTTCCACCGTCTGCTCGCTCAGCGGCTGGATCTGCGGGCCAGCCTCGATCTCGCGCTCGGCCAGACCATCGGCGCTATGTGGGAGCTCGACGTCCGGACAGGGCACTTCACGTGGGAGCCGCAGGCGGCGCAGGTGCTTGGCGTCGCGCCGGCTGGACTGCCGGTCGGAACGCAGGAGTTGGCGGCGGCCGTCCACCCAGAGGACTCAGCCGCCGTGACGGCAGCGGTGCGGGAGCTGCTCGCGACGGGAGTCACCGAGTGCTGCCTCCGGGTGGGGCCGGTGGACGGCGCGCGCTACCTGTCCCTGCGCGGCAAGGTCCTGGACCGGGACCGGCGGGGGCGGCCGCTGCGTGCGGTGGGGCTGGTGCTCGACGTCACCGCCGAGAAGGCGATGGAGGAGCAGATGCTCCGCATGGTCATGAGCGACGCTCTGACCGGCGTGCCCAACCGGCGGGCGTTCGACCAGGCACTGCGCAGCGAGTGGCGACGGTGCACCCGTGCGTTCGAGCCGGTGTCGATCCTCATGATCGACATCGACGACTTCAAGCGGTTCAACGACACGTTCGGCCACCTCGTCGGGGACGCCGCCCTGATCGCCGTCGCGCGCGCCCTCGCCGCCGCCCTGCATCGCGCCGGTGACGTGCTGGCCCGCTTTGGCGGAGAGGAGTTCGCCGTCGTCATGCCCGGCACCGCGGAAGACGGAGCGCTCGCCGTCGCGCACAAGCTCGTCGACGCGGTGCGTGGGGTGGTACTTCGGCAGGCTCCTGACCGGACTCTGAGCGTCTCGATCGGCATCGCAACCTGGCATCCCGGCTCGCCGACGAAGAAGGCGACCGAGCTTCTCGCTCTCGCCGATGGGGCCCTGTACGCGGCGAAGGCGGCCGGCAAGGACCGGGCGGTCGCCCACATCGAGACTCGGGTCTGAGCGGTCGTACGCGCGCCGACTCGTGACCCGTGAGTAGACCCGTCCGACCCAGACACCGCCAGCCCTCCGCGACGACAGGCCCGGGTCAGGGAAAGTCGGCGGCGAGCACCTCCCGACCGGTGTCGTCGACGACCACGAAGCCCTCCGCATCGCGGCGGAGGACGCCGGAGTTGAGGTTGCAGTGCATCGGCGCGGCCCCGGTGCCGACGAACTCTCCGGCCGAACGCTTCACGCCGTCGGCTTTCAGCACCGCGACGCGGTAGACCCCACCCGCATCGAGCCCGGTGGCGGTCAGTTTGATCTCGACCCCCCACGTGTGCGCGACGAGGTCGGCATCGGCCGTCACGCCCGCGGACGCCACGGTGACCCCGACCGGCTCGAGGGTTGCTGTCGGCTCGAGCCCACTGACGACGAGCCCCCTGACGACCAACGCCGAGACGGTCGCGGCGGCGACCGCAGCCGCGGCGGCGACGAGGCCCGTACGGGCGAACGCCCTGCGCCGGCGCGCTGTGCGCTCGGCATCCACGCTGCGTGCGACCAGATCGACCAGGGCGGCGGGCGGGCGGGCGGGCGCATCGATCGCGGCCGGCGAGAGCAGCTCCAGCTGGCGTACGACAGGCTCGATGGCCGCGAGCTCGTCGCGGCATGCTGCGCACCCGGCGACGTGGGACCGCAGCGACGCGTCATCGGCGGCGGACAGCTGCCCGAGCGCCAGCGCGCCGAGCCGCTCACGCGCGGCGCGATGCTCGCCCTCCGTCACAGGTCGACCTCCATCTCCTCGAGCACGACCCGCAGCGCCTTCAACCCGTAGAACACCCTGCTCCGCAGCGTGCTGGTCGGGATGCCCAGCTCGCTCGCCACGTCGTCGTACGACCGATCCAGCAGGTACGTCTGGACGATCGCATCGCGATGGTCCGCCCCGATCCGGCGCAGCGCCTCCTCGACGACGCAGGCCCGCAACATCTGTTCGCCGGAGTCGACCTCCATCGCGCGTTCGCGCAACGGCAGTCCGGAGGTCAGTCTCGGCCGGGCACGCTGCGCTCGGAACGAGTCCAGGACGACGTTGCGGAGGATGGCGAAGAGCCAGCCTCGCAGACTCGCCACCTGCGGGTCGAAGCGGTCCGCCGCTCGCCACGCCCGCAGGAACGTCTCCTGCACGGCGTCCTGGGCAGCGTCCGCGTCGCCGAGCGTCCGCGCGGCGAAGCGGTACATCTCGGGCCCGTGCGCCTCGTACACCCGGCGGACGTCCTCGTCCCGGTCGAGCACGCCTGTTGCTCGCCGCACCGTGAGCTCCCGCCAGTTGCCGGCCCCCGCCGGCGTTCTATTCGGCGCGGCTCGGCTCCTGGCTCGGTCGTCGCGAGACCTGCGAGGAATTACGTGATTCGCGGCTGTTGAAGCGCTTTGCGAAAGAAGTGCGGGTGATCTTCAACGCGACGACGACCCGCGGCGTACCCCTACTGAGACCGGCGGACCGTCCGCCGGCCAACTCGACATCGGACTTGGGAGCTTTCATGAGAGCCAACCGCACCGCCGCTGCAGCCCTGGGCGCCGTCGCCGCCATGACCGGCGCCGTCGCGCTGAGCGCACCGGCCGCGATGAGTGCCGAGTCGGCCGGGGATGCCCCGGCGCGCACCGACACCGTCTCCGGCCGACCGGACCTCGCCGCGATCGGGATCACGGAGGACGACGAGCTCGTGTCGTTCGAGACCGACTTCCCGCACGAGGTGGAGGACATCGGCGACGTCGTCCTGGCCGATGACGACAGCGTGATCGGCATCGACATCCGCGTGCAGGACGGCCTGCTCTATGCGGTCGGAAGCGAGGGCGGGGTGTACACCGTGTCGATGGACGACGCCACCGCGACCAAGGTGTCGGCGCTCACCGTCGACCTGGAGGGCGCGACCTTCGGCGTGGACTTCAACCCGGCGGCGGACCGGCTTCGCGTGATCAGCGACACCGGGCAGAACCTGCGGCACGACCTCAACACGGACACCACGACGCTCGACACCGCACTGACCTACCCGGCCGTGCCGCCGGGCACGCCGACACCGGGCGTCGGGATCACCGCGGCCGCTTACACGAACAACGACCTCGACGCCAACACCGGTACGACGCTGTACGACATCGACACGACGCTCGACCAGGTCGTGCTGCAGTCACCCGCCAACTCCGGGCTGCTGTCCGCGACCGGCAAGCTGACGATCGACGCCGGCACCGAGGTCGGGTTCGACATCTACACAAAGGTGAAGAAGGGCCGCGCGTTCGACGCGGACGGGTACGCCGTGATCTCAGTCGACGGCGACTACGGCGTCTACAAGGTGCGGCTGTTCACTGGTGAGGTCAAGAAGACCCGCGGGTTCTCCGACAAGAACCAGGTCGTCGACCTCGCCCTGCGGCTCAACCAGCGCTGACGCACCTGACAGGAACTGACTGCTGCGGACTGACGGAGCCGGTGGCTCAGGTGCCCTGGCCCGCCCACAAGGCGGGCCAGGGGACGCCTAGCTCCGCCAGCAGTCGCCGCAGCAGCGGCAGTGAGATGCCGACAACGGCGTGGGGGTCGCCCTCGATCCGCTCGACGAACGGGCCGCCCAGGCCGTCGATCGTAAAGGCCCCGGCGACGCGCAAGGGCTCACCGGTCGCGACGTACGCCGCAATCTCCTCGTCGTCGAGGTCGGCGAAGTGCACCACCGTCGACGCCACGGCCTCGACGCTGCGCACGGCACCGACGTCGCCCGGACCGGTCTCGACAATGCAGTGACCGGTGTGGAGCACGCCGTGCGACCCGCGCATCTCGCGCCACCTCGCGGCCGCCTGTGCGGTGTCGGCCGGCCGACCGTACGCCGTGCCGTTGAGCTCGAGCACAGAGTCGCAGCCCACGACGTACGCCCGGCCGGCGATCCAGCCGGCGACCGTCTGGGCTTTGAGTCGGGCCAGCTGGAGGCAGAGCTTGGCCGCGTCCTGCTCCGTGACGGCGGTCTCGTCGACGTGGGACACCACGACCTCGGGGTCGAGACCGGCCGCGTGCAGGGTCGCGAGCCGGGCCGGTGAGGCAGACGCGAGAACGATCCGCCGAGTCGTACGCCGACTGTGCAACGGCGTCGCGCTCATCGTGGCCGCGCGCTGTCGCGCCAGCCACCGACCCCGCGCCGCAGCGCGAGGCGGTCCACGGAGCTCGCGGGCTGTCGTACGCCGCGCCAATATGCGCTCCAGGAACCCACCGGCCGGGTCCGGGATGCTCCGCCGGCGTTCGAGTTCGCAGAGAGCACTGCGACGAGGGCAACAAGCTCAGCCGGCTCGGGGTTGCCTTTGACGACGCGGAGCACGGGCGCCGCCTGATCGCGCGCGCTGCCCGTCGCGTCGTCGTCCGTCATGGCGAGGAGCTTAGGGGCCCGACCAGCTGGAGCGTTGGAGCGCGGCTGCGATCTTTCCGGTCGGTCGAAGCACGAACAGCCCTTCCTCCATGCCGGTGCCGATCACTGTGCCGGACGTGAAGAAGGGGTAGTTCGCCCAGCTGCCGGCGAAGTCGACGGCGTCCTCGATCGGGTAGCTGTCGAAGTGGCCCTTCTTGCTGAGGTCACCCTCGGACAGCTTCTTCGTCCGGAGGATCCGCACGCCGGACATGTAGTTGGACTCGAAGGCGTAGCCGTCGCGGATGAAGAGCTGGTGGTCGATCGACTCGGTGCCGTGCTCGAAGCCGCCCATCACCACCGGGTTGTCGAGGTCCTTCAAGTCCCACATGTACGTGGTGGTGGAGGGCACCTCCCCGAACGTCTCGTCCAGCTCGTCGTTGGACAGGAAGTAGCGCTGGTTGGGAGTGAGCCAGCCCTGATGAACGTACGCCGCAGTGTCGTACGGGGTGCGCGACAGCTGCTCCGGGTCGTCCTTGTCGGTGACGTCCGTGACCGTCAGTGTGTCCTCGTTGGAGCCGAGACAGATCTCGCGGCCGTCGTGATCGGCATCAGGGCCGGTGTACAGGACGCACTGCATGTCGTGCGTGTAGCCGTCCTGCGGGTTGCAGCCGACGACCTCCGGATGCTTCGGCCTGCTCACGTCGACCATGATCGGGCCGCCGCCGCCGGTGTCGCAGACCGTCACGCCCTCGGTGGATCCGTTGACGTAGACGAAGCCGGTGTCATCGTGGGCGGTGACGGTGTGCGCCTGTCCGAAGCCGCCGAGCCAGGCATCCTCGCTGAAGGTCTTCGGCTCGTCCCGACCGCGGAGCCGGCTGAGGTCGAACACCTGCATTCCGTGGCCGGCCGCCTCGCTCACGATGAACGCGTGGTCGTCGACGACCTCGATGTCCCGCCATGTCGACGGGTCCGTGTGCGCCGGCAGCTGCCCGAGGTAGACCGGGTGCCGTGGCTTCGTCACATCCACGAACCCGGTGCCCTCGGCGAGGCCGACGAGGGCGTACTCGCTGCCGGTCTCCGGGTCGGTCCAGCCCCAGAGATCGTTGGCCCAGGTCGCCTCCATGTCGCTGAGCGGCAGGAAGGAGCCGAGGTTGACGTTGTCGCACGGGAAGATCCCAGCCATCCCGTCCTTGCACTTCTCGAACCCCGTGGCGTCCATCGGCACGCCGGCGCAGCTGGGGTCCTCGAGCTGGTCGTCAAAGTACGTCGCGTCGCCGCCGTGCTGCATCCGGGCAACGCCGTTGCCGCCCTCGACGCACTCGCGGCCGTGCTGCTCCGCGGCGGATGTGGAGTCCGTCGCCGTCGGAACTGCAGGCGCTGCCGTAGCCGGCTCGTCGTGAATCGGGACCGCGACGCCCGGAGCTCCGGCCGCGACCAGTGCGGTCGTCAGGAGCACGGTGCCAATCAAGTGCCTCGGACGGATGGGCATGCACAGCTCCTGCCGCTCGGATCTTTGGCGTGGGTCGCGGGGGTGGGTGACATCGCACCATTCGCCGTTGGGCACGGGGTGGCCCGGTGCCCATAGGAATAGCACGGGGCCACCCCGTGCCAATAGGGCGGCGACGCGGGGGTCGGGGCGCGGTCGGGCGGGAGTGGGGGTGGGGCCGGGTCAGGGCCGGGTCAGAGCGGGATGTTGCCGTGCTTGCGCGGTGGCATCGACTCCCGCTTCGTGCGCAGCGCACGCAGGGACTGGGTGACGTACAGGCGCGTGTAGGACGGCGGGATGACCGAGTCCACGTAGCCGCGCTCGGCGGCGATGTACGGGTTCGCGAGCGTGTCCTCGTAGTCGGTGACGAGCTCCAGCCGGCGGGCGTCGCGGTCGTCGTCGGCGGCGAGCTCCTTGCGGTACAGGATGTTGACGGCCCCCTGCGCGCCCATCACCGCGATCTGCGCTGTCGGCCACGCCACGTTGACGTCGGCGCCGAGGTGCTTCGAGCCCATCACGTCGTACGCGCCGCCGTACGCCTTGCGCGTGATCACCGTGACCTTGGGGACGGTTGCCTCGGCGTACGCGTAGATCAGCTTGGCGCCGCGGCGGATGATGCCGTTCCACTCCTGGTCCGTGCCGGGCAGGAAGCCAGGGACGTCGACGAAGGTCAGGACCGGGACGTTGAAGGCGTCGCACGTACGCACGAACCGCGCCGCCTTCTCGGAGGCGTCGATGTCCAGGCAGCCGGCGAAGTGCAGCGGCTGGTTGGCGACGATGCCGACGCTGTGCCCCTCGACGCGGCCGAAGCCGACGATGATGTTGGGCGCGAAGAGCGCATGGACCTCGAGGAACTCGCCGTCGTCCAGCACGTGCGATATGACCTCGTGCATGTCGTACGGCACGTTCGCCGAGTCGGGCACGAACGTGTCGAGCTCGCGGTCGAGGTCGGTGACCTCCAGCGATTCCTCGTCGCCGAAAACCGGCGCGCCCTCGAGGTTGTTGCTGGGAAGATATGCCAGCAATGCCTGGACATACTCGATCGCATCCCGCTCGTCGGCGCCGAGGTAGTGCGCGTTGCCGGACCTGGTGTTGTGGGTCCGCGCGCCGCCGAGGTCCTCGAAGGTGACGTCTTCGCCGGTGACGGTCTTGATCACGTCCGGGCCGGTGATGAACATGTGGGAGGTCTGGTCGACCATGACGGTGAAGTCGGTGAGCGCAGGGGAGTAGACGTGGCCGCCCGCGGCCGAGCCCATGATCAGCGAGATCTGCGGGATGACGCCGGACGCCATCACGTTGCGGCGGAAGATCTCGCCGTACAGGCCGAGCGAGACGACGCCCTCCTGAATCCGTGCGCCGCCGCCCTCGTTGATGCCGATGACGGGCCGGCCGGTCTTCAGCGCGAGGTCCAGGATCTTGACGATCTTCTCGCCGTACACCTCGCCGAGGCTGCCGCCGTACACCGTCACGTCCTGGCTGAAGACGCACACGTTGCGGCCGTCGATCGTGCCGAAGCCGGTGATGACGCCGTCGCCGTACGGCCGGTTGGCGGCGAGGCCGAAGTTCGTCGAGCGGTGCCGGGCGAACTCGTCCACCTCGATGAAGCTGCCCTCGTCGAGCAGGACATCGAGCCGCTCCCGTGCGGTCATCTTGCCCTTGACGTGCTGCTTGTCGACGGCGCGCGCCGAGCCCGCGTGAATCGCCTCGTCGTTGCGCCGGTGCAGGTCGGCGAGCTTGCCGGCGGTGGTGTGGATGTCCGGCGGCTTGGGTCCGGAGGTGGCGGCCGCGGCTGTGTGATCGGCGCCAGGTGTCGCCCGTACGACCCGCCCCTGGGGCTCGGCCGCGGCGCGAGGCCCCGGGTCGGCGTCGGGTGCCACGGGTGGCTCCGGCTGGGCTGCCATCGTGCGTCACCTCCTCGACGTCCCGCGCGAGCCTAGCCGCGCGGGACCGCCGTACCTGCCCGATGTCCCTCCACGCCGACCTACATGGCCGCGCCCTCTCCCCCCAATTGACACGAAGTGGTTGCCGACACGCCGCTGACCTCAGCCACTTCGTGTCAATCGCGGAGGGGGCCCTAGGTTGCGGCGGGTGAGTGGCGGGTGAGTGGCGGTCGGGCGTACGACGCGGCGGCCGTGCGCGCTGCGCTGCCGGGCTCGACGATGTGGCGCGACATCCGCGTGGTCCCCGAGACCGGTTCGACGAGCTCCGACCTCGCCGACCTCGCCCGAGCGGGAGCACCGGAGGGCACGCTCGTTGTGGCTGATCATCAGGTCAGCGGTCGCGGCCGGCTCGACCGGACCTGGCACACCCCGCCGGGCACCGGGATCGCAGTCTCGATGCTGTTCCGTCCTGTCGACGTCCCGGTGTCGCGCTGGCCGTGGCTGCCGCTGCTCGTCGGGGTCGCCGTCGCCGCAGCGGTACACACG
>Ga0136634_10000333_pt1 | contig 22070 bp, 20 predicted proteins | sample AntDrymUQ8332106_2_FD_104654 | JGI IMG/M metagenome (GOLD analysis project Ga0136634, IMG submission 104654) | Polar desert sand microbial communities from Dry Valleys, Antarctica - metaG UQ833 (21.06) | ecosystem: Environmental > Terrestrial > Soil > Desert | place: Antarctica: Dry Valley... | reverse complement strand
CTGCGGACGGTGCCGTCTCCGCTGGCGGTGATGATCTGGGTGTCGTCGGGGGTGAGGGCGACTGCGGATACCGGACCGGTGTGGCCGGTGAGTGGTTCGCCGACCGGGCGGCCGCTGACCCGATCCCAGATCCGCACGGTGCCGTCGTCGCCGGCGGTGATGATCTGGATGTCGTCGGAGGTCACGGCGATCGCGAGCACCTGGCTGGTGTGGCCGGTGAGTGGTTCGCCGACCGGGCGGCGGGTGGTCCGGTCCCAGATTTGGACGGTGCCGTCGTGACCGGCGGTGATGATCTGGGTGTCGTCGTGGGTCACGGCGACTGCGGATACCCGACCGGTGTGGCTGGTGAGTGGTTCGCCGATCTGGTTGCCGCTGATCCGGTCCCAGATTCGGACGGTGCCGTCGTCGCCGGCGGTGATGATCTGGGTGTCGTCGGAGGTCAGGGTGACCGCGCGGACTCGGCCCGTGTGGCCGGTGAGGGGTTCGCCGATCGGGGTGCCGCTGGTCAGGTCCCAGATCCGCGCGGTGCCATCGTGACTGGCGGTGATGATCTGGGTGTCGTCGGAGGTCAGGGTGACCGCGCGCACCCAGCCGGTGTGGCCGGTGAGGGGTTCGCCGATCTGGTAGCCGCTGGCCTGGTCCCAGATCCGGATGGTGTTGTCGGCGCCGGCGGTGATGATCTGAGTGCCATCCGAGGTCAGGGCAACTGCGAACACCTGGCCCGGGTGACCGGCGAACGGGATGGTTACTTCCTCAACGGGCGCGGCCATGCCGCTTAGTCTCTCGAAGGGCCATGACAACCGGTGTCTCGGATCGATGTCAGTGCGAGGTCGTCGTGTCCGCGGCTCCCACACTCGGCTCAGCGCCGCCGATCCAGGTCGGACACCAGGTTGCTCCGGTGCCAACGAAATGACAAGGTTCGCGAACGTACGTGATCTCAGGAGGCGCAGGTCACGGGTGAGGCAGGGATGAACCGGCCGGGCGATGGTGGCGTCGGTCGTGCTGGTCCGGTGGTCGTGGTGGTCGGTGCGATCAACGTCGACCTCGTCGTGGCCGTGCCTCGGCTGCCGGGGCCGGGGGAGACCGTCGTCGGCGGGGGTCCGGAGCGGTACGGCGGCGGCAAGGGTGCCAACGTCGCGGTGGCGGCTGCCCGGGCTGGTGCGGACGTGCGGCTGGTGGGCGCGGTCGGTGCAGACGAGACCGGTGCGGCGGCGCTGGAGGAGTTGCGAGCCGACGGCGTGGACACCGGCGGGGTCGCGGTGCTCGACGGGGTCGCCACGGGGGTCGCCCTGATCGTCGTGGACGGCTGCGGGGAGAACCAGATCGCCGTCGGGGCCGGCGCCAACGCCGCGGTCACCCCGGAGCACGTGCGGACGGTGCTGCGTGGCGCGCTCCCGACCGCGAGTTGCGTGCTGGTCAGCACCGAGATTCCCGGTGCGGCCGTGGCCGCGGCCGTCGAGGCCGCCACCGCGGCCGGCGTCACGTGCGTGCTCAACCCGGCGCCGGTGATCCCGGTCGTGGCCGATCTGCTCGAGCGCGGCCCGCTGCTCACCCCGAACCGCGCCGAGAGCCGCGACCTGGTCGCGCTGCTCGGCCTCGAACGACCGGCGGCGGACGCGTCGGTGCTGGTGAGCGCGCAGTCGATCGCCGCGCGCAGTGGCGCCCCGGTCGTGGTGACCCTCGGCGGCGACGGCGCGGTGGTGCTGCTGGCACCGGACGGCACGCCTTGCCATGTCCCACCGCGACCGGCGACGGTCCGCGACACCACCGGGGCAGGCGACACCTTCAACGGCGTGTTCGCCGCGCGTCTGGCAGCCGGCGACGAGGTGGGCACGGCTGTGTGGGTCGCCACGGTGGCCGCGTCGCTGTCGGTCGCCCACGCTGGTGCGCGTACCGGGATGCCACACGCGGAGGCGATCGACGCCGCGCTACCGCCGCGCTGAGATCGCCAGTGTCACACCCGCGCGCCTGACGGGCAGCGTGCGCCGCGCCACCAGCGCACCGAGACCTGCGGCGAGCAGGCAGGTCACCGCTCCGAGCGCCAGCCCGGCGCGGCCGCCGAAGTGCTGGCTGACCACACCGACGATCGGGCCGCCGATCGGCGTGGAACCGAGGAACGCGACGGCCCACAGGGCCATGACGCGCCCGCGCATGTGCGGCGCGGCGGCCAGTTGCAGCGTGCTGTTGCCGATCGCCAGGAACGCGACGCTGGTCGTACCGACGAGTCCGATCGTGACGAGGGCGACGGTGAGGTTCGGCGCGAGCGTGGCGGCCAGCATCGCCACTCCGAACGCGGTGGTGGCGCCGACGAGCGACCACAGCCCGGTCCGGCCGCGGGCGGCGACGTAGAGCCCACCGATCACCGCGCCGACGCTCATCGCGGCCGTCAGGAATCCGTAGGTCGCGGCGTCCCCGGCGAACGTCTCGATCGCGACGATGGGCAGCACCACCTGGAACTCGTAGGCCAGGCAGCTGACCAGCGCCGTCATCAGCAGCGGGACCGCCAGCGCCGGCGTCCGGCGGACGTGGGCCAGGCCCTCGCGGAGCTGGCCGGAGGTGCGCGACGCCGGGACCGACGGGTGCAGCGCCGTGACGTCGAGACGGGCCAGCGAGACCACGACGGCGACGAAGCTCGCCGCGTTCAGCAGGAAGCACAGGCCCACACCCCCGGCCGCGATCACGATACCGGCGATCGCCGGGCCAACGGCGCGGGCGACGTTGAGCAGTACCGAGTTCAGGCTCACCGCGTTGCGCAGCTCGGCGGGCCCGACCATCTCCAGGACGAACGCCTGCCGAGCCGGGTTCTCGAAACAGTTGTTCATGCCGAGCAGCACGGCCAGCGCGTACACGTGCCAGAGCTGCACCGCTCCGGTGATCGTCAGCAGCCCGAGCAGCAGCGCGAGCGCCCCCATCCCCGACTGCAGGCCGATCATCCACCGGCGTTTGTCCATCCGGTCCGCGACGACGCCGGCGTACGGGCCGAGCACCAGCGTCGGGAGGGTCTGCAGGGCGATGACGACACCGAGCGCGGTGGCCGAGCCGGTCAGCTGCAGCACCAGCCAGGACTGCGCGATCACCTGCATCCAGGTGCCGATGAGCGAGACCGCTTGACCGTGGAAGTAGCGGCGGTAGTTGGGGTTGGCGAGAGCGGCGAAGGTCTGCCGGCGCAGCGCGTCCAGCTCGGCGAGCGTCCTCACGAGCTCTCGGCGCGGGCAGTCGTCGGCGTGAGCTGGTCGGCGAGGGACTCGAGGGCGGGGAGGGCGGCGAGCAGTTCGGCGGCTCGCGTCTCGGGCAGGGCCGCGAGGCGGTCGGTCAGCAGCTGGGTGCGCTCGGCACGCTGCTGGCGGTGCAGGAGGTCTCCGGCCTCGGTGACCTCGACGCGGGCCGCGCGCCCGTCGGTCGGATCGGGGCGGCGCCGCAGCAGGCCGGTGTCCTCCAGCTTGCCGACGATGCGCGAGAGCATCGTCGGGTTGACGCCCTCGACCTCGGCGAGGTCGCTGATCCGCAGCGGGCCGAGCCGCGCGACCGTGGCCAGCACCGACGACTGCGTGCGGGTCAGGTTGTCGCCGCGGGACTGCCGGTCGAGCAGGCGTGCGATGCGGGCGAGGGCGATACGTAGCCGGGCGACGTCCTCAGCGTCGAACGTGTCCATCAGGCGACGGCCTCTCGAAGTAGTTGCTTGCTAGCAAGCATACACTGCGAAACTGCCTGACGGCGGGTTCGCTGGGCGCTACGGCTCGGGCAGCAACCCGTCGAGGACGAGGCGGAGGATCCGGGCGAGCCGGTCGTCGGCCGACTCGCCCGTGCCCGACCCCGGTCCGGACAGAGCGGCGGCCAGGTGCGGATGGGTGCCGTCGTCTACCGCGCACATCAGGATCGCCGCCTGTGCGGCGATGAAATCCTCATCGAGGACGCCGGTACCCGGGCGCTCGTTCTGGGCGTAGGTCTGCACCATCCCGGTGAGCACTCCGATCGTCTCCATCTTGGCCGAGCCGGAGGCGGGGTGGGTTGCGAGCCGTGCCAAGGTGCGCTCGACCAACCGGACGACGTTGGGCCCGAGTGGAGGCCGATCCAGGACGGCGTCGAGCAGCCATGGGCGGCTACGCAGGTACCTGAGCCGCTGCAGGTGGTCGGCCACGAGGTCGGCGCGCCAGTCGCCGGTGTCTGGCGCCGGCTCGTACTCCCCGAACGCATGGTCGATCATGAGGTCGAGCAGGTCGCCGCGGGTGGCAAGATGGCGATACAGCGATGCCGCGCCTGTTCCCAGTTCCGTCGCCACTCGGCGCATCGTGACGGCCGCCAGCCCGTCGGCGTCCGCGACGGCGATCGCGGACGCGGTGATCTGCTCCCGGCTCCACTCAGCCGGGCGTCCGATGCCGGACGTCGGCACCGGGCGAAGCCAGATCGACTCACGCGGCATCGTCACCTCCGCTTGCGAACGGCGTACGCAAACGGGTACCTTATTTGCGATCGTCGATCGCAAAGAGGATCGCACGGCAAGACAGGGTGGGCGTGCATGAGCACCACTCAACTCCTCGCTCAGGGGTCGCGGACCGCAGGGTCGCGACCGCTGCCGATGACCGATCAACCCGTGCCGATGTGACTCTGGGGGAGCTGTGGACACGATGTTCACCGGGCTGACGCCGGTTCAGGAAGTCCTGTTCTTGGGGCTCTACCTGCGGGCACTGGACTGTCGGTCGCGCGATCCGATCCTCGGCGACACCACCTCCGCCGAGCTCGTCGAGACGATCGACTATGACTTCACACGCCTGCGGGTGCCCAACAGCGTCGTGCTCGTCCATGCGGTGCGCGCCAAGACCCTCGACGACGTGATCCGACGGTTCGTCGCCCGGCACCCCGACGCCGTGGTGCTCGATCTGGGAAGCGGCCTGGACCCCCGAGCGCACCGGTGCGATCCCCCCTCCGGCGTCGACTGGTACGACATCGACCTCCCCGAGGTGACGCGGATCCGGGAACGCTTCCTACCCGGTCACTCGCACCTGGTCGGTGCCGACCTCACCACGACGACGGGCTGGCTCGACGGCATCCCCGCGGACCGACCGACGGTGATCGTTACCGACGGCCTGATGGCACTGCTCCCCGGCGAGACCTTCAAGGCCATGGCTCGCACCCTGACATCGCACTTCTCGACCGGGAACTTCGCGTTCAACGCCTACACCCCGTTCGCGATGCGGGTAGCCAAATACGGCCCCGCCTTCGGGGCACTGCACATACCGACCGTCGGCGAGGGCATCCGCGACCCGCGCGAGCCGGAGAGCTGGGGTGTGCGCCTGACGCTGATCGAGGAGCTGCTTCTCGCCCGCGCACCGGAGGTGGGCAAGTACCCGCAGCCACTGCGGGCCATCGCCCGCCTCACCGCCCGCAGCACCCGCATCTCGCGCGCGGGGGATCGTATCGTCCGCTACGGCTTCTGAGCGTCCGCCACAGCCTCCCTATCATCGAGCCCATCGGCGCGCGAGACCGCGACGGGTTGGGTGGCTGCAGCTGCGCGGCGCGTGGCCCGCATCCGGCGGACGGCCATGCCCAGCAGCACCAGCCATGCGGCCGCGAGGACGAGATAGAGCACCAGCCGCGGGGCGCCGTCGACGCCCGCGCTCGCGAACACCGTGCGCGCGTTGGTGAGCACGATCAGGCCGCCCACGGCCGCGCCGAGCACGGCGGCGGGAAGGCGGGTGACCAGCCAGGCCGCCAGCGGGGCCGCGAGCATCCCGCCGCCCAGCAGGGCCACCACGGCCGGCCAGTCGATCCCCGCGACGCCCAGCCCGACGAGGAAGCCGAGGCCGGCCGCCACGGTGACGAGGAGCTCGGAGGTGTTCACCGACCCGATCACCGTTCGCGGGGCTGTGCGGCCCGCGATGAGCAGCGACGCGGTCGACACCGGGCCCCACCCGCCGCCGCCGGTCGCGTCGACGAAACCGCCGAGCAGGCCCAGCGGGGCGAGGAACCGCCTGCCGTGCGGACAGGTGCGCGCCGTCGACAGTCGGGGCGGCCGCACCGCGTACCGGACCAGGATGAACGCGCCGATCGCGATGAGCAGCCCCGCCATCAGCGGGGCGGCCGCCGCGGTGGACAGCCGCGAGAGCAGCAGGGCACCGAGCAGCGCCCCGGCCGCACCCGGGACGCCGAGCCGCCCGACGAGGCGCCAGTCGACGTTGCCGAACCGCCAGTGCGCCAGCCCGGACGCCAGCGCTGTGCCGATCTTGGCGAAGTGCACCGACGCGCTCGCCGCCGCGGGGCTCAGCCCGGCGATGAGCAGCAGCGAGGTGGAGGTGACGCCATAGCCCATGCCGAGCGCCCCGTCGACGAGCTGGGCGAGGAAGCCGGCGAAGGCGAGCAGGACGAGAGTGGGCACGGCAGGTCTCCGGGAGCTCGAGGGGTGGGCGGGCCGGCACGGCGCGCCGCTCAGCCCTCGTCGAAGGCGTGCCCGCGCCGGGACGGCCAGAACGGCTCGAGGTCAACTCGCGACACGCCGCTGCCCCCGTAGGTCGGTCAGCTCCGCAGCCGCGGCTGCGTAGCGATCCAGCACGAGCTCCGCGACGGCCGGGTCGGCGCCCAGCGGAGCCGCGATCGCGACGGTGGGGTCGGTACCGCGGGCGGCGGCCGCCACCCGGTCGGGGAGCAGCCCGGGCGCGAGGAACCACTGCGCCACCGCGATCCGCCCTGCCCCGTGCAACGTGCGGACAGCCGCGTCGACGGTCGGGTCGGCGACCGCGGCGAAGGCCGCGAGGCCGCCCTTCCACCCGTACCGCCGCGCCCACCCGGCGACGATCTCGGCCACGGCCGCGTTGGCCGGGGCGTGCGACGATCCCGCGGCGGCGAGGACGACGCCGAGCCCGGGGTCGTCCAGCGGCCCGGCGGCGTCAGCGAGGCGGCACAGCGCGGCGTCGGCCGGCCGTGGATCGCCGCCGAGCACCGCGGTCACCGCCAGGTCCAGGCCGGGGTGGCGGCGGGCGGCCCGGGCCATCGCGCCGGGGACGTCCACCCGCGCGTGGAACGCGTGCCCGAGCAGCAGCGGCACGACCACCGCCTCGCGGTGGCCCTGGCCGTACACGCCGTCCAGCACGTCGTGCAGCCGCGGTGCGGACAGGTCGAGGAAGCTCAGCCGCACGTCGAGGTCGGGGCGCCGGCGGCGCACCTGGGTGACGAGCTCGGCGACGGTGGCGGCCGACCGCGGGTCTCGGCTGCCGTGGGCGACCGCGACCAGCGGTGGCGGGCCGGGCGGTGGCGGGTGGAGCCGGGCCATCGTGCGGGTTCCTCTGCGGTCAGGGCCTACGGGCCCGTGAGTGGGTCGAGGAGCGCCAGCGGCGTCCCGAGGAGCCCGGCGGCCAGCGTGTTGCCGGTCTGCGGGTCGATGAGCAGGACGCTGCCGGTCGCGCGCACGTCGGCGTAGTCGTCCACCGGCAGCGGGTCGGCGGTGTGCAGCCCGACGCGCGCGATGTCGTTGATCGCCAGCTCGGCGGGCGCCGCGCCGAACGTGAGCGTGTCGGTGTCCAGCCGCTCCGTTATCGCCCCGACGAGCACCGGTGTGGTGCGCGTGCCGTGTTTGAGCAGCAGTCGGGCGCCGGGGCGCAGCGGCTTCTCGGCGAGCCAGCACAGCGTGGCCTCGAGCTCGTCGGTCACCCGCGGCGGCGCCGCCGCGGACGCGAGCACGTCGCCGCGGGAGATGTCGATGTCGTCGGTCAGCAGCACGGTGACGCTGCGCCCGGCGCCGGCGGCGGCGAGCGGGCCGTCCGCGGTCTGCACCGAGGCCACGGTGGTGCGCGCGCCACCGGGCAGCACGACGACCTCGTCACCGGCGGCGACGGTGCCCGCCGCGACCTGGCCGGCGTAGCCCCGGTAGTCGGACACGGCGGCTCCGGGCCCGGTCCGGATCACGTACTGCACCGGCATCCGGAACGGCGCGGTCACGTCGGGACCGGTGACCGGGACCGACTCGAGGTGCCCCAGCAGGGTCGGACCCTCGTACCAGGGGGTGCGCGCCGAGGGTTCGACCACGTTGTCGCCGAGCAGCGCCGAGACCGGGATGGTGACCACGGCGGGGTCGGCGAAGCCCAGCGACCGGGCCAGCCCGGCGAACTCCTTGGCGATGGCCGCCACGACACCCTCGTCGTAGCCGACCAGGTCGATCTTGTTGATGGCCAGCACCAGCCGGGGCACCCGCAGCAGCGCGAGCACCGCGGCGTGCCGGCGGGTCTGCTCGACGACGCCGTGCCGGGCGTCGACCAGCAGCACGGCGAGCTCGGCGGTGGACGCCCCGGTGACCGTGTTGCGGGTGTACTGCACGTGGCCCGGGGTGTCGGCGAGCACGAACTCCCGGCTCGGCGTGGAGAAGTAGCGGTAGGCGACGTCGATCGTGATGCCCTGCTCGCGCTCGGCTCGCAGGCCGTCGACCAGCAGCGACAGGTCCGGGGTGGCCAGGCCCCGGTCGGCCGACGCCCGCGTCACGGCCTCGATCTGGTCGGCGAGCACCGACTTGGTGTCGTAGAGCAGGCGTCCGACGAGGGTGGACTTGCCGTCGTCGACGCTGCCGGCGGTGGCGAAGCGGAGAAGATCGCGCGTCATCTAGAAGTACCCCTCACGCTTGCGGTCCTCCATCGCGGCCTCCGAGAGCCGGTCGTCGGCCCGGGTGGCCCCGCGCTCGGTCAGCCGCGACGCCGTTACCTCGGCGATCACCTCGTCGAGGGTGGCGGCGGTGGACTCGACCGCCCCGGTGCACGAGCCGTCGCCGACGGTCCGGTAACGCACCGTCCGGAGCTCGACGCGCTCGGTGCCGCGCGGCCCGCCCCACGGGCCCGCGGCCAGCCACATGCCGTCGCGGCGGAACACCTCGCGCCGGTGCGCGTAGTAGATCGACGGCAGCTCGATGCCCTCGCGCCGGATGTAGCGCCACACGTCGAGCTCGGTCCAGTTGGAGATCGGGAACACCCGGACGTGCTCGCCGGGGGCGTGCCGCCCGTTGTAGAGGTTCCATAGCTCCGGGCGCTGCCGGCGCGGGTCCCAGCGGCCGAACGCGTCGCGCAGGCTGAGGATCCGCTCCTTGGCCCGCGCGCGTTCCTCGTCGCGGCGGGCGCCGCCGACCACGGCGTCGAACCGGTGGGCGTTGATCGTGTCGAGCAGCGGGGTGGTCTGCAGCGGGTTGCGGGTGCCGTCGGCGCGCTCGACGAGGCGGCCGTCGTCGATCCAGTCCTGGACGCGGGCGACCTCGAGCCGCAGGCCGAGGCGCGCCACGAGCCGGTCCCGAAAGTCGATCACTTCGGGGTAGTTGTGCCCGGTGTCGACGTGCAGCAGCCCGAACGGTATCGGCGCGGGCGCGAACGCCTTCGCGGCTAGGTGCACGAGCAGCGTCGAGTCCTTGCCCCCGGAGAACAGGATCACCGGGCGGTCGAACTCGCCCGCGACCTCGCGGAAGATGTGGATCGACTCGCTCTCCAGCGCGTCCAGGGCGTCGAGGGCTGGCGCGGTCACTGGTGCAGCCCGCACTCGGTCTTGGCGCGCCCGGCCCAGCGGCCGCTGCGCGGGTCGGTTCCCGGCGCGGGCTTGGCAGTGCACGGCGCGCAGCCGATCGACGGGTAGCCCTCGGCGACCAGCGGGTTGACCAGGACCTGGTGGGCGTCGATGTAGGCGTCCAGCTCCGCGTCGCTCCACGCGGCGATCGGGTTGACCTTCACCAGCCCGAAGCGCTCGTCCCAGGTGATCAACGGGGTCTCCGCCCGGGTCGGCGCCTCGACCCGGCGGACCCCGGTGACCCAGGCGTCGTAGCGCGCCAGCGTGCGCTGCAGCGGGGCCACCTTGCGCAGTGCGCAGCAGCGGTCGGGCTCGCGGGCGAACAGGTCGGCGCCCAGCAGGGCGTCCTGCTCGGCCACGGTGTGCTCGGGCTCGGCGTCGACGATCCGCACGTCGTAGGTCGCCGCCACGGCGTCGCGGGTGCCGAGGGTCTCGGCGAAGTGGTAACCGGTCTCCAGGAACAGGACGTCCACGCCCGGCCGGGCCCGGGCGGCGAGGTCGACCAGCACCGCGTCCTGCATGTTCGACGCGACGACGAACCGGTCGCCGAAGGTCGCGGCGGTCCAGGCCAGCACCTGCTCGGCGGTGGCGTCCGGGCCCAGTTCCGCCGCGCCGCGCTCGGCGACGGCACGTAGGTCGGTGGTCGCGGTCATCGGGATACCTCCGGGACTCCGATACCGATCATCGTTAGTGCGAAGGTCCGCAGGCAGGCCGCGCAGTACCAGGAGCCGTGCGGCACCTTCTCGGTCTGCTCGGCGGGCCGCAGGTCCTCCTCGCCGCAGTACGGGCAGTAGAAGGGGACGGCGCGCTGAGTGCTCACGTGAGATCACCCTCGTCGGCCCGAGCCACCCACTGGGCGAACCGCTCGCCGGGCTCGCGCGCTGCGACGAAGCGGCGGACGACCCGCTCGACGTAGTCGCCGAGCTCGGCGCTGGTGACCTTGAGCCCGCGCAGCTTGCGGCCGAACCCGGCGTCGAGCCCGAGACCGCCGCCGAGGTGTACCTGGAAACCCTCGACCTGGTTGCCGCCGGCGTCGGTGACGATCTGGCCCTTGAGCCCGATGTCGGCGACCTGGGTGCGCGCGCAGGAGTTGGGGCAGCCGTTGAGGTGGATCGAGATCGGCACCTCCGGCGCGACGTCGGCAAGGCGGCGCTCCAGCTCCTCGACCAGCCGGATCGCCCGCTGCTTGGTCTCGACGATCGCGAGCTTGCAGAACTCGATGCCGGTACAGGCCATCGTCGAGCGCCGCCACGGCGAGGGCTCGGACGGCAGGCCCAGCTCGGCGAGCTCGCTGGTCAGCGACGCGACGGCATCGTCGGGAACGTCGAGCACGACGATCTTCTGCTGCGGGGTGAGCCGCACCCGCCGTGACCCGGCCGACTCCGCGGCCTTGGCCAGCGCGAGCAGCGTGGACCCCGAGACCCGCCCCGACGCCGGCGCGACGCCGACGTAGTAGCGCCCGTCGGCCTGGCGGTGCACACCGACGTGGTCGATCGGACGCTGGGGCGTCTCCGGTGCGGGCCCGTCGACCAGCGTGCGGCCGAGATACTCCTGCTCCAGCACCTGGCGGAACCGCGCCGCTCCCCAGTCCGCGACAAGGAACTTGATCCGGGCCCGGTGGCGCAGCCTGCGGTAGCCGTAGTCGCGGAACACCGAGACGACGCCGCACCACACGTCGGGTACCTCCGCGAGCGGCACCCACGCGCCCAGCCGCTGGGCGATCTTCGGGTTGGTGGACAGCCCGCCGCCGACCCACACGTCGAAGCCCGGGCCGTGCTCGGGGTGCACCACCCCGACGAACGAGACGTCGTTGACCTCGTGCGCGACGTCCTGCTGCCAGGAGATCGCCGACTTGAACTTGCGCGGCAGGTTGGAGAAGTCGGGGTTGCCGACGTAGCGGTGCACGATCTCGGCGATCGCCGGCTGCGGGTCGAGCACCTCGTCGGCCGAGATCCCGGCGACCGGCGAGCCGAGGATGACCCGCGGGGTGTCACCGCACGCCTCGGTGGTGCTCATCCCGAGGCCTTCGAGGCGCTCCCAGATCGCGGGCATGTCCTCGATCCGGATCCAGTGGTACTGGATGTTCTGCCGGTCGGTGACGTCGGCGGTGTCGCGGGCATAGGTCTGCGAGATCTCCCCGAGGGCGCGCAGCTGCTCGGTGCTCAGCGCACCGCCGTCGAGGCGCACCCGCAGCATGAAGAACTCGTCGTCGAGCTCCTCAGGCCCCAGGGCCGCGGTGCGACCGCCGTCGATGCCGGGCTTGCGCTGGGTGTAGAGGCCCCACCAGCGCATCCGGCCGCGCAGGTCGGCCGGGTCGATCGAGTCGAACCCCTGCCGGGAGTAGATGTTCTCGATCCGTGAGCGGACGTTGAGCCCGTCGTCGTCACGCTTGGTCCGCTCGTTCGGGTTGAGCGGCTCGCGGTGGCCGAGCTTCCACTGGCCATCGCCGCGCGTGCGTTTCGGGGCGGCCGTGTCCGGGGTGGTGGCGGGCATGCGTGGAGCTCCCAGGTCGGGCCGGGAACGCGGCAACGTAGGGCCGTCTGCCCAGGGCCGGGTATCCCGGCGCCGGATCGTCAGCGGAAAAGACGGGGTCGGCGCAGGTCAGATGACCGGCCGACACATCGCGCTGTTGATCAGAAGAAAGTCGACGTGGCGACGAGCCACGAGACGGAGGCGCAGCGCGAGCACCTGCTCAGGGTGCCACGCATCCCGTCGGCTGGCTACCGTTATCCGGGTGGGAGTCGGGTCACACCCGGTCACGGGCTTCGTGGTGGGCACCAGGGCGTGTCTGCGGGATCTCGATGTTCGAGACGTCGTATAGGACCCATGGTGCGGGTGACTGATGAGTGGTGCCGGTGACGTCCGTGCGTGCGTGGCGATCAGGTTACCCATCCGTCAGACCGCACCAACACGCCTGGCTCGCCGGGGTTCGACCCGACGCCACCGAACCACTGGTGATCGCTGCTAGATCCGTCTCTTCGCCCTGGGAGGGGCAAATTCCCGGATCTTGTGACGATCACTCCATCGCCTCACGCGACTGTGGGAAGGAGCCGCCGTGCAGCCACGGCGAACTGCTGTGCAGGTGCATAGTGCTGGTGGCCCAGCCGATCGATCGTGTGTCTCAGATCGGAGAAACCCCGGCGGGAGCCACCCACGGCGACGACGTGCCGAAGGGCGTCTCCGGTCACTGCGATGGCTTCGTCCAGCCGCCCGACCTGGGCCAACACCGACCCGAGACCGGCGGTGTACAGCGCGTGGTTCCTCGGATAGCGCTCGGTGTCAGCGTCGGCAACCGCCGCCCGGGCGGCCTTCTCGGCCAACCTTCTGTCCCCGAGCGCCAGCGCTACCCGCGTCTCGTGCCAGGACAGATCCGCTGGCCCCCAGTACGCAAGCCAGAAGATCTCGTCACCACGCCAGCCGTGGTCGAGCTGACGGCGGGCCTCAGCAATGGCGGCGCCAGCCGCCGCGCGATCCCCGGCGTGGGCGTGACCGACAGCTTCGCGCGCTGAAATGAGAGAAAGCAGGGTCGGTGCCGCCTGCGCGCTGGCTGCTGTCCGTGTGGCTTCGGTCAGGGCGACGGTCTCCCGACCGCGGGCGGGAGACCGACCTGCTTCCAACGACATCGACGCCAGCGCCGTGACCCGAGCGTCGCGGACGCCGGCGAGCTCGTCGAAGTGGCACGTCTCCAGCCACCAACGTCGCGCCTTCTCGTCCAACCCAGCGTCGTAGGCGGTCCATCCGGCGTGTTCCATGGCCGTCGCGGTGACGGCCTCGAGCTGGCGACCCACGGCCGGCGAGTAGCTGGCTCGACGAAGTGCGTCCTGCAGCCGAACCGCCATTCCTTCGGCGAGCTGGTAGACCTCGCCGCCGCCCTCGTGGTCGTCCAGCTCGTACAGACGGCGCAGGCTCACCCAGCACTGGGCCACATCAGCCTCGCCGATCCGACCAGAGGGAGTCACAACGGCCTGCGGCAACAGTGCGGCCGCGGTCAACGCGGCCGCACCACCGAGAAGATCACGCCGATACATGTTATCGATGGTACGCGGCTTACCCACGGCAACACCGGCCAAACCGACTGCCGACACCGGAAGGCGCAGCGTCTGCGCGAGGTCGACCAAGATCGCGATGTCCCGGGTCGCTCTGGTTCGGCCGCGTTCTACCCGTGAGATCGTCGGCTGCGAGTACCCCGAGCGGGCTGCCAGCTCCTGCTGGTTCCACTCGAGCGCGCGGCGCGCCAACCGGATCACTGTCCCGCTGTCACCTGCAGCGAGGGCGGCACAACCCTGCGCAGAGCCAAGCATGGCGGCAACCACACGCAGCCGATTGTCCATACCGCATCCCCTGTCGTCGTCGGAGCGGCTCATCCTAGGGGGCGGCTCCGTGTGCCCATTCGTCAGATCACCGCAATATTCAGGTCTGAATCAGGAATGTTCGCCAAGAGCCGTCCCTGACCTACTGAACGCGTGGATAACGCTACTATGCAGTCAGAAGCCGCCGGAAATCCCACTATTCTGTGTTGACGAGAAGGAAGTCGACGTGGCGACGGACCACGAGAGACGCAGGCGCAGCGCGAGCACCGCTCAAGCGCGTGCCACGCGTCCCGCTGGCTACCGTTTAATCCAGGTGACCGAGCTGGCGCCCCAGGCCGCGCTGGTGGCTCGCTGACGCCGAGGGCCCGACAGTGCTCCGACTCCGTGCGATACTGCCGTCGACTCGAGGAGGTTCGCCGTGGTGCAACCGGTCACCCTGCCCCGCTTGTTGACCGTCGCTGAGTACCTCGAGCTCGGCGAGACCGAGCCCGGCTACTCGGAGCTGGTCGAAGGGAGGTTGGTGATCACGCCCAGCCCGCTGGCGGACCACAACCGCGCTGCGTTCGACATGGCGCTCCAGCTAAGCTCGCAGCTCCCGCCGCACCTCGAGATCATCCTCGACATCGATGTCGACCTGGAGCTCGTTCCGCCGGACGAGCCCGGGTTCTGTCGGCGACCCGACCTGATCGTGGTCCAACGCGAGGCCCGACTGCGCCAGCGCCGCGAAGGCGGTGCCGTTCGCGCGCGCGATGTCGTGGTCGCGGTCGAGTTCCTGTCCCCCGGCTCCCGCCGGACCGACCATGTCGTCAAGCGCGGGGAGTACGCTGACGCAGGCATCGCGCACTACTGGATCATCGATCTGGTCGAACCGGTGTCGCTTCTCGCTTGCCACCACGCTGGCGAGTTCGGGTACGCCGACCGAGGCCCTGTCACCGGCACGTTCACCTCCACCTCCCCCTTCGCGGTGGACGTGGAGCTCGACGAGCTCTTGTAGCGCTCGACGCCTTGTGGAGCTGCCGGTTGGTAGCGTCGGTGGAGTCGCGCGCGTAGGTCGCCCAAAACCCGATGCTGCGGATGGGCCCGTGCCCGATGAACTGGGATGTACCCATCTTTGGACGGCGAAGAACGACCACCCTTAGAAGCGACCGCCTCCGCCTCGGCGTCCGCGGGTCGCGGAGCCGCCGAAGCTGCCGGGTGAGTGACCTCCGCCGAAGCCGCCACCCCCGCCACCGAAGCCTCCGCCGAGGCCACCGGAGAGGATTCCCCCGAGGATGAGGCTGCCTAGGTCGATGCCGTGCCTGCCGCTCCGGCCCGACGGTGGCCACTGCGACGACCACTGGGAGACGTCGGACTGGGCCAACTGCAGCGCCTGCTGGGCGAGCGCGTCGGCCTGCTGGGCCTCGCGGAGGGCGCGGACCGGATCGTCGCCGTCGCTCGCCTGCCGCAGGTGCCGCTGCGCCTCGGCCAGCCGGGTGCGGGCCTGGCTGCCGACGCCGCCGCGGCGGGTGGTGATGAAGTCGCTCGCCGCCGCGACTGCCGAGCGGGCGGTGAACAGGGCCTGGTCGAGCGCGGCCGCGGCGCGGCGGGTGCGGTCCTGCGCGGCGCGGGCCTGGTCGAGGCCCTGGTCCAGCGCGGTGCCGGCCTGGTCGAGCAGCCGCAGGGCCGCTATCGGATCCGGGCGCGGGGCATTGGTGGCCTGGTCTGCCGCGGTGAGCGCCGCCTCCGCCCGCGCGACGAGTGGCGCCAGACCGCCGGGGTCACCCGCGGCGACCACGCTGCGCGCCTCGGCGAGGTCCTGCTCCACCTCGACGCGCGACACGGAGATGCGCGTCGCCGCGTCGCCGAGCTCGGCCTCCAGGCGTGGGACGCCGCCGAGCAGCGTCTCGGCCTCGGTGATCGCGTCCTCCGCGGCGCGCCCGGACACCACCGCGACAGCGGCCCCGGCGTCGGTCAGCTCGGTGCGCGCCTCCGCGACCTCGGTCCGCGCGACGTCGAGCAGCTGCCGGGCCTGGTCGAGGTTGCCGGCCACCGGCTCCAGTGCGGTCGCGGCGTAACGGTCCTGCAGCGTCGTCCACCCCGTCTCGGCCCGTGGCAGCCGCGCTGCGACCGTGTCGAGCCGCGTGCCGAGCCCGGCCACGTACTCCGGCGCCCTTGCCTCCAGGTCACGGAGCTGGTCGAAGGACTCGGTCTGGGCGTCGAGGCGCTCGTCGGCTGCGCGGCAGGTACGGATGATGTCGGCGTACATCGCCCGCTGCGCTGGCTCGTCCTCGGGCTCGTCGTCGTCGAGCCGCTGGCGGATCTCGAAGGCCGCCAGCATCTCCGCCCGCGACTCCTCCAGCGCGGCGCCGAACCCCGCGACGGCCTCGTCGCCGAAGTGGGCGCGGGCAGCGGCGAGCTCTTGCTCGGAGGTGCGCACGGCATCGTCCACCTCGATGAGCGCCGAGCTGGCACGGTAGTTGAGATCGTCGGTGGCGACGTCGCTGAACTCGTCGCGGGGGACGGGGTCGACGGGCGATGGATCGGCGTGCGACTTTCGCCGGCGTCTGTAGAGCAGGTACCACCCGCCGCCGGCCACAACCATGGCCCCGAAGATCAGCGCACTGACCGGCACGCCGCCGCCCCCACCGCTGCGCAGGCCGTCGGCCAGGGCAATCGCGGCACCGGACCAGTCGTTCGCGGCCAGCCGGGGCTCGACGTCGTCGGTCCGGATGCGGTCGGTCTCCGACTGGGACAGGCGGAAACCTTCGTCGAAGGAGACCCCGTAGACGCGATCATCGACGGCGACCGCGAGCAGGACCTGATCGGTCCCGAGCTGCGACAGCTCGGCGGTGGCGTCGGCCCACTGCTGCCCACGGGCGCCGTCGAAGCTCTCGACGAAAACGATGTAAAGATCCGTGCCGTCCTCGGCGCGCAGCCGGTCGATCGCCTCTGCCACCTGCCGGGCCTGCGCCGCGTCGAGCACCCCGGCCCGGTCGGTGATCCGCTCGTCGACGCGGAACGGCGCGTCGGCCAGCGCGGCGCCCGCGCCACCGAGCAGCAGCACGGCCAGCACCGCGACGAGCGTGGACAACCTGCGCACGACGACCTCCACAACTCGGGAGCTCCATCATGGCGGGTCGCCAGCAGCGGCCGGAGTCCACCCATCCCGGATCACCCCCGCCGCACACCTACGGGACGCAGGATTGAACCCGGGAGTCAAGCCGTCGTGGCCTGGGCGATGTCGGCGGTGATACTGCCCGCCGGTTCGTCCTGGACGATTCGTAGGTCGAGCGCGACAAGGCGGTCGTCGGCTGGTAGCACCATCACGCCGCTGCCTCGAACAACAAGGAACCGGACACGGCCCAGGGGCGCGACGTCGGGGTCGACGAGCAGGTCATGTAGCTCGCGCGGGGTGAGCGAGGGATCGATGCTCCCTGCCTTGTCGAGGAGAGTGTCCTTGACAGGGCCCTCGTGGGCGTGCACGGCAGAGATCAATCCGTCAGCCATCGGCTTGAGCAGCCCGACCAGCGAGCCGCGCCACCGCACCGGTGGAGAGACAACGACCCGCATCACAAAGCGGTCTGGAACGGTGGCCGTCCGAGCGTGCGCGACTGCTCCGGCGCGACGGGTGGCCAACCACCAGCGTTTGGCATCTGGAGAGGCGAACAGACTCGCCGGCGCGCGGAGCTGGATGGAGGCCAGCGGGGCACCAGCAGCCCAGTGCGTCCAGCCGTCCGTCCGGTCGGTCAGCCGGTACCGGTAGTGATGCGCTTCCGCCGTGGCCGGTCCAACTCGGCTGGACCTGCGTTCGAGGACGAGGCCGTACCGGGCCGCCGCGCTGATCGCCCGGTCCCCAGGTTGTAGGTCAGGGCGTTCTCGAGATCGACCAGGGAGCGATCCTCGGACGAGTAGGTCGCGTGCAGGATCTGGTCCGGACCGGCGACGAGGGTTCGGCAGGCCGTACCGAGCTCGCGGCGAAAGTCGCACAGCCGGCCCCGCGGCTGGTACGGCAGCCGCATCGACGACCACGCCTCAACGTCCACATCAGGCGAACGAACCAGAACGCGATAATCCACGACGGTCACACCCAGTCAGTCTGCCGGGACGGGCTCCGGGTCCACCAGTTGCCACGGCCGTACCACGACGACGAGCACCAGCAGCGACAGCATCATCCCGCCCGCGACGACCGTGCTCATCGCGACGGCGTCGTTGCCCAGCATGCCGACCAGCGGTGAGACGACCGCGCCGACGCCGAACCGCACCGCGCCGAGCAGGGCGGCTGCGGTGCCGGCCACCTCGCCGTGTTGCGACAGCGCGACGGCGGGAGCGTTGGGCAGCGCGAACCCGACGGTGAACAGCACCGACCACATGGGCAGCAGCACGCCGAGCAACCCGCCTGTCCCGGTCAGCGCGAGCCCGAGGAGCACCAGTCCCGCCATCGCGCCCGCGGCCACCGCGCCGAGCAGCAGCTGCTGCGGTGAGAAGCGGCGCAACAACACCGTGTTGAGCTGGGTCGCGGCGATCAGCCAGAACGCGCCGGAGCCGAAGACCAGCCCGAACTGCTGCTGGTCGAGGCCGAACTGCTGCTGGAACACGAACGACGACCCGGCGACGTAGCCCAGCAGCCCCGCCATCGTGAGCCCGCCGACGAGCACCAGCCCGACGAACGTCCGGTCGCGCAGCAGGCCGCCGTAGGTGCGCAGCGTGCCGAGCACGCCGGAGCTCTGGCGCCGCTCCGGCGGGAGCGTCTCGCGCAGGCCTCGTGCCGTGAGCGGGAGCAACACGAGCCCGAACAGCGCGAGTGCCCCGAACACCCCGCGCCAGGAGGTGAACCGCAGCAGCTCCCCGCCGAGTGTCGGCGCGATCACCGGTGCCACTCCCATCACCAGGATCAGCCGCGACAGCAGCGTCGCGGCGGCACGCCCGTTGTAGAGGTCGCGCACGACCGCGAGCGCGATGACCGCACCCGCGGCCGCGCCGAGCCCCTGCAACACGCGCAGCGCACCGAGCACGGCGATGTTCGGTGCGACCAGGCAGAGGACGGAGGCGAGCACGTGCACGGCCGTGCCGGCGAGCAGCGGTCGGCGTCGGCCCAGCCGGTCTGACAGCGGACCGATGAACAGCTGCCCCAGCGCCAGGCCGAGCAGCGTGCCGGTGAGCGTCAGCTGCACGGTGGCCGACGTCGTCATGAGATCGTCGGTGATCTCCGGCAGGGCCGGCAGGTACATGTCGATCGTCAGCGGCCCCAGCGCGATAGACGCGCCCAGGATCAGGACGAGCTGGAGTCGTTGCCCCCGGGTGTCCGGAGCGGCGGTCGGGACACGAGCGGGAGTCAACGGCACTGACTGGTCAAGCTAGCGGACGCCGAGCCGTGTTCCCGCTCTCGAAGGGGTGTGACGGGCGCCTCAGCGGCGCGGTTCAGTAGCGCCAGCGCAGCCCGGCGAGCACGTCGTCGAGCTCGCGCCCGTCGGCAGCGGCTGCGTCGGAGCGCCGGACGGCCAGGAAGGCGCCCAGCAGCTCCGTGCCGAGCACGTCGCAGATGCGCGGGTTCGCGACCAGCGCGGCCTCCTGCGCGGCCTGGGTGCTCGGCAGCGCGGCGATGCCGTGGGCGGCGCGTTCCTCGACGGTCCACGTCCCCGGGTCGGCCGCCACGGGCGGCGGGAGCCGGAGCCCGTCGGCCACCCCGGCCGTGCCCGCGGCCAGCAGTGCGGCGAGCGCGAGGTAGGGGTTGGCCGAAGCGTCGGAGGTCTTGAGCTCGACGTTCGCATGATCATCTCCGAGCAGCGCCGAGCTGGGCACGTAACGCAGCGGCGCCTCCCGGTTCTCCACCCCCCAGAACGCGAACGCGCCGGCGAAGAACCCCGGCCGCAGCCGGGCCAGTGATCCCAGGCTGGGCGCGGTCACCGCGGCGAGCGCCGGCAGGTCACGCAGCAGCCCCGCGATGTAGGCGGCGCCGGATCCCTCTGACCCGGGACCGTCCGGCCCGCCGACCAGCAGGTTGTGCCCGTCGCGCCACAGCGAGGTGTGCACGTGCCAACCGTTGCCCGCGGCGGCCTGGGCCGGCAGCGGCGCGAAGCTCAGCCGCAGCCCGTGCCGGTGGGCGGCGGCGCGCAGCGTCTGGCGGGCGAGCAGCTGCTGGTCGGCGGCGGTGACCGGGTCGGTCGCGGCGAGGGAGATCTCCATCTGTGCCGGGCCGTACTCCGCGTGCAGCTGCCCGATCTCCAGGCCGTTGGCGGCGCAGTCGCGCAGCACGTCGGCCACGAACCCGTCGAGCGGCATGAGCGCGTGCGGGCTGTAGGCCGGGCCGGAGTGGGCCGGGATGAGCGTGCCGGAACCCTCGTCGATCCCGACGGCGAACTCCATCTCGTACCCGACGAGCGCGCTCAGCCCGGTCTCGGCGAGCGTCGCGACCTGCCGCTCCAGCACCCTGCGCTGGTCGTAGGGCCACGGCAGGCCGTTGGCGTCGACCAGCCGCCCGGGGGCCCAGGCCAGCGCGGGCTGCCCGGCGAGCCGGACCAGCCGGTCGAGCACGGGTACCAGCCGCACGTCGCCCGAGGGCGTCGCCAGCCCCTCGTAGGCGTAGGTGATCGCGTCGGCGCTGTCGAACACGGCGAACAGCGCGGTGACCCCGACGCCGACCTCCGCGACGCGGGGCAGCGCGGCGAGCGGGACCGTGCGCGAGCGGGGGATGCCGTTGTTGTCCGCCCAGCTGATCGTCACGCCCGCGACGCCGGCCGCGGCCAGCTCTGCGGTGCGGCTGTGGATGTCGAGCGGCACGTCGAGCGCAGTCATGGCGGCAAGGATGGCCCACTGCCCGTAACGGGTTCAGACCGGCCCGCTGCCCGCCGGTCACCGCTACCGTGCACCCATGCTTGTGGAGCGGATGCGCCCCTTCGCCTCGACGATCTTCGCGGAGATGTCGGCGCTGGCCGTGGCGACCGGGGCGATCAACCTCGGCCAGGGCTTCCCGGACACCGACGGCCCGCCGTCGTTGCTCGCCGGCGCCGCGGCGAACATCCAGAGCGGGGTCAACCAGTACCCGCCGGGCCCGGGCATCCCTGAGCTGCGGGCGGCGGTCGCCGAGCACCAGCACCGCTTCCACGGCCTCGACGTCGATCCCGACCAGGTGCTGATCACGACCGGGGCGACCGAGGCGATCGCCGCGGCGGTGCTCGCGCTGTGCGAGCCGGGCGACGAGGTGCTGACGTTCCAGCCCTACTACGACTCCTACGCCGCGACCGTCGCGCTCGCCGGGGCCCGGCTGCGCTCGGTCGCGCTGCGCCCCCCGGACTTCGGTTTCGACCCCGACGAGCTGCGCGCCGCATTCTCCGCCCGCACCCGGATCGTGCTCCTCAACACCCCGCACAACCCGACGGGTGCGGTGTTCACCCGCGAGCAGCTCGCCCTCATCGGGGAGCTGGCCGCCGAGCGCGGCGCCGTCGTGGTCTCCGACGAGGTCTACGAGCACATGGTGTTCGACGGCGAGCAGCACGTGCCGATGGCGACGTTGCCCGGGATGGCCGAGCACACCCTGACGATCTCCTCGGCAGGCAAGACCTTCTCCGTCACCGGGTGGAAGGTCGGCTGGGTGCACGGCCGCGCCGAGCTCGTCGCGGCGGTGCGGGCGGCCAAGCAGTTCCTCACCTACGTCAGCGGGGCGCCGTTCCAGCCCGCGATCGCCGCCGCCCTGGCGCTTCCCGACTCCTTCTACTCCGACCTCGCCGCCGATCTGCAGCGCAAGCGTGACCTGCTCTCCGACGGGCTGCGCACCGCGGGCTTCACCGTCTTCCCCACCGCCGGCACCTACTTCGTGGTCACCGACGTGACGCCGCTGGGGTTCGCCGACGGTGCGGAGCTCTGCTGGAGCCTGCCCGAGCGGGTCGGGGTGGCCGCGGTGCCGGTGTCGGTGTTCTGCGCCGACCCCGATCTCGGCCGCTCGCTGGTGCGCTTCGCGTTCTGCAAGCGCGACGAGGTGCTCACCGAGGCGGTGTCGCGGCTGGCCGGCCTGCGCACCGCGGTGAGCTGAGCCGTGAGCAGGCCCACGGCGGCTTCCCGGCTCGCGGTCGGCGGCGTCGTCCTGTTCTGGATCGGCACGCTCGTCGCGGGGGCGCTGGCTCCGGACTACTCGGCCCGCGTCGACTACATCTCCAGCCTCGCCGGGCGGGGGTCGGAGGTGGCGGTACTCGGCATCGCGACGCTCACCGTGATCGGGCTCGCGCACCTGGCCGCCGCGGCGGCGCTGCGCGGAGTGATCGG
>Ga0136634_10000332_pt1 | contig 22103 bp, 20 predicted proteins | sample AntDrymUQ8332106_2_FD_104654 | JGI IMG/M metagenome (GOLD analysis project Ga0136634, IMG submission 104654) | Polar desert sand microbial communities from Dry Valleys, Antarctica - metaG UQ833 (21.06) | ecosystem: Environmental > Terrestrial > Soil > Desert | place: Antarctica: Dry Valley... | reverse complement strand
TAAAACCCATTTTATCTGGTTTAATAATTTTTATCTTGTATTAACTTTAAAAAATGATTAATACAAAATTCCTGCAAAATATTCTTAACCCACTCCATATTGGGAATAAGAAAAGAAAATTACATGTAAATCCTACAATAGAACCGCAACGAATTGAGCTAACCGAAACAACAATATTTTTATATGAATATGATGAAAATAAATGTGTTGCTTTTCCTATAAAAGCTGTTGAAGAAACTTTTGCGCATTTTGATTCTCCCGCTATAACATGGCTTAATGTAGAAGGCCTCCGGAAAAATGATGTTGAACTTATCGGCAATCATTTTGGCATTCATCCTTTAATAATTGAAGACATACTGCATGTTAGCTTGCGTCCGAAAATGGATGAATTAAATGATCTTGTGTTTTGTGTTTTAAACATGTTGTATTATGAAGAAAACAAGGGCATAGAATCGGAACAGGTAAGCATCGTGCTGGGGAAAAACTTCGTAATCACTTTTCAGGAAGATCCTGCCCGGGATGTCTTTAATGCTATACGTGATAAGATAAAAATAACCGGTAGCAAAATTCGAACGAATGGCGCTGATTTTTTATTTTATTCCCTCATCGATTCTATAGTTGATAATTATTTCATTGTAATGGACCTGCTTGGTGAAAAAATAGAATTACTGGAGGAAGAAATTTCGAGAAGCCCGAAAAAACAAACCCTTGCAAAAATTAATATGCTTCGTAAAGAAATGATTTTTTTAAAAAGAAGCGTATCTCCTGTGAGGGAACTGGTTAATGGGATACTCAGAAGTGAAAGTAAATTGATTGATGAGCGTACGGAGAAATATTTTAAAGATGTGTATGACCATATAGTACAAGCAAGTGACCTGGCAGAAAATTACCGGGATATGATGATGAACCTGCAGGATCTTTACCTGAATAATGTAAATCTTAAAACAAATGAAGCCATGAAAGTAATGGCTATTGTTACCTGCCTGATGGCCCCGGCAACTGTTATCGGTGGCATTTTCGGGATGAATTTTGACATTATACCTTTAGCCCATGACCCTATCGGTTTTTATATACCCATTTTTTTTATGGTGATCATACCGGTGATAATGTTGTTTGTATTTAAACGCAGGGGGTGGTTTTAAATCTTAACTGCAGCTTTTTTGAATATAGGAACTGTACTGCAAGGCTCTCCATACATAATGCTTTTAGCAACGGGCCGCAAAATTTTTGTTATCTCCATATATGCTTCTTCGGTAACTGGTAATTCCCCGCATCCTTTTATCACTACACGCGAATCCATATATTCCATTGCGGAAATTGCTGAAATATTCCGGATAAGAATTTTATTTTTTACAGATTCTTTGTTGCCAAAAATAATTTCCTTTGCCACCGGCTGCAATGCACTTGCGACCAGCATATAAGCCCACATGGGAATAACCGCATCTGCCGAACAGGTTATTGCAACTATTTTATTATTAAATAAATTCAGGTCCAGTGCTTTTAATGCTTCCCGGAAATCTTTTTCTTTCAATATCAGTTCCATAAACAAATAGTCCTTCATATCAAATTCCACTATTTCTTCATTTGGAAAATAATCCTCCAGGTTTAAAGTAATGATCCCGCTTTCTGCAACCTTATTTACAAATACTGTGTCCATATTGCAAAATTAAAACAAAAAAGCCGACCTCATTATGAAGCCGGCTGTTAAAACTTTTTGGTGTTTAGAAATGAGTGCTTCTTTTATCTTTGATTTCAGCTAGTTTTCTCAGGCCCTCATACCAGGCATTTGTTTGATTACGTAATGCCGCTATCCTGGAAGTTATTTGTTGTGCTGAAACTTCAGCAGTATTATCAGGTTTTTTTTGTATGCTATTTAATTTTACGATAAATACACCACTTGTACCTGCAAATGGAGCAGATGGCTTAGCCTGAAAATCTTTATTAAAGGAAGCTCCAATTAGTTTCGGTTCAACTCCTATACCATTGATGACCTGGCTGGCCATTGTAATAGATGAATCCAATCCTGCCTGTACCAACTGTTTGTTATATACCTTAGCTGCATTTTCCAGTGATGCGTTGCTTCCCAGCTTTTTAATGATTATTTCTGCTTTCTTATTATTTCGAATGATAACTTCCGAACCTGATCGTGCTGTTGCTGCATCCTGTACACCTTCTTTAAAAACCTTATCAATGGTTGCTACCACAAACTGGTCCCCTATATTAAAAACCTCACTTACTGATCCTTTGTCAGCCTCAAACGCCCACCGTACCAATGCACGTGCATCCTGTAAGCCACCAACGGAAAAATCATTCTCTTTTATTAGATCAGGAACTTGTGTAACACTATAACCATTTTTTGCGACATACTCAGCAAGTAACTTTGCATTTTTTTCTGCAGAGGCTTTTGTTGCCTGCAGGCTTGCACTGTTTATGGTTACATCGCTTGAAATAATCTCTTTTGCCATAAATGCAATTTTATAAGCAGGCATCAGGTTTTTTTGGCTTAAAACATCCATTACATGGTAACCAAATATAGTTTTTACCACACCTTTGGATCCTACCGGCTGATTAAAAGAAAACTCGTCAAATTCTGGTACCATAGCACCAGAACTAAATGGCCCCAGTTCGCCACCATTGATTTTACTTCCTCCATCGTCAGAATATTTTATAACAAGCTGCCCAAAATCGGCCCCGCTTTTAATTGCAGCATAAATACTATCTGCAAGTTTTTTTGCGGTACTATCTGCCATCTTCTGCACCTTTGTTTCCGGATCGTAAGTCTGTATTAATATATGCCTGGCTTTTACACTGTCGGGCATTACTTTAGTAGCTATTACTTTTGCAAGTACATAATTTTTTCCATCCACATAAGGGCCTGTCACTGTTCCAATAGGTGAAGAAATTATAGAGTCAATATTGGGTATTGAAAATTTTGTTTTTGATTTGAATTTATCTTCAAAATCAATTACTGATGCATTGCGGGCAAGAAAAACTTTAGAATTTGTATCCGCGGCAAATGGCCCCTTCAGGTCCTCCACAATTTGCCTGATTTTATTACTATCCTCTTTATTAGGAAGCTGGCTAAAAGCTACATAAGATATCATGCGTCCTTCTTCCTGTTTAAATAATTCCTTATTCTTTTTTACATAATCATCTATTTCTGTATCAGTAACCTTAATTGTACTATCAGATATTTCAGAATAAGGAATATTTATATAAGAGATGGAAGAAAATTCTTTCTCTTCTGCAATATCCTTTTTCTGCATCCATGCCGGGTAATAAGCGCTGGCATTCATTAAACCACTGTATTTAGAAACAGCAGTAGAAAGTTTTAATGGATTGATGATCTGGTTATCTACCACTTCTCTCTGATCACCCTTTGCTTTTTTTATATCCTCCGATAACGCTTTCTGGGCTTTTGCCATATCCAGGTTACCCTGTTCATCCAGCAATCCCTTTTCCTGCATAAATGGATTGGATGGGTCATTACTTAATAATATAGTGGATAGTTCTTTTGATGATAGGTCAATCCCAAGTTTTTTTGTTTCCGCAAAAAATATTTTTTCAGCTAATAGCTGGTTCCACATTTGTTCCCGGATCTGGTATGTTCTTACACTGCTCACCCTTTGACCGCTACGTTCTTCCTGTGCCTGTATAAGGTTTACCCGGCTATTAAGCTCATTAACTTCAATCTCTTCCCCGTTCACTTTTCCAACATTCGTAGAATAAGAACTGAACATGCTGCCCCCCTGGTTTGCATCCATTAATATGAAGCCAATTAAGCTTAAAGCAATGACCGCAATAATGATTGCTGCACCTTTATCCCGAATAGTCTGAATTATTTGCATGTTGTTTTTAGTTATATTTTTGGACGGCAAAAATAGGTGAAAAATAAATATCAACAAATTGTGGAAAACAGGTATAACCCAATATAGTGTTATGTTTCTTTAAAATGAGTTTCCTTGTTTTTACAAAATAATATATATGGGTACGTTGTATTAACAACAATGATCTTAATAACCTGCTATAGTGTGGATTTAACCATGGTTAATTAAAAAATATATATTATAAAAATGTGTGTAATAAGAATTGTATCACCTGTAAAAAAAATTATGTTAGAAGTTAATGGTTTATACATACATAACTAACAGTAAATTCTTTAGTAATGAATAATTATTTATCCTCTTTATTAATTATGAACGATTGTTAATTGAATATATAAAAAGCACTGTATTGGCTTCTTGTATTGATTTAAATTAAATTTAAAATAATTATTAGATGTGGAAGACGTGTTAATGACAGGGGATAAAGTAAAGTTTATTATTTTACAAATAATTAAATACCGTTTCTTTCCACAAATTAACACCCCTAATAGTAATAGATGTTTATATAAATAAATAGTATTAATACATATTATGGTAGATATTAACAGCCCGGTTACGCAAAAGGAAGTTCAGCAAAAAGGATTTCTTGATATACCCATAGATGTAAGCCTGGACCTGTTTGTTGAAATTGAAAATTTAAAGAAAGAAAAAAATGCTATTATCCTGGCCCACTATTATCAGGAACCCGATATACAGGATGTCGCAGATTTTATTGGAGACAGTCTTGGATTATCACAGAAAGCGGCGAGTACCGATGCTGATATAATAGTTTTTGCCGGTGTACATTTTATGGCAGAAACAGCAAAAATTCTTAATCCCACTAAAAAAGTTTTATTACCGGATCTTAATGCAGGTTGCTCGCTCAGTGATTCAGCGCCACCGGCTTTATTTAAATTATTTAAGGATAAGCACCCGGAACATATCGTAATAACATATATCAATTGTAGTGCAGGGATGAAGGCATTAAGTGATATAATCTGTACTTCAAGTAACGCACAAAAGATAGTAGAAACCCTTCCACCCGGCCAGCCGATAATATTTGCGCCTGATAAAAACCTGGGTGCTTATATAAACCGGCAAACAGGAAGAAATATGGTGCTATGGAACGGGGCATGTATTGTTCACGAAATATTCAGCCAGGAAAAAATAGTAAAATTAAAAATAAGGAACCCGGGTGCAAAGGTTATTGCACACCCTGAATGTGAAGAACCTGTATTGGCCTTAGCAGACTATATAGGGAGCACTACGGGACTTTTAAAATATACACAGTCCGATTCCTGCAAAATATTTATCGTGGCAACAGAGACCGGTATATTGCACCAGATGCAAAAGTTAAGTCCGGGTAAAACCTTTATTCCTGCCCCACCGGAAAATGCATGTGCCTGTAATGATTGTCCATATATGAAATTGAATACATTGGAAAAATTATATCTATGTATGAAATATGAAACACCGGAGATCTCTATTCCGGAAGAAATATTATTAGCCGCAAAAAAACCAATTGACAGGATGCTGGATATAAGTGCTAAATATGGATTATAATCAGCTATGATTTATTTAATACTAAAACTAAATTTATACTTCCTACTTATTACTTTTGCCCACAAATATAATTATGGCAATACCTTCAGTTGATCTTTCTGATTTTTTATCCAAAGACCCTATAAAAAAAGAAAAGTTTGTGCAGGCTTTGGGTAATGCATATGAAGAGGTAGGTTTTGTAGCAGTGAAAAATCATGGTGTTGCAGCTGAATTAATTAAAGATCTGTATACTTGTGTACAACAGTTTTTTTCTTTACCGCTGGATCAAAAAAGAAAATACGACATTCCGGAATTAGCCGGCCAGCGGGGTTATACAAGCTTTGGCAAAGAACATGCAAAAGGAAGTGATGAACCTGATCTGAAAGAATTTTTTCAATTTGGCCAGGTATCCCGGGACAATTTTATTGATGAGCTATATCCCGGTAATGTAAAAGTTGAGCAGATCGTACAATTCAACAATATTTTTGAAAATGCATATCGTGCTTTCGAAAAATCAGGTATAGCATTATTACAGGCAATTGCACTTTACCTTGGCCTCAGTGAAAATTATTTTGATAATTATGTACATAATGGAAACTCTATTTTAAGAGCTATTCATTATCCGCCCATTACATCTGAGCCCAAAACCGCTATTCGTGCTGAGCAACATGAAGACATTAACCTAATAACATTACTGGTTGGGGCTTCTGCAGACGGATTGGAAATATTAACGAAACAGGGAGAATGGATTCCTGTTACATCACTTCCTGAACAGATAGTAGTAAATGTGGGTGATATGCTGCAGCGCTTTACCAATGATAAATTACGAAGCACAACCCATAGAGTTGTTAACCCTAAGAAGGAATTATGGCACACAAGTCGTTTTTCCATACCATTTTTTCTTCATCCTAAAAGCAGTATGAGCCTTGCCTGTCTTGAATCATGTATTAATAAGGAACATTCAAAAAAATATAAAGACATCACTGCAGGGGAATATCTGGATGAAAGACTTCGTGAAATTGGTTTAAAAAAATAAAAGTTCACCCGCCATCATCAGTAAGGCTTAATTTTTAAATATTGGCAATGTTGCGTCATATACCTTTTCTCAAGGCAGTTTTGCTACATAGCATTACCGCATTTGGGGGTCCGCAAGGGCATATTGGGATGATGCTGAAAACGTTTGTGCATAAACGAAAGGATATAACCGAGGAAGAGCTCATTGAATACAACTCATTTTGCCAGTTACTACCCGGGGCATCTTCCACGCAAACCCTTACTTTAATTGGTTTAAAAAGAGGCGGGGTGCCACTTGCAGTAACAACGTTGCTTATCTGGATCATGCCGGCATGTATTTTAATGGGCGCGTTATCTTTCCTCTTAGCGTATAATAAAAACCTGGTTATTACCCGGCAGATATTTTCATATATCCAGCCAATGGCAATTGGGTTTTTAATTTATGCATCGGTGCAGGCATTTTCTATTTCAGTTAAAAATTTTATTACTCAGGTTTTAATGCTGTTTTCAATGGGAATTACCTACTTATTGTTTAAAACGCCCTGGGTATTTCCTTTATTGATTGTAGCCGGTGGTTTTTTTACAAACTTCAGCAGTAAACGAATTCCGGAAAAAGAAATAATCAGGCCCCGGCAGATCCGGTGGACAAATATCTGGCTGTTCGTAATAGTGTTTGCTATTGCTGGGATTTTAAGTGAAACAGCGCGTAAACAGCAATGGGCAGACAGAAAACCCTTTAATCTTTTTGAAAATTTTTACAGGTTTGGCAGCTTTGTGTTTGGAGGAGGAGATGTTTTATTGCCCATGATGCTTGACCAGTATGTGGCCAGGCCGCAAGCTCCTGTTGTATTAAATAAAAATCCGGATGCAATTAAAATTGAAAAAGATGAATTATTAACAGGTTATGGTATAGTGAGGGCTATACCGGGGCCCGTTTTTTCAGTAGCATCTTTTGCGGGAGGGATAATTATGAAGAACGAAGGAAAGGGAATGCAGTTACTGGGTTGTGTACTGGGGTCAATTGCTATATTTCTTCCAAGTGCACTATTGGTTTTGTTTTTTTTCCCGGTATGGCAGTATTTAAAAAAATACGTAGTTGTATACCGTGCTTTGGAAGGCATAAACGCTGTTGTTGTAGGATTTATGTGGGCAGCGGCACTTTATCTATTACATGATATGCGGCTTGATACTTTCAATTATGTTTTAATAATAAATCTCCTTGTTATTATAAGCACTTTCCTTGTATTAAAATTTACAAATGTGCGTCCACCCGTAATAGTTATATTTTGCATCCTGCTGGGCTGGATATTTTAATTACCGGTAATAATTGTTTTTTTCAATTTCTTCTTTAACAACATCTGGAACAAGATAGCGGATAGATATTCCTTCCCGGATCATATCACGGATACGGGTAGACGAAATTTCTATAAGTGGCGCATCTGCAACAGTTATTCCCGCATTAATTGAATTAATTATTTCAAACCCTGCTCTTTTGTAAATTATTATCGGATAAGTGCTGGCTATAATTTCCGCATTTTTCCATTTATTAAGATTTTGAAAACTATCACTTCCCATTATAATATGAAACCTGTAATTCGGATATTTCTCCGTTAAGTATGTGAGTGTATCAATCGTATATGAGGGCCGGGGTAATTTAAATTCTACTTTACTTGCTTTCAGTTTTTTTTCACCTTCTATAGCTTCCTGGATCATGTAGTACCTATGATGCTCATTCAATAAAGAAAAAGCTTTTTTAAAAGGGTTTTGAGGAGAAACGATAAACCAGACTTCATTTAAATTATAATTATGAGCAATATAATTTCCAATTATAAGATGACCGGTATGTATTGGATTAAAGGAACCAAAATATAAACCCACATTCATTTTTAAAAATTAGGAGTTAAATTTCCTCAACAATTACATGTTCAGCTTCATTAAGACGCAGGCTAAGCCTGTATCCTGCCACTAATATCGATATGGGGTCTTTGAATGGTGCAACCTGGTCTACCGTTACTTTTTCACCAGGTACGCAACCCATCTCCATTAACTTTAAGAATATATCATCATTTTCAAAAGAAGTGATCATAACAGTTTTTCCCACTTTTACTTCTGAAAGCCTTTTTTGCATCCTGTAAAATATTTGTGTAAAGTTATCTGTAAGCAATCTTATTATAATTTCGATATTAGAAATAAGTCATGGCAATACATTTTTTTTTACAAAAATTCATATTATTAAAAGACAAGAGGCGGTTGAAGATTTTTATAAAAAAAATGATCGAAAAAGAAAATCACCTTGCCGGAAACCTTTCCTTTATTTTTTGTACTGATACCTTTTTGCTGGATATTAACAAACGTTTTTTGAAGCACAATGACTATACTGATGTAATTACTTTTAATTATTTGGAGACAGAGTCTAAAAAAATTTCCGGAGAAGTTTATATAAGTACAGATAGAGTAGAAGAGAATGCACAAAAATTTAAAATCTCTTTTGATAATGAATTACATAGAGTAATGATACATGGAATTCTGCATTTGCTTGGTTATCAAGACAATACGAAAACAAAGAAAAAAATAATGAGGGAAAAGGAAGATCTTTATTTACTTTTATATTCTGAATCAATCTAAATTATAAATTTAAAATGTTTCACGAATCACAGTTTCAACCGGAAACATAAATGAATAATAACTTAAATAAATCCTTTAAAGACAAAAGAAAATGGCAAATTGCCCTCAGGAGGTATATAATTAATCAGAATCCATGCATACATTATGCACCATATTTTGGGTTAGATATCATGAATTTCAGAAAATGGATAGAAATACAATTTAATAAGGACCTCAGTTGGGAGAATTTTGGTACTTCATGGCAATTGGAGCATATTATTCCACTTATATATTTTAATCTGGAGCAAGAGGCTGATCTAAAGCTGTGCTGGAATTTTATAAATATCCGGATTTCCCATACTGACTTAAATAAAAATGAAAACCGGTTGGATATATTAGCAACAAAAAAATATTTTAATACTCTTTTTGAACAAACGGGGCATTCAATGTGTCAGAAAATGGTAGAAAAAATCGAACATTTTGAAAGTTTGCATGACAATGTCAATTTAAAAACAGTAACTTTTATCAAACAAAACACGGAATACCTGCAGATGATATCCCATTTTAATTCCTATGAGTTTAGTCTGTTAAACGAGGGAAAAAGTGTAGCTAACGTACTGTTAGAAAAAAAAATTCTGCAAAAATTCGGCAGTTAACTTCTTAAATTTAAGACCAGCATAAATTTTTATAAATGTTTCAGGGTTATGATATAATTGTAGTAGGAGCGGGGCATGCAGGATGCGAAGCCGCCGCCGCCGCAGCCAATATGGGCAGTAAAGTATTACTCATAACGATGAACTTACAAACTCTAGCCCAGATGAGTTGTAACCCCGCTATGGGAGGCATTGCTAAAGGCCAGATTGTTAAGGAGATAGATGCTCTTGGTGGTTACAGCGGCATTGTAACAGATAAAAGTATGATCCAGTTTCGGATGTTAAACCGTTCCAAGGGCCCGGCCATGTGGAGTCCCCGTTCTCAAAATGACAGGATGCTGTTTGCTTCTACCTGGAGAGAAATGCTGGAAAATACTTCTAACATTGATTTTTACCAGGATATGGTTAAAAGCCTGCTTATAGAAAAGAATATAGTAACCGGCGTAATAACAGGGATGGGAAATGAAATCCTGGCAAAAGCAGTTATTCTTACAAATGGAACATTTTTAAATGGAGTAATTCATATTGGGGAGAAAAATTTCGGAGGAGGAAGGGTTGCAGAAAAAGCAGCAACCGGCATTACTGAACAACTTGTATCATTGGGTTTTATAAGTTCGAGATTAAAAACAGGCACACCTCCCCGAATAGATGGAAGAAGCCTGGATTATTCTAAAATGGAGGAACAAAAAGGAGATTCTGAAATAGTCGGCTTTAGTTATTTAAATAAACCAGCTCTTAAATCCACGGATCAAAAAAGTTGTTGGATAACCTATACTAATAATGACGTCCACGAAATTTTAAAAACCGGATTTATTAATAGCCCTATGTACCAGGGACGAATTCAGGGAACAGGCCCGCGGTATTGTCCAAGTATAGAAGATAAAATAAATCGGTTCAGTGAGAGAGAAAGACACCAGCTTTTTGTTGAACCAGAAGGGTGGAATACTGTTGAAATATATGTCAATGGCTTTTCAACTTCATTAGCAGAAGATATTCAGTTACAGGCACTTAGAATGGTCCCGGGCTTTGAGAGGTGTAAAATGTTCCGGCCAGGATATGCCATAGAATATGATTATTTTCCACCTACCCAATTACAGGCAAGCCTGGAAACCAGGATGATTGAAAATCTTTTCTTTGCTGGTCAGATCAATGGCACTACCGGTTATGAAGAGGCAGCATGCCAGGGTTTGATTGCAGGTATTAATGCACACCAGAAAATAATTAAGGATAATGCACTTATTCTAAAAAGAAGTGAAGCTTATATTGGTGTATTGATAGACGATCTAATAAACAAAGGTACCGAGGAGCCTTATCGTATGTTCACCAGCCGTGCTGAATTCCGTACATTACTGAGGCAGGATAATGCTGATCTCAGGTTGACGGAATTGAGCTATAAATTGGGATTGGCGAGCCAGGAAAGAATGGACAAGCTTTTGGAAAAAAAGAAGCTTGTGGAAATGGCAACAAAAATTCTACATCAGGTTAATATAGAGCCGGAAGAAATAAACCCCCACCTGGAAAGCGTTTATTCTACACCGTTAGTTACAAAACAACGCGCCGCACAATTGTTGTTAAGACCGGGAATAAATTTAAAAGAATTAATAAATAATACGTCCGAATTAAATAATTTAATCGGTCATTTTGATATTGAAGTTCTTGAACAGGTGGAGATTCAAATAAAATACAATACTTATATAATAAAGGAAAAAGAGCTGGCCGATAAACTCAGCCAGCTGGAAAACCTGGCCATTCCGGAAAACTTTAACTATGATAAACTAGGCTCATTAAGTAATGAGGCCAGGCAGAAATTTGCAAAAATACAACCCCGCACCCTTGGCCAGGCGTCACGAATTTCCGGTGTGAATCCAAGTGACGTGCAGATCCTTATGGTTTATATGGGAAGATAATCTGACTCTAATTTTTTAATTATAAAATATAAGTATGATAACAAATTTATCTTTTCCAGGTAACTCAGATGCAGAAAGCGTTTTTAAGATAATTATTGAACAGGTATCTTCGTCTATCCATATCAGTTATATGGATATAAAAAGACCGTGGGGCGGATTTCTGGTAATCGATGAACATGATATTGATTTGTTTATTTACCAGTATTTCCCCCATCTTACAAAAGAAGATCTGGGGGATGGAAAACTTAGCCCTAAAATTTTAATTGTAGAGCCGGGTAAAAGGCTAAGCTGGCAATATCATAACAGGCGCGCAGAAATATGGAAAGTAATAGGAGGGCAGGTGGGAGTAATTACAAGCCACACAGACATAGAAAGCGAAAAAAAAATTTTACTGACAGGCGAGGTTATAGAATTAGAAAAAGGGGAACGGCACAGACTGATTGGCCTGCAGGATTGGGGTATAGTTGCGGAAATATGGCGCCATACTGACTCCGGTAACCCAAGTGATGAGGAAGATATCATACGGATCCAGGATGATTTCGGCAGGTGATTTTTTTTATTTTAAATAGCAGGTGATTTTTCTGATGCCAAAAAAAACTTTATTTCTCCATAACTGATTTCCGGAAGTAATTGTTTTAAAGCATTTAAAGTACCTGATCCGGATGACTTCTTTGCATTTGCTATCATGCTGATTTTCTGTTTATCCAACAAAGATTCGATCCCTATCTTTCCCTCCTCGATATAATGTGCAAGATGACTTTCAATTGTACTAACAGTTAATTTTCTTTCTAATGCAATGTCTGTAATCGACAAACCTGTTTTATAAAGTTCAAAACTCAGGAGTTTGGTGTTGGGTTTTAATTTATTTTTTGTTGCATTTATCTTTTTCACAGGCAAAACACCGATATTGGTTTCAAGACTATTTTCTTCACAATAATTTGCAATAATATTTATAAACTCCTTACCGAATTGCTTAATCTTGATTTTTCCAAATCCGGTGATTTTTCCCAGTGATTCCAAATTTACTGGCAAAGAACTTGTCATTTGTTCAATAGAAACTGAACTGCAAACCATATAGACCGGTAATTTTAATTCATTACACAGATCATCTCTTTTTGCTTTTAATAATTTATATAAATCTGCATGTTGAACATCTCCCGGTAAACGCGAAGTATTACCTGAATAAGCATGAATATTTAATTTCGCTTTTATAAAATCTTTTTTTCGTTTTTGATAATTTTCCCTGTTGTAACCGGATAAACAACCTTCTAAAAAATAAATTTTACGGGAAATAATATCATACAATTCCTGTAATCTGTTATCATGATCATAGGCAAGCTGCCTGTTGTCAGTTAATGCAGAAGACCTTTGTATTATGCCGGCCATAATTTTCAATTCTTTTATAAAGTAGTTGGTTCCCGCTATAATACGAAGTTGAATATGACTTCCTTCCTGCAAACTATCTGAAGGGATGCTTATAAGCTGTTGCCAGAATATCCTGCCGGGTTTTATTATTTTATCCCATTGCATCTGTAACTCAGGTAGCCATTCTGTAAGATTTAATTTTGATTGGTTGGTTTCTGAAAGCCAGTTTTTAAAAGATAAAATCAATTTATCGGCTTCTATAAAATCAAACAGAGATTTAAAATTATCCTTATCATATTGTTGTGAAGCGTTTTGTAATAAAACTGTTTTTTCTCCTGCTTGTTGATGTTGTTGTGCAAAGCTTACGATCCGCGGATCACTTTGTAAACTGTTATAAGAAATTTTACTAATAAGAAATAATCCCTCCATACTTCTGCAACGACTTAACGCTACATATACCTGACCGGGGGCAAAGGCCTGGCCTGCATCTATAACTACTTTATCAAAAGTTAATCCCTGGCTTTTATGAATGGTGATCGCCCATGCTAGCCTTAATGGATATTGAGTAAAAGAACCCAACTCCTCTTCTTCTATCCACCCCGTTTTTTTATTAAGTGTATATTTAATGTTAAGCCATTTTTCTTTTTTCAACTCTATCAGTTGTTTGATCTCCCCACTAAAACTCTCGATCCACACTTTATCATTCTCTATTTTATTCACTATACCTATTTTGCCATTATAATATCTTTTTGATTTTTCCATATCATTTTTGATAAACATTACCTGTGCCCCTACCTTGATATGTAAAATTTCATCTGCGGGAAAGGAATTCTCAAAAAAAGTTCCTTCTATGGTTGCTGTAAAGCTCCAGGCCCTTTCTTTAATTAGTGAAAGAGCTTCAGAGTTTATTGTATCTGCCTTTATATTATGGGTAGTAAGCGTTATTACCCGGTCCTGGGGGTCAGGAATATAATTTTTGGAATACCTGCTTTGTAATAATTCATATCCAAGCCGATCCAATTCATTATTGCGAACCTGGTTAAGTAAACTAATAAAATCTTCATCTCTTTGCCGGTAAACTTTACTTAATTCAATATAAACAGGAGGTTGTATGGCGATCACCTGGCTGCAAAAGAAAAACGGCCCTGTATAGTGACTGCTTAATAACTGCCATTCATCCTGCTTTATAACGGGAGGAAGCTGGTACATATCACCAATATACAAAACCTGTACGCCTCCAAAAGGAGCAGATTGACTGCGCACATGACGCAAAACCGTATCTATTGCATCAAGCACATCAGCCCTCACCATACTGATTTCATCAATGATCAAAAGATCCAGTTGTTGTAATATTTCTACTTTTTCTGCATTTAATCGCAGCTGACGGATCAGGTTATGTGAATCATTTGCATTTCCTTCATGGGAATGTTTTTTTGCATTTGGTATAAAGGGAGTGAATGGTAATTGAAAAAAAGAATGTATTGTGGTTCCACCCGCATTCATTGCCGCAACTCCTGTAGGAGCAACGATTGCTGTATTTTTTACAGCGTTTTCTTTTATATATTTTAAGAATGTAGTCTTTCCCGTTCCGGCTTTACCGGTTAAAAAAACAGGCTGGCTGGTATTATTGATGAAATCTGTTGCAAGCTGGATGGTATCTTCCTGGTTATTTGAGGGCATAAAAACTTATATCTTCAAATCTATAAAATAAAAAGCGTAAGGATTTACCCTTACGCCCGGGCAAATTAAGAATCCCCTCATGATGCCTTGCTTCCTAATAAAAGCAATTCATTTACCTGTATCTCGGTTATATACTTCTTAATGCCCTCCTTATCTGTATAGTTCCTGTTTATTAATTTACCTTCAATTGCCACTTCAGTTCCCTTATTCAGGAATTTTTCTGCGATATCCGCCAGCTTTCCCCAGGCTACCAGGTGGTGCCATTGTGTTTCTGTTACCTTTTCGCCATTGCTGTTCTTATAGCTTTCATTTGTTGCAACAGAAAACCGAACCAGTTTTTTGCCGGTTTCTGTTTTACGAATCTCCGGGGCATTTCCCAAATTACCAATGAGTTGAACCCGGTTTCTTAGTGCATACATAATTATAAATTTTTAATGTTGTAAAATGTTTTTTTATTTCATCCGGTAAACGGCGCCATATTTACCGACAATGCAAAAATGCCTTACACAAATTGGTTTACCCGGTAATAAATGTTTATAAGAGAACATAAATGTTTGTAAATGCTTGCAATCCCCAGTTTTACATCTTTAGGGTATTGCAGAATTTTAATTGATAAGTAGTTTTACAATATGGAAAACGAAATACATACATGGTCACCAAATACAGACAAATTAATTCGTATTAGACATTGTATCGGATGTAATAAACAGGTAAGAGGACGAACTGATAAAAAGTTTTGTGATGAGTATTGTCGCAATAATTATAACAACCATCTGAAAGCAGAAAGCAATAACCTTGTTAGAAATATAAATCACGCATTGGGTAAAAACAGGCGGATAATGGAAAGCATATTTAATAATGGTGAAAAAACAGCAAGAAAATCCGCAACAGAATTATTACAAAAGGGGTTTCATTTTAAATATTTCACCCATCAGATTACCAATAAAAAAGGGCTTACTTATTTTTTTTGTTATGATTATGGTTACCTGCCTTTAGAAGAAAACCGTTACCTTTTTATAAAAAAGGCAGCATACAGATCTCATTAATAAGAAATTAGTACATCACCGTAAAAAACAATGGCTTATTGGAGTGTGATCTCTCTTTTAGTAACAGAGTTTGTGGGAATCCCATTTATTATTCGTCTGCAACCAGGTTCGCCGCACTTGCATTCAAAAGACTCCATATTTTCATCTAAAAAAGTGGAATAATCAAGCGTTAATTCTTCATCTTTTCTGATATCTCGTAAGGCTACAACATTCAGCCCGTGATATGCAGTATTCGGGTTGCAGCTATGATTTTGCGGAGCCCATTCGGACGGATTATAATCCCAGAGCAAAAAAACTTCATTGCTGAGGGGATAAGCATATTTTCTAAAATTTTCTTTTTTATTTACATCCCATGTTTGGTCTATATACCTTTTTGTTGCAATGCGCTGGGCTTTTTCTTCTCCTTTAAATATTAAATCATCAACTGCTAAATCTTTTGTTGCATATATTCCAAATCCTGCTATTGCATTTCCTTTCATTGAATATGCCTTCTGGCCTCTATTGTGCCGCTCAATTCCTTCATGTATGATCTTATTTAAAAAATCAACAGGGCCTGTTCCTCCAATATTTAATATATAATCTGCAGAACCTTCATATCCGTCAGTATAAAAAACAGAACATGTAAAATTTATTTCGAGGAAAAATAATTCGTCTGCGGTATTTAATCTGAAATCCAGGCGTGCATATCCAACACCTCCAAATCCTTTAAAGACATTTTCTGATGCTTCTTTTAAACGGTTATTCAATATGGTATCATCCACTTTTACATTACTTTCCGGGTGTAGCTCGGAGGTTTTTAAAGCATATGTTTTATAAGTTCTGCCTTTTGGGAAAATATATTCAACCGGATCAAAAATGACCACCCCATTTTCTGCTGAAGAATCTGCAACAAGCATTACTGTGAATTCACGACCCAAAACATACTCTTCGACCAGCAATGGTCCATATTCATTAAAGATTGACGCTGCCTTATCAATAGCTTCCCATTCATTACTTACCATAGAATGCTCATCTATACCCAGGCTATCTCCGGCTTTCAGGGGTTTTATGAATAATGGATAATTTAGGTGTTTGCATGCAACATGAATATCAGAAACATTTTCAATGATAGCAAAAGGAGGTGTGGAAACATTTTGTGTGTAAGCAACATATTTCATCAGGTCTTTCGGCGGATCGTATAAAATAGATGAAGGACCGGTGAAAGGAAGGTTTAATAATTCTAAAAAATAAATGACTTCAACTGAGGGTATTTCCCATTCCAGATAACCTTCACAAAGATTTACGAAAATATCATATTTTTTTTTTGACAACTGCTTTAACTGGCTATACGTTGTAAGCTTATTTAAAAACACATGGTCTACTTCACAACCCGGAAGCAATCCGGATAAGTTGCGGGGTGGATCATAGTTTTTATAATCAACTAATGTGGTAGAATAATCAGGCTGCAACACACAAACTCTCATAATATAAAATTACTTTTAAGCCCTTGCTTTATTCCGGGCCGGAACAAATATTTGTTTCTTGATCGCGGATCGTACAAAGGCATCATTTAAAATTTCCATAATAAGCTGGGAAAAAGTTTTTCCTCCCAATCTAAGAATAGCACCAATAGATGTAAAGTTTTCATCTTCGCTTAAGCCACATTGTGCATTTACTTCCAGTACATATAATTCATTTGTTTCTGTATCCATGCGAATGTCAACCCGGGTGTATCCCCGCCCTTTGCAGGCAGAATAAGCATCCCAGCTTAGCTTTTTAATAGCATTAATTAAAGATGGGTCAGGTAGCTGGTATTCATAAAAGTTTTCCTCTTCGGGCATAGCCGGTTCTTCTTCATATATTTCCCAAAGCCTGTCGAAAGAAAGAAATTTTTCTTTTTCTGGCAAAGAAGGATGGAAGACTCTTTGAACAGGCGTATGAATGATCGCTTTTCTCGGGTGATTATATGAGCCTGTAATCAATGTTGTAAATTCAGGGCCGGTAATAAATTTCTCTGCAATGATTCCATCAGAAGTTAAATTCCAGCCATGATACCCTTCAAACATTTCCTGTGTTATATTAAAAAGCGCTTCATTAGTCTCTACAACATTTTTTATACCTACACCCATACTACCGCCGGATACTGCCGGCTTTACAATTACAGGTGCTCCCAGCTTTTCAATAATTGATTGTAAATCCTGTGTGTCTTCTGTTATCTCCATCCAATCTGCAGTAGGCACTCTTGCCAGATCGAATGCATTCTTCATTGGTATCTTGGATGTAGTAATATTATAGAAATACTCATCTGCACCTGTATAAACCAAATCTTTTTCTACTAAAAGCTTAACAACAGAAAGTCCGGGTGTGCCATTTACCTCATCTCCATCACACAAATTAAAAACTACAGGAAAATGCTCGCCTCTTTCTTTTTCATTTTCTATGTTTTCAATAATTACCTGGTATGTATGCATATTAACGGGTTGCCATACCCATTCTATGTTTAATTCAGTGAAGACTTTTGCAAATTCTGAAATGCTCTGGGAAAAATCATAAAAATAATCAATGTTCTCATCTGCATTATGAATCCCTGGCGCCAATACCCATACCTTAAGCTTACGGGAATTAATGGCTTTAAATAAGGAAGGGGCTAATATCATTGGTTATAGATTAGTATGCTGCAACTCATGCTTAATAAAATCTGTAAAGGCGTATTTTTTTATTTGAGCAGGTAAAAGATATTTTGCGCCTTTTACATTTTGCAGACATTCTATACTTCCGCAATAACAATAAAACGGCTGAGCAAGCTCCCATTCAGTAGAAGGATAAAAAAAACACAACTCCTCATTTTTATCAATTCTCTTTAAGGCTATCAATTCCATTGAAGTGGTATTGAAAAAAATATTTGGTTCGCAACTATGATTCGTATACTTCAGAAACTCTGGCAACAGTGTGATGTGAGAGCGTATGCCGGTTTGTACAGTAAGGGGATTTGGCTCTGTATATACCTGCATTGCTGAGAATAGGCAAAGTATTTTCCCTTTGTTAAAAGGAGTGGTTGCATGTAAGGAGTGTTGTTTGGTAAGAATGTTTTGCCTGATTTCCGCAAAACCATATTTATTTAATACCTGTATCCCAGGACAGTGTAAGATGGTTTGGCGCATGCAATTTTTGTGGGGAAGTGAATATTAATGGTGTTAATAATATTATTTTATTGAAAGATAAAAAGTATAGAATAAAGAATGATAAAACTTATGACAAAGTTTTCAACAATATGTGAGCGAATGTGAATGCAATAGTTTGAAGTATAAAATTTCTTGCATCTTTATTTCAATTCATCTTACAGTTATGATACAACAACTGATTATAGTTTGCAATAACATAGGATAAGATATGCAGCAACTGAAATAATAAAAAAACTAAAAATTTGAATAAATAATTTTATCCTGATTTAAGTTTGGGATCGGAGAAGAAAAAAGTTGGGTCAGAAAATCAGGATGAAAATATAGCAGAAAACTTTTATACTTTACATGTTTATGCACTAAATACCATGTTAGATTCTACAGCTTGAGGCATATGATCTTTTAGGTTGATCAGCAAAACTTTTTTCATCAGTTTTTTGATTCCTTCAAAACTGGTTGGCTTCTGCATATATAAAGTAGCACCTTTATTATATGTTTTTTTTACCTGGTCCGGGTTTGCGGTTGTAGAATATATCAGTAATGGAATATTTCCCAAATGGAAAATGTTTTTAATTTCATCCAGGCATTCAAAACCATTTTTGCCCGGCATATTTAAATCAAGCAGGATCATATCCGGCATATTGGATACGTGTTTTGAAAGTTTTAAAAATGTGTCACAGCCATCAATTAAAGATAATTTTGCATCAGGAGCAATTTCCTGCAAAGCTTCCTGGAATAAAAACCGATCATCAGCATCATCGTCTACAAGAAGGATATGCAATGGTTTTTTCGACATGCAGTAATTAGGGTTTATATACTACTAAAAAAATGATAAAAAATTACGGATCTGTAAAGTAACAATTGCAATAAATAAGATTACTTGTGGTGTGGGGCGGGATTGAACCGCCGACACAAGGATTTTCAGTCCTTTGCTCTACCAACTGAGCTACCGCACCATCCCTGTTGCCGTTTTATCAGCAACGGGGCAGCAAAAATAAGCTTTTTTTTATTTAAGAATTCCATATTGGGATTGAATATGAGAATTATCCAGGGGTGATTTTATAAAGTAGCCATATCTATAACAAACCTGTATTTAACATCCGACCGCAACACTCTTTCGTATGCTTCATTTATTTTGGAGATGGGAATGATTTCAACATCACTTACAATATTATGTGTTTCGCAAAAATCAAGCATTTCCTGTGTTTCCTTTATACCACCTATAAGTGAACCTGCAAGATTCTTGTTTCCTAAAATAAGAGAAAAACCCGTTATCTCTGACGGCTCCGGTGGAGCCCCTACCAAAACCATTGTTCCTTTGTTTTTCAGATAGCTTAATGCTACATTATAACTGTTGGGTGCCGATATCGTGTTTAAGATAAAATCAAATTTCCCGGCTAATTTTTTTGGAGTGTCTTCATTACGTGTATTTATAAAATGTTTTGCACCCAGTTTTTTTGCATCTGCTTCTTTGTTGTTGGAAGTGCTTAATACAGTCACTTCTGCCCCCATTGCCGCTGCAATTTTTACGCCCATATGACCCAGGCCTCCCAATCCAATGACGGCAACCTGTTGTCCCTTGCTTACATTCCACCTCTTTAACGGAGAATAAGTTGTTATACCTGCGCAAAGTAATGGAGCTACTGCTTTAAGGTCGAGTTTTTCAGATATATGAAGAGTAAAGCTTTCATCTACAATAATTTTTTTACTATAGCCGCCAAAAGTTGGATTGCCACTTTTATCTACAGAATTATAAGTACCAACAGATCCATTCAAACATAACTGCTCGTCGCCTTCCAGGCAATGATCACATTTCCTGCATGAATCAACGAGACAACCTACCCCGGCCAGGTCGCCTTTTTTAAAAGAGGTAACATTTTTTCCAACAGCCGTAACCCTCCCTACAATTTCGTGACCCGGCACCATAGGATAGATTGAATTACCCCACTCATTTTTTGCCTGGTGAATATCAGAATGACAAATCCCGCAATACAATATTTCTATTTCAATATCTGTAGGCCCGGTTTCTCTTCTATCTATATTTAATGGCGCTAACGGGGCTGCTGCACCGATTGTACCGTATGCTTGTACTGATTCCATAAATTATTTGTGTTAAACTAATATATGAGGAGGCAAATTAATAAATAGAAACAAGATTAGATTGTAATTCTGATGATAAAACCTTTATATTTTTAATCATACATTAATTACCATATTCGCATAAGAATTTTATACGCATCAGCTTAAGTTGCTCCCAGTTAAAATTACTTTCTGCAAGCTCTTCCTGTGCTACCTGTAATGAGGAAGTTTCGCAACCTTTAAAATAACCTATAATTTCCTCCTGTTCATATTCGTCTACCACATCCTCCAGGGCATAATTTAAATTTAACTTGGTTCCGCTGGCAACAATTGTTTCCATTTCTTCAAGCAATTCATCAATGCGCAGATCTTTGTTCCTTGCAATGGTTTCGAGGGGGATCTTTTTATCTACATTTTGTATGATAAAAATTTTATTGTTATTGCGGTTTGCAACTGTTTTCATAACGAAATCATCAGGGCGCACTATTTCATTTTCTTCAACATACGCATTAATAATTTCCAGGAAAGGCTTGCCATAACGGATAGCTTTTCCTTTACTAACCCCGCTTATTTTTTCGAGTTCCAACATAGTAGTCGGATACATCATTGCCATATCTTCCAGGGAGCTTTCCAAAAAAATTACAAAAGGAGGAAGATTTTTTTCCCTGGAAACTTTTTTCCTCAGCGTTTTTAATTGTTCCAGCAAAATTTCATCTGCTATACTGCCGGAAGTTGCCGGCCTTTCCGCTTCATCATCGGCATTGGCTTCTTCAAATAAGTTATTCAGTGCAATTTTAAAAGAAGCAGGCTTTTTTAAAAAGGCAACAGCTTTTTTGGTAAATTTTAAAACACCATATTCCACTATGTCTTTTTCCAGCAAATCATTCAGTAACATTTGCCTTATCAGGCTGTTCCAGAAATGTGGCTCATGGTCTTTTCCGCAGCCAAAAACAGCAAGTTTCTCATGCCGGTACATTTGAACCTGTGGAGTTGTCTTCCCTGTTAATATTGATATCAGGTATTCTATATTAAAATGCTCTCCCAATGCTTTAAGCGTATTCAGTACAAGGATTACACAATCCTTTGCCTCGATCTTTTCTTTTGGATTCAGGCAATTATCACAGTGGCCACAACTTTTTTTATCATTAAAGCTTTCCCCAAAATAATATAACAATGTTTTACGCCTGCATAT
>Ga0136634_10000330_pt1 | contig 22210 bp, 19 predicted proteins | sample AntDrymUQ8332106_2_FD_104654 | JGI IMG/M metagenome (GOLD analysis project Ga0136634, IMG submission 104654) | Polar desert sand microbial communities from Dry Valleys, Antarctica - metaG UQ833 (21.06) | ecosystem: Environmental > Terrestrial > Soil > Desert | place: Antarctica: Dry Valley... | reverse complement strand
TGACTCTTCGAGTTACACGGGACGGGCAACAAAAAGCCCTGGAGACAAGTAGTTTCGTAGCCTGCGGAGACCGGGCCGAACAGACATACACAGTGCAGATCCCCACGTAGAAGGTTAGCTCTCGCGCGGGCTACCGCAGGTCGCTTACGCTGAAGCGACCCCCGCCGGGAGCCCCCGGCTTTCCTCGTCCGGGGAGAGTCATCCCGGCCTGCGCAAGAGGCGAATGAGGCTGATGAGTCGATGGACGGACGAAGCTCGAACCGGCGCCGCACAGGAGTTCGGTAGGCGCCACCACCGCGGTCCCGTCTCCCGGCCAGCTCCCGCGGTAGCACGTCTGCCTTCCCTAGACACTACTCGGCAACCGAGCTACTCCCCGCGAGCGTCGATCTTCGTACCGTCGCCGCGCCTCTCGGTCATGGCGGCGGGGCGCCACCACGCTTCGGGTCTGTGCGGCGTGCAGCGAGGCGGGCCCTGCACGCACGCGCGTGGGTGACCGACCGGACACGACCGCCTGAGCCCTCACCAGGGCCACCCAGTTCGGCAGGCTCACCCTCGCGCCCCGCCTACAGCGGGCGATGCGTGGCTCGTCACCAGGTTCCCCCGGCTAGCTCGCTCGGCGAGGCGTTCATAAAGATGCACTTGCTTGGTGCGAGGTCCACCACATCCGGGCCTGGCAGGACGGCGGCGAGACGTCCCTGACCAACTGCGTGATGCTCTTGCACCACCCACCACCGGCTGTTGCGCCACCCGGGATGGTGTGTGCAGATCCGTGACGGGCTACCGGAGTTCCTCCCACCGTGCTGGATCGACCCCGACCGGATCCCCCGACGCAAACCCGTCGCACACCTGATCAACGGGCCCTGACCCGACATCGCTCACGCGGCGGCTGCACACCCCGAGCACCCTGTGCAGCCGCAGCGCGTGGTGCGGGCCGTATACCGGCCGTATACACGGATGGAGTATGCATGATCGACGACGTTTCTTCCTCAGTGGTCCTGCACCGTGACGCCGATCGCTTGGGCGAACATCGGCGCGAGATCCAGCAGCTGCATGGTGGTGATCGTCGCACCCTGCAGCGCCTCGACCCCGTCCCTGATTCCCAGGCTGGTGGCACCCCGAAGGTCGACCTTCTGCAACCGTGCTTTTCCGAACCGCACCTCGTCCAAGGCGGAACCAGCGAAGGTGACAACGGTCAACGTCGCGCCGCCGAAATCGATGTCACGCAACAGGCAGTCGACGAACGACACGGCCTGCAACGTCGCGGTACGGAAGTTCACCGAGTCGAACTTGCAGTTGAAGAATGTCATCCTCCGCAGCTCGCTGCTGAACATCTGCACCCCGGACAACGCGCTCGCGATGACCTCCGCGTCCAGCCAGACGGTCTCCACGAGATCCGTGCCGACCCAGCGTACGGTGTGCAGCCACACATCGTTGAACCGCGCCCTTCGGTAGGCACCCCCGATGAAGGCCACCTGAGTGAAGGCGCACTCAGTAAAGCGGGAGTTGCCCCCTTCTCCTTCCTCGAACTCATCCCCTTCGAAGTGGATGGTGTTGTAGTCGCCCTCCCGATCCAGCTCGCCGTGAAACGGATCAAGGTGGCGTCCGTAGGGTAGATCAGCGAGTTCGCGGGGCACCGGCATGAAGGACCTCACAGGTATCGGAGATGGTGCGGCATCAGAGGCGAACGGCCGCGCCGCCCCTGCCGAGGGACGCCCAAACCTATCGGCGCCGAGTTCACGCGCAGGCACGCCGACGCTAGGCTCGCCCGCCGTGACCCCGTCCGAGCGCACCGATCTGCTCGCCGCCGACCGGGCCCACGTCTGGCACCCCTACGCCTCGATGCCGGCGACCGTGTCGCCGTTGCCGGTGGCCTCGGCGGCCGGGGTCCGGCTGCGGCTCGCGGACGGCCGGGAGCTGGTGGACGGCATGTCGTCGTGGTGGACGGCGATCCACGGCTACGGCCACCCGGTGCTCGACGCGGCGGTGCGTGAGCAGCTCGGCGCGATGAGCCACGTGATGTTCGGCGGCCTCACCCACGCGCCGGCGGTCGAGCTGGCCCGGCTGCTGGTCGAGATCACCCCGGCCGGGCTGGAGCACGTCTTCCTCGCCGACTCCGGCTCGGTGTCGGTGGAGGTCGCGATCAAGATGTGCCTGCAGTACTGGCGCTCCCGCGGCCGCCCGGACAAGCACCGGCTGCTGACCTGGCGCGGTGGCTACCACGGCGACACCTTCGGCGCGATGAGCGTCTGCGATCCCGACGGTGGCATGCACACGCTGTGGCGCGACGTGCTGCCGCAGCAGGTGTTCGCCCGCCGCCCGCCCGCCGCGTTCGAGACGGCCTACGTCGCTGAGCTGGCCGAGCTCGTGGAGCGCCACGCCGACGAGCTGGCCGCGGTGATCGTCGAGCCGGTCGTGCAGGGCGCGGGCGGGATGCGGTTCCACGATCCGCGCTACCTGCACGTGCTGCGCGAGCTGTGCCTGGCCCACGAGGTGCTGCTGGTGTTCGACGAGATCGCCACCGGGTTCGGGCGCACGGGCGAGCTGTTCGCGGCCGACCACGCTGGCGTCGCGCCCGACGTCATGTGCGTGGGCAAGGCGCTGACCGGCGGGTACGTGACGATGGCGGCGGCGCTGTGCACCTCGGAGCTCGCCCGCGGCATCACCGGCGGCGAGGCGGGCGTGCTCATGCACGGGCCGACGTTCATGGGCAACCCGCTCGCCGCGGCCGTCGCGGGCGCGTCCACCCGGTTGCTGCTGGAGCGGGACTGGCGAGCCGAGGTCACCGCGATCTCGCGGGCGCTGGAAGCGGGCCTCGCGCCGGCGCGGGCGCTGCCGGGTGTGGTGGACGTGCGGGTGCTGGGCGCGATCGGGGTGGTGCAGCTCGACGGGCCGGTCGACGTGGCGGCGGCGACAGCGGCGGCCGTGTCCGCGGGGGTGTGGCTGCGACCGTTCCGCGACCTCGTCTACACGATGCCGCCTTACGTCTGCACCCCCGACGACCTGGCGACGATCACAGCGGGCGTGTGCTCCGCGGCTGCCGCAGGTCAGGGCGCCGCGATCAGCTCGACGGTGGGTCACGGATGAGCAGATCGTTGCGGCCGCCCTCGCCACGCGTCCGCGCCATGATCTCGTCGGTGCTGAGATCGACATCGCCGCGACCGAGCAAGGCCTCGACCACCCGCTGGCCACGTCCGCCGGGTCCGTGCACCGGCACGATGCTGGCCGTGCCATCTCGGACCACGATTTCCACCTCGTCGCCAGGTTCGAGACCAAGCTCGCGGCGAACTTGCTCCGGGATGGTCACCTGCCCCTTGCTGGTGATGCGCACGAAAGAAGGGTAGCTCCGATACGACTCCACCCTGGGCGGTTCAGCGGCCGGCTTGCCGTGGCTTACCGTCGGGACCCGTGCTGCCCTCGTTCCCCGCGCCGCTGTCGCCCGTCCCGGCGCACCCGTTGGCGTGGCTGGACGACCACGCCGATCGCCGCCGGGCGGCCGGGTTGCGCCGCGAGCTACGTCCCCGGGCGGCCACCGACGACCTCCTCGACCTGGCCGGCAACGACTACCTGGGGCTGGCCACCGATCCGCGGGTGCTCGCCGGCGCCGTGGCCGCGGCGCGGACCTGGGGTGCGGGCTCCACCGGCTCGCGACTGGTCACCGGCACCACCGCGTTGCACGCGGAGCTCGAGGGCGAGCTCGCGGCGTTCTGCGGGGCACCGGCGGCGCTGGTGTTCTCCTCCGGGTACCTGGCCAACCTCGGCGTGCTGACGGCGCTGTCCGGGCCGGGGGTGCTGATCGTCTCCGACGCCGCCAACCACGCCTCGCTCGTCGACGCGTGCCGGCTCTCCCGCGCCCGCGTCGCGGTGGTGCCGCGCGGCGAGGTCACCGCCGCCGACGCGGTGCTGGCCGACCGGACCGAGCCGCGCGCGCTCGTCGTCACCGAGAGCGTGAACAGCATCGACGGCGCGCTTGCCCCGCTGCCCGCGCTGCACGCGGTGTGCCGGGACCGGGGGGCGGTGCTGGTGGTGGACGAGGCGCACGGGCTGGGGGTGTGCGGGCCCGGTGGGCGTGGCCTCCTCGCCGAGTACGGGCTGGCCGGAGCCGACGACGTCGTCGCCACCGGCACGCTGTCGAAGGCGCTCGGCAGCCAGGGCGGTGCGGTGCTCGGTCCGGTTGCGGTGATCGCTCACCTGGTGGACACGGCACGCTCGTTCATCTTCGACACCGGGCTGGCGCCGGCGTGCGTCGGAGCCGCGCTCGCGGCGCTGCGGGTGTTGTCGTCCGAGCCGGGGCGCCCGGCGGCGGTGTTGCGCGCCGCCGCCGTGATCGCCGACGCGGCCGGGGTACCGGTGCCGCCGTCTGCGGTGGTGTCGGTGGTGCTGGGGGAGCCCGCGGCGGCGGTGGCGGCGGCCGGGCGATGCGCGGAGCGCGGCCTGCGCGTCGGATGCTTCCGCCCGCCGTCGGTACCCGAGGGCACCAGCCGGTTGCGGCTCACCGCCCGCGCGACGCTCACCGATACCGACCTCGCACTCGTCCGGACGGCCCTGACGGACATACCCACCTGCGGTGTCCCTCGGAAGCATCCCGCGTGACAGGACGGATGCTCATCGTCACCGGTACCGGGACCGGCGTCGGGAAGACCGTCGTCACGGCGGCGGTCGCGGCGCTCGCCGTCGCGCGCGGCGAGCGGGTGGCGGTGCTCAAGCCGGTGCAGACCGGCGTGGCACCCGGCGAGCCCGGGGACCTGGCCCACGTCGCGCGGCTGGTTCCGGGCATCACGTGTCGCGAGCTCGCCCGCTACCCCGAGCCGCTCGCTCCCGCCACCGCCGCCCGCCGCGCGGGCATGCCAGCCGTCCCGCCCGCTGCGGTAGCGGCCGCCGGGCGAGAACTTGCCGGGTCGCACGATCTCGTGCTCGTCGAGGGTGCGGGGGGGCTGCTCGTGCGGATGAGCGAGGACGGCACCCTCGCGGACGTCGCGGCCGCGCTCGACGCCCCCGTCCTCGTCGTCACGGCGGCGGGGCTCGGCACGCTCAACCACACCGTCCTCACCGTCGAGGCCCTCCGCGCCCGGTCGCTGACCTGCGCCGGCCTCGTCGTCGGGGCCTGGCCGGCCGTTCCGGATCTGGCCGCGGAGTGCAACCTCGCCGACCTCCCCGCCGTCACCGGGGTTGCGTTGCTCGGCGCGTTGCCCGAGGGTATCGGCGAGCTCGCACCGGCGGAGTTCGCGGCCGTCGCACGTCACAGTCTGGCTCCCGAGCCGGGGCTGCGATGGCACACTGCTCTGCTGTGACGACGACCGAGATCGACATCCTGCGCACCGCCGGTACCCAGGTCCTGGAGGACGGGATCGGCCTCGACGAGGCGCAGGTGCTCGACGTGCTGCGGTTGCCCGACGACGCGCTCGAGGAGCTGCTGGAGCTTGCCCACCGCGTGCGCCTGCGTTGGTGCGGACCGGAGGTCGAGGTCGAGGGGATCATCTCGCTCAAGACCGGCGGGTGTCCCGAGGACTGCCACTTCTGCTCGCAGTCGGGCCTGTTCGACTCGCCTGTGCGGTCGGCCTGGCTCGACGTCGGGTCGCTGGTCGAGGCGGCCAAGCAGACGGCAAAGACCGGCGCGACGGAGTTCTGCATCGTCGCGGCCGTGCGCGGGCCGGACGCGCGACTGATGGCGCAGGTCGCCGCGGGCATCGCCGCGATCAAGGACGAGATCGACATCAACATCGCCTGCTCGCTGGGCATGCTCACCCCCGAACAGGTTGCCGAGCTCGCCGCGATGGGCGTGCACCGTTACAACCACAACCTCGAGACCGCGCGCTCGCACTTTCCCCGGGTCGTCACCACGCACACCTGGGAGGAGCGCTGGGCGACGTTGCAGCTGGTGCGTGCGGCCGGCATGGAGGTGTGCTGCGGTGGCATCGTCGGGATGGGCGAGAGCCTGGAGCAGCGCGCGGAGTTCGCCGCGCAGCTGGCCTCGCTGGAGCCCGACGAGGTGCCGCTGAACTTCCTCAACCCGCGACCGGGCACCCCGCTGCGCGACCTGGAGGTGCTGTCCGGGCCCGACGCGTTGCGCACCGTCGCCGCGTTCCGCCTCGCCCTGCCCCGCACCGTGCTGCGGTTCGCCGGCGGCCGGGAGCTCACGCTCGGTGACCTCGGCGCGCGCCAGGGCCTCCTCGGCGGGATCAACGCGATGATCGTCGGAAACTACCTCACGACGCTGGGCCGGCCCGCGGAGTCCGACATCGACCTGCTCGGCGAGCTGCAGATGCCGATCAAGGCGCTGAACGACACGCTGTGACCGCCTCTTTCTGCGAGCAATGCGGACGCCCGGTGCCGGGGGAGCACCCGCGCTGCGCCGCGCGCCGGGAGCTGGAGCCGCCCCGGTTCTGCCCGGACTGCGCGCGGCGGATGGTCGTCCAGGTGACGCCGGCGGGCTGGACGGCGCGGTGCAGCCGGCACGGGGAGCGACGCTCGGACCGGACGTGACACGGCGAGCGCGACGACTCGCTGACGTCAGGTGCCGAGCAGACCTCCGACGCGGATGGTGAGCCCGGGGAGCATCGGGCTCGTCAGCACACCGTCGGCGTCTAGTTCCTCGGCGAGCACGAACTCCGGGCCGTCCACAGACCGCAGCACGAGCGCAGCAGGCCCGTCGGGGTCGACAAGCCACAGTTCCCGGACACCGACGCGGGCATAGTCGGCACGCTTGCGCACGAGGTCGATCGCCCGGGTGGTCGGGGACAGCACCTCGATGGCGAGGTCGGGAGCGCCCTCCAGATACGGTTGGCCCTGCCGTGGGCGGTTGCGACCCTCGCGGTACCAGGCGACGTCGGGCAGGTAGCCGCGGTTGTCCCGGATCTTCACGGGTGGGTCCATGGTGACACCGCCCCGGTCGGTGCCGTCCCGGATCCAGCTCTCGATTGCGAAAACTGCCCGGGTCACGATCCGTTGGTGCAGCCAGTTCGCCGGATCCACCACGACCTCCCCGTCGACCAGCTCCGCGTGCTTGTACTGCGGTTCCTCTGGTAGCGCGAGGAACTCGTCCCAGGTGAGACCGGAGAGGGCGGCCATGGCAGTGGACACGGCTCGAGGATACCGCCGAGGTACGAGGCGACTCAGCCGCCAGTTCGTACCGACTCGCGCAGTGGTTTGTCAGTTGAAGCCGTGCTCGACGGCGAAGGTGGTGATCGGGGCGGGGACGGCGCGGAGCTGGGTGAGCAGGCCTGTCTCGCGGGCGAGCATGGCGCGCACCATCCGCAGCCGCTCGGTCGGGGAGGTCTGCTCGAGCAGGCGCTGGCGGTCGCTGATCGGGAGCAGGCAGTCGGCGGCGAGGACGTGTGGCAGGGTGCCGGGCTCGATGTCGGGCACCGGCTCGGACCAGTCACCGGTCTTCCACGCCGAGGCGCAGTAACGGCGGTGGGCGTCTCGGGCGGCCGCGACGAGCATCTGGGTCAGGTCGGTGTCCGGTGCGGGCTCGGCGTCGGGCAGGTACTCCACCGAGCCCATCAGGTACGGCTTCGACTCGGCGTCCAGCTCCAGCAGCCGGAACCGGCGCGCCCCGCGGGTGACGATGTCGAACCGGCCGTCGGGCAGCCGGCGCACGTCGCGCAGCTCGGCCGTGCAGCCGACGGTGTGCAGGCCGGCCATGCCGTCGTCGTCGGGGGCCCAGCCCTCACGCACGGCGACGACGCCGAACTCCTTGCCGGGGGTCGTGCCGGTGACGAGGTCGAGGGCCAGCTGCCGGTAGCGCGGCTCGAAGATGTGCAACGGCAGCGAGGCCCCGGGCATCAGCACCGTGCTCAACGGGAACAGCGGAAGGATCTCGGCCACCTACCTACGGTACGGCGCCGCGTGCTTGCTCGCCCGGCGGTCGCAGGACGGCGAACGCGTCGGTCACACGCAACGTCCGGTCGGTGAATCGAAACAGCGCCGCGGGACGCCCACCCGCCGGTCCCGGGGGTGCGACGCGGCCGGTCGGCTCCAGCAGTTCGCGGCGGGTGAGCACGCGCTGCAGGTTGGTCGCCGACACCGGGTGGCCGAGCGCGGCGGCGTAGAGCTCGCGCAACGCGGAGATCGTGAACTCCCGGGGGGCGAGCGCGAACCCGAGGTTGGTGTAGGACAGCTTCGCGCGGAGCCGGTCGTGGGCGGCGCCGACGATCACGGCGTGGTCGAACGCGGTCGGCGGCAGCCTGGTGAGCGGATGCCAGGCCGTGTCGGCGGGCACGGCGGGGTCGGCGTCGGAGGGCACCAGCCCGAGGAACGCGGTCGCGACCAGTCGGACGCCGGGCACGCGGTCGGGTCGGGAGAACACCGCGATCTGCTCGACGTGGCTGACCTCGCGGACGTCGACCTTCTCCGCGAGCTGGCGCAGTACGGACCGCTCGACGTCCTCGTGATCGCCGAGCCGGCCACCGGCCAGCGCCCAGCGTCCCGAGTCGGGGGGCCGGGCGCGCTGCCAGGCGAGCACCTGCAAGGTGCCGTCGCGGATCTGCAGCACCGTCGCCAGCACCTCGTGCTCGGTGCACGTAGTTCCAGCAGAACGTGCAGCGGCGCTGGTGCGGGCCATATCGGGATCGTAAGCGCACACCCGCTACCGGGCCCATGAACGCCGGGTTGCCTCGCGATGAGTTCCCGGTCGCGACGAGGGTGTGAGGTGAGCGGCGACGCTGCTACCATCGGCCTCGTTTCCGACTCATAGTCGAAAACGAGAGAAGGTCACGATGACTGCCAGCCCGACCGTTGCAGCCGGGGCCCTCCCCGACGACTCGCTGCCCGACGCCGCCTGGGCCGAGGAGGTTCGCGAGCTGGCTCGCCGCCGCGACGCGGTGCTGCTGGCGCACAACTACCAGGTCCCGGCCATCCAGGACGTCGCCCACCACACCGGCGACTCGCTGGCGCTGTCCCGGATCGCGGCCGCGTCCGACGCCTCGACGATCGTCTTCTGCGGCGTCCACTTCATGGCCGAGACCGCCAAGATCCTCGCCCCGGACAAGACCGTACTCATCCCGGATGCGAACGCCGGCTGCTCGCTGGCCGACTCGATCACCGCGGACCAGCTGCGGGCCTGGAAGGCCGAGCATCCCGGCGCCGTCGTGGTCTCCTACGTCAACACGACCGCCGCGGTGAAGGCCGAGACCGACATCTGCTGTACCTCGTCCAACGCCGTCGAGGTCGTCGAGTCGGTCCCGGCCGAGCGCGAGGTGCTGTTCCTGCCCGACCAGTTCCTCGGAGCGCACGTCCGCCGGCTCACCGGGCGGGAGAACATGCACGTCTGGGCGGGGGAGTGCCACGTGCACGCCGGGATCAGCGGGCCCGCGCTCACCGCGCAGGTGCACGCCCATCCCGACGCCGAGCTCTACGTGCACCCCGAATGCGGCTGCGCGACCTCGGCGCTGTACCTGGCCGGTGCCGGCGCGCTGCCGCCGGACCGGGTCAAGATCTTGTCGACGGGCGGGATGCTCGACGCGGCGCGCTCCTCATCGGCGTCGTCGGTGCTGGTGGCCACCGAGGTCGGCATGCTGCACCAGCTGCGCAAGACCGCACCCGAGGTCGACTTCCGGGCGGTGAACGAGCGTGCCTCCTGCCGGTACATGAAGATGATCACACCGGAGAAGCTGCTGCGCTGCCTGTATGCGGGCACCGACGAGGTGCGCGTCGACCCGGAGCTGGCCCTCCGAGCTCGGGCCGCGGTCCAGCGCATGATCGAGATCGGGCAGCCGGGGGGCGGGGGGTGAGCACCTGGGAGGCGAGCGCGGATCTCGTCGTCGTCGGTTCCGGTGTCGCCGGGCTCACCGCCGCCCTGGACGCGGCGGAGCTGGGTCTGCGCGTGGCCGTCGTGACCAAGGACGCCGTCGACGCCGGGTCCACGCGCTGGGCGCAGGGTGGCGTCGCGGTCGTCGTCGGGGACGTGCCGGGCGACAGCGTCGACGCGCACGTCGCCGACACTCTCGCCGCCGGCGCCGGGCTCTGCGACGCGGCGGCGGTCGCCGAGATCCTGGCCGCTGGCCCGGCTGCGGTGGCGGGCCTGCGGGCCCGGGGTGCGGTGTTCGACCCCGGGCCGGGTGACGGGCTGGCCCGCACCCGGGAGGGTGGCCACGGTGCGTTCCGGGTGCTCCACGCCGGGGGTGACGCGACCGGTGCCGAGATCGAGCGCGCCCTCGTCACCGCGGCGACCGACCGGAGGCTGGTGCTGCTCACCGGCCACCTCGCCGTCGACGCGCTGCTCGACGAGCGCGGCGTGCTCGGCGGGCTCGCCGTGCTCGACGACGCCGGTCGCCCCGGGGTGCTGCTGGCACCCGTGGTGCTGCTGGCCAGCGGCGGGTACGGACAGCTCTATGCGGCGACCACGAACCCGGAGACGGCCACCGGGGACGGCGTCGCGCTCGCGCTGCGAGCCGGCGCGACGGCCGCGGACCTGGAGTTCGTGCAGTTCCATCCCACGGTGCTCTACACCGGGCCGACCGCCGGACGCCGTCGGTTGGTCACCGAGGCCGTGCGCGGTGAGGGCGCGGTGCTGCTCGACCGGGCCGGGCGGCGGTTCCTGACCAGGGTGCACCCGCTGGCCGAGCTGGCCCCGCGCGACGTCGTCGCGGCTGCGATCACGCGGACACTAGCCGAGACCGGCGCCGAGTGCGTCCACCTCGACGCCACCACGATCCCGGACTTCCGCCAGCGCTTCCCGACTGTCCACACGGCCTGCCGGGCGGCGGGGATCGATCCCGCCCGCGAGCCCATCCCCGTCGCTCCCGCAGCGCACTACGCCTGCGGTGGGGTGGTCACCGACCGGCACGGGCGCACCGCCGTCCCGGGGCTCTACGCCGTCGGCGAGGTGGCGCGCACCGGGCTGCACGGCGCCAACCGGCTGGCGTCCAACAGCCTGCTGGAGGGTCTGGTCCTCGGTGCCCGCGCCGCGCGGGCGGTGGCCGCCGACCTGGCCACGCCGCGGCGGTGCGCCGGTCCGGTGCTCGTGCCGGCCCCCGTGGTGCCGATCGCGGTCCGGGGTGTCGTGCAGCGTGCGCTGTCGGGCGCGGCCGGGATCGGGCGTGACGCCGCCGGGCTCGCCGCGGCGTCCGACGCTGTTGAGGCCGCGACCACGGTCGGCGTGGCGGTGGACCGGGTCGGGGTGGAGGACGCCGCGCTCACCCTGCTCGCCCAGGCGGTGCTGGCCGCCGCAGGCACCCGCACCGAGAGCCGGGGCGCCCACGTGCGTACCGACTTCCCCGACCGCGACGACGTCTGGCAGCGCGCGAGCCTGTACGTGCGGCTCGACGCCGGTGGGCTGCCCGAGGTGCTCCCGGCGACGTCCGCGGTGGGCGCGGCGTGACCGGGGTGATCACCGCACCTGACCTCGACGATCTGCGCCGTGTCGTGGACACCGCCCTGGCCGAGGACCTGCGCTACGGACCGGACGTGACCACCGCGGCCACGGTGCCCGCCGACGTCGTGGCCGTCGGGGAGTTCGCCGCGCATCAGCCGGGTGTGCTGGCCGGGGTGCCCGCAGTGCTGGCGGCGCTCGACACCGTGCTCGGCGCGGACGGCTACCAAGTGCTGTCCGCGCGGGCCGACGGTGATCGGCTGGCACCGGGCGACGCCGTGCTCACCGTCCGCGCTCCGGTTCGCGGCCTGCTCACCGCCGAGCGCACGGCGCTGAACCTGCTCTGCCATCTTTCCGGTGTTGCGACGGTCACGGCCGCCTGGGTGGACGCCGTCGCTGGCACCGGCGTCCGCGTCCGCGACACCCGCAAGACGCTGCCCGGGCTGCGGCTGCTGGAGAAGTACGCCGTGCGCTGCGGGGGCGGGGTCAACCACCGCCTCGGCCTCGGCGACGCCGTGCTGATCAAGGACAATCACGTCGCGGCCGCCGGGTCGGTGGGCGCCGCGCTCGCCGCGGCCCGCGCGCAGGCGCCGGACCTCCCCTGCGAGGTGGAGGTCGACTCCCTCGAACAACTCGACGAGGTGCTGGCGCTGCACGCCGAGCTGGTGCTGCTGGACAACTTCCCCGTCGAGCGCACCCACGAGGCCGTGCGCCGCCGCGGCGACTCCCCGACCCAGCTGGAGTCCTCCGGTGGCCTGACCCTGCCCACCGCCCGCGCCTACGCCGAGACCGGCGTCGACTACCTCGCCATCGGCGCCCTCACCCACTCCGCCCCCACCCTCAACCTAGATCTGGCCGTGCGCGGATAACGCTGTTCCCACGACGATTACCGCGCACGGGGCAGTTGCGCCGTTCAGTCTATTGCCACTTCTGTGCAATCACCTTACGTTTGCCGCCATGACCCGGATCCGACGCGCGCTCGTCCTGCTCGGCATCAGCTTGCTGGCACTGGCTGGATGCGCGGCGCCCACGGGCACCGACAGCGATGGGTTCGATGCCACGTCCATCGTCATCGGGGCCGGCTCGGAGCAGGACTCGCTCAACCCGATCCTCGGCTACGCACCCGACGGCGCGTCCAAGATCTTCGACGGGCTGGTGGCGCGGGACGCGAACCTGCAGCTCGTGCCCGCGCTGGCGGAGAGTCTCCCGACGGTGTCGGCCGACGGTCGCACCTGGACCGCGACCCTGCGCGAGGGCGTCACGTTCTCCGACGGCACGCCGTTGACCGCCGAGGACGTCGCGTTCACCTACCGGTCCGTGCTCGACCCCGGGGTCGACACGACGATCGCGACGAACTACGACGCGCTGGCCACCGTGACCGCGCCCGACGACCGCACCGTCATCTTCACCCTCAGCTACCCCTACGCGCCGTTCGCGGAGCGGCTGGCCCTCGGGATCGTGCCGAGGAAGGCCTTCGACGGGGTCGAGGTCAACACCGCGCCGTTCAACACCGCGCCCATCGGCACCGGGCCCTACACCGTCGTCGAGTGGCGCAAGGGCGACCGGATGGTGCTGGCGGCCAACGAGACCTACTGGGACGGTGCCCCGGCGATCAAGAACGTCACCGTCGTGTTCGTCACCGACGACAACGCCCGCGCGTCCCGGATGGCCGCGGGAGAGTTCGACGCCGTGGTGCTGCCGCCCAAGCTCGCCAAGACCTACACCGGTCGTGACGGTTTCCGCGTCGTGCAGAGTCAGAGTGCGGACTACCGCGGCCTGGGTATCCCCTCGGAGCTGCCGTTCACCTCCGATCCCGCGGTCCGGCTTGCGATCAACACCGGGATGAACCGGCAGGCGATGATCGACACCATCCTCGCGGGCGCGGGCATCCCCGCGGCGACGCCGATCTCGCCCTACCTGGCCGACTGGTACGACCCGGCTGCTGCGTTCGGCTACGACCCGGCCGAGGCCGGGCGGCTGCTGGACCAGGCCGGCTGGGTGCTCGGCCCGGACGGGAGGCGGTCCAAGGACGGGCAGCAGGCGCAGCTGTCGATCCTGTACCCGGCGTCGGACTCGCTGCGCAAGGAGCTGGCATTGGCCGCCGCGAGCGACATCGCGAAGCTCGGCATCGACGCGCCCGTCGAGGGCACCACGTTCGAGATCATGCTCGACCGGCAGCAGGAGACGGCCGGGCTCTGGGGCGGCGGTGACCCCTACGACCCGGACACCGCCGCGTACACGTTGCTCCACTCCCGCTACATCGGGCAGGAGGGCTACGTGAACATGACCCACTATCGCAACGCCGCGGTCGACGCCGCTCTCGACCTCGGCCGCAGGTCGAACGACCCGGCCGTCCGCAAGGCCGCCTACGACGACTTCCAGACCGCCTACGTCGCCGACCCGGGATGGGCGTTCCTGGTCTTCCTCGACCACACCTACGTGCTCAAGGACCGCTGGAGCGGGTTGTCACCGCAGATCGAGCCGCACGATCACGGGCTGCTGCACGCGCCCTGGTGGAACCTCGAGAAGTGGACGCCGAAGGCGCCATGACCACCGTCGAGAGGGACCGGAGACCGGTGCGGGCCGCGACCGCGCGACGCGGCCTGGGTGGGGCGATCACCCGGCTCGTCGCGCGGCGGCTCGGGTTCGCCGTGCCGGTCCTGCTGGTGGTGAGCTTCGGGATGTTCGCGCTGGCGACGCTGTCGCCGTTCGACCCCGTGGAGCGGTACTTCGGATTCCGGATCATCGGGGCGAGCCCGGAGCGGGTGGCCCAGATCCGGGCCAACTGGGGTGTGGACGACCCGCTGGGCTCGCAGTACCTGGCCTGGTTGCGCAACGCCCTGGGCGGCGACCTCGGCGACTCGCTGTTCCTGCACCAGCCCGTGGCGCAGGTGATCTCCGAGCGGCTCGGGTGGTCCACCCTGCTGGCCGGCACCGGGTTCACGATCGCGGTGCTGCTCGGACTCGTGCTCGGCACGATGGCGGCATGGCGCACCGGCGGCCGGCTGGACCGGTCGATCACCGGGGTGTCCTACACGCTGGAGGCCGCGCCGGTGTTCTGGCTCGGGCTGCTGGCGCTCTATGTCTTCGCGCAGGTGCTGCAGTGGCTGCCCGGTGGCGGCCTCACCGACCCGGGTGCCGCGGTGTCGGTCGGCCAGGTCGCGCGGCACCTCGCGCTGCCCGCGGCCGTGCTCGGGGTGTCCCAGGCGCCGTGGTTCGTGCTGTTCGTCCGCCAGGCCCTGTTGGAGTCGCTCACCCAGGACTACGTGGTCGGCGCGCGCGCCCGCGGCCTGCCCGAACGCACAGTCGTGCTCGGGCACGCACTGCGCACCTCACTGCTGCCGTTCCTCACCCTGGTCGGCTCCCGGGTCGCCGAGCTGATCACCGGCGCGCTGCTCGTCGAGGTCGTGTTCTCCTGGCCGGGCATCGCGAAGGCCACGGTGGACGCCGGCCTGAACGTCGACCTGTCCCTGCTCGCCGGCTGCACGATCCTGCTCACCGGGATCGTGCTGCTGGGCAACCTGCTCGCCGACGTGCTCTACGCGGTGGCCGACCCGAGGGTGGCGCTGGATGGCTGAGCTGACGCTCGACAGGCGCGTGGCGGAGGCGCCGGCGTGGCGGCCCGCGCCGCGGTCCCGGCTCGGGGCGGGCGACGCGGGGCGCTCGCCCCGGCTGCGGCTGGTCGCCTCGGCCGCCGTGCTCGGGGTGCTGGTCCTCGCCGTGCTCGTGGTCCCGCTGATCGTGCAGCTCGACCAGCAGGTCGTCGACCTGGCGGCGGCGAACCGCCCGCCCGGCCTCGCGCACCCGTTCGGCACCGACGAGCTCGGCCGCGACGTGTTGCTGCGCAGCATCTACGGGCTGCGGGTGTCGCTCGCGGTCGGGTTGCTCGCCGCGGTCGTCTCCACCGTCGTCGGCACCGCGGTCGGGGCGCTCGCCGGGGCCGTCGGGGGCTGGACCGACCGGCTGCTGATGCGCGTCGTGGACGCCGTCGCCTCGGTGCCGCACCTGCTGCTGGGCATCGTCATCGTCGCGGTGCTGCGACCCAGCCTGAGCGCGGTGGTGCTGTCCATCGCGCTGACCCACTGGCTGTCCTCGGCCCGGATCGTGCGCTCGGAGGTGCTGTCGCTGCGGGGCCGCCCGTTCGTCGACGCGGCGGTCGTGGGCGGGTCGTCACGGGTGCGGATCATGGCGCGGCACCTGCTGCCCAACGTCGCACCGCAGGTCCTGCTGACCGCGACGCTGATGGTGCCGCACGCGATCTGGCACGAGACCGCGCTGTCGTTCCTCGGCCTCGGGTTGCCCGCGCACCTGGCGAGCATCGGCAACATGCTGAACGACGCGTCCCGGTCGCTGCTCGCAGGCGGCTGGTGGATGTCGCTGGCCCCGGGGCTGGTCTTCGTCGTGACGACGCTGGCCGTGGCCGGGCTGAGCGGTGTGTGGCGCGACCGGCTCAACCCGCGGCGTCGCTCGGAGCTGTCGTGGTGAACGAGCTGGTCGTCCAGGGGCTCTCGGTGCGGTTCACCGTGCCGGGAGCGCGGGTCGCCGCCGTCACCGACGTGTCGTTCGCGGTGGCACCGGGTGAGTGCCTCGCGCTGGTCGGGGAGAGCGGCTGCGGCAAGTCCGTGCTGGCCGGCGCGTTGCTGGGGTTCCTGCCCGGCAACGCCGAGCTGGCCGGTGCCGCGCTGCTGTCCAGCCCGGACGGGCCCCCGCTGGACCTGCTGGCGACACCGGACCGGGTGCTGGCAACGACCGTGCGCGGGCGCCGGATCGGCTTGGTGCCCCAAAGCCCGGCGGCGCATCTCACACCGGTGCGCACCGCCCGGGACCAGCTCGAGGAGACCGTCGCGGCGCTGGCACCCGGCGAGCGGGCACCGCGGGCGCGGGCCGAGGCGGTCGCCGCGCGGGCCGGGCTCGCGCCCGCCGACCTCGACCACTACCCGCACGAGCTCTCCGGCGGGATGGCCCAGCGCGTCGCCACCGCGCTCGCACTGGTGGGCGACCCCTGGCTGCTGATCGCCGACGAACCCACCACCGGGCTGGACCGGGCACTCGTCGAGGCTCTGGTCGACGAGCTGCGCCGGCTGGTCGACGACGGCCGAGCCGTTGTGATGATCACTCATGACCTGGCCGCCGCCCGGCGGGTGGCCGACCGGATCGCGGTGATGTACGCGGGTCGGCTCGTCGAGGTCGGACCGACCCGCGACGTGCTCGACGCCGCCCGCCACCCCTACACCCGCGGGTTGGTCGACTCGCTGCCCGACCGCGGGTTCACCCCGATCCCGGGGACGCCGCCGCTGCTCACCGACCTGCCACCGGGCTGCTCGTTCGGGCCGCGCTGCACCCGCGCGGTGGCCGCGTGTGCGCGGCGGCCCGCCCTGACCGGCAACGCTCACCTCGTCGCGTGCCACCGCCCGTGGTGAGCGCCTGGGCCGCCGAGCAGGTGGTGGCCGGCTACGACCGGCGCCATCCCGTCGTCGACGGGATCGACATCACGGTGCGGGCGGGGGAGACGGTCGGGCTGACCGGGCCGAGCGGCTGCGGCAAGTCGACGCTCGCGCGGGTGCTGTGCCTGCTGCACCGGCCGTTCGCTGGCACCGTCCGCGTCGACGGGCGCGCCGTCCCCGGCTACCGGCACCGCGCGCCGCGCGAGCTGCGCACCCGGATCGGGGTGGTGTTCCAGCAGCCGCGACTCTCGGTCGACCCGCGCATGACATTGCGGCGCACCGTGGCCGAGCCGCTGCGCGCCGCGCGGTCGCCCGGTGTGGACGCCCGCGTCGAGGAGCTGGCCGACCTCGTCGGGCTGACCCCCGACCTGCTCGACCGCCGCCCGCACGAGGTCAGCGACGGCCAGCTGCAACGCGCCTGCCTGGCCCGGGCGCTGGCGCTGCGCCCGGCCTACCTGGTCTGTGACGAGATGACCACGATGCTGGACGCGTCCACCACGGCCGCCCTGGTGGCCGTGATCGCCGCCTACCAGGCCGACACCGGCGCCGGAATCCTCGCGATCTCCCACGACACCACCCTCCTCACCCGCTGGGCCGACCGAATCTCGGCCGTGCGCGGATAACGCTGTTCCCACGACTATTTCCGCGCACGAGCCTTAACTGGTGATGTCTTTGCGGGTGAAGCGCCAGAGGGCCAGGGTGGTGAAGACGGCTGCGTAGGTCACGGCGGAGAAGGCGCCTCGGGTCATGTCGCCCCAGTTCACCTGCTGGGCGAGCAGGCCCGCCCACGCCGTCCCGAAGTGCGTCGGGAGGTAGTCGCGCAGGCCCTCCAGGGCGGTGATCTGGTCGAGGATCTGGGAGACGATCGAGGCCAGCACCGCGCCGCCGACCGCGCCGAGCGGGGCGTCGGTGCTCACCGACAGCAGCAGCGCCAGCCCGGCCACCCAGCTCAGGTGCACCGCGAGGTAGAGCGCCCCGAGCAGGACGCGGCCGGCGCCGTCGGCGAACGGCAGCGACTCACCGGTGGGGCTGACCAGGTCGCCGGTGCCGTAGGCCAGCGAGCCGACGAGCAGCGACACCACCGGCAGCACCAGCAGCGCCGCCACCGACAGCGCGGCCGCGACGATCGCCTTCTGCCGCAGCAGCCGGGCCCGCGGGATCGGCGCGGCCAGCAGGTAACGCAGGCTCGACCAGGACGCCTCTGACGCCACCGTGTCGCCGAAGAACAGCGCCACCACCACGACCAGCAGGAACGACGCCGAGGCGAACAGCGCGAACACCGCGAAGTTCGTCGCGCTGCCTTTCGCCAGGTCGACGAGGTTGAGCGAGCCGGTGGGCGGGCCGTCATCGGCCAGCTCGAAGGCCACCCACAGGATCACCGGCAGCAGGGCCACCAGCGCGAACGCCACCTGCGTCCGGCGGCGTCTGAGCTGGCGCACCAGCTCGACGCGCAGGGGCAGCGTCGCGTTCGGGCGGTACCCGGTCGTCGGGCGGTAGCTGGTCGTCATGGCGTCCTGTCCTCTCCCACCAGCTGCATGAACGCGTCCTCCAGACGTCGCCGCGGCCCGGCCGACGCGACGTCGACCCCGGCCGTGACCAGCGCCCGCACGGCCGACGCGCGCGGGGTGCCGTTCAGCTCGGCGTGCACGGCGCGGTCGTGCACCTCCACCGCCTGGACCCCGGCGATCGCCCCGAGCACCGCGGCCGCCCGATCGGGCGCGTCGACGGTGAACGTGGCCGCCCCGCCGCCGGCGATGATGTCGGCGACGGTGCCGTCGGCGACGACCTTCCCGTGGTGCATGACGACGACGTGCGTGCACGTCTGCTCCACCTCGGCGAGCAGGTGGCTGGACACCAGCACGGTGCGCCCGCCCGCCGCGTAGCCGCGCAGCACCTCGCGCATCGCGTGGATCTGGGGCGGGTCGAGCCCGTTGGTGGGTTCGTCGAGCACGAGCAGCTCCGGCAGCCCGAGCATGGCCTGAGCGATCGCGAGGCGCTGGCGCATGCCGTGGCTGTAGGTGCCGACGCGGCGCCGGATCGAGTCGCCGAGCCCGGCGATCTCCAGCGCTTCCTCGACGTGCGCCTCGTCGGCGGGCCGTCCGGTGGCCGCCCAGTACAGCCGCAGGTTGTCTGCGCCCGACAGGTGTGGCAGGAACCCGGGCCCCTCGACGAACGCCCCGAGCCGCGCCAGGACCCCCGCACCCGGCCCGACCGGCTCGCCGAACGCGGTGATCGTCCCGGCGGTGGGCCGGATCAGGCCCATCAGCATCCGCAGCACGGTGGTCTTGCCGGCACCGTTCGGGCCGAGCAGCCCCAGCACCATGCCTCGGCTGACGGTGAACGACACGTCGGTCACCGCCGTGAACCCGCCCGCGTAGGTCTTGGCGAGACCGTGGATCTCCAGCGGCGGGGCCGCCGAGTCGGTCGCGGCGGCGACGCCCGCTGCGGACCGGCGCCGGACGAGCCAGGCCGCCGTCGCGCCGAGCACCGCCAGGCCCAGCACGACCGCGATACCGAGCACCGGGCCGAGCGGGACCGTGCTCGCCGTGACGCTCTCGCCCGCCACCACGGGCACCGTCAGGGCGCCGCCGCCCGAGCCGTCGAGCCCGATCTGCCAGACGGCGGGCTCGACGCCCCCCGCGTAGCCCTCGTCGGTGGTGCTGACCGAGACCACGAGGGTGTTGCCCGCCTCGATCGGCGCGACCACCGCGGGCAGCGTGACGGCCACCCGCGCCGGGGTGCCGTCGGCGGGCACCGCCACCCGGATCGGCGCGACCGCGCTGCCCAGCAGCGTGCGCAGGCCGTCGGGGGAGACCTCGTAGGTCTTGGCGAACAGGGTCGCCTCGGCCGGTGCGGGCTGGCCGGGCAGCCGCGACACCGCCACCTCGACCCGCGGCGCGCCCGTGAGCAGCAGCGGAGCCGCGAACGCAGGCGTGCGGAACTGTGCGGACTGCCCGGGCAGCTCCGCGGTGAACGCGGATAGCCGCCCGCTGAGGCTGCCGAGCGCGCCACCGAGACCGGGTAGCGAGGTGATCGCGGCCGGGTTGCCCCCCGCCGGGTGGAGCACGGCCTGCGGCGGGCCCTGCAGACCGAGCTGCTCGGTCTGCAGCGCCGGCGAGCCGGGGAGGCCGAGGCCGGGATAGGCGGGCGCGACGACGGTGCGGCTGGTGGGGGTGCTGCTGCGGGTGCGGATCCCGCTCTCGACGGCGTAGGCGAAGCCGGTGCCGGGGTCGTCGCCGATGTCGGCGAGGTGGAAGTCGAACCAGTCCCCGATCTCGTCGCGGACGCCCTGGTCCGGAGGGCCGCCGTCGTGCCCGCCCGGGTACCAGACGACCTTCACCGGCCCACCCGCCGCGGCGATCTGGCGGGCGTTGGCATCGGCCTGGTCGAGCCCGAACAGGGTGTCCTGCTCGCCCTGTACCAGCAGTGTCGGCGCCGTGATCTGATCGGTGACGGTGGCCGGCGACGAGCGGCGCAGCAGGTCCGCGGTGGCCGGGGAGAGTCGCCCGGTGGTGGCCGACTCGGTGTAGGCGGCGCAGACCTCCGCGGTGAAGCGGCCGCAGGTGGCGGGCGGGCCCGAGGCCTCGACCTGGACAGGTGCCGCACCCGGACCGCGCCCCGTGCCTTCCGCCGCGGCTCCTTCGCCGCCGGTCGGCGCCAGCCCGGCGGCGAAGAACAACCCGGCCCAGCCGCTCTTGAACACCCCGTCCGGGGCGAACGTCCGCCGCGCCGGGGTGTCGACCGGTGGCGGGGACGCCGCGGCCGCGTTGGGGAACAGCGCCTGCCCCAGGTCGTTCCAGGTGATCACCGGAGCGAGCGCGTCCACGCGGGGGTCGTACCCGGCGAGCAGCAGCGAGATCGCGCCGCCATAGGAGCTGCCGGTGATGCCGACGCGAGGGTCGCCCGGGCCGTCCTGGGTCACCTCGGGGCGGGTGGCCAGCCAGTCGACCAGTGCTCGGGCATCGACGACCTCGTAGTCGGGGGAGTCGAGCGCGATCTGCCCGGTGCTCGCCCCGAACCCGCGCGCCGACCAGGCGAGCACCACGAACCCGCGCGCCGCGAGGTCGCGCGCGTCGGCGTCCACGGAGGCCTTGCTCCCGCCGAACCCGTGCGCGACGAGCACCGCGGGCGCGGGTGTGGTCGCCGGGAGGTACAGCGTGGTGTCCAGGCTCACCGGCGTAGCGACCCCGGGGCCACCGGGCACGTCGATCCGCTGCTCCTCGACCCGGACGGGATCGCCGGCCGCCGCGCTGGCGGTGCCGCTGAGAAGCACCGTCGCGGCCAGGGCGAGCGTGACGGCGGCAGCGAGTCGGCCACGCAGGGTTCGATGCACATACCGACGTTAGGCGAACGACCGTGGCGTCCGACGGAGCGCCCTCAGTGCCTTCTCAGCGCCCGGCCTCCGTCTTTCATCGGGTTGATCACATGTTGTGTGTGATCTTGGCCCGGATGCGGCGAGGTGCACCCGACCAGCCAGAATGCGATGTGTCTACGACCGTAATCTGACTGGGGCGGGTGCACCTCACCCGGCTCCGGGCGAGCCTGACCGGAGTGGACTGGCAGCGAGAGCCCAGTCAGTGGACCCGCGCGATTTCCGGTCAGCGGGTTCCCGCCGAGATCGGTCGCCTGTCTCGGAGTGACCGATGACAACGCCCGGCGAGGACTGGCTAGTGTCGATGACCTGCGCCGCGGACGGACTCGACCATCTGGTGACCGCTGAAGCGATGGCAACCAGCCAGGTAGCCCGGACCGGGGTCTACGAGGCGCTGTGCGGAGCACAGGTGCTGGCGACGTCGCTGATGACCCCGCCCGGCAAACGGTGCCGTGACTGCCGGGCGATCCTCACGGCGAGTACGTCAATCCCGAGCCGGCAACGCAGCGACGTCTCATGGGTGCGTCGAGTGTTGCGTCGTGTCCTGCGTGCTGCGAAAACCCCGACCGCACGGCGACCAGGCTCCCCTTCCCCCGGGTAGCCGCGGGCGCGCGGTCGGCTGAAGGTCACGGCGGGATCGGGGGAGTCCCCCGATCCCGCCGTGACCGCCGCGAGCTACGCCCCCTGTGGGCCGAACTGATCCGCCGCCTCACCCCACTACCAGCAACCCGTCCAGCCCCACCGCCGCGAGCTCGGCGTTACTGCTCAACCGGCGCGACGGCGGCCGCATCAGCGACCGCGCCGCCCGCACCATCATCACCACCTTCGGTGAACAGGCCGGACTGATCTGCCCCGCGGTTTTCGGACCGCCTGATTTATTTATTCTACGCTGTGCCCTGCGTGTCCGTCCACTCGTCGAGGATCTCTTGTGGCGTCTTGTAGCCGAGACCCGAGTGGAGCCTGCGGAGATTGTACCACAATTCGATGTACCGAGCCACGTCTCGGCGGGCGTGCTCCCGGGTGGGATAGACGGTGCGGTGGACACGCTCGTTCTTCAAAGCCGCGAAGAACGACTCGGCCATCGCG
>Ga0136634_10000329_pt1 | contig 22249 bp, 19 predicted proteins | sample AntDrymUQ8332106_2_FD_104654 | JGI IMG/M metagenome (GOLD analysis project Ga0136634, IMG submission 104654) | Polar desert sand microbial communities from Dry Valleys, Antarctica - metaG UQ833 (21.06) | ecosystem: Environmental > Terrestrial > Soil > Desert | place: Antarctica: Dry Valley... | reverse complement strand
GCGGTGGCCTGGTCCCCCGACGGCACCCGCCTCCTCACCGGCAGCGCCGACAACACCGCACGAATCTGGGACGCCACCACCGCCGAACCCCTCCACCACCTCACCGCCCACACCGGCGCGGTGCTGGCGGTGGCCTGGTCCCCCGACGGCACCCGCCTCCTCACCGGCAGCGCCGACGGCACCACGCGGGTCTGGGACGCCACCAGCGGGCTGCCCGCCGGGTTCACGATTGCCACCCTGCCGGGGGGTGAGCTCGCGGTGTTCGACGCCGCTTCGGACCAGCTCGTCGGGGCCAGCGCGGGAGCGTGGCGCTGGCTCGGCTGGAACGTGGTCGAAGACGGTCGGATCACCCGCCTCCCCGCGGAGTCCTTCGGCCCCCTCCCACCCCTGCCCCGAACGCCCGCGCAACCGGCAGAACCGGCGTGACTTCCGATCCCCGCGTTCACAACTGACCCGTCCCTACTCCGATATGGAGCCTTATCGGGGCAAAGAGGCCTTCATTCAGCCCGTTATGTGTCCATGTCGCGGCAAGGGCGGCGGAGCTAGCACGGACGTTCTCGTCGGTCCAGCGAGAATCATGACGTGGGCGACGTGCAGGTACATCTGCACTTACACTCGCTCTTCCACAAGTCCCTTTGCTCGCTCCAAGAACTCCTCCACGGCTGGAACCGTGCTGTGTGGCGTCATGCTGAGGTAGAGGCCACGGAGCAGATCGACGCCTACGCTCGAGTCCAGGCTCTCCGCCAGGTCGATCGACTGCAGACCCAACCCGGCAGCGGCTTCCAGGTCACGTTGCTTACCCGGCCGGACCCGGGCCTCGGCCAGGTGCGTCAGGTAGAACTGCCGTCCCGGACGAACAACTCGCTCAACTCGGCGAGTCCCCCGTCGAGCAAGGCGATCGCCTCCTCGGTCTGGTCCAGAAGCAGGTGACAGTTGCCGGTGAACATGGTGATCGCCGCCGGGTCCAGCCAGTACAGCCAGGATGGATCATCGTCTGGCGAGAGCTGTTCGACCTGGCCGTGGGCCCGGGAGATCGCCGCGGAGCAAGCCGAGGTGTCGCGCAGGGTGGCGAACGCCAACGCCTGCCCGATGTGCAACTCGGCCAGCAGGGCCGGCGTCGCCTGCCCGCGCGTTCCGGCCAGCGCGGTCTCGACGAACGTCACGCCCGCGGCGGCCTGTCCGTTACGGGCGGCCTGACGGGCCATGGAACCCAGGATGTGCGCACCCAGCGGCCGGTCATCAGCGGTGTGGGCAGCACGCAGGGCCGTGATGTTGTAGCGCTGGGCGAGCCCGTAGTCGCAGGCCGCGAAGCCGCACAGCTGCCCCAGCTCGGCGAGCACGACGTGCAGGGCGCGGGACGTGTCGTCGCCGTAGGACGCGCGGCCCAGCAGCCCGGTAACCCATCCGAACTGCTGCTCAGCCATCGACAGCACGCTGCCTTCGCCGCCGACGTCATCCATCTTGCGCAACTCAGCGACCATGGCGCTGAGCCGGGCGACCAGCTCACCCGACACCCGGCGTCCAGCCAGCCCGGAGATGAGCGGCTCTGGCTCATGCACCAGCCACTGGTGCGCCGGAGCGGTCAGTACCGCCCCGGTCAAGAACACGAAGTTCCGGCGCTTCACTCGGCTACCACCACCCATCGCAACGGCCGCCGCAAGGGTACCCCGCGAGCTCCATGGTGACACGAGCACCGGATCGCGCTCGGGATCGGCAGTGAGCTCAACCGTATCCGCACCATGCTGCGCATCCAGTCCTGCCACGTCCCCCGGCAACCGAAACCACAACAACTCTGCCGGTATCCGCAACGTCCGCGCCCAGTACGCCAAGGTGTCCAGGTTGCGAATCGGCGACCCGGTCTCGATTCGGCTGATCTGGGCTTGGGTCAGACCTGTCCACTGGCCGAGCAGGCGTTGCGAGATACCACTTAATCCGTAGACCGCTTGGTGGTGCGGATGCAGCCGGTAAGCACGGGCCACGCGACCCATGTGCTGGGCAGCGAAGGCGTCACGCAGCTGCTCGGTCCGCCAGAACTCAGCCGGCACCTCGGGCGGGGCAACGAACTTACCGCGGGAAGCGCGCGCACAGCAGGCACACTGGCGCTCGGTGTTGTCCGCGGCCAGCCGCGCACCACAACGGCAATACCGCTGCCGGACTGGCGACGATCCCATCGCATGGCTCCCATCTCTATCCGGACACGCTCCGACAGTGCAACGGAGTATGTCGGGACCCGCAATCATGGCCTGACGCAGGGTGTCCTCATCTCCGCCGACGTATACACTCAATACGCGACATGTATACCCGATACGCTGTTAAACATCCACGGGATACGGCCATACGCTTGAATGTGGGACGAGCGCATAACCGATCGGCTCAGCCGAGCACCACGGGGAGGCTGGCCAGGCGGGTCCAGAACGGGACGGGCAAGACCTGCAGGTCCGCGGGTTCGACGGCGAGGCGCAGGTTGGGGAAGCGGGTGATCAGGTTCGTGATCGCGACGCGGGTCTCCATCCGGGCCAGGTTGGCGCCGAGACAGAAGTGAGCGCCTTTGCTGAAGGCGATGTGCGGGTTGGGTGTGCGGGTGACGTCGAACTCGTCGGGCCGGTCGAACACGGCGGGGTCGCGGTTGGCCGAGGCCAGCAGTGGAATGACCATGGACCCAAGCGGGATGTGCACTCCGCGCAGCTCCACGTCCTCGCCAGCGAAGTTGGGCTTGGTGCCCCCGATGGTGCCGGTGTAGCGCAGGATCTCCTCGACAGCGGAGTCGATCAGCTCGGGGCGTCGCCGGAGCAGGTCGAGCTGATCGGGGTGGGTCAGCAGGGTGGCGACGCCGTTGGTGATCAGGTTGTAGGTGGTCTCGTAGCCGGCGACGACGAGCAGGAACACCATCGCGACGATCTCGGTGTCGGTGAGCGCGTCGCCGTCCTCGGCGGGCTGGATCAGCCCGGTCAGGATGTCCTCGCCGGGGTCCGCGCGACGCCGCTCGATTATTCCGCGCACGAACTCGACCAGGTCCTCCATCTGGGCGGCGGCTTCCTCGATCCCGTACTTGGCCATGCCCTCGACCAGCAGTTGCATCCCGTCGTGGAACCGGCCCCGGTCGGCTTCCGGTACGCCGACCATCTCGCTGATCACCGTGACCGGGATGGGGAGGGAGTAGGCGCTCTTGAGGTCGATCTCCTGTCCGGCGGTGAACCCGTCGAGCAGCTCGCCGGTCACCTCCTCGACGCGGTCGGCGAGCAGGGAGATCGCCTTCGGCGTGAACGGCCTGCTGACCAGGCGGCGCAGCCGCTTGTGCTCCGGGTCGTCCTTCATGATCATGTTGTCGCTCGCCAGTAGCCGGAGCGAAGCCGGCAGCGGCAGCGGGGGCGCGCCCTCGACGATGCGCCGGAACCTGCGGTCGGTGGTGAGCGCCACGCAGTCGTCGTAACGGGCCAGGAGGTAGACGTCCTGGTCGCCGAGGTAGGGCATCCGCCCGCGGTGGACCGGGGCCTCCCGGCGCAGCCGGTCGTAGAACCGGTGCGGGTCGGCGAAGAACTCCGGGCTGCCGATCGTGACCGGCTCGCCCATCGGCGCGTCGCGGGTCGTCGTGCTCATAGCCGCTCCTCATGCAGTCCGGGCTCGTGGGTGGAGCCGTGAGCTATGATTCAACATACTCTGAAGACATCGAGATCGCCATGTTTGTTGAGCAGTGTCGATGCACGCAGGTCGGAGCCGCCGAGACCCGCCGGATCCACGCCCCGGCCGGTCAGCTTGAGCGTCCGCTCACCGCAAGGGCCGATGACCCGCCTCAGCAGGGGGCGAACCAGTGGTCGGTGCAGTGATGCTCGCCGGTGGCCCTATCGTCGGCCACGGTGGTTCGGGGTATCGTCCCGGGTCGGTGGCACGGTCGCGGAGAGCGGCGAGGATCGCGTGCCGGAGCGCCGCGGCGTGCTCGGCCGGTACGCGGTGGTGGACGTCCGCGACGAGGTTGAGGGTCAGGGTGTCGTCGGCTCGTCGCCAGACGGCGATGCTTCCGGACAGCATCGGCAGATCGGGTGAGTCGTCCCAGTGACCGAGGTTGCCCACCCCAAGGCAAGACCACAGCCGACGAGGGCATCGGTGAGACGGCGTCGATGGTCTGAACGTGCAACCGACGGCAGGGGCTCCGCAAGGAGTGTCTCAGCCGGCTCGCGCGCCTGTCCGACCTGTCGCACGGGGAAGGCTACCTACGACAGGTAGGTACCTGTCGAGCGCCAACACGTCAGGAAGGTCGAACGTGACGATCAGCTGGCCAGACCCCCACTCACCGCGACCTTGCCGGAGCCCTGGACGCCCGACGAGCCGTTCGTGATCATCCGCGCGGTGCTTCGCCGCGTTTCGGGACCTCTCCCGAGACAACGTGTTCTGCTCTGCGCCATGAGGAAAACACGCTTCCTGGCCGCAACGGCCAGCACCACCGCCGCCCTGTTGATCGCGCTCGTCACCACCGGCACCGCCGAGGCATCCATCCCCACCGTCGGGTGCACCACCGGCTACGGCGACGGGGACCAGAACGAGACCTGCATCGACCTTTACGGCACCGCCATGCACGTCGACCAAATCAAGGGGTCCTTGAATTCCGCGTCGTGGGGAACCTTAAAGTCGATCCCGGCCGGGGTCGAGGTCGAGGCCTTCGGCACCCTGGCCGACGGTTCTCCGTACAACGCGCGTGGCACGGCGCAAGCGTCCCGGATCGGCTCGGTCTGGGTGGACTTCTATCCGAACGCCGACTTCGCACCATTGAGCGAGGTCTGCGTGCGCACTACCTTCAAGGGCGACACCGGAGCTCCGGCCTGCGTGACGATCTACCGGAGCTGATTACCGCGGGCCATAGGCTCGGTCCATGTTCAACCGGGCGGGCTGGACCAGGCGGCGACGCTTGGTCCACGCCTCGGTCCCGTTGACACCGACACCGGCGCGGTTTAGAACTCGCGGTGGCGGTAACCGTTGCGCATGATTCACCTGATCGAATCGGCGCCACGGCCGGTCAGCTCGAGCGTCCGCGGCGTGCTCGGCCGGTACGCGGTGGTGGACGTCCGCGACGAGGTTCAGGGTCAGGGTGTCGTCGGCTCGTCGCCAGACGGCGATGCTTGCGGGCAGCATCGGCAGGTCGGGCGAGTCGCCCCAGTGACCGGGGTTGCCCGCACCCGAGTCGAGGCCACAGCCGACGAGGGCGTCGGTGAGAGCACGACGCAACCTGCCGGTGCGGTCCCGGGGGATGCACCAGAAGCTGCCGTGGGAATGCCCGATGCCGAGGTCACCGTATCCACGTTCGGTGAGCAGCACGCAGACCGGCGTCGTCGGGTGGGTGGGGGTCATGACACGGGCGGGTCGTCGGTGGCCGATGCGGTCTGTTGGACGGCGTCGATGGTCTGGTTGTGCAGCTGGGTGAGCTCGCGACGAAGGTCGTTGATCATGTAAACGAGCCTGACCATGTCCTCGTGTCGGAGCCGGCCATGGTCCATGGTGTCGGTGACGGCGAGGACCACCGCGGCGGCGAGGCGGATGGCATCGGCTCGGCCGAAATAGACCCGACCCGTGCATTCGACGGTGACGCGGTGGACGTGGGTGCGATCGGCGCATTCCGACTCACCGCGCAGGGCACTGTGGGCGGCCAGCGTCTGGCTGAACATGGGCGCGGTCGTCACGACGACCTGCCCATGCGTCTCGTCGTCGAGCACCGAGCCGTGAATGGTGGCCCGGTAGGCAGGCTCGGGTCGTGCGGGCAGATTTCTGGCTGGCATCGTACGGGTGCCTTTCAATGACGGTGGACGGCAATGGACGGCGCCCGGGATCGGGACGGCAGCCAGGCAGAACCGTCCGGGGGGTCGACGGCGTTCGCACGTAGTGGCGAACTCACCTGACCCGTGTCAGCCCGATCCCGGGCGCCCGCAACACTGCACCACGAGTGCCTATCGAAGTGGCAGTCGGTGCAAGCTGGCGCACCCTCTCTGCCAGGATGATCCCCGACGACCACCAGCAGGTGGCGGTACGCAATGAAAGGGGCGGGTGACGGTGGAAGCGTGTGAGGGCACAGCCGAGCAACGAGCTACCCTCGGTCGGGAGCTGCGCCGGGCACGGGAGCGCGCGGGCCTGTCGCAGCGGGCGTTGGGAAGACTGGTGGGGCGGGACCGATCGTCGATCTCCCGGATCGAGGCGACCGGACGCACCGACGACGCCGCATGGTGGCGACTGGCCGACGACAAGACCAGCGCAGACGGAGCTGTCGTGGGCGCATGGCTTGTCGTCCTCGGAGCAGAGCAGGGAGTGGCACTGACGCTCGCCAAACCGTCGCCGGCGGTGGTCCAAGAGGGCCCGGTGCCACCGGCGCTCGCGACCGACGAAGGTGTGACCCAGGTACCCACCGCGCCGAGTGGCGCGCCGGCACCACTGGGCGATGATGGATGCCGGTGCACCGAGTGTCTGGCCAGGTGGGTGAAGTCGATGAATCTGGACCGCCGGGACGCCACCCGGCTGCTCACGATCCTGGTCGCGACGGCGACGAGCCCCGACGGGCTGAGCCGCACGACACGAGCACTCGCCTCGGGACGAGTGGACACCGGCGTCATCGACGAGATCGACACGATGCTCGCGGCATGCCAACGCCAGGAGGACAACCTCGGTCCGGCGGCGGTGCTGCCCGCGATGTTGGCGCAGCGGGAGATTATCGAGGACCTGCTGCGTGACTGCTCCGATGCGACACGTCCGCGCTTGCTCGGACTCTCCGGTCGCGCCAGTCTCTCGCTGGCCTATTACGTCTACGACCTCGGTGACTCCGCTGGCGCGGCGCGTCACTGTGAGGACGCGCGGAGGGCGGGGCACGAGGCGGGCGATATCGCGTTGGTCGTGTACACCTTGTGCAATATCGCACGTTTCGCAGTGGAGGATTCCCGGCATAATGTCGCCGTGGACGCAGCGGCCGTCGCCCGACGGCTTGTCGGGGGCTGCGAGGATAGGCAGCTGCGCGCCTACGTCGGAGGAATAACGGCGACGAGCCACGCGCTCACTGGCAACGAGAGGCAGTGCATGGCTGCCTTCGATAATGCGCGTCATGCGCTCAATTCCGGCACCGGTCACGATGACTCGCTCGCCTACTGGTTCACCGAGGGTGCGCTCCGGTCCAAGGAGAGCGTGGCGGAGTTGCAGTTCGGAAGGGTAGAGCAGGCTGCCGCAAGCGCTATCGCCGGGCTGGACCTGTTGGACGATTCGGCCATCGCTGGCCGCGCATGCTGCCTCACCCGGCTGGCGGATGCACGCGTACTGGGTGGCGAGGTGGCTGAAGCGACCCGCCTGGTCGCGGATGCAGCCGACCTGGCGACGCGTTACCGATCACCACGGCTGGTCACCGCGCTCCACACCTCGCGCAACCGGATGGCACCGTGGAAAGACACCCCAGCAGTGCGCGAGCTGGATCAACGACTCGCCGACCTCGGCTTGATCATCCCAGATCACCGCTAGCGAGACCCGTCGACGCGCCTGCCCGGTACCACGTCTACCTCGTCCGGCAGCCTCCGGTGACTGTTGTGGCCGCGTTCGGTCATAGCAGCTGGCAGCACCGGCGGCAATATCGAGGACATGGACCGCTCCGCGGCTGCCGGGACGACGCCGGTCACCGCCGAGCGCACCTCGACGACGCGCAGGTACCCGCAGGCGGCGTGGCTGGTGGGTGACGGGTTGTTGACCGTGGTGTCGACGATCCGCTGCCGGTCGTCGAAATCGTCGGCGACGCTGGTGTCGAGCGTGACCAGGTCCCACGGGTCGGCGAAATTGGCCCACCGCGTGACCGGCGCCGGGGTCCGCAACGGCTGGGTGACCACGTCCTGGATCTCGGTGTAGCCCAGCGGCGAGCCGAGAGTGACCAGCAGCGGCACCGCGCGGTCGGCGAAGCGCGGCTCGCTGAGCACGTCGTAGGCGATCACGGTCCCCAGGCTGTGACTGACCACGACGACCGGTCCATCCACCGCGTCCACGGCGGCACGAAGCCGGTCCTGGATAGCGTTCCTGGAGTCGGTGAAGAAGTAGCTGTCGGCGTCCGGAATGAGCTGCTGAAGCAGGAGCCTCAACAGCAGCCGCCGCAACGGCACCGGCAGCGGGAGGATCTCCCTCAGGGTGTCGCCGAGGGCCAGCCGCTGGCTGGCGGCCCGGCTCGCGATGTCGAAACCCAGGCTCAGGAACAGCCGCTGGCCAGCCGGGGTGAGCCCGTCGAGCAAGCTGGCCTCGTCGGCGGCCGGGTTGGCGTACTGCGCGGCCGCCAGGGCCTGCTCCCGTGAGGTAACCGCCTCAGTGGGCAAGCTCAGCTGACTCAGCGCCTCCTCTGGTTCGCACGCGTCGATCCCCTCCGCGGCAGGCTCGTCGTGCGGCACGTCAGCGTAGTACGCCATCCGGGTCCGCTCGCCCATGTCCTGCCCGAACAGGTCGGCGTCCCAGGCCTGTTTGAGCTCCGGGCTCGGCGGCTTGTTACCCGCGCCGTGCACGTACACCACGGTGGTGGTCTGCGCCGTGCTCATAACACCCCCAGCTCGTAACACACCCCCAGCGACCTGCCACGAGACAGGCACCACATGCTACGCCTGGACGGCGGCACGCAGGCCGCAGCTCAGCGGGCGGTCATGCGGAAGATGCCTTGGGCGTTGCCGGAGTCGAAGGTGAGGTCGAGCCCGCCATCGGGTAGCGTGCCGCGGCTGATCAGCTCGAAGAACGACCCGGGGACCTCGCGCGGGACGGTCCTTCCGCCGCCGTCGGTGAACTGGCGGGTCACCCGATCGGCCCGCAGCGCGGTCTGGCGGACCCGCCCACTGCGGGAGCGCTCCACCGTGTCCTTCAGCGGCCAGCGACCGCGCAGCTCCTCGGCCAGCGCGTCGACATCGGGGACCCGATCGGTGGCGTGGTTGAACGCGTTGCCTTCGGTCGCGATCCAGGCCATCTCGGCCGAGTGCCGCAGCAGGGTGTCGTAGTCGTCCAGCCGGGGGTCGGGGTGATGCCGACCGAAGCACGACGCCAGCGCCGGCACCAGGTGCGTGGCGTCCCGTTGTGACAGCCAGCCCCGTTCGCGCAGCTCGGCCAGCTCGCCGAGCACCTGGTCCCCGAGAGGTTCCACCGAGCCGCCGACGGTTCGGGTCACAGCGTCCTGAGCCTCCGGGGCCAGGTGGGCGACATGCAGCTCGGAGACGAAATACTGCGGGAGCTGCTCAGGCAGCTCGGTGTGGGTGAACACCCGCCCCGTCATGTGGATGCGCTCCAGGGGGTAGCGACCGACCTCGGCGTAGCCGAGCGGGCCGAGCAGCCGGCGGAACAGCTCGGCACCCGGCGGCAGCCGCCCGGTCTCGTGCCAGTCGACCGTGCGCACGGCCCCGTGGTCGAGCACCACCCGCCGGCCTCGCTCGTTCTGGTCGGCCACATAGCGCGCCGCGGTCGGGACCCGGACCAGCAGGTCCTCGAACAGCACCAACCCGAGGGCCATCGCCACCATGGCCTGGCCGCACCGGTCCGGGGGCTGCGCGTCGTCGGCCACCTGCGCAGGGAGGGCGACCTGGGCGTGCAGCGTGACGCACCGCGCCGGGCCGACGAGGCGGGTCAGCAACGCGTTCACGCCGGGTCCCGCTGGTCGAACTCGATACCCTGGGCGAGCGGCGGCTTCGTCGAGTAGTTGATGGTCGCGGTGGACCGGCGCATGTAGGAGCGCCAGGCGTCCGACCCGGACTCTCGGCCACCGCCGGTGTCTTTCTCGCCGCCGAAGGCCCCGCCGACCTCGGCGCCGGACGGCCCGATGTTCACGTTGGCGATGCCGCAGTCCGATCCGGTGGCGGACAGGAACCGCTCGGCCTCGCGCAGGTCATTGGTGAAGATCCCCGACGACAATCCCTGCGGGACGTCGTTGTGCAGATAAATCGCCTGGTCGAAGTCGGTGTAGCGCAGCACGTACAGGATCGGGGCGAAGGTCTCGTGCCGCACGATCTCGGTCTGAGCCGGCATCTCGACGATGGCCGGGCGCGCGTAGCAGGCCTCCGGGCGCTCCTCGGCCAGCACCCGCCCGCCGCCGTGCACGACGCCGCCGTCGGCCTGGGCCGCGACGAGCGCCTTGGCCATCCCATCCAGGGCAGCCTCGTCAATCAGCGGGCAGACCAGCGTGGCGGGGTCGAACGGGTCGCCGATCGGCAGGCTGTCGTAGCGCTGCCGCAGCGCACCCACCAGCTCGTCGGCGACCGACTCGTGGACAATCAGCCAGCGCAGCGTTGGCCCGCGGTGCCGACGGCGGCGAACAGAATGGCCCGGACCGCGAGGCCGGGATCGGCCGACGATGCCACGATCACGGCGTTGTTGCCGCCCAACTCGAGCAGGGCCCGCCCCAGACGCTCGGCGACGACCGGGCCGACCGCCCGACCCATCGGCACCGAGCCGGTCGCGGACACCAGCGCCACCCGGCGGTCCTCCACCACCGCCCGGCCGGTCTCCCGCCCGCCGAGCAGCACGGTGGACAGCCCGGCTCCACTCCTCGCCACCGCTGGTCGTCCGGTAGGCGCTGAGCGCACGCTCGAAGATCGACTGGCAGGCCAGCGCGCACAGCGGCGCCTTCTCCGACGGCTTCCACACCACCGGGTCGCCGCAGACCAGCGCCACCGCGGCGTTCCAGGACCACACCGCTACCGGGAAATTGAACGCCGAGATCACCCCCACCACGCCGAGCGGGTGCCAGGTCTCCATCATGCGGTGCCCCGGCCGCTCGGAGGCGATGGTCCGTCCGTAGAGCTGGCGGGACAGGCCGACGGCGAAGTCGCAGACGTCGATCATCTCCTGAACCTCGCCACGGGCCTCGGCGAGGATCTTGCCGGTCTCCAGCGTCACCAGCGCGGCCAACGCGTCCTGGTGCACCCGAAGTTGCTCACCGAACAGCCGGACCAGCTCACCCCGCCTCGGTGCCGGCACCGAGCGCCACCGGGCGAACGTGCCCGCGGCCCGGGCGAGCGCGGCGTCGACCTCTCGGGGTGACGTGGGCGCCAACTGAGCGATCACCGCGCCGTCGACCGGGCTGCGCGCGAGCAGGTCTCCTTCGGACAGGCAAGCCGCGTCGAGCCCGACCGCGCGAAGGATCGCGTGGCGGTCCACGTCTGAGCCGCCGCGGACGGAGCTCGGCATCACCCCACCGTACGCCCCCCACCACGGCTTCGACCCCGTCCTGCGGACGCACCTCCGGAGATCCGGCAGGCACTGGTTGTCAGGCGAGATCGAATCTACTGATCTTGGTGCGGGAGATCAGGTGGACGAGCGGGCCGTCCTCCTGTCGTGCGGCCTCCATCGCGTCCCACTGCCGCACGACAATCTCAAGCTGCTGCCAGTTGCTCAGCGGCGCCGCACCGCTGATGGCGAAGAGTTTCGCGCGGGAAACCAGGACGGTGTCGAGTGCACCCTGATCCTGAATGACGCAGCGAGGCAAAGTCCACCGAGACTTGTGTCGAATGCCGTCATCACCGGGGAACGTGACATCCGGCCGCGCACGAACGGAGGATATGCGCGCGGCCGAGGGTGTCTGCGTCGAGGTACCAGCGCGCGGTGCCGAGCGCGCTCACGCGGCCAGTGGTCGCATCCTGTGCTCGTGAGTGAGCGCGGCGAGGACCTCGGCGATGGACAGACCGAAGGTCTCGGCGATGTCGCGGGTGTCCTCGCCGACCTCGTACTGCTCTCTGACGATCTCGGTCCGGACGCCACGCACCGACGCGGCGCCGGAGGCGATGTCCGGGTCGTGCACCACGGGCGAGGCCGCACCCTCCGGGTGCAGCCGCCGTGCTACGTCGTGATCAGGGCCCCGATCGACGCGCTGCAACCACGACTCGGTCCGGTGGTCCAGCTCGAGCTGGCCGTCGTGCAGCTGGTAGACGATCCGCAGCTGGTCGGTCAGCTCGGCCTCTCGCTGTAGCTCGAGCAGCAGCTTGATCCCGTCGGTGAACGGCTTGAGGTGGGCGAGCGGATACCGCAATCCAAACCGCTGCCGGCAGGTCTGGATGAACGGCCGCAGCCTCTGCAGGGACACGCCCTTCGCACGGTACGAACGCAGGTAGTCGGCCTCAACCAGCTCCCCCCAGGTGATGTCGGCGGTACTGTCCGGTTCGATCCGCAGCACCGGGGGGTAGAACGTGTCGCCGATCGTGTGGCCGTCCAACCAGTGCCGGAGCGTCGTTATCGGGATGCCGAGCTGGCGCGCTGCCTCGGGCACCGCCATCACCGGCACTTCGAGGTGGGTCACAGTCGCGTTCACCGTGCGAGCATCGCATACGCAGCGCCGTCTGCGGTCGCGATTCAACGGCCCGGCGGATGCCCGGTCATCGGCCATGCTCGCGCTGGGCGGCGATCACGGCGTCGGCTTAACTGTCGGCGAGGAGCCACCCATGAACCCGCAGCGCACCGACTGGGCTCGCCTGGTTGTCATCCGCGTCGCCGTCACCGTCGCCATCGCGGTGCTGGCCCTGCTGGCGCCGGCGTCGGCCATGGCCCAGCCCGCCGATGGGTTCGCGGGGCTCACCGCCGGCCAGCGCGTGTATGACGAGACCGGCACGTCGCTCACGCCACCGCAGGTCACCGACCTGACACGACGGCTGGACGAGCTGGGCTCCACCGGCGCCGACGCCGTCGTCTATGTGCGCGCCCTCGACGCCACCTCCGAGGAGACCCTCGATCAGGTCGAGGCGCTGCAGCAGGCCTGGGTCGCCCAGACCGGCACCGACCAGGACACCGCCGTCGCGATCCTGATCAACCGCAACCCCGACGACCCGAACGACGCCCGGGCCGGGGTGTTCGTCGGCAAGACCTTCACCGACGGCAACGTCCCGCCCGACGAGCAACGCGCCATCGTGTCTGATGCGCTGATCCCACCGCTGCGCGACGGCGACGTGCACGCCAGCCTCGCCGCCGGGCTGGACCGGCTGACCAGCAGCATCCGCAACGGTCCGCCGCAGAACGCGTTCGAGAGCTGGGCGGCCGATGCGGGCCGCAGCTGGCTGCCCTGGACCGAGGTCGGCGTGGCGCTGCTCGGCCTCGTCGCCGCGCTGCTGCTGTTCCGGCGCCGCGCCACCACCGACCGGCCCGACCAGGAGCCGACCACGACCCGACCCGGTGACCTGTCCCCCGCGCTGGCCGGGGCCCTGGCCACCGGCGTCCCGCAGGCCTCCGCGATCCCCGCCGTGATCCTGGACCTCGCCGCGCGCGACGCCCTCGCGATCGAGCCGGAGAGCACGGGCGGGCGGTTCAGCAAGCCCACCGTCCAGATCCGGGTGTTGACCTCCGCTCCCCTCCCAGACAAGGTCGAACAGGCGGTGTGGGTCGAGCTACAGGAGCGCGCCAAGGGTGGCGTGGTGAGCAGCAAGGAGCTCACAAAGCTCTCCCAGTCCAGCAAGCAGGTGCGCGACGTGGTCGAGCAGCGGCTGCGCGAGGAGGGCTGGCTCAACCCGAACGCCGCGGTCCCGCGGGCCGGCCTGCTCGTCATCGGCATCGTCGCGGCCGTGCTGGCCGTGTTCACCATCGTGGTCGCCGCCGCTGGCGGGCAGTGGGTGGCAGTGGTGGGGATCGTGGCGTTCGCCCTGCTCTTCGTCACGGCCGTCGCCCTGTTCGACACCTTCTCACGGCTGTCACGGGCGGGCCAGGAGACCGCAATCGCGTGGAAGGCCTACCGCAAGGGCCTGAAGAAGGCCGCGAAGGACGACACCGTCGCCCTCGACCTCGACGCGGTGCTGCCCGACGTCATAGCGGTCAATCTCGGATCCGACATGAAAGACCGCTTGGAGAAGGCGACCTCGTCCGGGACGACGCTGCGCGCCTTCACCTCCAGCACCGAGCGCGGCGGAGACGGGGAGATGCTGCCGACGGCAAACTTCCCCTGGTGGATCGCCTTCTCGCGCGTGGTCTCCGCAAGCAACGGGTCCACCGGCGGTGCGGTCAGCGGCGGGGGCGCGGGTGGCGGGGGCGGTGCCGCCGGCAGCACGTAGCCGCGCGAGGTGAGCCGTCGCGGGCGGCTGACCGATGAGTCGCGGTCCCGGCGCCGGTCAGATACCCGAGCCCGCTCGGATCCGGCCGGTCCACGGCTGGCTTGACCTCAACCCTGCTTCACCTCTCACAATTGCCCACGACCCGCACAACCGCATCTCACCGGAAGGAACGCCATCATGACCACGACGAACACCGTCGATCTCCACCCGCCCTCGACCACCATCCGACTGGTGCGCGATGTCGTGCTCCTCCTCAGTCGCATCGGTCTCGCAGTGCTAATGATCGCGCACGCCAAGCTCGAGTACGACTTCGCCGGTGGCAGCGTGACCGGTGTCGGGGAGCTTTTCGAGCAATCCGGGATTCCGCTGGCCGCGATCACCGGGCCGGCGAACCTGCTGCTGGAGGCGGTCGGCGGGGTTGCACTGATCCTCGGGCTCGGAGTGCCGATCGTCGGGTTGCTGATAGCCCTGAACATGCTCGGCGCATGGGTGCTGGTGCATCCGACGGCGCTGTACGCTCTGGACCACACCGGCCCGGAGACGGTCATCGCGATTGGTCTGCTGAGCCTGGTCCTCGCCGCAGTCGGTTCGGGGCGGTTCGGGCTGGACCACCTGATCATCCAGCGGTTTCGTCGAAACGCGCCAGCCGCTGCGAACTCAGCCGGTTGAGCAGCGACCGACCTCCATCCGCCACGGCCACCCCATTCGCATAACGCCTCTGATCGGACGGCCGCGCCACATGCCGATCACGGGGATTCTGTGTCAGGTCGGCGGATGGCTGGCCAGTCGATCGGCGGGCGCGGGTGGCATTGAGCGCACACTCGGCCGCAGATTTTTCACGGTTGCGCCTCCCACAGTGCCGACAGCGGCAGGGCACGCATTCGGGGGCCGAACGGCAGGGATGCGACACCCAGATGCAGCACGAAGCCGGCCCGGAACCGATCACCCACCCGTTCAGCGAGGTGCCGCAGCCCGGCGAAGTCGCTGCCGGTCACCGTCTCACCGGCCTTGACCTCGACACCGACGACCTCCCCGGACGCTCGCTCCACCAGGGCGTCCACCTCCACCCCGTCCCGGGTGCGGTAGTGGTGCAGCCGCACCTCGGAGGAGGACCAGTCGAGCTGGCGGGCCAGCTCGCTCAGGACGAAGGACTCGACGATGTGACCGGCATGGGTGAACGGAGAGGCGAGCTGGTCCTCGTCGACGCCGAGCACGTGGCACAGCAACCCGGAGTCGGTGAACACCAGCTTGGAGGTGCCGACGGCACGGCGGGTCAGCGCACTGGACCACGCGGGGATCCGCCTGATCAGGAAGACGGCCTCCAGCAGGTCGACATAACGGCCGACGGTGGTGCGCGGCGCACCGAGATCAGCAGCAAGGTTCGTGGGAACGAGAAGGGAGCCTGCGCGTGCGGCGACGGTCGTCACGAGCCGGCGCAGCTCGGTCAGCTGCGTGATCTGCGTGAGCTCGTGCACGTCCTTGCCGACGATCGCGTCCACATAGGAGCCGAACAGCCGGCTCCTGCGGCGTGCGTCGGTACGGCGTACCGCGTCGGGGTAGCTGCCCCGGACGACGCGCGCAGCGTAGTGCTGCCGGGTGGACGTACCGGGCAGGTGAAGGTCGGCCCCGTGAACGAAGGCGGCGTCCACGAACCCATCCGGTGCACCGTCGATCTCACCTTGGGACAACGGCCAGAGCTCAATCGTCTCCATCCGTCCCGGCAGCGCATCAGGCAGGTCGGCGAGGGCGAGCACCCGGGCCGACCCGGTAAGCAGGAACCGTCCCGGTCTCGGGTCACGGTCCACCGTGTCCTTGATCGGTAAGAGCAGCTCAGGTGCGCGCTGTACCTCGTCGATGAGCAAGAGCCCGGGGTGACGCACGAAGGCCACCGGGTCCCGCCGCGCGGCGTCCAGGGTCGTCGAGCCGCCGCTCCTCAGCCTGGGGACAGCGGTCGGCAACGAGCCTGGCCAGGGTGCTCTTGCCCACCTGGCGGGCCCCGTTGACGACGACGACCCTGGTGTCGGCCAGCGCGGCCACCAACGCGGCTTCAGCACGTCGCGGCAACAGCCCGAGACCCTGTGCGCTGGTCATCGTGCCGCCTATGTCATGGACGTTCTGCCGCTATAGACGTGGTCGTTCTGCCGGATCGTAGCGGACGTTTCGCCGCCACGCGCACCCCCGCATCGTCCCAATCGACGGCGCCGAGCTCGATTCACCCGACGCGTGCTGAGCTCGGCAAGCCGTACACAGGTTTCCGACGGTCGGCCGCGCAAGCCGAAGCCCGTTACCTGGCCGGTGTTGCCTCCCGCCGGTGGCCACTCCGCGCATCTCCGCCCGCCAGAACCGCTGGTCGGCCAGGTCGCGGAAGCGGGGGAGAGAAGTTGTAGCCGAGCAGGAGAACAGGCCGAAGACCATGTCGGAGTAGGAGGCGTTGTCGGTGGTGCTACGACTGTTCGGCCGCGAGGGACGTCCCACCCCGCTCGGGTACCGCGTTCGCCGAGTACGGCCGGATCGCCAAGACCCCTGCACCTGCTGCGCGTGGTCCACCCGGTCGACGACACCTACCGCAGGCAGATGAACCGGCAGCTCACCGTCCAGGAGTCCCGCCACAAGCTCGCCCGCGACATCTGCCACGGCAGACGCGGGCAGATCATGCAGGCGTACCGGACGGGGCAGGAGGACCAGCTCGGCGCGCGCTCGGCCTGGTCCTCAACGCCGCCGTACTGTGGACCACCCGCTATCTGGACGCCGCCGTCGAGCAGCTGCGGGCGCTGCCCGCCGAAGCACGCGAGCACGACGTGCTGAACGAGGACGTCGCCCGGCTCTCCCCGCTCAAGCACGCGAACCTCAACGTGCTGGGCCGCTACAGCTTCCGCGCCTCCACCCCGGCTGGCGGCGGCATCACCGTACGCGGCGCGTCACCGCTTCGAGAGGAGCTTGTCCGTCCACAGCGGACAACAAAAGGCAAGGGCAAGGAGGTTGCCCACTCCTTGCCCTTCTCAATGTATAGCGCACCGGGGGCCTTGCGGCAAGACCAGGGTCGTGCCGCAGAATCTCCGACCGAAGCCAGAACCTGTTGAATGGGGGGTTTTCATGATTGACGTGATCGTGGCCGGTGGCGGACCGACCGGCGTGATGCTGGCCAGCGAGTTGCGGCTGCACGGCGTGCACGCGCTCGTGCTGGAGAAGGACGCGGAGCCGACCAGGATTGTCCGCGGGCTCGGCCTGCACGCGCGCAGCGTCGAGGTGATGGACCAACGCGGTCTGCTGGAGCGGTTCCTCGCGCTCGGCAAGCAGTACCCGGTCGGCGGTTTCTTCGCCGGCATCAGCAAGCCGTCGCCGGACCGGCTGGACACCGCACATCCGTACGTCCTCGGCATCCCGCAGACCACCGTCGAGCGCCTGCTGACCGAGCACGCCACCGAGCTCGGCGTCGAGATCCGACGTGGCTGCGAACTGGTCGGGCTGAGCCAGGACGAACACGGGGTGACCGCCGAGCTGGCCGACGGCACGCAGTTGCGCTCGCGCTACCTCGTCGGCTGCGACGGCGGCCGCAGCACGGTGCGCAAGCTGCTCGGGGTCGGCTTCCCCGGTGAGCCCAGCAGTGTCGAGACGCTGCTGGGAGAGGTGGAGGTGACCGCGCCACAGGAGACGCTGATGGCCGTGGTGGCCGAGGTCCGCAAGACCCAGCTGCGGTTCGGCGCCATGCCCCTCGGGGACGGGGTGTACCGCGTCGTCGCGCCCGCCGCCGGGGTGGCCGAGAACCGCACGGTCCCGCCGACCCTGGACGAGCTGAAGCAGCAGCTGCGGGCAACCGCCAGCACGGACTTCGGCGCGCACTCACCGCGCTGGCTGTCCCGCTTCGGCGACGCCACCCGGCTGGCCGAGCGCTACCGGACCGGCCGGGTGCTGCTGGCGGGCGACGCGGCGCACATCCACCCGCCGATGGGTGGGCAGGGGCTCAACCTCGGCATCCAGGACGCGTTCAACCTCGGCTGGAAACTGGCCGCCGAAATCGGCGGCTGGGCCCCGGAAGGGCTGCTGGACAGCTACCACACCGAACGGCATCCGGTGGCCGCCGCCGTGCTGGACAACACCCGGGCGCAGGTCGAGCTGGGGTCCCTCGAGCCGGGACCCCAGGCAGTACGCCGGCTGCTGACGGAACTGATGGACTTCGAGGAAGTGAACCGGTACCTGATCGAGAAGATCACCGCGATCGGGATCCGCTACGACTTCGGCGAGGGGCATGAACTGCTCGGCCGGCGGATGCGGGACGTGGGGCTGAAGCGGGGGCGCCTCTACGCGCTGATGCACGGCGGCCGCGGGCTGCTGCTCGACCAGACCGGCCTGCTTTCAGTGGCGGGCTGGGCAGATCGGGTCGACCACGTCGTCGACGTCAGCGATGAACTGGACGTGCCCGCGGCGCTGCTGCGGCCGGATGGCCACGTGGCGTGGGTCGGTGAAGATCAGCAGGATCTGCTCAGCCAGTTGCCCAAGTGGTTCGGCACTGCCGTCAGCTGAGCGCGCAGTTATGGCTCGAAAGGGCGGGACCCCAGCAACCCCATGCTGCTAACCATCCTTACCGTCCTCGGTCGCCGTCGTGAGCTGCCCCGGGAACGTCATCGGGTCTACTAGTACGCCGTCGAGGTATTGGCGCAGTACTGGGACGCCACCCGCGCCATCCGTGACACCCGCATCCCGGCCGCGGTCCTCGTGGCGATCGACGAGGAGGACAAGCGGGAACTGCTGCGCCGAGTCGCGCGACGGATGCAGGACGGGCGCGGCGGGATCGGCGGCAACCACATCCACCGCGACGTCAGGCGGCCAGCCCGTCACCGGATCGGCGAGCACAGCCACCTGATCGACATTGGACAACTCCCCTTCAGGCCACCAGCGTCGTCTCGGCGCCCTGGAGCTCGTGGGCGGAGTTCCCTTTCGACCGACTCCCGCGCAACCGTCCATCGAACTCCGATCGAAACGATCTTGACGAATCATCGTGCCCGGCGTCGCCGATGTCCGCTGGATGGAAAGAAGAGCCTGGCGAATCGGCGGCGGGCCGGGCGATGCCGACGGGCCCTGTGAGAGCGAAGCGGCAGAGCTCGCCCGACGGCGAGCGGCGAAGGACGATCATCAGCTGCAGCGGTTCATCCGGACACGTGGGCACGCTGAGGGCACGGAACCGTTCAGAGAAACTGCTAGGCCCCTGACCTCGCAGGTCAGGGGCCTTCCGGCAGGGTGGGCGATACTGGGATCGAACCAGTGACCTCTTCGGTGTGAAGCAACTCGGGTCGGGCTTCAGCGTCGCGGTTCGGCGGTCGAACCCCTGGTCGTGTGTCCGTAGACGTCCACGGTGGGCGCCCTACGTCCGGGCCGGTCGTCACCCAGTTCGTCACCCAGGACGCTGTCGAGCGACGCCGATCGCCCGGGGACCCCGACCGGGGACCCCGCCTCCCTTCGGGGAGATCTCCCCGAAGGGGTCCCCGCCCTGCCTCCCCCACCTGACCAGCGCAGGGGACCCGGGGAGGCCGAGGGAGCCACCCCCGCCGACCACCCGGAAACCCCCGAAAACACGGGTCGGAGACACCCTCCCGCAGGGTCCCCGCGAACGGAGGCAGGTACGGAGGCGAGACGGAGGTACGGAGTTCTCCGTAACCGCCTCCGTACCCCCGCCTCCGTGCTCTGACCAGCACAGCGGAGGCAGCGCGCGGTACGGAGGCACCCCGGCCAACATGCCCCAACCTCTCGAAACCACGCGACCAAGACCCACCATTACGTGGCCTCCGTCCGGCCGAGGCGGCGGTGGATGGTCGGGCGTGTGTGCGCGGCGCCCGGCGCCCGCCGCCCGCTCCCCTGGTCAGAGCGCCGTCCGACCTCCGGCCCATAGGTGTTCGATATGCGCGGCGTACTGGTCGAACGGACCGTCGTCATGTAGGCGGCGAAGATGGAAGGTCAGACTTCCGTGGCCGAGACGGTCTGCGATGTGCTCGGAGACTAGCGCCTCACGGTCGAAGCGAAAGATTGACCGGGACACGTGCGCTTCGGCGTTAACTGCCGAGAACCGTACCTCGATCCCGGGCACCGGACCGAGTTTTTCTAGCTCATCCAGGGCGATGCGAATTCGGGTGCCGACTGTCAGGGGAGCGTTCTCCACCTGCTCGCGACGGTGGGTGACGTCAGCGTCTGGGTCGCCTAACAGGATGCGGATGGCGACGCCAGCCTCAGCTTTCTCTCGTAGGATCTGGCTGAAATCGGATCGCTCCGTCCAAAAGAAATAATTCGTATACCCACCTAGGATAATCTCTGAGGTGCAACCCGTAATCAGCCGGTCCCACAGCTCGCGGGGCACATTCGAGCGTCGAGGATACACACCGACGACCTCTCGGTCGCTCTTCTTCCGGTAGCGCTGAGCCAGCTCGGCAACGAGTACGTCGTCGGTAAGGAGAGCCGGGTCGACGTGCTGTCGGACTGCCTGGAGATCAGCGTCCCTCGGCACCCACAGGCCGAGGCTGCGCCGAACCTCCAAAACGGGGAGGTCGAATATCGCCGCAAGGTCGTCCGCAACCCCGTTTGGGACCTCGTACTGGCCGCGTTCGTAGGCCGACACGCGGACTTGGTTAACCTTCAACAGCCTCGCAAGTTCGCTCCCGGTCCAGCCCTTCATCTCTCGTTGAGTGCGAAGCCACGAGCCCGCAAGCCGTAGCCGCTCCTGCCTGTCCTCCTGCGAGGTGTCGTCCGTGCTCATCTTCGGTACCTCAGCGCTCCCCACGGATCGTGCCGGTGCTCTAAGCGTCTGATCTTACTCTTTAGCGGTCTGCCACCACGGGCCACGGAGCTGTTGTCGTGAGCTCCCCGTCCCGCGAGGGGCGCCCGCCAGTCAACGCCTAGGCGCTTGACTTCTACTCCTAGACGTGTACCGTCAGAGCGCGGAGACACCTGGAGGTGTCTCCAGACACAGCCAGAACGCAAGATGCCCCGGCGGGCGCGGCAACGCCAGCCGGGGCGTACATCGAGCCGTGTAGGAGCTGACGATGCAGGTTGAGGGTACCCGGTATCTCCGGGTCGAGGCAGTAGCGGAGATGTACGACGTCTCCAAACAGACGATCTACCGGGCGATCCGGTCGGGCAGGTTGGACTCGGTGCGGGTCGGTGGGTCGGTGCGGGTGCCGTCGGATGCGTTGCGGGTGTTCACCGCGGCCTGCGGGGAGGCCGCGTACCGGGCTTACGTGGTCGGTGACGGCTCGCCGGAGACCGATGACCAGACACCGGGCTCGGAGGCGGAGCAGGCCGAGGCTGCTGCTGAGGCCGCGTCGTCGTCGGAGGCCGTCGCGGACGGTCGGGCGTGTGTGGTGTGCGGGTCGGACCTCACCGACACCGCGGCGAGCCCGGTCGGGCGGTCGGAGATGACGGGGTCGCAGGTGTTCGCGTGCAGCACCCACCCGGCCGAGCTGGCCGCGCACGTCGCGTGGCTGGCCCTGGGGGTGACGGCATGACCAGCGTGCAGCAGACCGCGTTTCGGGCCGCCGACCGGCCCGTGGCCGGTCGCCACCCGATCGTGCCCGGTGAGGTCACCACGGCTCGGGTCGACGGGTGTGAGGTCGAGGTGCAGGCCGAGCACCGGCGGTGGGTCGCACCCGCCGCGGGTTCGGCGGGCTGTGGCGGGTATGAGCCGGTGGCGGTGGAGGTGACCGCGTCGACGGTGCTGTCGCTCGACGACGTCGCGGCGATGCTGTTCGTCGGTGGGAGCGGCCAGGACGAGCTCGACGATCCCGACGAGGTGCGGGAGCTGGTCGCCGACCGCGTCGTGTTCTACGGCGGCCAGGGGATCACGGAGCTGCGCCGGACCCTGTTGGACCGGGTCGGCCCGGATGACGCGGCGTGGCTGGCGCACTGCCGCAGCCGAGCCGCCGAGGTGTTCGGCGTGCCCGACCCCCGACGGTCGGGGCAGGTGGCCTGATGGACACCACACACAGCCTCCTGTGCCCGTCGGCGGGGTTCACCACCGTCCGGCTCGACGACACCCACGAGGTGACCGTGGCGCAGCCGCATCGGCGGTGGACACCCGCGGACTACACCCCTGACGGGGTCGGGGGCGGCGAGCGGGAACCGGTGCTGGTCGAGGTGACCGTCCCGCTGCAGCTGTCCCTCGACGACGTCGCCGCGACCCTGTTCACGACCGAGTCCTTCACCGCCGACGAGCTGGACGACGACAACACGGTGCGGTGGCTGGTCGCCGAGCTCGTGGTCACCGCAGGAAG
>Ga0136634_10000328_pt1 | contig 22298 bp, 17 predicted proteins | sample AntDrymUQ8332106_2_FD_104654 | JGI IMG/M metagenome (GOLD analysis project Ga0136634, IMG submission 104654) | Polar desert sand microbial communities from Dry Valleys, Antarctica - metaG UQ833 (21.06) | ecosystem: Environmental > Terrestrial > Soil > Desert | place: Antarctica: Dry Valley... | reverse complement strand
CTGATAACGCGAAATAAGATCGGTGGTGTATTTACCAAACACAGTAGCAAGAAACGTGTTATTCTTTTCACCATACGTTTTTTGATACGATAATTCCAGTGAGTTGGTGAATTCAGGTTTTAGATCCGGGTTACCAGTTTGATAATTCAATGGATCTGAAAAATCTGTATTGGGCATCAGCTGGAAGAAATTTGGTCTGTTGATCCTGCGACTATAATTCAATTGGATATCCTGTTTGTCACCGATCGATTTCGTCAGGAAAACACTCGGGAAAAGACTCAGGGGAAACTCATTCGTATATTTTGATTTCCCAATCTGTTCTCCCTCGTAGCTTGAACTTTCTGCTCTTAATCCCAACTGGTAACTGAATTTATCTTTTATTTTTTGTGAAAACGTCATGTACGCGGCATATACATAATCAGTATATTCAAAATTGTTACTGATCAAAGGATTGAAAACACCATTCAGATAATTCAATTGATTGCTTTCGAAAGTCCGTACCTGCGCACGCAAACCTCCTTCCCATTTCATATTATCATTGATGGGGTTGATATAGTCTGTCTGCATCGTTAAGAAAGTGTTTCTACCACCCCCTTCTATCTCCTGTAACATCGGGGGAGACTTAGCATCCTGCTGGTCCATATCCCGAAAAGAACGAAAGTTGATATCGGAGCTATTGACGTTTCTGCTTTTATTAAAATTTATATCTGCTGTCCATTCTTTGCCTGCCTTTGCAAATAGATGCTTAAAGCTGACCATGGTTCCATAATTGCGAAATTTGTTTTTACCAATGGTATTCCGGTATTGCGTTTCGATGAAAGGCGAAGCGTTCAGCGTATCATATATAATGTTATTGCGATTATTAAATTCAAAATCGCCACCTACAATTGACTGGGAAAGCGTAATGGTATTGCGGTTATCTATAAAATAATCCAATCCAAACCGGGTGAAAGCAAAGGCACCGGTAAACACGCTGTTATTGTCCTGGAATACTTTTGTTTGAGGATTTTCAAAAAGATTCAGCCGGTCTGTTTCGCCCCAACCTTTGGATTTGCGTTGATTGTACATAGCACTCGCGAACAGGTTGATTTTTCCCTGACGAACATTAATATCTCCGCCAGCATTTATTCTCGCACGCGAATCAATGCCACCCCGAAGTCCTCCATTATAGCCTACTTTCCTTGCTTTTTTCAAAACAATATTCAAGATACCTGATTGGCCACCGCTCGCGTCGAATTTTGCAGAAGGGTTTGTGATCAGTTCTACGCTCTCAATGGCGTCGGCCGGGATCTGGTCAAGCGATAAAGTACTGGGTCTCCCATCGACAAATATCTGGGGTGCGCTATTTCGCAAGGTTACATTTCCATCTATATCTACATTCACGGAAGGAATATTGCGCATTACATCTATACCTGTTCCGCCGGCTGACGTAATATTTTTTTCAACGTTAAATATCTTGCGGTCAATGCCCATTTGCATCAGTGGCTTGGAACCGGTAACGGTTACACTTTCCAATACCTGTGCATCTGCCTCGATTTTTATATTTCCCAAATCCTTATCTGCCCCTGCCATCGCCTGGCTCATATCGCCCTGGCCCCTCTTTATCTCAAAGGCAACTTTTTGCTCCACGGGTTTGAAACCAATGCCTGTAATGGTTAACCTGTAATTTCCAAACAAGGGTAAAGCTTCAAAACTAAAATTTCCTGATTTTGGAGTGAACATACCAGCGATTACAGTATCCTTCCGTTTTTTACTAACTGTATCGAACCTACTCTGGATAAGCTGGATAGAAAAGGCTTCCATCCCTTTATTGGTTTTGCTATCGACAACTTTTCCATAAAAACGGCCAATGTTCATCTGTTGACCCTGCCGGGCGCCGCCCGCCGCTCCACCGGGAGCCTGACTAAAAGAAGTTTGGAATATGATTATACTTCCAAGAAAGAACAACAATTTTCTCATAAAACAATTAATAATTGGTGCAAAGTTTAATGATAATATCTACAAGTCTCACAAATGGATGACCATCGGTAGGTTAGACGGCAATGATGTACGGAACCTGCTCGCAGAAAAATATAAAATGAAGTCGCTTGTTTTTGATGTCATCGAAAGGAAATGAATAACCGGTAAGACGCGCTTTACGCGCGCCACGCCTTAGACAACTTCAAATGGTATTCTTGTAAAAAAACTATAATCGCTCTCCTTTTCGCCAGACCTTTTTTGTACCTGTAAATGATGAGGCTGGCCATTTGCGCGGCGTCTACGTGTGAAAGGAAGTCGAAATACCTGACCCGGTAAAATCTAAAAAGATTGTTTTTTGAAGGAAAGGAGTTTTCGCCTAATTTTACCGCCGTTTATGGTGGCTGTAGCTCAGTTGGTTAGAGCATCAGATTGTGGTTCTGAGGGTCGCGGGTTCGAGCCCCGTTAGTCACCCAATTCAATCCCGGATCTTTCCGGGATTTTTTATTTGCCGTCCTATGCTTCTTTCCGCTTGTGTAATTTTATGGCAAAGCGTTTGTTAATAGATTTTATCGGGCAACATGTCTTCCCTTTTATCGTTATTTTTGGATTAATGACTAAAGCATTAAAATATATGTTTAGAAAAAGGAATTTACCCGTTGTATTACTTCTATTGTGCGCCGGATTAATCGTAGCCTTTCGTTCACTGGGTCTTGGCGATAGAACTCCTCCTCCCACCAAATATGAAAAGATTCTTCATAATGTAGGCGAAATGTTATCACAGATACATTACAGTCCTAAAAAGATAAATGATGAATTCTCTAAAGCCATTTTCAAAAAATACCTGGCAGAGATCGATGAACAAAAAAATATTTTTCTTGTTTTAGATCTTGATCTGTTAAAAAAGTATGAAACAAAATTAGATGATGAATTGCTGGGTGGCCCGGTTCAATTCGTTCCTGCAGTATCAGAAATTTACAAGAAACGGCTGGTCGAAACGGAACAATTTTATAAAGAAATTTTATCGAAACCTTTGGATTTTACAAAGGATGAGATGGTAGATCTGAATAACGCTAAGACTGAATTCGTGAAAACCGATGCAGACAGAAAGGAAGCCTGGAGAAAACGACTTAAATACCTGGTGTTGGAGAGATACTCTGATCTTCTTGATGATCGGGAAAAAAATAGAGGGAAAGACTCTTTTGTAGTAAAAACGAATGAAGTACTTGAAAAGGATGCACGTGAAAGAGTATTGAAAATAATGAACAGATCATACGATCACCTTAAGTTTAAAGTCACCGATGATGATCGGTTTAATGCTTATGTAAAAACGATTACGGAGGATATGGATCCGCATACGACATTCTTTCCCCCTGTTGAAAAAAGATATTTTGATGAACAGATGAGTGGAAGATTTTTCGGTATCGGAGCTTCTTTACGTGAAGAAGAAGGTAATATTAAAGTAGCTACTTTGTTAACAGGAAGTCCCGCCTGGAAGTCAGGACAAATAAATGTTGGTGATATCATTACAAAAGTTGGCCAGGGCGTTCAGGAACCTGTAGACCTGACTGGCTTTTTTGTAGAAGATGCGGTAAAATTAATAAGAGGCAAGAAGGGTACTGATGTTAAGCTTTCCCTTAGAAAGGCTGATGGTACTTTAAAAACGGTCACACTCGTCCGGGATGAAATTGTACAGGATGAAACCTTTGCCAGAAGTGCCGTGATCACTACCGAAAAAGGCAAATTGGGTTTTATATTCCTTCCTGAATTCTATGCTGATTTCGATAATCCCAAGGGTGCCCGTTCATCAGAAGATGTCCGGAAAGAAGTTATACGATTAAAAGAACAAAAAGTTGATGGTATTATTATTGATCTGCGCAACAACGGCGGTGGATCACTGTATGATGTGGTACAAATGGTTGGGCTATTTATCGAAGATGGACCTATTGTACAGGTGAAAGACCGGGATGGTAAACCCCAGGTATATCGCGATCGGGATAAAAGTGTTTTATACGACGGGCCACTCGGCGTGATGGTCAATGAATTTAGTGCATCTGCTTCCGAAATATTTGCAGCTGCAATTCAGGATTACAACCGGGGTGTTATCATTGGTAGTACAACCACGTACGGCAAAGGAACTGTTCAAAGAAATATAGGACTTGATAAAACGCTGGGTATCTTAGAACCTAACAGTGAGTTGGGCACGGTTAAATTAACCCTTCAAAAATTCTATCGAATCAATGGGGGATCTACTCAATTGCGTGGTGTTAGTTCCGATATTACTTTGCCCGATGTATTTGAATATTCACCCCTGCGTGAAAGGCACAATCCTGATGCTTTGCCATGGGATGAAATTCAAAAAGCCGATTATAGTAACTGGAAATACAGTCTTAATCTGGATCCCATTAAAAAAGCCAGTGCCGAAAGAATTAAGAACAGTGTATCTTTCAATAGTATTCGTACCAATGCACAGTGGCTATCGAAACAAAATGATAAAGTACACACGCTTAACCTGAAAAAATACCAGGATCAACAAAAGCAGGTTAAAGCAAGTGTGAAACAAATTGATAGTCTTAATAAACTGGCCACGGAAATATCAGTAGAAGCGCTCGAAGAAGATTTGAAAAAGTATGAATACGATGCTGGTAAATCTGACCGGTTTAAGCAATGGATCAAAAATCTCCGCAAGGATATTTACCTGGATGAATCTGTGAAAGTTGTCAGTGATATGATCATTCAAAACAACCTGGTATATAACAAGAAAAAACCGTTTTAAAAATCGATTTTTGATATTTATAAGGTCGTTCGCGAGAACGGCCTTTTTTTTGTCTTGTTCGCATAGAAACGTTTGTAAAGCGCAAAACAAAAGCTATTCTTGCACCGGGAAAGCAAATAAACTTGGTGTGAATTATGTCCGTGAACCAAATGCAATTGTCTTATTTTTGCAACCAACTTTTTAATTTAGAATGTATACTATCACTTTTAATTTTGAGCAGAAAGGACTGGAAAGGAAAATACTGACCGGTATTGAGTCTGATCAGAGCCTGCTTGAAGTGGCTTTAAAAAATAATATTGATTTGCATCACAATTGTGGCGGCGTGTGCGCTTGCAGCACTTGTCATTTATATGTGAACAAAGGCGAAGACCTAATTGAAGAAATGACAGATAAAGAAGAAGATTTTGTGGACCGTGCGATTAGCCCCCGGTTAAATTCCAGGTTGGGGTGCCAATGCGTGCTGCATCCTGGTGAGGGAGAAGTAGAAATTACTCTTCCTGACCAGACACAGTTTTTAGGTGAATAAACATTTAAATTTTATTGTACAATGATGGATTTTGAACCCCCAATTAAATGGAGTGATTATGAAGATATTGCCATAAAACTGTACGAACGCTTTGGTGATGATTTTAATGAGGGAAAGATTTACAGGGTGCGTTTTACCGACCTGCTGGAATGGGTATTACAACTCCCCAAATTTGTAGGAAAACGCGAGGAAAGCACAGAAGGACATTTAGAAATGATCCAGAGCAGCTGGGTTTATGAATGGAGAGATAACCAGAAGTAAATTTTATGCTGGACTTATTCAGAAGGATAACAACATTTATTTTCGATGTTGACGGCGTGCTGACTGATGGTACGCTGTTTGTTTTTGATAATGGTGAGCAGGTGAGACGTATGAATATAAAAGACGGTTATGCTTTGCAACTGGCAATAAAAAAAGGATACCAGGTAGCCATTTTTTCGGGAGGTGTTTCGGAAGCAGTTGTTAAGCGCTTGCTGAAATTGGGCATCTCTGATGTTTTCATGAATGTAAAAGATAAGAAATCCGGCGTGCAGGATTACCTGAACTTACATGGTTTATCCTGGGATGAGGTTTTGTTTATGGGTGATGACATACCCGATTACCAGGTAATGAAAGAGGTTGCATTGTCCTGTGCTCCCTGTGATGCGGTTCCTGAAATAAAGCAAATTGCCAGATACATCTCCGCTGCCCGGGGGGGAAAAGGATGCGTAAGAGACGTTATTGAAAAAGTATTGAAATTGAAAGATGATTGGGAAATGGATACGGAGATTTCCAGCAAATAGCAGCACAATGAGTTTATATTTTAACGGTCATCACTATCTTCGGTAAGATATGAAGTTGATCATTGCCTTTCTGGGTCTGATACGTGCGGTAAACCTGCTTTTCATTGCACTGACGCAGGTTTTATTTTATTACTTTATACTTACCCGTATTTTTAATGATACCGGCATGAATGCTTTTCTCAATGAAAGGCTGTTTGTGATTTTGGTTACCGCCTCCATCTTGATTGCAGCAGCCGGTTATATCATTAACGACTATTTTGATTTGAATATAGATCAGGTCAATAAACCACACAAGTTAGTGGTGGAAAAGATCATTAAGCGCAGGTGGGCCATCGTTTGGCATTTGAGCCTGTCAGCAACCGGTGTGATATTGAGTTTTTATGTTGGGTGGAAAGTGAACAATATTCTGATCGGATTTGCCAACTTGTTATGCGCGGCATTGCTTTGGTTTTATTCCACCACTTTCAAAAGAAGACTGATTATTGGCAATGTTATCATTTCAGTACTGAGCGCATGGGTGGTTTTGGTTCTGTATTTTAGCGAGTGGTACCGTTATTTTGATTCAGGTATACCGCACAATGAATTGTATGCGCTGACGCGGGTATTCAGATTTGCGTTTCTGTATGCAGGGTTTGCGTTTATTATCTCTTTAATCCGGGAAGTTGTAAAAGATATCGAAGACATGCCCGGTGATGCAAAATACGGATGCCGTACCATGCCGATCGTTTGGGGTGTACATGTTGCCAAGGTATTTGTATCCACCTGGCTTATTGTATTAATTGCGGCACTGGGTATTGTACAGTTTTATATACTGCAATTCCGTTGGTGGTGGTCGGCCTTGTATTGCTTTGTACTGATCATTCTTCCATTGCTTATAGTTTTTAGAAAATTATTTGATGCTAAAAAGGGAGAAGATTTTCACAGACTGAGCAACCTGATAAAACTGGTTATGCTGACGGGTATTTTATCGATCCTGTTTTTTGGAATATAATTCATAACCCTATAGTCATTTTAATATGAAAAATATTGTTCTCGCTTCTCAATCTCCGCGACGTAAACAACTTCTCGAATGGGCCGAGATCGACTTTGATATATTGGTGAAAGAAACTGATGAATCTTTCCCAAAAAATCTGGCTGCGGAAGAAGTGCCCGTTCACATAGCCCGTAACAAAGCCCTGGCGGTACAACATTCTGATACCTACAAACGGTATGAAAGTGGGAATATCATTGTTGCTGCAGACACTATTGTAGTACTCGACAATACCATTATTGGAAAACCGGTTGATGAAGAGGAGGCCATCCATATTTTAACACGTCTTTCCGGTAAAACCCATTTTGTGATTACCGGCGTTGTAATGATGACTGGCCAGAAAGAGATCGCTTTTGCCGACATCACTGAAGTATCGTTTCATGAATTAACCGCTGAACAAATCAATTATTATGTAGAACACTATAAACCTCTGGATAAGGCCGGCGCTTATGCTATTCAGGAATGGATTGGAGTGACAGGTATCAAAAGCATTAAAGGAGATTTTTATAACGTAATGGGTTTGCCCGTTAGCAGGGTGGTAAGAGAACTGAAAAATTTGTAACTGCATTGTTCATCATTAATATACGCGTCTGCAACAATAATAAGGGCGAAAACATTAAAAAAATCTATAACGTCTTTAGGAAGCTGCTACAAGAATTACAAAAACCTACCAGGACCTTATAGGTTTTTATGCATGCTGCTACAAGTGAAATAAACAAAATTCATCGTTGAAATCACCTCCTGGCTATTTACTGTTTGTAGTAATTTGATGGTAATAAATCCACATCAAGGCATGACCGAACGTTTATTACAATACATCTGGCAATTTCAATACTTTAATAAAAAAGAACTTCAAATTTCTACCGGAGAATCCCTGGCAATCATTCACCCCGGTCAGTGGAATGTACACCAGGGGCCGGACTTCTTACAGGCAACAATAAAAATCAGTGAAACGACATGGGTGGGCAATATAGAATTGCACGTACAAACAGCTGACTGGTTCCGGCATGCACACCAACATGATAAAAATTACAATAGTGTGATACTGCATGTTGTATGGCATCATGAGGATGAATCAAGAAGAACGACCATTCCACTTCTAGCGCTGGAGGATAAAGTACCCAAATTGCTACTGAGCCAATATGAAGACTGGATGTTAAACCGGTTCTTTATTCCCTGCGGCCAACAGGTGGACACAATAAATGATCTCACATGGATTGCCTGGAACGAAAGATTAGTGGTTGAAAGGCTGCAACGAAAAACAGCTACTATACAACGTTATCTCCACGAAAACAATCACCATTGGGAGGAAACATTTTGGTGGCTGCTCGCCCGAAATTTTGGAACAAAAGTAAACGCGGATGCTTTTGAGGCCATTGCAAAAAGTCTGCCTGTAAGTATCCTCGTGCGTCACAAAACTCAAATCCATCAATTGGAATGTTTGCTTTTGGGACAGGCAGGATTGTTAGAAAAAGAATTTCAAGAAAAATACCCTCGGATGCTGCAGAAAGAGTACCTGTTTTATAAAAACAAATACAAGTTGAACCCCATCCATGAACCAATTCATTTCTTGCGAATGAGACCAGAAAATTTTCCAACAATCCGTCTTGCTCAATTATCCATGTTAATAAATCAGTCATCCCATTTGTTTAGCGGGCTACTTGAAACGGCATCTGTTGATAATATAAAAAAGCTGTTGGACGTAAGAGCAAACGATTACTGGCACTATCATTATATACTGGATGACCCTTCTTCCTACAAGCCCAAAAGACTCGGAGAAATAATGGCGGATAATATAATCATCAATAGCATTGCACCCATCATTTTTGCCTATGGCCACATTCAGAATAAATTCCTGTATAAAGAAAAAGCTTTGAAATGGCTTCGGGAAATAAGTGCTGAAAAAAATAGTATCACGACAAAATTTGCCCAGTTGGGAACTTTTTGCAAAAATGCATTTGATACACAAGCTCTTCTTGAATTAAAAGACAACTATTGTGATAAGCGCCGATGCCTTGATTGTGCCGTAGGGAATTCAATACTAAAGCGCAATGCAATTTGATTACACAGTCAGGATACTCCACTGAAACAAGACGTTGACTTTGATATCGGGATGGATACTATGGATAACCGGACAATTAAGGGCGGCAGTTTCTAAGATGGCTTTTTGATTGTCCTCGATCTGTATGCGTTCCGGGAAATGAAACGTTAAATTTATGCCTGTAATTCGTCGTGGATCAGCACTCATGATTTTCTCAACATCGATACTTACACCTTGTAGTTCAATCTTCATCTCTCGCGCTCTCATTCCCATAATGGTTAACATGCAGGTACCAAGCGCTGTTGCAACAAGGTCTGTAGGGGAAAATCGTTCGCCTTTTCCGTTATTGTCAACAGGAGCATCGGTTTCAATAATGCTGCCGGATCTTTCATGCGTGCAAACGGTACGTAAATTACCTTCGTATATTATTGAAGAAGTCATTATGTATGAATTTGCCTTAAATTTACGTTGAATAATCAAATCATTTGCGGTGAAGAAAATAGTTTTGTTAGTACTAATCGTTATGACAGCAACAGCAGTATGGGCGCAGGATACAACAGCGCAAAGAAGAATTTCTCCCAAACAGGAGAAAAAGAATGCTCGCCGGGATCGTATTAATACTTTATTGCGGCATGAAGAAGAAGGCGAGATCGTTTTTAATAAACAAAGTGTTTTTGGGATTAAGTTGGCAACAGATGGATATGGTATTACTTACGAACTCGGTAAATTTAAATCTGCCCGCCGTTCAACTCTTTTCCAGGCAGAGCTGTCTGAAAAAAAGCATCGCAAAGAAAAAAAGCTTGCTGCTTCGATCGACAATCAATTCCAGATAAATTCTGTGGTGTTTGGTAAAACCAATAATTTCTATCAAATCAAATTAGGAATTGCACAACAACAGATCATCGGCGGAAAAGGAAATAAAAACGGTGTAGCCGTTTCAGCCATTTATGGAGGGGGTTTGACGGTGGGGATGCTCAAACCCTATTTTGTTGATGTTGAAGATAGTTCTAACAACAGGATACGGGAAACGTATCCTGAAATTGTAGATAAGAATTATTTTGAATTGGGTGCTTCAGGTTTCACCGTTGGATGGAATGCTGTGAAAATCAGGCCAGGAGCCTATGCCAAAGTTGCCATGCGTTTCGATTACGGCCGCCTCAATGAAACCGTTACGGCAATAGAAGTTGGTCTTGGAGCTGAATTTTATTCTACCAAAATGTCGCAGATTATTTACAACAAGGAAAAGCAACTTTTCTTTAATGCTTATGTATCTATTCTTTTGGGCAGACGAAGATAATAATGTGAGTCGGGACTCAATGGTCGAGAGTCGCGAGAATGAAAGACTCCCGACTATTGACTTCTGACTAATTTTTATTGCAGGAATTTTCCGTTTTAAAAAGATGAAAAATATGGATCTGTTGATCGTTGAATCTGTTGAAAAAGAAATCAAACCCAGGAAACCAGATTGGTTAAGGGTAAAATTACCAATCGGGGAAAGTTATAAGCATGTACGTGGTCTTGTAGATACGCATAAACTTCATACCATTTGCGAAAGTGGAAATTGTCCGAATATGGGCGAATGCTGGGGTGAAGGAACAGCAACTTTCATGATTCTTGGAAATGTGTGTACAAGAAGTTGTGGCTTCTGCGCGGTTGCCACCGGTCGGCCCGATGCAGTGGATTGGAACGAGCCGCAAAGAGTTGCTGAAGCCATTCATTTGATGAAAGTAAAACATGCCGTTATTACTTCTGTTGACCGGGATGAATTAAAGGACGGCGGAAGTACGATCTGGTATAATACGATCAAAGCCGTTAAATCTTTAAATCCACAAACTACCCTTGAAACGCTGATTCCTGATTTCAAGGGGCAGAAAGAAAATATCCAGCCGGTAATTGAAGCTGCTCCGGATGTAGTATCGCATAATATCGAAACGGTAGAGAGATTGACGAAACAGGTCCGTATCCAGGCAAAATACTGGCGAAGTATGGAAGTTCTTCGTATTCTTAAAGAAGGGGGTATGCGTACTAAAAGTGGTATCATGCTGGGTTTGGGCGAATTGAAAGAGGAAGTGATTCAATCAATGCACGATCTGAGAAACAGTGGGGTAGATGTGATAACGATTGGACAATACCTGCAACCTTCAAAAAAACATCTGTCTGTTATACGTTTCATACATCCGGATGAATTTGCCGAATATAGAGAAATTGGATATTCGATCGGATTTGATTATGTGGAAAGCGGACCCCTGGTGCGTTCGTCTTATCACAGCGACAAGCATGTTATCGAAGGTTATGGACGGGCTGCCTGGGAGAAACAAAAAGAATTATTGCAAGGGTCGTAATCAAATTTCATCGTGTGGTTCTTAAAAATATTTTTTCATTTTGTTTTTTTTATTCCCTTACGTTTCCTTCTTTTGCACAACTTCGCTGGAAACGGGTTTTACAAGATGGATTGCCCGCTTCATTGAAATTATTTACCACCACGGATCCACTGAACGGCAGGCCTTTTATCGCTTATTATCTCGAAGCAAATCTGAAGGATAAGAATCTCGAATTTACTACCCAGGTAGGCAATGGTCAACGATATACACCTTCTCAATTTTATGCCAGGGAGGATTCTCCTTACCTGGTGGTCAACGGAACCTTTTTTTCTGTCGCAACCAATCAGAACCTCAACGTTGTTATCCGCGATGGCAAAGTCTTGAGCAATAACGTTCCTGCTTTGAAGAGCAGAACAAGCGATTCGTTTTACTATCCTACCCGGAGTGCCATCGGTATTACCAGGAGCGGGAAAGCTGATGTGGCCTGGCTATTTACCGACACAGCGCAAAGATGGCCGTATGCTTTTCAATCCAGACCTCTTGTAGCCAAAGGCAAAACCAATGATCCATCGTTCATTGATCTCAATACTATTGATAAATGGAAATGGTGGAAGATGAAAACGGCCATCGGCGGCGGACCGGTGCTGGTACAGGAAGGAAAGATCAATATTACTAACCGGGAGGAACAGATGTTTGTCAACGGCCTGGCCGACCGGCATCCCCGCACCGCCATGGGATATACAAAAAAAAGAAAGCTGATTATTCTCGTGATACAGGGCCGAAATCCGGGCATCGCCGAAGGAGCCACCTTAGATGAAGAGGCAAAGATTCTTTTAGATCTGGCTTGTTATGAAGCACTCAATCTGGATGGTGGTGGAAGCAGTTGTATGCTTGTGAATGGGAAAGAAACCATCAAGCCATCAGGTAAAGAAGGGCAGCGGGCCGTACCTGGAGTGTTCATCATAAAAAGCAGGCGCAAATGAATATGAGTTGCATTGCATAATGGGTTCATATTTCTTATTTTATAGTAACGTCTGCGTATATTTCTGCGAGAACAATCTTCAGGTCAATAGAAACGATAGCCAGATATTCATTCACATTTTTTGTTTCAGATAATGTCCAGGTATTGTCGGTGTTCTTATGATAATGTACAAAATGGTAAGTAGTGGAATCAATGAGGATATATTCTTTCAGTGATTCGATTTCTCAGTATAGATCAAATTTTGCACCACGGTCGTAGTTAGCTTTAGACGGAGAAAGTATTTCGATCAATACAGCAGGGTTTAACACCGTATCAAATTGCTGATCCTGAAATCTTGGCTCATCACAAATGATGATTATATCAGGATAAGTGTACAACGAATTGATGGGAATGTGAATTCGTAAATTGCTTCCAAAGGAACGGCAGGATTTATCTTTTAAAAAATTATATAAAATACCCCGAAGATTATCTTCTATTACGTTGTGTTCATAAGAAGCTCCGCTCATGGCAAATAGCTCTCCTTTGTAAAATTCATGCAGCTCCTCTGAACTTCTTTCAAAATCCAGGTAATCTTTTTCTGAGTAATTTTTTAGATAGGGGAGGCCATAAGTCAATATTAGCCATTAATCCTGCATTTCCCACACCAATGCGCTGGCACCTAAAATAGCTGCATCAGCTTCCTTCAAATGGCTTACCAGTATTTTTACTTTGTTTTGGAAAACCTGTATGAGATTGTCTTCCATGTTTTCGCGGGTTGGTTTAAGAATAAGATCGCCTGCTTTTGTAAGGCCACCAAATAATATAATTGCTTCTGGACTGGAGAACATCACAAAGTTTGCCAGTGCAAGCCCCAATAACTGCCCGGTGAATTCAAATATATTCCTGGCAAGTGTATCTCCCTGAACGGCTGCCTCGAAAACTTTTTTAGAATCTATACTATCAGCGGGAATTTGACGCAGCAGACTATCCTCATTGCTGTTTTGTAACATTTCCAATGCTGTTAACCGCACGCCCGTTGCAGATGCATAACTTTCAAGTGATCCTTTCTTTCCGGTACCTTCATGAAGCCTGCCATTCGGAATAATAATCGTATGACCCAATTCACCGGCAAAACCATCATGGCCGTAAATCAGATGACCGTTGGCAACAATTCCACTTCCGACACCTGTTCCCAAGGTAATCATGATAAAATCCCTCATCCCCTTGGCCGCACCATACATCATTTCACCGATTGCCGCTGCGTTGGCATCATTGGTAAGGACAACCGGCAATTTAAATTTTGATTCCATTAGTTTAGCTAACGGAATAATTCCCCGCCAGGGTAAATTCGGCGCATATTCAACGGTGCCTGTATAATAATTTCCATTGGGCGCTCCTACGCCAATACCTTTTATCCTGCCTTCACCTCCGGCTCCCTGGATCATCGTGTGAAGATTCTCGTACAACTCATTTATAAACCCTTCCACCTCTTCATGGTTGCGGGAGGAAATTTCACTGGAGAATAATATATTACCATTGCGATCTACTATTCCGAATTTGGTACTGGTGCCACCAATATCAATACCAATAGCCAGTTGTTGTAATGCAGAAGCTTTTCCCATATGATTTGTTAGATTTTATATCAATGACCTCCACCAATCTGCTGATCAAAATCGAGATTCTGTACACGCAATACACTTCTTAGCTTAAGCGCTAAAAAGGCAAGAAAAGCAAAACACACTGCTGCAATAAGATACGAATTGTGCATTCCTATTTCCGGATTGTCACCCAAAGCTCCCTGGAATGGAGGAATGACTGCAGCTCCTAAAATCATCATAATGAGAAATGCGGATCCCTGGCTGGTATATTTTCCCAGGCCACCTACACCCAATGAAAAAATGCAGGGCCACATTACAGAACAGAACAAACCGCCCGCCATAAAAGCATATACTGAAATAATCCCGGTGGTGAAAACGCCGATCAGCATGGATATACAAGCCAGCACCGATACGGTCAGTAATGTTTTTACGGGTTTTTCCTGGCCGTAAAAAAATGCAGCAACAGCAATGAGTATGCAAACAGAGTATCCCAGGAGATCCGAAATATCGTTCCCGTACATCCGGTTCACCAGTAGTATCACTGCAAAGGCAATAAAAGGAACAACCACTGTTGCAATCATTTTACCCGTTCTGGCCAAATTGAACACACTGATGGCGCCAGTCCATCTTCCGATCATCAAACTTCCCCAGTATAGTGATATGTATTTGGAAATTCTACTTTCATCCAAGCCCATTTCAGTTAGGTAACCCGGCGTTTTTAGTAAGGCCCCAAAATTGTTATCGATGGTAACTTCCACACCAACATATACAAATATGCCAAGCATGCCATAGATCAGTTGCTGATATTTCATCGCTCCCCACCCTTCACTGTTCTTAACTGCCTGGGCATTTGAAATAAATAATATTCCAACAACTGCCACCAATGTAATGATCAATAAAGCCATTTTCGGAATCTCTGTTAACTGCCCCATGACGATAAGTACAACAATGACTCCTGTCATCAACAACAATGAAGAAGCTGCCTTGTTTGCTTTTTCAAATTTCTCATCATTTTTACCCGAAGGCAGGCCTGAAAATGTAAAAAACAAAGCCACCGCCGCAAATACGCCGGCGACAATCAGGTACAATGTGTTGATGTTTGTTACTGTTACGTTTGCGTTTTGATTTGCAATGGACCCAAACAAAAAGAAACTCACTATAATAGGACCCAGAGTGGTTCCTAATGAATTGACACTACCCCCCAGGTTCAATCGATGCGAACCGGTGGAAGGATCTCCAAGTGCTATCGCGAAGGGTTGTGCAGCGGTCTGCTGAAGCGAAAACCCTAATGCAACAACAAAAAAGGAAACAAGAATGGCAGGGAATGAATTGGCATTGGCAGAAGGTATAATCAATAAGGCACCGATAACAGAAATCCACAGGCCATATATAATTCCCTTTTTATAGCCAATTCGATTCAGTATATCATAGCCAAATACATTGGAAAGAAGGAACAGCACCAGTGAGCCCGCAAAATAGGCGACATAGAAAGCAGATCCTATCAACTGAGATTCAAATTGAGACAGTTGGAAATGTGTTTTGCAAAAGGGAATAAAAATACTGTTTGAAGCGGCGATAAATCCCCAGAAGAAAAAGACCATGACCAGCGTTGCTAAAGCACCTGTATTGGTAGGTTGTTTGGACTGATTCATAAGCAGTATCGTTGGTTTAATAAGTTTTAAAAATAACAAGTTTTTCGCATGCTCAACAAATCATCTGAATAAATATGCGTTTTATCATGAGTTAGGTGGTGTGCTTTTTAATACACTGACCATTATTTATAATTTCTTCAATTCTGAAAAAATCCTTAAAAATTATTCTGCATATCTCATACAAGTAGAAAAACCTTCCTAAATTGAACGGGCAATTCCTTCACAACCAACTGCATCATCAGCATGGAATTATTATTTGTTAGCGCAGAATGTTATCCGGTGGCTAAAGCAGGGGGATTGGGAGATGTAGCAGGGGCCTTACCAAAATATCTTACACAACTAGGGCATGTTACCAAGTTGATCATGCCAATGTACCGTACCAAATTTTTATATGCAAACCAGTGGGATGTAGTGCATAAAGGCTATACCAACCTGGGTAACTGGTGGTTTGAATTTACTGTGATCAAAGAAAAAAACAATGTATTGGGGTTTGATCTGTACCTGCTGGATATAAACGGGTTGCTGGATCGGGAAAAAGTGTATGGGTATGATGATGATTCAGAACGATTTACCGCTTTTCAGATTGCAGTTCTTGACTGGGTCGGTACCTGGCAGCACGAGCCTGATGTGATACATGTGCACGACCATCATACTGCTTTGATACCTTTCATGATAAAGTATTGTCACAGATTTGCGGGTATTAAAACCATTCCCACGGTGTTGACCATTCACAATGCCGAATACCAGGGTTGGATGGACTGGAATAAAAGCATCTTCATACCGCAATGGGATATGTGGAGATGGGGAATGCTTGAATGGAACAATTTGATCAATCCGCTTGCCAGCGGCATTAAGTGTGCCGACAAAGTAACTACGGTAAGCCCGAGTTACCTGGATGAATTAAAATACATGAGCAACGGGTTGGAACCACTATTTGAATACGAGAAAGGGAAATGTGTAGGAATTTTAAATGGGATCGATACGGGTGTATGGGATCCGGAAAATGATCCCTACCTGGTACCGGACAACAGGTACTCTGTAAACACACTGGAGGCTGGCAAAGCAAAAAACAAAATGCAACTGTGCGAACAATTTAACCTGGATTTTGATAAACCGCTGATCTGTTTTATTGGCCGTTTGGTGGGCGAAAAAGGCGCGGATCTTCTTCAGCAGGTGATCAGCGATTCATTTTATCATATCGGAAGGAGCATGAATTTTTTGATACTGGGAAGCGGAGCGCCTGAAGTAGAAGCACAGTTAACGGGCTTGCAGTCGATGTCGAACAATGATTACAATGCCTACATTGGATATAATGAAACGCTGAGTCATATTATTTATGCCGGGGCTGATTTTTTGTTGATGCCATCCCGTGTAGAACCTTGTGGATTAAACCAGATGTATTCGATGCGATACGGAACCGTGCCGATGGTAAGAAGAACGGGTGGGTTGAAAGATACGGTGATTGATTACGGTGATAAGGGAGGATATGGCATTTGTTATGATTATGCGGCTGTAGGTGATGTTTGTCATGGTGTTTGGAGAGCCGTAGACCTATATCATGACAAAGAAAAAATGAATGCAGTTCGAAAACAAATGATGCAGCTGGATTTTGGCTGGGAGAGCAGTGTGGAGGGGTATGTAAAGGTTTATGAAGATGTGATGGGGTAATATCTAATGTGCTAATTAAAGTAAACCTGTGAGGTTTATAAAACTTCACAGGTTTCATGATACTACTTTTAATGGCCGGTTCATAAAATAAAAACGATTCTATGTCAAAATCTATCTTAGCAGTTATTCTTGGAGGTGGCGCAGGCACACGTTTATATCCTCTTACAGCCAGTCGTTCAAAACCTGCCGTACCTATTGCCGGTAAATACAGGTTAGTGGATATTCCTATATCCAATTGTATAAATTCAAACATCAGCCGCATGTTTGTACTGACACAGTTTAATTCGGCCTCTCTCAACCGCCATATCAAAAACACTTACCATTTCAGCGCATTCAGTTCTGCATTTGTAGATATCCTGGCTGCCGAGCAAACACCTGATAACCCAACCTGGTACCAGGGAACAGCCGATGCAGTTCGGCAGGGCCTCCGGCATATCAATACATTTCCTAGTGAATATGTACTGATACTCTCTGGCGATCAGTTATACCAGATGGATTTTAATGCGATGTTAGAAAACCATATTGCAAAAGGTGCAGATATTTCCATTGCCACCATACCAGTGGGCGACAGAGAAGCTTCAGATTTCGGCATTATGAAAAAAGATGACGAAGGCTTCATTAATTCTTTCATCGAAAAACCAAAACCGGAATTATATAAAGATTGGGTGAGCGATACTGGCCCTGAAATGCAAAAAGCCGGAAGGGTCTACCTGGCTTCCATGGGTATTTATATTTTTAATCGTCAGCTCATGTTTGATATGTTGCTGAATGAATTTAAAGAAGGAACAGATTTCGGCAAAGAAATCATTCCTCAATCACTCTCTAAATACAAAGTAGCCAGTTACCAGTACGAAGGCTACTGGACCGATATCGGTAACATCTATTCTTTTTTTGAAGCCAATCTTGGATTGACCCAGGATATTCCGGATTTCAATTTATTCGATAATGATAGAACCATTTTCACCCGGGCCCGCATGTTACCGCCTGCAAAGATCAGCGGCACAACACTCGAAAAAACGATTATTGCGGAAGGTTGTATCATCAATGCTTCCCGTATCGAGAATAGCGTGATCGGCATCCGCTCAAGGGTTGGTTATGGCACCACCATCGTTAGCAGCTACCTCATGGGTAATGATTACTTTGAAACCATCCAGGAAATTAATCATGCGCACAGTCATGGTATTCCGAATGTTGGCATTGGATCTAGGTGCTATATTAAAAATGCGATCGTTGATAAAAACTGTCGTATTGGCAATGATGTACGTATCAATGGGGGCCTTCATCTCGAGAATACAGATCACTCGCTGTATGTTGTAAAAGACGGAATCGTTGTCATAAAAAAAGGTGCTGTATTGCCGAATGGATTTGTTATTTAAACGCGAACATTATAGCAATACCTTTTTACTGTTGACAGGAGGCAAAGCCGTTAGGACCAAAGACCCGTCGCCAGTAACTCGTCTAGTGACCGCTAGCGAAAAAATTTGTGTTTTATGGAACCTGTTACTCCGCTTATTCATAATGCCGAGGATGGAAATTACTCAAAGCCCCGCCTAAACTTCTGGCAGATATGGAATATGAGTTTCGGGTTTTTGGGGATTCAATTTGGTTTTGCTTTGCAAAATGCCAACGTCAGCAGAATTTTTCAAACCCTCGGCGCCGAAATTGATAGCATCGCCATTTTATGGATCGCTGCTCCGGTTACCGGGCTATTGGTACAACCGATTATCGGCTACCTCAGTGATAGAACCTGGCACCCATACTGGGGACGACGACGTCCCTTTTTCTTTACAGGAGCCGTACTTGCATCCATCGCACTTTTTCTAATGCCCAATTCTTCTGTTTTATGGATGGCAGCCTTGCTCTTATGGGTTTTGGATGCCTCGATCAATATTTCAATGGAACCGTTCAGGGCATTTGTTGGTGATAAGCTGCCACCCTCACAACGGACCGGCGGGTTTGCTATGCAGACATTTTTTATTGGGATAGGAGCCGTAATCGCTTCCTTGTTGCCCTATATTTTTACAAACTTTTTTCATATCAGCAATACCGCTCCGCCAGGCATCATTCCCGATTCTGTAAAATACTCTTTTTACATAGGAGCGATTGTTTTTCTATTTGCCGTTATGTGGACGGTTTTTACGACCAAAGAATTTCCACCTGCTGATATTAAAAAATGGGAAGAAGAAAAACTAAAATCAAAAGGTGTTTTAAACGGACTCGTTGAAATCACCCGGGGAATTAAAAACATGCCTACAACAATGTTGCAATTGGCAATAGTTCAATTTTTCACTTGGCTTGCATTTTTCTCCATGTGGATATATACCACCTCTGCCGTTGCAGAAAACGCTTATGGAACAACAGATACAACATCGAAAGCCTATCAGGATGCGGGAGATTGGATCGGTGTAATGTTTATGGTATACAACGGGGTTTCTGCGTTAACCGCATTTTTGTTGCCGCTACTCGCTACCAGGATCGGAAAAAAATATACGCACATGATTTGCTTAATCATTGGAGGAGCTGGATTGATAAGTATGTTGTTTATAAAGGATCCTGCGGTTTTATTGTTGCCAATGATAGGAGTGGGGCTTGCTTGGTCATCAACGTTAACCATGCCATATTCCATTTTAGCGGGGGCATTGCCTCCAAATAAAATGGGCTTTTATATGGGCGTGTTTAATTTTTTTATCGTAATACCACAAATTGTTGCTGCTGCAATACTGGGCTTTTTTGTTAACCGGGTATTCGACAATCACAGTATATATGCATTGGTAGTGGGAGGTGTATCCATGATCGTCGCCGGATTGCTGAACTTTATTGTAAAGGATAAAGATGACGGAAAAGAAGCTTTACCCGATTCACCAGGCACTTTTTCCGCGATGAAATAATCTTAAGAAAAAAATATGAAACGATTAATAATTGTATTTTCTATTTTTTTTTCGGCTATCATTTCTTTTGGGCAAAGTTCCATCAACGTTTATCCAACGCATTGGTGGGTTGGCATGAAGAATCCTAAATTGCAATTGCTGATCCGCGGCACTGAAAATATTAGTTCAGATAAACTGACATTTGAATCATCCAGTCGTGACATAAAAATAATTAAGGTTCACAAGCCTGAAAACCGACACTATTTAATTGTGGATCTCGAAATAACTGCAGCAGCAAAACCTCAACAATTAAAATTTTCCTTCGGCGGAATTATCAGGAATGAATGGAAATCATTTTCCTACCAATTAAAAGCACGCAGTGCCGGAAACGGAACTGCCAGAATCCAGGGCGTAACCAGTAAAGATTTTGTGTACCTGCTATTGCCTGATCGATTCAGTAATGGCGATACATCGAACGACAAGTTCAATGATTTAGCGGACCGGGAGTCAGACCGGAATAATCCTTTCCAACGGCATGGTGGCGATCTTGAGGGAATTATTAATCATCTTGATTATTTTAATGAATTGGGAGCAACTGCTTTATGGCTGAATCCCGTAATAGAGAATAACCAGGCACTGACCGATGAAGGCGGCAGTAAGCGAAGCGCCTATCATGGCTATGCTTTTACTGATCATTATAATGTAGATAAAAGACTGGGCGGAAACATTGCCTATTCTAAACTAGTGAACGAAGCACATAAAAAAGGACTAAAAATCATTCAGGATGCCGTGTACAATCATGTGGGTAATCAACATTTCTTGTTTACAGACCAACCATCGAAAGACTGGTTTACACAATGGCCTTCCTATCAGAACACCTCCTATAAAGACCAGCCACTCGTAGACAAATATGCTTCTGCTATCGACCGTCGTATTTCGCTTGATGGTTGGTTCACACCATTTCTACCTGATCTGAATGGAAAGAATCCCTTTGTTGCCAATTATTTAATTCAACATGCTATCTGGACCACGGAAGAATTTGGCATTGATGGCTGGCGTGTAGATACTTATTTCTATAATGACCTTGACTTTATGAACCGGTGCAACAAGGCGCTGTACAATGAATTTCCGAAGATTACCATTTTTGGGGAGACATGGATCCATTCAGTAACCAATCAGGCTTATTTTACAGAGAATAATATTACCGTTCCCTGGAAGTCAAATCTGCAGGGGATTACGGATTTTCAATGGTATTTTTCTTTAAATGCTTCTTTGAACGAAAATTTTGGTTGGACTGAAGGGGTCAATAAATTGTACAATGTTCTTGCGCAGGATATCTTGTATAAAGATCCAATGCGAAACGTTATTTTCTTAGACAATCATGATCTGGATAGATATTACTCGGTGGTCGGTGAAGATATCAGGAAATTTAAAATGGGTATCGCTTTGTTGCTAACACAGCGGGGTATTCCTCAATTGTATTACGGTACGGAGATATTGATGAAAAATTTTAAGAATCCTTCTGATGCAGAGGTACGAAAAGATTTTCCCGGTGGGTTTCCGGGCGATACCGTTGATAAGTTTCGATCCAGTGGCCGTTCAGCACAGGAAAATGATGCTTTCAATTATGTAAAAACGCTGGCCAATTTTCGAAAAAATTCAACCGCGCTGAAAACAGGGAGGTTCATGCAATATCTTCCGGAAGAGGGTGTCTATGTTTATTTCCGATATGATAATAAGGAAACCATCATGTGTGTATTCAACCAGAATGAAGGTTCGAAAATAATTGAGTTATCACGATTTTCTGAACGGATGAAAGATTTTAATAAGGCGTATGATGTAGCAACGGGAACAACCTTCACCTTTGAATCGAATTATAAATTTACATTGGGTGGAAAATATGTGATGGTTATGAAACTGGTGAAATAGAAAAGAAATTTTTGCCACGGATTCTTCGACAGGCTCAGAACACGAATTACCACGGATTTATTATCAGCAGAAACCTATAAGGTCTTGATCACACTGTTATATGTGTGAGTGCTTTTACAGACCTTATAGATTTTGTTTATTCGCGCCAATTGCATTAAAGCATCACCCACCAAATATTTCGCTGCCCCTGT
>Ga0136634_10000327_pt1 | contig 22310 bp, 21 predicted proteins | sample AntDrymUQ8332106_2_FD_104654 | JGI IMG/M metagenome (GOLD analysis project Ga0136634, IMG submission 104654) | Polar desert sand microbial communities from Dry Valleys, Antarctica - metaG UQ833 (21.06) | ecosystem: Environmental > Terrestrial > Soil > Desert | place: Antarctica: Dry Valley... | reverse complement strand
GGGTCGTGCTCCTCGTCGACGACGATGAGTGACAGGTGTGGCAATGAGCAGAACACTGCAAGCCGGGTCCCGATAACGATGCGCGCGCGCCCCTCGTGCGCTGCCAGCCACGCGCTCGCTCGCTCGCCGTCCGCAAGATTGCTGTGCATCGCGACCACGGGTTGGTCGCGGAAACGCGCCCGCACCAACGCTTCGAGCTGAGGCGTCAGATTGATTTCAGGTACGAGCAGAAGCACTTGCGCATTGGCATCACCGGCCAGCCTTTGCGCAATTGCCGAGAGGTACACCTCGGTCTTGCCACTACCGGTGATTCCGAACAACAGATACGGTGCAAACCCGATTGCTTGGTTCAATCTCTCGACGGCTGCTGCCTGCTCAGCTGTTAATTTCACCGGTGGTGCGGTGGCTTCGGTCCACGGCGCGATGTGACTTTCGCGCAGCCGGGCAAAGGACCGCGCAGCGCGCGCTCCTGGGACAGTACGCAGCATGCGCGGCAATGACGGCAGCGCGACTTCACCCCACCCGTACTGGTAATAGTCGGCCGCAAACTGAGTCAACTGCAGCCAGTGCGCCGAAAGTGGACTGGTGTCATCAAGGCTGCGAGTGATCGGCTTGATCCGGCTAGGCACAATGTCGGAAAGCCCACTGCTACCGACGATGATTCCAACTCGAGCGCCGCGGCCCAAGGGCACAACACATCGAGTCCCGGCCTGAACATCAACGTCAGTAGCCAGATAAACCAAAGGTTCCGCCAGTGGAATATCAAGGAGGACTTGCGCGTAACGCGGAGCGCCCTGGCCAGCGCTCATTAGGCAACGCTTGAAGTAATCGAGTCAACTTGCTGATTTAACGGAAACAAGGTCACGCGGGTAGCCTGTGGACAATATTGTGGAGAACGTCTCCGGCGTGGCTGAAATGCAACGGGAATTCTCTACACGGCGCGGCATTCGCGGGTTCTCCACTCTCGCGGCTCTCCACAAAATCAATGGGTTACATCGAAGTTGTTGGAACGCGGGTGCTAACCCACTTGGATAAGCGCATGTAATCTAGGGGTCACCAATTTTGTGCATAAGTCAAGCGACGCGACAACTCTTCGGTGCCGTTTCCCAACCATTTGAAGTGACCACTCACATGCGCTGCTTGCGGCTCTGGGAGTGAACGACGTCCACAAGTATCTGAACACTTTCCGGTGGCGTGAACTGTGAAATTCCATGCCCAAGATTAAATACGTGGCCACCGACCTTCCCGTGCTGGTCATGCAGAGGTCCGAACGCGTTAAGAACGCGAGTCGCGGCCGCCTCGATCTCACTTGCGCCCGCAAACAAAACCATCGGGTCCAGGTTACCTTGTAGCGAGCAACGATCACCGATGCGCGCCCGCGCCCGCGTGAGATTGACCGTCCAATCAAGTCCCACACCATCGCAACCCAGGTCGGCGATCTCCTCCAGCCAAAGGCCGCCCCCCTTCGTAAACACGATGGACGGTATTCGATCACCGTCATGTTCACGCTTCAACTGCGCGATCACCTTGCGCATGTAGGCGAGTGAGAATTCCTGGTACGCGCCGTCGGCCAGAATGCCACCCCACGTGTCAAACACCATGACGGCTTGAGCGCCAGCTTCAATCTGTGCGTTCAGATACGCCGCAACGGCGCGTGCGTTGACGTCGAGTAGTCGATGCAGCAGGTCCGGCCGCGAGTACAGCATCGTCTTGATCAAGCGAAAGTCGCTGGAGCCCCCGCCCTCGATCATGTAACACGCCAACGTAAACGGGCTGCCCGAAAATCCAATGAGTGGAATTCGATTGGCAAGCGCGGTACGAACCTGCCGCACGGTATCGGTAACGTACTTCAGTTCCACATTCGGGTCGGGGCAAGCCAGTCGAGCGACATCCGATTCGGTACGAACCGGACGCTCAAATTTCGGACCTTCGCCGTCAACGAAGTAGAGCCCGAGGCCCATTGCATCCGGGACCGTCAGGATGTCTGAAAACAGAATCGCGGCGTCGAGCTTGAAGCGATCGACCGGCTGCAGCGTTACTTCCGTTGCATAAGCAGGGGATTTGGCAAGCCCGAGAAAGCTACCCGCTCGCTTGCGCGTGGCGTTGTACTCCGGCATGTATCGGCCAGCCTGCCGCATCAGCCAGATCGGCGTGTACTCGGTAGGCTCGCGAAGCAATGCGCGCAGCAGCGTGTCGTTTTGTGGTCTCACCGGCTAACGATATAACAGACGTAAAAAAAGCAGGCGCCCTAGCCTGCTTGTACGCAAAAAATGCAGACTTATCTATCAGGGCTTTTTAACGTCGGCCTTGATCTCTTCTTTCTGCTTATCGGCACGCATTTTACTTTTCTCGGCCTTCGCGGCCTTTGTGTCTTTTCCATCACTGGCCATTGGAGCTGCGTCTTTCTTCGCCGGCTTCATCGAGTCGCTTTTCATTGAGCCAGTCTTCATGGAGTCAGTCTTCATCGAGTCGGTCTTCATAGGCGCCGCATCTTTCGCCGGCACTGCTGGTGCTTTGTTTTCGGTGGGGGTGTTGCCGTAAGGCTTGGTGGCTTCAACCTTCTTTTTTTCGTCTTTCATCTTGTCTTGCGAGAACGCGACCGTCGCAAACGCGGAAGCGATCAGAGCAACGAGCAGCTTTTTCATAAGGATCCTGGGACGGAAAGTTAATGACGATCGGGATTGGTTATGCGAATGCCACAAATCGTGGCGGAGCCTTGGCTTCGATTCCACGAAGCTGATACGTGACTCTGCCACTATCACGTCCCAGCCGGCCCGCAGGTTGACACATTCAGATCGCAAAAGGGGAGCAAAGCCGCCGGCGCAGGTCATAGGAGCCGACGCGGGCGGTAAATGATGCTTTTTCGCTACTCTTGCGGCAAGGCGAGGCTGCGCAGCTGGAAACGGCCATCCTTACGAAACAGCCAGGTCTCCTGATACACCAGCGGGCCGCGCGCGATTAATGACGGCGGGGGTGCTGGCAATGGAGATGCACTTCCAAGCGACCTTAATGCGGCGGCATCGAGCGAAGCAATGCCCGGCGATCGCATGATTTTGGAATTCATTACCTTGCCGGTCCGGTCTACCGTTGCTTCAACCACGATCACCGCGCGCAGCAAATGCTCGGGACGACCCTCGAAAAGCTGTTTGCTATTGACTTCATGGATCCGCCCTGCGGCGCGCTGCTTCCAGGATTCGAGTTGCGGATTCAGTGCGGCCAGACGCGCCGTCGGTTTTAAAGGCTCGGGCGAGGGTGAGTACGGCTCGACGAGTTCAGGCTTCGCAACGACTATAGGAGCGGATGGGGTTGGGGCACTTGCGGTAGACGGGCCGGCAGGCGGCGCCGATTCGCAGGCGGCCAGGCCCACTACTGCCACCAGAACGAATGGATAAGAAGACTTCACGGCGAAAAGCGTAACAGCGGCCAGACAGCGCCTGATACCGCAATTAAAGCCGCAAATCCAGCCCGACTAGCCAACTGCGCCCTGGCGCCGGTTCGAAGAATCGGCCGTTCGCTTCGTTCACGATGACCGACCCGACGATGCGCGCGTCAAGGAGGTTATCGACCCGCACAAACGCGCGCAAAGTCGTTGCGCCCAGAACAAACGTGCGGGCGATTGCTGCGTTAAACGTGGCATAACCCGGCGCGGCCTCAGTGTTGCGGTCATCGGCCCGCAATTTTGACTGTGCATGCATTTCAAACGTGAAATCGGCGAGCGGCGCGCGGTACTTGGCCTCCAGATAGGCAGTGCGTTCCGGCACACCCGGTAGTCGATTGCCCTGTGCAACGAGGACCGCCGGTTGCGCGCACGGCGCGGCGGAGCACAACACAAAGGGCTCTGAAAATTCGGCGCGCATCGCAGCCACCGATGCATGCATCGAAAGTGCACTGCTGGGCCGCCATCCCAGACTTGCCTCGACGCCCCGTCGGCGCGTTGCAGCGGCGTTTGCAAACGTGGAACGCCCACCTGTATTGGTGCGAACGACAATGTCATTTTCCGTGTCGATGTGAAATACCGCGACCGTCCCGTGCAACTGGCGCGCCCACGCGACTTTTGCGCCTAGCTCGAAGTTGTTGCTGCGCGCAGGTTCTAGCGCCGTATTAAAACCGGCGCTGCCGTCGGGACGGTACGCAAGCTCGTTAAGCGTCGGTGTCTCGAAACCGCGCCCGTACGACGCATAAACACTGCTCGAGGAAGATGTGCGAAACACCGCACCCACAGTCGGATTGACAGCGTCATAACGGGCGCGGCCGGAATCATCGCCGTTGGTGAGAAAGCGGTCACTGCCGCGAAATTCAACGTTAGACGCGCGTACACCTGCATGCAGCGCAACGCCGCTGCTGAGGCGGGTCTCAGCCTGGGCGTAGGCATCACGCGCCTCGACCACGTTGCGTTCATCGCGTCGCAATCTGCCTTGCTCACCCAGCGTTAGCGCAGGCTGAAATGTGAAGTTTTGATACCCGCGCCGATTCTCATCGAGCTGTTCTATATTGACCCCAAACGTAAAAACAGAAGTGTCGAGTGCGAGCTGTGCGCGCGCGTCAACGCCGCCATAGCTTCGATCAAGGTCAATCACTCCGCCCGGATGCGTTGGGCTCGCCTGTACCGCCACCGGGATCGCCTGAAACTGAGTCACGTTACGGCGTCCAGCCCAAGCGGCCGCGTGGTAACTCCATCGCTGGGCGAAGTCGCCGGCCAGCTGTGCCCCCAATTGCTGCTGATCCGTCGACTTGCGCGTTCTGAACAGAAGCGCCTGTGGGGATGCCTGACGCGGATTGTCCTGCCACTGTGCGCGCGTGAGACCCAGTGGGTCTTCCGCCGCTGGAATGTCGACCGCGTTGAAGGTCAGCCGAAGACGACCAAGTGGAGTGTCGAGTGCCGCGGCGCGAACATTGACGACGTCGCGCCTAGCGGCGCTGTAGTCCCGATAGCCGTCGGTCGAAAACCTGCTCGCATCGATTGCATATGCGTACGGGTTCACACCGCCGGTGATGTTCGCGCCTGCACGCCACGTACCGTGCGAGCCGGCTGCGCCCGTGAGTTCGACTTCACTTGGTCCCGGTGCGAGCACCGTCGTCATCGTGATCGTTCCGCCGGAAGAATTTCCGTACAACGCAGAAAATGGACCGCGCAGCACTTCGATGCGGTCGACCGCATTCAGCGGGAAATGCGAGACCTGCCCCTGGCCATCAGGCATCGTGGCTGGAATGCCGTCGACGTACAGGCGAACCCCGCGCACGCCAAAGGTCGAGCGCGCGCCGAAGCCTCGGATCGAGATCTGCAGATCCTGCGCGAAGTTATGTCGATTCAGCACGACCAGACCCGGGACGCGCACCAACGATTCAGAAAGATTGACACGAAGATTTGTGTCGCGCACTTCGTCGCGAGTCAGTACATCCGTCGAGGCAGGCACATCGAACTGCGCCCGCTCGGTACGCGTCGCGGTGACCACGACGCGGTCAAGTGCGAGCGGAGATTCCTGGCCGGCGGCCGTACACCAAACAAAACCAGCAGCCAATCCGACGACTACGAGAACACTTTGATTCATCCGGGACGCATGAATCGCAGCAGCGCCTTCAATGGTTGACGCTTCGCCGCTTCTGCCAAAGAATCGCGCTTTGCAATGGCTACTTGCCACGCAGCTTCCGTATCGCGGCGAGCTGGGCTGCCAATGCCGACATCTCGGCCTCGACTTTCGCGATCTCGAGCTCGCTTCCAGCGTTCTTGCGCGCTTCCTCTGCTTTCTCAAGAGCGTCGCGCGCCTTTGCTTCATCAAGATCCTGTCCGCGAATCGCTGTGTCGGCCAGAACCGTCACGACGTTAGGCTGCACTTCGAGAATCCCGCCTGCCACGAAGACGTGCTCCTCATCGGCCTGGCCGGGGATTCGGATGCGCACTACACCCGGGCGGATTCGTGTGATCAGCGGCGTGTGACGTGGATAGATGCCGAGCTCCCCCGCTTCGCCGGGCAGCGCCACGAACTCCGCCTCACCCGAGAAGATGCCTTGCTCGGCACTGACGACGTCAACGTGAATGGTCGCGGCCATTACTGAAGTTTTTTCTCAAAGGCCTCATCGATCGTGCCGACCATGTAAAACGCCTGCTCCGGCAACGCATCGCATTCACCATCGACAATCATCTTGAAGCCGCGGATGGTTTCCTTCAATGTCACGTACTTGCCCGGCGATCCGGTAAACACTTCGGCCACCTTGAAAGGCTGTGACAGGAAGCGCTGGATCTTGCGTGCACGCGACACCGCGAGGCGGTCTTCGGGCGAGAGCTCGTCCATGCCGAGAATTGCAATGATGTCGCGCAGCTCCCGGTAGCGTTGCAAGGTTGATTGCACGCGCCGGGTGGTGTCGTAGTGCTCCTCGCCAACGACGTTCGGATCGACTTGGCGGGACGTGGAGTCGAGCGGATCGACCGCGGGATAAATCCCGAGCGAGGCGATATCGCGCGACAGAACGACCGTCGCATCCAAGTGACCGAATGTCGTGGCCGGCGACGGGTCGGTCAAGTCATCAGCCGGTACGTACACCGCTTGGATCGACGTGATCGAGCCAACCTTGGTCGACGTAATGCGCTCCTGCAGCTTGCCCATTTCTTCTGCAAGCGTGGGTTGATACCCCACCGCCGACGGCATACGCCCGAGCAGTGCCGAGACCTCGGTTCCTGCAAGGGTATAGCGGTAGATGTTGTCGACAAAGAACAAGATGTCGCGGCCTTCATCGCGAAATCGTTCGGCCATCGTCAAGCCGGTCAGTCCGACACGCAAACGGTTGCCGGGCGGCTCGTTCATCTGCCCGAACACCATCGCTACCTTCGATTTCGACAGATCGTCCTGCACAATGACCTTCGCGTCGGACATCTCGTGATAGAAGTCGTTGCCCTCGCGCGTGCGCTCGCCGACCCCCGCGAACACGGACAGTCCCGAGTGCTCAGTTGCGATGTTGTTGATCAGCTCGAGCATCGTCACCGTCTTGCCGACCCCTGCGCCGCCGAACAAGCCGATCTTGCCGCCCTTGGCAAAGGGACAAATCAAATCGATCACCTTGATGCCCGTCTCGAGCAGCTCGACCGACGGCGACAATTCGTCGAACTTCGGCGCTGGCTGGTGAATTCCGCGGCGCTCATCCGAAAGAATCGGTCCGCGCTCGTCGATCGGACGCCCCAGCACATCCATCACTCGCCCCAGCACACCCGGGCCGACGGGGACCTGGATGTTGCCACCGGTATCGGTGACCGCCATGCCACGCCGCAACCCATCCGACGAGCCCATCGCTATCGTGCGAACGACACCGTCGCCCAACTGCTGCTGCACTTCAAACGTCAGTCCCTGTTCGACCAGCTTGTTGGTCTTGTCTTCATCAAGGGTAAGCGCGTTATAGACATGCGGCATCTGGTCGCGCGGAAATTCGATATCGACAACCGCGCCGATGCATTGAACAATAGTTCCGGTACTCATGATGTCCTCACGTTAGGAGACTGCGGCGGCACCGCCGACGATCTCGGAAATCTCTTTCGTAATACCCGCCTGCCGCGTCTTGTTGTAGACGAGCTGCAATTCCTCGATCAGCTTCTTTGCGTTGTCCGACGCGGCCTTCATCGCGACCATGCGCGCGCTCTGCTCGGACGCCATGTTCTCGGCAACTGATTGAAAAATCAGCGCCTCGACATAGCGGACCATCAGCGTGTCGATCACCGCGCGCGGATCGGGCTCGTAGATGTAATCCCATGAGTACGCGCGTTTTTCTTCTTCGGTCTGCGCAAGGCGGTCAGCGGTTAGCGGCAGCAGCTGCTCGATTACCGGCTCCTGCTTCATCGTGTTCACGAAACGTGTGTACGCAAGGTATACCGCGTCGAGCTTCCCTTCCGCATACTGATCGAGCAGGACCTTGACCGGCCCAATTAGAGCTTCGATGTGTGGCCGGTCGCCCATCTGTACGTAATGCGATACGACGTTTGCATTCAATCGCTGCAGAAATCCGAATCCCTTGTTGCCAATTGCGGTGGCGTTGATCTTCACATCCTGCGCGGACAGTTCTTTGAATCTGACAAGCACCGCGCGCTGAATATTCGTGTTCAATCCGCCGCACAACCCTTTGTCGGTCGTGATGACGATCAAGCCAACAGCCTTCTTGCCTTGATGCTTCTGAACGAATGGATGCCGATACTCGGGGTTCGCGAGCGCCAGATGCGCAACGATGTTGCGAATCTTGTCGCCGTAAGGCCGCACCTGGCGCATGCGCTCCTGCGCTTTTCGCATCTTCGATGCAGCGACCATCTCCATGGCCTTGGTGATCTTGCGCGTGTTCTGCACGCTCTTGATCTTGCCGCGGATCTCTTTGGTACTGGGCATGACGTTCTGGCTACGAGCTCTTCTTGAAGTCTGCGATAGCCTTGGTCAACTCGGCTTCGTCGTCTTTTGACAAATCCTTGGTCGACTCGATGCGATCGATTAGGGCAGCGTACTTGGTCTTCACAAAGTCGCGCAGCGCTTTTTCGGCGCCCAGACAATCCTTGACCTCGATATCGTCAAACGCGCCGTTGTTGACCGCAAACAACGTGACCGCCATTTCCCACACCTGCAGCGGCTGATATTGCGGCTGCTTCATCAATTCGGTAACCCTGCGACCGCGCTCGAGCTGCTTGCGCGTGGCTTCGTCGAGGTCGGACGCAAACTGCGCAAAGGCAGCGAGCTCGCGATACTGCGCGAGCGCCAGGCGAACACCGCCGCCAAGCTTTTTGATCACTTTGGTCTGCGCCGCGCCACCGACGCGCGACACCGAGATGCCGGCGTTAATTGCAGGGCGAATGCCCGCGTTGAACAAATCGGTCTCAAGAAAAATCTGACCGTCGGTAATTGAGATCACATTGGTCGGAACGAACGCCGTGACGTCGCCCGCTTGAGTTTCGATAATGGGTAGCGCGGTCAGTGACCCGGTCTTGCCCTTGACTTCGCCTTTCGTGAACTTTTCGACGTAGTCAGCGTTGACACGTGCCGCGCGCTCGAGCAAGCGTGAATGCAGATAAAACACGTCGCCGGGATAAGCCTCGCGCCCCGGTGGACGACGTAGCAGCAACGAAACCTGCCGATAGGCCCATGCCTGCTTGGTCAAATCGTCATAGATGATCAGCGCGTCCTGCCCGCGGTCGCGAAAATATTCGCCCATCGTGCAGCCCGAATACGGAGCGATGTATTGCATCGCAGCCGAATCCGATGCGGACGCCGCGACGATGATCGTGTAGTCCATCGCACCGTACTGCTCGAGCTTGCGCAGCACGGTGGCTATCGTCGACGCTTTTTGCCCGATCGCGACGTACACACAGATTAGATCCTTGCCCTTCTGATTGATGATCGTGTCGATCGCCACCGCGGTCTTGCCGGTCTGGCGGTCGCCGATGATCAATTCGCGCTGGCCGCGGCCGACCGGCACCATCGCGTCGATCGCCTTCAATCCGGTCTGAACCGGCTGTGACACCGATTGGCGCGCGATCACCCCCGGGGCCACCTTCTCGATGACGTCGGTCATCTTCGCGTTGATCGGGCCCTTGCCGTCAATCGGCAGTCCGAGCGAATTGACGACCCGGCCGAGCAGTTCGGGACCGACCGGCACTTCGAGAATGCGGCCGGTCGCCTTGACCGAATCGCCCTCGCGAATATGTTCGTAGGGCCCGAGCACAACCGCACCAACCGAATCGCGCTCAAGGTTTAGCGCCAGCCCAAAGGTGTCGCCCGGAAACTCAAGCATTTCGCCTTGGCTGACGTCTGCCAACCCGTGAATCCGGCAGATGCCGTCAGTGACAGTGACGACCGTGCCCTGCGTGCGGAAGTCCGCCGTCAGTGTGAGTTTCTGGATCTGGTTGCGGATCAGCTCGCTGATCTCGGAAGGTTTTAGCTGTTGCATCAAAGTCCTTGCTGGTATTTGTGGTTCATTCAGCGCGCAGCGCCGATGCCATGCTTGCGAGGCGTCCGCGCACGGTGCCATCGATGACTTCATCACCCACGGTGATCAAGGCGCCGCCAATCAGCGCGGGGTCTACCGTTACCTGAGGCCGCACTTTGCGTTTAAACCGACGCTCCAGATCGCCCACCAACTGCGCAAGTGACGCGTCGTCGACCGGAAATGCACTTTGGATCTGCGCCTCGATGACACCTTCACGCTCGTCTTTCAACGAATCGAACAACGTCGCAATCTCGGGCAGCACCGACAGCCGATCGTTGGCGATCAGCACCCGAACGAAATTTTGTGCTTCAGCGTCCAACGCGTCGCCCGTGCCCGCAGCGACCAGTCCATAAAGCTGCTCTGGACCCACTTTTGGATCGCCGATTGCGTTGTGCATGTTCGGATCTGACACGATCATCGCCAGACGCCGCAACGCCTGCGACCATGCTTGCAGTTTTCCGCCGGCATCGGCCGAAGTGAAAACAGCATCGGCATACGGGCGCGCTATGGTCAGATTTTCTGCCATGCGATTCGCTTAGCGCAGTTGCTCGCGCAACTGTTTTAACAAGTCAGCGTGCGCTTGCGCGTTGACTTCCTTCTGCAAAATCTTCTCAGCGCCCGCAACCGCCAGCATGGCAACTTGCTCGCGCAATTGGTCTTTAGCACTGGACATTTGCTGCTCGATCTCGGCTTGCGCCGCCGCCTTCTCGCGCGCGCCCTCGGTGCGTGCCGCCCCCTTCGCGTCTTCGATCATCTGCGCGGCGCGCTGCTCGGCCTGCAGGATGATCTGCGACGAACGCTGTCTGGCTTCGCCCACCGACTGGTCGGCCTGCCTCGATGCGTTTTCAAGCGTCACCCGAGCAGTTTCAGCGTCGGCTAGACCGGCAATGATCTTTTTCTGGCGTTCGTCAATGGCACGTGTGATCGGCGGCCAGACGAATTTGACGCAGAACCAGATAAACAGCGCGAACGTGATCGCCTGCGCGATCAAGGTCAAATTAAAGTTCATCGCTCGCTTGACTAGGTAATGACCGTCAGCAACGGGTTGGCGAAGGCAAAGAACATCGCGAGCCCGACGCCAATGATGAACGAGGCATCAATCAGGCCGAGCAATAGAAACACCTTGGCTTGCAGTTGCGGCATCAATTCCGGCTGGCGCGCCGCACCCTCGAGAAACCGGCTGCACATGATGCCCACGCCGATACAGGCCCCCAGCGCACCGAGGCCGATCATCAAGCCGATACCAATGCTGGTGTACGCCTGAATCATTGCCAGCAGCTGAATCTTTTCCATAGTCTTGCCCTTCGTTTGAGATTAGTGATGTTCGTGCGCGATCGCGATGTAGACCACCGTCAACATCATGAAGATGTAGGCCTGCAACGCGACAATCAAAATATGGAAGATCGACCAGCCAAGTGCGAGCACAACACTCGCAACCGTACCGACGAGTCCGGCGCCTGCCATAGTCCAAAGCAGCAGGAAGATGATCTCGCCTGCGTACATATTGCCAAACAGCCGCAACGAGTGCGACAAAGGCCGCGAAATCAATTCGACCAGGTTAAATAGAAGATTGGGAATCCAAAGCAATGGATTCTTGCCGAACGGGGTACAGAACAACTCGTAGATCCACCCGCCCATCCCTTTGACCGCTATCGAGAAATAGATCATCAGCAGCCATACCGACAGCGCGAGCGCGAACGTCGTATTGACGTCGGCCGTGGGCACGTTGCGGAAATTTTCCTGGCCCAGCACGTGATGGTGAAACAATCCCATCAGATCGACCGGCAGGAAGTCCATCGCGTTCATCAACAGGACCCACAGGAACACAGTCAGCGCGGTAGCGGCAACGAATCGATGGGAGTCGCCGTGGTAGATCCCCTTGACCTGATCGTCCACGAAATCAATCGTCAACTCGACGAACGCCTGGCGCCGACCCGGCACACCGGAAGTTGCGCCACTGACCACCCAGCGCAAAAAACCCAGCATCAAAAAGCCGAGTAGCACCGACACGGCAATGGTGTCCCAGTTGAATGCCCAAAAACCCTCACCGGACGCGTTGAACGTCAAGTGGTGAGAGATGTAGGAGCTTGGGGTCTGCTGCCCTTCTGTAGCCACGGCTAAGTTTCTTTAACAAAAAGGGCCATCGAGAACAGGATTGTCGTGACCGTAAAAGTCGCTATCAGCCCGATCGCCACGACATTCTTGTACAGCACAAATACTGCCGCCAACCCGCCGACGAGCAAGAACACCTTCAATGCTTCGGCCACCAGCGCACTTGATATCGCCGTGGACGCATCAGACGCCGGCTTGCGCAAAGCGAACCATGCCGCGGCCAGCCCACCCGTCATGCTGATGGCACCACCGAGGGCCGCGGACAACGCTCCATGCACACCGGCCAGCCAACCGACGACAACCACGGCGAGTCCGGTTGCAACAAGCTGCCACCTGAGAACCGTGCGAATCGGCTGGGCTAGTGCAAAAGACATTCAGACGGGAATGACGCAAGTAAAGCGAAAAAAGCCGCGCATTGTACTGCGCCGCGACAGCACGGGTCAAAGGTGCATGTTTGAATCAGTTACGGCGTCAGCGCCGCAGACGCGTAACGATACCGTCGAGTTGATCGAGGTTCGAAAATTGAATGGTTAGCACACCCTTGCCGCGCGCGTTTGCCTGGAGTTCGACAACCGCGCCGAGCGAATCGGCAAGTTCTTCCTCGAGCCGCACGATGTCGCGACTGCGCACGCGTGCCTTCCCGGAACCCTTGCGGGGCTTTGCGCCATCCGCCCGCGCGACCAGTGCTTCGGCTGCACGCACTGACATATGCTTGGCCGCGATCCGATTCGCAAATTGAATCTGTTGCGCGGCGCCTAGAGGCAGCAGAGCGCGCGCATGTCCCATATCGAGCTTGTCTTCCATCACCATCTGCTGCACCGGCGCCGCAAGATTGATCAGTCGCAGAAGATTCGAAGTGGCGCTGCGCGAACGCCCAATCGCATGCGCGGCCTGTTCGTGCGTGAACTGGAATTCGCGTATGAGCCTTGCCACCCCATGCGCTTCTTCGAGGGGGTTCAGGTCCTCGCGCTGAATATTCTCGATCAACGCCATCGCAAGCGCCGCGTTATCAGGCACCTCCTTGATGATCACCGGTACCTCAAGCAGACCCGCCAGCGCAGCAGCACGCACGCGGCGCTCACCGGCGATGATTTCGTAGTCCGCGCCGACCGCTCGCACCAGCACCGGCTGAATGATCCCCTGTGCCTTGATCGACTCGGCCAATTCGCGCAGCGATTCAGGGTTCATCTTCGTGCGCGGCTGGTATTTGCCTGGACGCAGCCGCGCCAACGGCAGCGTGCCCGGCACCGTCGAGTCTGCTGTTGCCGTTACGCCGCCCAGCAGCGCGTCAAGGCCGCGCCCGAGGCCCTTCGTCCGCTTCACAACCTCTCTCCGCTATCGAAGCGCGATGTTTGAAGGACAGCTGGGCTTGGTCGATTCATCGTTGATCCTTACCTTCAGCACGCACCCGATACCAATATGCGTAGCAGTCCTCAAAACCGAATTTCGCATAGGCGCGGCGCGCCGCGATATTGTCGGCCTCCACCTGCAGATAGGCGGTAGACGCACCCGCTCTTCGCGCGCGATTCAACAGCTCAGACACCAGCGCGGTGGCGATTCCCAGGCCTCGTTGCGATTCCGCAGTGACCATGCCGAAGATGCCTGCCAGGGTGCCGTCGACCGCGACGCTGCCACATGCGATCGGGACATCGCCCTCGAAGTGCGCAACATAGACGCCCATGATCGCCGAACGCGCATACCGATCGTGTTCCGCTTTTGTCTTGTGCGCGTCGAGCCCGTGCAGTTGGCCGAACGCCGACGTGAAGGTATTTACATCAACACTTCGCACCTGCGAGTGACTGAAGTCGTTCAATGCACCCGACAGCTCGAGCTTCATCACGCGAGTGTCCTGATACGCGGCAAAGTTGGCAGCGGCTAGAGCCGTATCCAGTTTGTCAGGTCGAGAAAACGGCGTGACCCGGTAAAGACAAGGCAAGTTGTGGCGCCGATAGAAATCGATGCAGTAGTTTATTTTTTCCGGAAGCGGGAGGACGCCCGCACCCATTGCGTTGACGCAGCAAGCGCGCTTCGCCTTGCCGGGCGAATACCGCAACACCCATCCATCGTAAAAGCTTTGCTGGCTCGGCTGAGCCACCGAAAGTGAAGCGTCTTCGATCCGCGCGGCCAACTGATCGTGTGTATCGCGCAGAGATGCTGGGATGGTGTTGGGATCCAACATGCGTTAGGCCGCGAGCTCCATCGCCTGCACGCGTTCGATCATCTCGGCTCCAAACGAAATGTAGGCTTGAGCGCCCTTTGACGCGCGATCGTAGGCAACGCCGGGAAGCCCGTAGCTGGGCGCTTCCGCGAGGCGCACGTTGCGCGGAATGATCGTTGTGAAGACCTTGTCTCCAAATTTCTCGACGAGCTGTTCGGAGACTTGCTGTTGCAACGTCATGCGCGCGTCGAACATCACGCGCAGCAATCCGATGATCCGCAGGTCCGGATTCAGATGACCCGCCACGCGCTGAATCGTGTTGACCAGATCTGCCAGACCCTCGAGCGCAAAGTATTCGCACTGCATGGGAATGATTACTCCGTGCGCCGCACACAATCCATTGAGCGTCAGCAGTGAAAGCGACGGAGGGCAGTCGATCAGGATGAACTCATATTCGTGCTGGACCTGTGCCAGGGCTCCCTTCATCCGCATCTCGCGCTGGTCAAGGTTGACTAGCTCGATCTCGGCGCCTGCGAGCTCGCGGTTTGCGCCAAGCACGTCATAGCCGCCATGCTCGGCATGCTGGAGTGCGTCCGTTATGTCGTCGATGCCGAGCAGCACCTGATAGACGCTGGCAGCAAGCGTGCGCTTGTCTATCCCGCTCCCCATCGTTGCATTGCCTTGGGGATCCAGGTCAACCAACAGGACGCGCGGGCCATGCGCCGCAATTCCCGCCGCAAGATTGACCGCCGTGGTGGTCTTGCCGACGCCGCCTTTCTGATTGGCAATGCAAAAGATTCGAGCCACCGGCCGCTATCCCGACCTTGGACGCACTTGCATGACAATCAAGTGGCGCTGGGCGGCAAGACCGGGCACACGCAATCGAATCGTCTCGAGCACACGGACATCTGGCGCCGACACCTGCAATGCGTCCAACTCCGCGTCGGGACGTACGCCTTTCATGGCAAACCAGCACCCGCCCGGAGCAATCAGGTGCCGAGTGGCCCGCACGAATTCGGACAGCGTGGCAAACGCTCGCGCGACAACCATGTGGAACGACGAAAGCGGGCGTAGATCCTCGACGTTTGCATGCACGCACTCGACGTTTGCCAGCGGAAGTTCGAGCTTTGCCTGCATCAGAAATGCGACTTTTTTCTGGACCTTGTCGACCAAAGTGACGTGCCAGTTTGGAGCAGCAATCGCCAGAGGAACGCCGGGCAGACCGCCACCGCTGCCGACATCCAGCACCTTGACGTGCCGCGGGCCACTCAGGCGCTGCAAGTGGGGTAGCACTGCCAGCGAGTCGAGCAGATGATGCGTAAGGACATCGGCCGACGACTGGATGGCCGTAAGGTTATGAACGGTATTCCAGCGCAGCAACAGCGCCACGTAGCGGGCCATCGTCTGCGATTGCGACGTGTTCAAACCCAATCCTAGCGGCAGCGCCGCCTCTCCGATGCCCGCGGCATCTAACGACTCCAATCGCGGGGACGGCGAAATGGCCACGCAAGCAGCGTGGCGGATCAGGCTGCAAGGCGGCGCTCGCCGCTGCTCTTGTTGTGACGCTTCAGATGTACAAGCAGCAGCGAGATCGCAGCGGGTGTCACGCCCGAAATTCTCGATGCCTGCCCAATCGTCTCGGGGCGCTGCGCCAGCAACTTTTGCGCAACCTCACACGACAGACCGCGGACCCCTGCGTAATCGAACTCCTCCGGGATGCAGGTCGTTTCGTGACCGGCGCGGCGCGCGACCTCGTCTTTCTGGCGCGATATATAGCCGGCGTACTTGACCTGTATCTCAACTTGCTCGGCAACGTCCGCCGGCGGCCTCGGGATATCGAAGAGCAGAGCGCCGTCCGAACCGTTCAGAGAAACCAGCTTCGAGTACGTCACTTCAGGGCGTCCCAGCAAGTCAGTGAGCGCATACTCACGTTCCAGCACCTTACCAAAGACCCGCACCATCGTTTGCTCGTCAAGTAAGCGAGGATTCACCCACGTCGACTTCAGCCGCTCGAGTTCAAGCGCCACGGCGTCGCGTTTCCGATTGAACGCTTCCCACCTCTTATCGTCAACACACCCCATCGATCGGCCTATTTCCGTCAGCCGCGCGTCAGCGTTGTCCTCGCGGAGAGACAGTCGATATTCTGCCCGACTCGTAAACATGCGGTAGGGCTCGGCGACTCCGCGGGTGACCAGATCGTCAACGAGCACTCCCAGATAGGCCTCGTTGCGCTGCGGGCACCAGGCCGCGCGGCCGCTGGCCGCCAAGGCCGCGTTGACGCCCGCGAGCAAGCCTTGGGCGGCAGCTTCCTCATATCCGGTCGTGCCGTTGATTTGCCCCGCGAAGTACAGACCGTCGATTGCCTTCGTTTCGAGCGAGGTCTTTAGCGCACGCGGATCGAAGTAATCGTATTCAATCGCATAACCCGGGCGCACGATGTGAGCGTGCTCCATGCCGTCGATGGATCGCACAACTTGCAGCTGCACGTCAAACGGCAGCGACGTTGAGATTCCGTTCGGATACACCTCGGACGTCGTCAACCCCTCGGGCTCGAGGAATATCTGATGATTTTGTTTGTCTGCGAATCTGTGAATCTTGTCTTCGATCGACGGACAGTAGCGGGGACCGACACCCTCGATCACGCCGGAGTACATCGGCGACCGGTCGAGGTTGGCCCGAATGACATCGTGCGTGCGCTCGTTTGTATGCGTGATCCAGCAAGGTAACTGCGCTGGATGCTGCCCTGGGGTGCCAAGGAACGAAAAGACCGGCACCGGATCGGACTCGCCCAATTGGCGCTCGCACCGAGCGTAGTCAATCGTGCGGCCGTCGATGCGCGGCGGCGTTCCAGTTTTCAAACGGCCCTGCGGCAATCGCATTTCCTGCAGTCTCGCGGCCAATGTGCCCGCTGCCGGATCGCCAGCGCGCCCCGCGGCATAGTTCTTCATGCCGATGTGGATCAGGCCGTTAAGAAAGGTCCCGGCGGTCAACACAACGGTGGATCCGTAAAACCGAATCCCCGACTGCGTGACAGCGCCCACCACGCGCGTACCCTCAAGCAACAGATCATCCACAGGCTGCTGGAAGAGCGACAGCCGCGCCTGGGCCTCAAGGCGCGTGCGAATGGCTTTTCGATACAGCACTCGGTCTGCCTGCGCACGTGTGGCGCGCACTGCTGGCCCTTTGGAGCGATTCAATATTCGAAACTGAATACCCGCTTCGTCAGTCGCAGCCGCCATCGCGCCGCCCAGCGCGTCGATTTCCTTCACCAAATGACCTTTGCCAATCCCTCCGATCGACGGATTGCAAGACATTTGGCCCAGTGTTTCGAGGCTGTGCGTTAGCAGCAGGGTCAAGCGACCCATACGAGAAGAGGCGAGGGCAGCTTCGGTCCCGGCGTGGCCACCGCCGATGACAATCACATCGAAATGTTCCGGAAACCGCATCGCGCTATTGATGGATGCCGCGCTGGATGCGGCCCTTCCAAGAAGTATACGCAGCGGTTATGTGTTTCACGTGGAACAGCTCTCTACGTTCCACGTGAAACAGCACGGCCTATTGACTGAACCGAGGTTCCAAGGCCGTCCCGCGTACCCTCAGGTTGACCGGTGCTTGAACCCGCTGCGTGCCCAGTTCAACGCGCACAGCCCCTGCAAGGGCTAAATCGGGGGCGACTGAGAAATCGCTGCGCGCCGCCATCGCTCCCGCACGACCGCCGGTATCCTCGAATCGGACACCGCTGGAAGACGCGGCCATCATTCCGTTGAACTCTGTGAAACGGGTTGTGCCCGCCGCCATCGCGCCTTGCGAAGCAGCCAAGCCAAGATTGATGCCATTGAGCGTGGCCCATCGCAATTGAAACGGGCCGGCGATAACGCTTCGGGCTATTGCGTCGTCGAGCGTTGGACCGCGACCGGCAACAGTCAGGCTCAAGGTTGCAGTCCCCTGCACCGACGCAGGAGCCTCTTCACCGGTAGCAGCACCCTGCGTACGTGGCTTGAGCCCGTGCAGTACAGATTCGACGTCAATGTTCGACGCTCCCGCGACACCGGTGATTGCCCATTCGACGTCGGTCGCCGCGTAAATCGTCCCACTGGTCATCCCAAAGAATCCCGCGAGCGTGAAGTCGGAAATTTCGATGACGTTATCGAAGATTCGGCCTGACGCCTGCACTTCATTCCACCGAACGCGAGGTCCAAAAGGAGGCATCCAACGATCAGCATTGAGGCGGAACTCGATTGAGTCACGACCGTCAGGCATCCGACCGGGCACAAACGACAGCTGGACGCTGCCGTCCGCGTCGAGCGGTCGTAACACCAGGGGGCCGAAGGTGCCGTCGGCTTTGCGCCGCAGCACCCCTTCGTACGCATCGGGAAATAGCGCTGATTCTCCGATGCGGACCGAAGCGAAACGGATCGTGGATATCTTGCTCGGAAGTTCGCGTGCGCCCCCAGGCAGGCTGCGAACGATGTAGGCGGCCTGCGTTGGCGTCACCGTCATCGGGGCAATCAAAGCTTCGCTCCACACCCAATTGCCCCCCCGCACCGCGCTCCACAAATCTTTCCAGTTGATTAGTAGCGAGACCTCTTCGGCTTTGAATTGCCCGCCCGCGTCGATTCCGCTTACCGTTAACCGCGGTGTCGGCGTGAAGCGAAAGTTGGTGTCTGCTACTTGCACCGGTCTCTTGAAGACAGCTGTAAGCCGCTCTGAGACTCGCGACGCCGAGGTCTCCTCACGCAGCGGGGCCAGCGTCGCGTATACACCGGCAGCGATGACCGCTAACACGGCGACCATTAGCAACCTTTTCATCCACACGCGAAGAATTTCCCGGCGCCTGCCGTCGGAATACTCATTCGCTTCGGCTCGATCGCGCTCCTCTTGCAAATCCAACCTGTCGGGGACGTTGACAGTCGTTATTGCCCAGTGGGTCGACGCTCCGTTGATCTCATACCCACCGGTCGTGTTAGGCGGTCGCTTCTTCGATTTTTGTGAGCGCTCGCTATCGCGAGGGCGCGCTGGCACCCTGGGTTTCTGCGCCGGCTCCATGCCTGAATGCAGCGAGCCCATAACGGTCGCCTCACGTGTTAACTGCGCTGCTGCCTGCTCAATGCTGGCGCGCACCATCTCAGCAGCAACCGCCTCATCCGAGTCGCCGAAAACGGTTATCGGATCAAGATCGGTCTGCTCGAGAAAGTGCGCTACCGCCTGAGGCTCGAGAGGCGTCGGCGGCGGGATCGAGCCATTACCCTTGGCCGATTCGTAACTCATAGGCTCGACGAGACTCGCATCTTGAAGCTTGCGCAACGCGCGCTCGATGCGTTCATCATTGAGGCTTGGCAGCCGGCTTTTCAGGCCAGCGACATTCAGTCGGCCGTCGAGCAAAATCAAAATCAGTCGTTCGCTCTGCGTGAACTGATGCGATTTCTCATAGACCTCGCGCACACCTCGATCGGTGCGTCGATACATCATGGAAACGTTTAGCGCCATGTGATCGGAGAAATGTACGAAGCCTGTCAACGTGAGCAATAGCCCGGGTCGATCGATTGTATCGACGAAGGGGTCGTCATCACAGGTTCCGTTTGGCCGATAAGAAGGTCATAACAGCCCTGTTTTTGAAACTGCGTATGCACTCTCGCGCCAACACGTGCAGGGCGCTTGTTACGCGGTCGAAGTTCGACGCGCGATCGCGCTCAAACGCAGGCCTCAAATCAAATCAGGAAACCGGCTGCCTCCGACGGCGTACCCACCACTCCTGCAGTTCGCCCACGATGCCGCGCCGAAAGGCCATCACGCAAATGACGAAAATGAGTCCGGTAACGACAGTGACGGCCTCGCCCAGACCATTGAACCATTCGATGCCGGTTGTGCGGCCGAGAAACGCTCCGACGTCGCCCACCTTGTTTTCGAGCGCGACGATAATAAATGCCCCCAGGATCGGACCGAGCATCGTTCCCATACCACCGACAAGTACCATCAAAATCACCAGCCCCGAGGTAGACCAGTGCGCGTCGGTCAACGTCGCAAAGCCAAGCACCAGTGTCTTGGTTGCGCCGGCAAGCCCTGCCAACGCAGCTGACAGAACGAAGGCAAGCAACTTGAAGCGGGCCACGTCATAGCCGAGCGACGTAGCGCGGGCCTCGTTTTCGCGAATTGCCTTCAACACTTGCCCGAATGGGGAGTGGACGGTTCTGTAGATCAACAGGAACGAGGCGATAAAGATCGCGAGCACGACGTAATACAACGTTAGATCGTCCGCCAGATTGATAAAGCCAAGCAGCGTTCCACGCGGGACACTTTGCAGGCCGTCTTCGCCACCGGTAAACGGTGTCTGCAGGAAGAGGAAGTACAACATCTGCGCCAACGCCAGCGTGATCATCGAAAAATAGATTCCGCTGCGGCGTATCGCAAGTGCGCCCATGATCAACCCGAGGGCAGCGCCGGACAGAATGCCGACGAGCAGACCGACTTCGGTGGACCAACCCCAGAATTTCAAAACGTGTCCGGTCGCATAGGCCGCGCCACCAAGAAACGCGGCGTGTCCAAACGACAGCAGCCCCGTGTAACCAATCAGTAGATTGAATGCACACGCAAACAATGCGAAGCACATCACCTTCATCACAAAGACCGGATAGGCGCCGAACAAGGGCAGCAGCGCCACCAGCACTAGCAAAGCGAGGTAAATGGTGAATTCGCGAGACGCCTTCACCTATTTCTCCTTGCCAAACAGGCCTGCCGGCCTGATCAGCAGCACGACTGCCATGATCACAAACACAACGGTTGCCGACGCCTCCGGGTAGAACACTCGCGTAAATCCTTCGATCACGCCGAGACCGAGCCCGGTCAAGATTGATCCCATGATCGATCCCATACCGCCGATCACGACCACCGCGAACACAACGATGATCAAATTGCTGCCCATCAAAGGCTGCACCTGCAAAATGGGGGCAGCGAGAACTCCGGCGAATGCAGCCAACGCAACACCAAAGCCGTAGGTCAATGTAACCATTAACGGAACATTGACTCCAAAGGCCTCGGTCAACTTTGCGTTCTCGGTACCCGCGCGCAGCAGGGCGCCTAACTTCGTTCGTTCAATGACATACCAAGTACTGAAGCAGACGATCAACGAAGCAACTACGACCCAAGCTCGATAGTTCGGGAGGATCATGAACCCGAGGTCGCGTGCCCCCGTCAACTGTTCGGGGACGTTGAATTGCAATCCCGATACGCCATAGATGGAACGGAAAAATCCTTCAAGCAATAGTGTCAAACCAAAGGTCAACAACAACCCGTATAAATGGTCGAGCTTGTAAAGATGGCGCAATAACAGGCGTTCGATAATGACTCCGAAAGCACCTACCAACAGCGGTGCGGCGACCAGCATGACCCAATAACTCACGCCAAAGTACGTCATGCCCATCCAGGCCAGCATCGCACCCATCATGTAGAGGGCGCCATGTGCGAAGTTGATGACGTTGAGCAAGCCGAAAATGACGGCTAAGCCAAGCGAGAGCATGGCGTAGAACGAGCCATTGACGAGCCCCAGCAGCAGCTGGCTTAACAATGCGGGCAGCGGGATGCCGAACAATTCCATCAGGGATCTAAAGAAAAAAAGCCGGGCGGTGATGCGCCCGGCTTGTGCTTACTTCTTAGTGATAAAAGAGCATCTCGAATTTGCAAGCGATTGATACGCCTGCTCGCCCGGAATGACTTGCGCCACCTTGAAATAATCCCACGGCTCTTTCGACTCGGCCGGCGTTTTGACCTGCATCAGGTACATCTCATGAATCATGCGACCGTCCTGACGGATGTACCCGTTCTTGGCGAACATGTCGTTGATTTTCTGCTTTTTCAGCTGTGCCATCACCGCATCGCCGTCATCGGTGCCGGCCGCTTTGACTGCGGCTAGATATTGCGTCGCGGCTGAGTAGTCGCCTGCCTGAAGCATCGACGGCATGCGCTTCATTTTGCCGAAGAATTTCTGCGCCCACGCACGCGATTCGGCCGACTGGTTCCAGTACCAGCCATCCGTCAAATACATCCCTTGCGTGGTCGGCAGCCCGAGACTATGGATGTCATTGATGAACATCAGCAG
>Ga0136634_10000326_pt1 | contig 22331 bp, 21 predicted proteins | sample AntDrymUQ8332106_2_FD_104654 | JGI IMG/M metagenome (GOLD analysis project Ga0136634, IMG submission 104654) | Polar desert sand microbial communities from Dry Valleys, Antarctica - metaG UQ833 (21.06) | ecosystem: Environmental > Terrestrial > Soil > Desert | place: Antarctica: Dry Valley... | reverse complement strand
TGACATGATCGACTATTCGCTCCCGGATCCTCCCGTGAGGATGACCGCGCCCAGTGGCTGGGTGCCGCGGGCTCAGACGACGATCACCGGGGCCCCGGGATCGAGTCGTGTCACGTCGAGGTCGGCTCGCGTTCTGCCCGCACTGTAGGCAACAGCCCTGGTCGCGGCCTCGGTGAGGTGCCGGAGGCGGACCTTGTCCTCAGGCAGCATGGAGGGGGTGGGCAACTGCGACGACCTGGTCGCGGAAGCAGCGGCTGAGATCTTCGTAGGTTCGCAGTTCGACCTGGCGGTTCAGGGTTGCCTCAAGCTCCAGCTCCATGACGCGCGGGAGGGACCGCGCACAGGCGGCTCAGAAGGCCGTGCTCCCGATCCGGCTCAGTCCAGGTAGTCGCGCAGCACCTGCGACCGCGACGGGTGGCGCAGCTTGGACATCGTCTTCGACTCGATCTGTCGGATCCGCTCCCGGGTGACCCCGTAGACCTGGCCGATCTCGTCGAGGGTGCGCGGCTGGCCGTCGGTGAGGCCGAACCGCAACCGGACCACCCCCGCCTCCCGTTCGGACAGTGTGGCCAGCACCGACTGGAGCTGGTCCTGCAACAGGGTGAAGCTGACCGCGTCGACCGCGACGACCGCCTCGGAGTCCTCGATGAAGTCACCGAGCTGGCTGTCGCCCTCGTCGCCGATGGTCTGATCGAGCGAGATGGGCTCCCGGGCGTACTGCTGGATCTCCAGCACCTTCTCCGGGGTGATGTCCATCTCCTTGGCGAGCTCCTCGGGGGTGGGCTCGCGGCCCAGGTCCTGGAGCAGCTCGCGCTGGATGCGGCCGAGCTTGTTGATGACCTCGACCATGTGCACCGGGATGCGGATGGTGCGGGCCTGGTCGGCCATCGCGCGGGTGATGGCCTGGCGGATCCACCACGTCGCGTACGTCGAGAACTTGTAGCCCTTCGTGTAGTCGAACTTCTCGACCGCGCGGATCAGGCCGAGGTTGCCCTCCTGTATCAGGTCCAGGAACGCCATCCCGCGCCCGGTGTAGCGCTTGGCCAGCGACACCACGAGCCGGAGGTTGGCCTCCAGCAGGTGGTTCTTGGCCCGCTCGCCGTCCCGGATGATCCACTGCAGGTCCCGGCGCAGCTGCCGGGAGACCTTCTCGCTCGTGCCGACCGACTGGCGCGCCCGCTCGGCGGCATAGAGGCCGGCCTCGATCCGCTTGGCGAGCTCGACCTCCTCCTCCGCGTTGAGCAGCGCGACCTTGCCGATCTGCTTGAGGTACGCGCGGACCGAGTCGGCGGACGCGGTGAGCTCGGCGTCCTTGCGGGCCTGCCGCAGCGCCTCGGACTCCTCCTCGTCCCACACGAAGTCCGCGGACTTCTGGGGGGTCGAGGAGCGCTCCCGCGTCGACGGACTGCGCCGGTTGGCGCCGGTGTTGGCGACCTCGCCGTCCTCGTCGGTGTCCTCCACGACGACCCCTGCGACGCCGTCGGGCTCGTCGGTGTCGAGTTCGGTGTCGAGCTCCTCGAGGTCGACGACCTCGGGTACACCGTCCAGCTCGACATCGACGCTCTCGGTGGTGTCGACCGGCTGGACGGGATCGGTGGGCTCCTCCTTCGCCGGGGCCTCGGCGCCCTTGTCCGTCGGCGGCGCCGCCTTACTGTCCTTGCTGGCGGACGCCCCTGCCGCCCGCGAGCGCGAGCGGGAACGGCGGGCTGGGGCGGGACTCGTCGCCGGGTCGACGGACGGGTCGGTGTGGGTTGCGGAGTCTGCGGCTGCCACTAGGCCCTCTCGCTACGGTGCGCTGTGCGGTGCGCCGGGACGCGAACTAGCGATCCGGCTGTAGGTCGAGATGTTTGTCGGATACCTCGCCGGATCACCCTCCGGCTGGTGCTGTCGGAGGCCATCGCGCATCGGGGTACCGCACCATTGTAACTGCGCGTGCTCCGGGCCTTCCCGCCTCGCCACACCCAACGTACCCCAGGTGTGGTCGGATGGACCCGTGAGACAGGCTCATCCGACCATACCGATCGACGACGGCACCACGTCCACCGACAACTCGGAGTCACTGCGCCGGATCGCCGAGCGCGTCGTCACCGAGGCGGCCGAGCACCTGCGCGGGCTGCCCCGGCCGTGGGACGATGCGCCCGGCGGCAGCGTGTCGACGCCGAGCAGCGTGTCGACGAAGAGCACGCCTACCGACGTGGTGACCGCCTCCGACCACGCCCTGGAGACGCTGATCCGGCGCCGGCTCGCCGAGCTGCGTCCCGGCGACGCCGTGGTGGGGGAGGAGCACGGCGGGGTCGTGGAACACACGCCCACGCTGTGGGTGGTGGACCCGATCGACGGCACCGTGAACTACCTCTACGGCCTGCCCTGGTACGCGGTGTCGGTGGCGGCGGTGCGCGACGGGGTGTCTGTCGCCGGGGCGGTGCACGAGCCGGCGTCTGGACGGCTCTGGAGTGCGTCCGCCGGTGGGGGCGCGACGTGCGACGGTAGGCCGCTGCGCGTGTCCGGCGCTTCCGAGGTGGCGATGTCGCTGCTGAGCACCGGCTTCTCCTACAGCGCGCAGCGGCGGGTCAGCCAAGTGCGGATGATCAGCGGTCTGCTGCCGCACGTCCGTGACGTGCGGCGGGCGGGGTCGGCCGCGCTGGACCTGTGTGCGGTGGCCGCGGGCTGGGTGGACGCTTACCTCGAGCACGGCTGCAACTGGTGGGACTGGGCGGCTGCGGGCCTCATCGCGGCCGAGGCGGGTGCCGTCGTGCGGATGCCCGATCCGAGCGGCAGGGTCGTACCGGATGACGGTCTGGGCGCCGACGCCCTGTTCGCCGCCGGGCCCGGAATCGCGGACGAGCTCGCCGCGCTGGCCCGCGAGCACGGCGCTGCCGACGTCTGAGCGGCCCCTGCGGTTGCTCAGCAGCTGGTGTTGCGGGCCGCCGCCAGCACCGCCGGGTCGACCGCCGGCGCGGGCGCCGGGGCGCCGTCGGTGCCGACGGGGTCGGCGTTGCCCGCGCCGTCGGTGCCGCCGGCGGGCGCCGCCAGCTGGTCGAGCGCGTCCCGCGCCGCGCGGTCCGGGTTGGCGTCGCCGAACCCGGTGCCCACCGAGACGTCGACGGTGTCGTCGGTGCGCCCGTCGCGCACCAGCTCGGCACAGGGCAGTACCAGCGTCAGCGTGCTCGCCGCGGACTCCCCGGCCGGTCCGAACCGGACCTGACCAGCGCACTCCATGTTCCCCTCGGGATAGAAGGGGTCGTTGTCCGGTGGTGCCTCCTCGACGAAACCGAGGTCGCCGAACTGTGCGGCTACCAGGTTGGCCTGGCCGCGTTGCCCGCTGGCGTTGAGCACCCGCACCCGCACCGCGCTCGGGGGCAGCGGGGCCACCTCGTCGAGGGCGTCGGACTCCAGTGACTCCCCGGGCGACGGCCCCTGCGTGGGGGCTGGGCACGACGCAGGGTCCGCCGGCCCCGAGGCGTTGACCAGCACCGTCGTCCACGTCACCACCGTGACCATCGCGAGCACCGTCACGACGATGAGCACCGGACTCTGCCTGCGCCGCCGGTAGGTCCGGCGTGGTCGAGCTGTCGCGTCCGCCATCACCCCATCACCCCAGCCCTTCGGCGAGCACGTGGTGGCCCAGTGCCAGCAGCGGTGCGGCGCTGCCCCCCAGGCCTGCGGCCATCGACGCCGGTACCATACCCGCGCGCACCCGGGCGAGGATGCCCTCCAGCACGACGGCCAGCTTGAACGCCCCGAACGCGACGTACCACGGCAGCGGGGTCAGATCGAGCCCGGAGCCGCGGGCGTAGGCCTGTGCCACCTCGGCGCGCCGCAGGAAACCGGGCAGGCGCGTGAGGCTGGGCAGGTGCTGCGCGGCGCGCCAGACCGGTGGCTCGTCGGCCTCGTGCCAGTAGACGAGGAGCAGCCCCAGGTCGGCCAGCGGGTCGCCGAGCGTCGACATCTCCCAGTCGAGGACGGCCCGGATCCGGCCCGGGTCTGCGGGGTCGAACAGGCAGTTGTCGATGCGGTAGTCGCCGTGCACGATCGCGTGCCGCTGGGTCCGTGGGACGGTGCCCGCCAGCGCCTCGGCCAGCAGCGTCGGCTCGGCCGCAGCGCCGACGCCTGCGGTGTCCGTACCCGCAGCGTCGCGGGCCTTCTCCCACTGCGTCACCCAGCGCCGGAGCTGGCGGGACAGGTAGCCCTCCGGCCTGCCGAAGTCGCCCAGACCCACCGCAGCCGGATCGACGGCGTGCAGCGCGACCAAGACCTCGACCAGCGCCTCGCTCGCGCGCCGCCGGTCGGCCTCTGCGGTTGCCCAGCCCGCAGGCAGCTCGTCCAACGGCACGACGCCGTCCACGAGCTCCATCACGAAGCATGGCGCGTCCACCGGCGGTCCCCCCGCCGAGGACGCCAGCACCCGCGGCACCGGCACCTCCGTCGCCGCCAGCGCCGCGATGACCCGCTGCTCCCGGCCCATGTCGTGGGCGGTGACCGCGACCTCCCCGACGGGTGGGCGGCGCAGCACGACCGCGCCTGCGGCGCTGTCCACGCGGTAGGTCAGGTTGGACCGGCCCGCACCGATCGGAGCCAGCGTGGCGTCCCGCCATGCGGGGTCGCCCAGCCGGTCGGCCAACCAGGCCCCGACCGCGACCGGATCGGCCTCCGGATGCACGCCGGGTACGGGAGGGACCTCGCGGTCCGGGGACACAGCCACGATGGGCACCCTAACGGCCCCGACCGGCGCGGTCGGGGTGCCGTGCGGGTGCGCGCGACCTGAGCTATCCTGTGCGGCCCGGGGGGAAGTCTGAGGGTGCGCGGCGTCGATTTCAGTCGAGATCGTAAGCGAGGACTGGGCTGAGACCGGTGTCACTCGGATGCCGGGCACAAACCCCGGCACTGTGACGTTGTCCAGCGGCACGACGACTATATGAGTGGTTTCAAGAGGGTGGGAACGATGGCAACCGACTACGACGCCCCGCGGCGCACCGAGACCGACGACATGGCCGAGGACTCGCTCGACGAGCTGAAGGCCCGCCGGAACGAGGCCCAGTCGGCCGTGGTCGACGTCGACGAGTCGGACACGGCGGAGAGCTTCGAGCTGCCCGGTGCCGATCTGTCCGGCGAGGAGCTCACGGTCAAGGTGCTTCCCAAGCAGGCCGACGAGTTCACCTGCGCCAGCTGCTTCCTGGTGCACCACCGCAGCCGACTGGCCGAGAGCAACGGCTCGCAGTACATCTGCCGCGACTGCGCCGCCTGACCGACGGTTCTCGGGGCCCGCTGCCCGTCGTGACCCTCACCGCCCGAGCGCGGCGACGAAGCGCTCCGGGTCCCGCACGCTGACGACCCAGTACGGCGTCGGATCGTCGGGATCGGTGAGTTCTACGCGGACGAGCGGCCCGATCCAGCCGCGATGCATCATGAACGCTGCGGGGTCCAGCTCCGGACCGAGCGCCTGCTGCTTGTCGGGCTTCGCGACGATATCGACGCGGCCGACGTAGCGCAACGGCAGCGCGGCGGGGCCCACCTGCAGCTCGCTGCCGGTGACCCGCACGCGGGTACGCCCCAACCAGAGCAGTGCGATCACGAACAGTGGCACGGTGATCGCATAGCCGAGCCACGACCGGACGCCCGGGTAGCCCATGTGGACCTCGGCGCCCAGCAGCACCGCGATGCCGACGAACGGCAGGTACCACCACATCGGTACTGACAACCGTTCGTCGAACCGCGGGGGACCGGACGTCGCAGGCGGACGGGTCGACGGGTGTTCGCTCACGGGTCCCGAGGGTAATCTCCACCGTCGTGCCCGGCCCCGTCGATGCTCCCCAGCACGTGCCGCTCACCGCACCCCCCGCAGCACAACCGTCACGGTGGCCGGTCGACGTGCTCCTCACCCGGCTCGATCCGGGTCTACCCCCGCCCGCTGGTGCCCACCCCGGCGACGCGGGAGCGGACCTGCGCTGCACCGCCGACGTCGTCCTCACCCCCGGGGAGCGTGCCGTCGTCGGCACCGGCGTCGCGATCGCGCTCCCGGACGGGTACGCCGGTTTCGTGCATCCCCGTTCGGGGTTGGCCGCCCGGGCCGGCCTGTCCGTCGTGAACACCCCGGGCACGATCGACGCCGGCTACCGCGGTGAGGTCCTCGTCTGCCTGATCAACCACGACCCCCGCGAGACGCTGCGCCTGCAACGCGGCGACCGGATCGCGCAGCTCGTCGTGCAGAAGGTCGAGAAGGTGCGGTTCGTCGAGGTGGCGGAGCTGCCGGTGTCCGAGCGTGGCGCCGATGGGCACGGGTCCACCGGGGGACACGAGCGCCTGGGTCCAGGGGAGGTGCGGTAGTGGCGCGTCGCGATCGCGCTGGCGTCGCGTCTCTCGACGCACCGGCGTCGCGGACGGTCGGCGTGCGCACGCTGGAGCGGGCCGCGGCCGACCCGGACGCGCCAATGACGGGGCCCTACGACGACGGCGACGACCTCGACCTGGAAGACGTCGACGCCGGCCGGGTCGACTTCGGAGCCGTCCGCGTGCCGGTGCCGGCGCGGGGCACGGTGCTCGTCGAGCCCTCGACGAGCGGGCGCCCGCAGGCCGTGCACGTCACGCTCCCCGAGGGGCGGCTGTCGGTCAGCGCGCTGGCGGCGCCGACGTCGTCGAAGCTGTGGCCGGACCTGGCGCGCGAGATCTACGCGTCCCTGCGCGACGGCGGCGCCAGGGTGCGGTCGTTCCCGGGTCCGTGGGGTCGCGAGCTGCACGCTACGACCGGCAGCGCGACGTCGGTGTTCGTCGGGGTCGACGGTCCGCGTTGGATGCTCTACGGGGTGGCCACCGGGCCCACGACCCATGCCGTAGCGCTGGACGCCGAGCTGCGTCAGATGTTGCGCGGGACGGTCGTCGTGCGCGGTCGCTCGCCGTACCCGGTGCGTTCGGTGCTGCCGCTGGTACTGCCTGCGCACCTCACCGACGCCGCCGCTGAGCCCGCCGCGCCGGTGGTCGTGCCGGTGCCGGAACCAGAGCCGTCGACCGAGCCGTTTGCCGTGTTCACCGATGCGCCCGAGGACACCGAGCCGTTGCGGGTAGTCCGCGCCGCCGCGCGGAGCCGGAGCCACAGCAGGGCGCACATCGCCGCGCCGCCGCCGCGCCGCAGCGGCCGACACGCCTTGCCGGAGCCCGAGGACAGCGGGCTCGCCGGGCTGCCCACGCAACCCCTGGCCCTGGTCGGAGTACCCGTCCAGCAGCGGTCGTCGGGCCGCCACCGCCTGAAGGAATGAGCCACCGTCACCGGGCTGCGCAGGAAGCCCACACGCCACGACCGCTGGCTGTTTGGGCAGCGCAGCGGGTTTCCGGCGAGTTACGCTGGTGACGGCAGTGACCCCCGCCTGTGGGCGCCGAGCGACGTGGGGGAAGACATGGGCAGCACCGAGGCTGGCGTGTTCCGGCGCATGCTGCGCAAGCTGACCAGCGACGTCAACGAGCTCGATGCCGATGTCCTGTCCGAGGACGCGGAGCGTTCCGGTGCGCAGCGCGCCTCGGAGTGCACGTGCGGTCAGGAGGTCACCGTGCTCGGTAGGCTGCGCAGCGTGGAGTTCTGCGCGCAGGACGCGGACGCCTCGCTGGAGGCCGAGCTGTTCGACGGTACCGAGGGGATCACGCTGATCTGGCTGGGTCGCCGGCGCATTCCGGGTATCGAGCCGGGACGCACCATGCGGGTGCACGGGCGGCTGGCCGTGCGCGACGGGCGCAAGGTGCTCTACAACCCCTACTACGAGATCTGCCCGGCGCCATGACTACGGTGCCATGACTAGCAGGAGCCCCATGACGGTAGGAGCGCAGTGACCTCAGGTCCACCGCCGGAGCCCGCGCGGTCCGAGCGCGAGTTTCCCACGCTGCTCGAGCAGATGGGCGGTGTTCCCGGGATCGTCGCCTCCACCATCCCGGTCGCCGTGTTCGTCGTGGTCAACCTCGTGTTCGCGCTGCAACCCGCGCTAGTGGCGGCCCTCGCGGCCGGGGTGGCCCTCGCGGGGTGGCGGGTCGCGCGCAGGCAGCCGTTGCAGCCCGCCGTGTCCGGCCTGCTCGGCGTCGGCCTCGCCGCGTTCATCGCCTACCGCACCGGCGAGGCCCGCGGCTTCTACCTGCCGGGCCTGATCTACAGCGCCGTCTTCGGCCTCGCGTTCCTCACCTCGGTGATCGTCCGCTGGCCGCTCGCCGGGGTGATCTGGCACGGCATCAACGGCGACGGCCAGGGCTGGCGCCGCGATCCCCGGTTGCTGCGCGCCTACACCCTGGCCAGCCTGCTGTGGACCCTGGTCTTCGCCGCCCGCCTGGTGGTGCAGGGTTTGCTGTACAGCGCCGACGAGGAGACCTGGCTCGGCGTCGCCCGGCTCGCGATGGGCTACCCGCTGGTCGGTGTCGCCCTGCTCGGCACGATATGGGCGGTGCGCCGTGCCCGCCGCGCGCCGCTGCCTGCCTGACCGGCACCGGCGGACCCCGTTGCGGCTCTGCTGCGTACCGCAGCGGATGTAGGCCAGGTGCCTCCCGCGGGCGGACGCGGCGCGCGCCGGAGGGCTTACGCTGCCCTTGTGGACCGTCCCGGTCACCCGAGCCGATGGTCAGACCTGCTGCCCGCCGCCGCGTTGCCCGCCGTGGTCGGCACCGTCGTCCTCGCCGGCTCGTTCGCCGCCGCGGGCGGCCAGCCTGAGGCACGGACGCTGGACAGTGTCGGGGTCGCGCTGTTGCTGGTCGGGCCCGTCGCGCTGATGTTCCGTCGGCGGTACCCGCCTGCGATGTTTGCGGTGGCCGCTGCCGCGGCGATCGGCTACCTCGGCCTCGGCTACCCGTACGGCCCGGTCTTCCTCCCGTCGCTCGTCGCGCTGGCTACCGCGGTGACGGCCGGGTACCGGGGGTCGGCCTACATCCTGACCGGGCTGGCATACGGCACCCTGGTGGCGTTGCACATGGCCCGGTCCCCGGGCGGCGGGGTGCCGCTGGGCGGTGCCCTGGGCTGGCTGGCCGGCCTGGTCGCGTTCGTCGCCGGGTGCGAGCTGTGGCGCTCCCGGCGGGAGCGCCTCGCCCAGGCGCGGGCCACCGAGGTGGAGGCGCAGCGGCGGCGCGGCAGCGAGGAGCGGCTGCGGATCGCCCGGGAGCTGCACGACGTGCTCGGCCACCACGTATCGTTGATCAACGTGCAAGCCGGGGTGGCGCTGTACCTGATGGACTCCGATCCCGGGCAGGCCCGCGACGCGCTGGCGGCGATCAAGCAGTCGAGCGGGGTTTTGCTGCAGGAGATGCGCTCGACGCTCGGTGTGCTCCGCGGCGCCGACGAGGAGCCCCCGCGCCACCCGGTGGCCGGTCTCGCCCGGCTGGACGACCTGGTCGCCGACAACCGGGCCGCTGGGCTCCCGGTCACCGTGGACGTCCTGGGTGTGCGCCGCGAGCTGCCACCGAGCGTCGACCTGGCGGCCTACCGGATCGTGCAGGAGGCGTTGACGAACACCCGCCGGCACGCGGCGGCAACCGGTGCCGCGGTCCTGCTGGACTACGGTGAGGCTGGCCTCACCGTGCAGGTCGACGACGACGGCAACGGTCCCGGCGGCCCAGCCGGGACGGGCAACGGCGGCAGCGGCCTGCCCGGGATGCGGGAACGTGCCACCGCGCTCGGCGGGTCGCTCGCCGCCGGGCCGCGGGCCGGTGGCGGCTTCCAGGTGCGCGCCCGGCTGCCGATCGTCTCGCGGACCGCGACGTCGCCGGCCGGTTCGGCATGATCCGCGTTCTGCTGGCCGACGACCAGGTCCTGGTGCGAGCCGGGTTTCGGGCGCTGCTGTCCTCCGCGCCCGACATCACTGTCGTAGGCGAGGCTGAGGACGGGGCGGCCGCGGTCCGGCTCGCCCGCGAGACCGTTCCGGACATCGTGCTCATGGATATCCGCATGCCCGGCCACGACGGGCTCGCCGCCACCCGGGACATCGTCGGCGACCGGCGGTTGTCCGCGGTCCGGGTCGTCATGCTGACCACCTTCGCGGAGGACGAGTACATCTTCGCCGCGATTCATGCGGGTGCCAGCGGGTTCCTGGTCAAGGACACCGAACCGGCCGAGTTGCTCCACGCCGTGCGGGTCGTGCACGGCGGGGAGGCGTTGCTGTCTCCCGCGGTGACCCGCAGGCTGATCGAGGAGTTCGCGGTGCGAGCCACCCCGCCGCACGCCGAGCGCCGATTGACCGCACGGCTGGGGCTGCTCACCGAGCGGGAGCGGGAGGTGGTCACCCACGTGGCGTCCGGGCTGTCCAACGACGAGATCGCCGCCCGGCTCGTCGTCAGCCCGGCGACGGTGAAGACCCACGTCAGCCGTGCGATGACCAAGCTCGGGGTGCGGGACCGAGCCCAGGTGGTGGTGCTCGGCTACGAGGGCGGGCTGGTCCGCCCCCGCTGGCTCGGCTGAGCGCTCCGGCAAGGTGGACCACTCGCCGTCGTCGCTACCTACCGCCCACCGCGACCGCTACCACATCCCTCCATTCATATGCCTTGTTGTCCCGATTCAGCTCGATCAACGATACAGCAGTGACCTCGACCGTGGTTGTCTGCGCCGGCTGCGCTGCAAGAGCTTCGGCGATGGGCTCAGCCGGTCCTGTGGCATTGCAATAGGCGAGTGACACATGCGGTCGCCACCCCTGCGCAACCTCAGGCACGCGGTCGGTCCCCCAGATATCTCCGATCGCCTGGCGGATACCGGCCCGCAGCCGATGCAGCGGTTCGACCGGCTGCACAGGCATGTGGATCGTCTCAGGATCGACGCGTGGTGGCCCGACGGTCACGGTGAAGGGCTCTAGCTCGATGAGGCGCTGCTCAGCGGCTTGCACGATCGCCTCAACATCGTCACGGTCGAGCTCATCGGTGAAGCCGAGACCCTGCATGGTCAGGTGCAGCCACCGCACGGGTACTGGATCGAGCATCGGCAACCCGGTCAGCATCGGGGCGTAGCTGTCGGCGAGCTGGTGTATACCGGGCTGGTCGGGGAAGGTGACGTGCCAGGTATAGAAGGAGCGGCCCAGCGACCAGCCAGGTCGCCACCACCAGTGATCCCGCATAGCAGTCGGCGCCGGTCGTTCCTCCGGGCTCACGGAGCAAGCTCCCGGGTGGTGGCGGCCTGCTGGAAGGCCAGCACTTCGGAGCGAATCCGGACGGCGATCGGGTCACTGGGATACCGGGAGGTCGCGGCCTCAGTAAAGACATCGTTCATGCGCATCAGCAGCGGCCGCATCCGATGTTCAGGTACGATTTCCAGTACCGGGGCGATGGTCGTTTCAGCGCCATCGAGCTGCCCCAGCGCGAGGTGAGCGCGCACCTGCTGGAGGCGGACCATGCGCTCGCTGCCCCAGTTGCGCTGTTGTGGCGGGACGGTCTCAAAGGCGGCCACCGCCCGATCAGCGGGTACCAACGCGGCATCAGCCGCGCCGAGGGTGAGCTGGGCGTCTGACCAGAATCCGCCAGCACGGTCGACGCTACAGCTCAACGGCCCGGCCAGCTGGTCCTCGGTGGGTTCGGCGGACTCGGCAACCACCCAGGCCTGTCGAAGCGCCTCCCAGGCCGGCTCGTCCTGGCCGCAGTGGGCGAGGTCGACAGCATAGGCACTGGTCAGGAGCAACGCTGCGCTGCCGCCACTGGCGTACTGCAAGCCGTCGGCGGCGTAGCCAGCGGCCTGGGTGAAGTCGTCTTGCCAGAAGGCGGCGGTGTGCTGGGTGGCACGAACCCAGGCGCGCAACCCATCGTGCTCGGCACGTTCGGCGCACAGCCAGGCAGCCCGCGCATGATCCTCGGCAGCATCGGGACGGCCGAGGTCGACTGACATCCAGGCCAGCACGGTCAACGACCAGCCGGCTGCGGCGTACAGCTCCCGGGCAAGGCGAGGCCGGTGCTGACCGGTTAGGAGGGTGAACGCCCGATCTCGCAGCTCTCGGGTGCGCACGAACAGCGGTTCGGTCGGCACCTTCAGATACGCGTGCGAGATCCGTCGTAGCTGCGCGTGCAGCTGCTCCAGGGTCAGCTCGCCGACGTTCTCGTCCTCAGCCCAAGCCAGGAACCGGCTGGATTCATCAGCGGCCACCTCGACAGTATGACCGACACGGCCATCGTCTCGGGGCGGTGCAACTCACCGTGCTGGTGCGGGTCCCGCACCGGTCACGGCTCGAGCATGTACCGCCACTATCGCCTCGGCATGTCGCCGCTGCTCGTGGGCGTGCTTGGCAGCCTCCAACTCCGTGAACTCGGAAAGCAAGGCGCCGTCCGCGTCGCAGGCGCTGTCGACGATCCGCCAGAAGCGTTAATCGGCTGAACGTCGACCTTTCTCGATGTGCGCCACGGTGGTGCGATCGCAGAAGGCGGCCTTGGCAAGCTGGCCTTGGCTCAGCCTGGCGGCTCTGCCTTGGGCGATCACTAGATGGTTGGTGCTTTCGCCGCATAACATCTGAGCGCCAGATCACGTGCCTCGTGCGTTGTGTTCCGTGCCGCTCGCTGCTGTAGTCGGCGCCGGTCGATCCTTCCCCTGGCTGGCCTCGGCCAGTGCGGTATCGAACTCGGCCACTGCCGGGGCGTCGCCGAAACGGTCCAACGCCCGGCGGGCTCGGCGCAGGTCCGTCACGGTGTGCGCGCTTCCGGTCTCCACGACCACGGCCAGGGCCTCACGACCGGCGGCCACCGCCCGGTCGACCTGCCCGTCCAGGGCGGCAGCCACGGCGAGGTTCGCCGCGTACCGGCCGTGGTCGCGCCGGTACCCGGCAGGCAGCCGGGCGCGGGCGGTGTCGAACAACTCGACCGCAGCAGCGTGGCGTCCCAGCTCGACGTAGGCGACCCCACGCTGGAACACCACCCGCTCCGGCCCGTTGAAGTACACCCACGCCGGCTCATCCTCGGGATGTTCAGCGGCCGCCGCGGCCAGCTCCTCGGTACGGTCGAGCAGCCGGTCCACCGCGGCACCGTCACCGTCCAAAGCGTGTCCCCGCGCCTGCTGCTGGGTGATCAGGGCCAGCACACCGGCGCTGACGCCGGCGGTCTCGCGTTGCCCTGCGACAGCCAGCCCGACCGCGCGAGCAGCGTCGGCCTCCGACCACGCCAGGTGACTCTTGAGTGACAACACCGAGGTCACCATGTTCGCGTCGCCGATCTCCTGTGCCGCATCGGCAGCCCGGTCGTAGTGTGCGAGCGCGACGACGTGGTCGCCGCTGTCCGCACCCATCCACCCGGCGAACTGCCGGTACTCCGCGACCAGCCCGATCAGCCCGACGCGGGCCGGCCCACGCGCGCCCAGAGCCAGGCGCTCGATCAGCTCGACCTCGGCAAGCACCACAGGCAACACTCGGCGCGCCCCCACCTCATCCTCGAGCTGCCGCTGCCGGGCGAGCACGGCGGCCAGATGCTCGACCACCGCGGCATCCACCCGACGCGGCTGCGCCACAGCGGCGGCCAGCCGATCGAACGCATCCCCATCGCAGGCCGAGTCGCTGTTACCGGTGAGCGCCACTGCCGGCGCCCGAACCAGCAAGCGGGCCCGATGCTCGGCTGCCCTCAGCTCGTCGTACGCGTCCACGAGTGCGCCGCTGGCTCGGCACACGCGGTCCGCTTCCTCCCAGAACCTCGGATCGGCACCTCGGCGTCCTGCCTCGATATGCGCGATGCCGGTCCGGTCGCGCATGGTGGACTTGGCCAACTCTGCCTGCGTTACCTCAGCTGCGGCACGCGCAGCGCGGAGTTGCTCACCGAGCCGTACACGCATAACCGATAGCGCGTCATCACCTGTCCCTGCACTCATGTTGCGCATTTTAACCTCGTGGGTGACGGTGACGTGACGATAGCTCGCACCCTATCGCGCAACTAGCCTGTCACGGTGTCTACTACTCGTGACACCCGGTGCCGGGCCTGACACCCCCACTAGCTAGCTAGGTCAGGCGGCGTGCTGCCACTGGACGTGCAGACGCCGGTGTAGATCCCCGGTGCCGGGTGTGCCGCAGACATACTCGAGGAGGTGAGGTCAATCCGCATCACGTCTGCCGAGACGGACGCACACAGGCAGATCCGGCTCGCCTATGAGGATCTACAGATGCACGTTGCTGCTCTTGCACTTGAATGGCCTGCACGCGGCGCTGACATCGACCCAAAATTGCTATTGCGTTGCGCGTACAGTACCTCCTCTTGGAGGCCTATCGCCGGCATCCCGTTGATGCGCAAGGGCGGTGTCTGCGCAAGGCATGTCGCCGCTGGACAAGAGGGTACTGCCGCGCACATACCAACCTTGCTTTTGCTCTCACGCATGATCCCCCGACAATATGGTGGCAGATCTTTAATATGCGATCCGCAACGGCGCTGTGTCAAGCGCTTCACATTGGACCAGACACTCGCATTACTCGCGATACCGCACGCGCGTGGCATGCTGCCTGCCTCACCGCGGACGAGGCAGCCCCACGACCACGAGATTGCTAGGATCGCCAATGGACGACTCGTCCCGCATGGACAGGCCGCTCCCGGACCATATCGCTGCGCTGTGCACCGGTGGTCCGGCGTTCGTCGCGGGTGCCGTTGAGGGTCGTCCATGCGTCATCACCGTTGGCGCGATCTTCGACCACTCGTGGGACGCGAACGACGATCCCGACCCGGTGGTGCGGGTCGGGATCGGAGATCTCAAAGTCGATCTGCCGCCGCCGAACGCAGCACGACTTGCGGCTGCGCTGCTCGACGCCGTTGGTGAGACGATGACTGACGACCCGCTGCCCATCGAGGAGGCGCGCGCACTCAGAGATCAACTCGTGCCCATAGCTGGCGCCGTCCTTGGTCTGCTCGCGAAAGTGCAGGCAGACGCGCTGGACTTGCCTCGCCTGTTCCCGGCGACTGAGGCGCCTCCAGCGCGGTGAGACCGTACCGTTATGGTGCAAAACCCCGTTCCGGACGTCGTGCTCAGCCCGGCGACGGCGAAGGCCCACGTGACGACGCCGTGGGGACTGTTCCGGTACCGCTGGGTCGTGGTCAAGGAGCTCTTCGCGATCGTCGTCATCGTGTCCGCGATCGCCGTGACCAACGGCTGGATCACTCTCGCGGCGGCAGAGGTGGCCGGGAGTCCCGGCGACCGACCACTGACCTGGTTGCCCGTCGCCGGGTCGGTCGGCCACGCGGTGCTCCTGGCGGCCGCCACCGTGCTCTCCGCCGCCAAGCCCTGGGGTCGGACCCGGCCGACCGGCACGTTGTGACACGGGCGGGGCGGCCGTCGTGATGCGCAAGGCCGTGTTTGGTCGTGCACCTCGTCGCGGCCAGGACGTCGTGCTCATGGGCATCCGCACGCCCGGCCACGACGGCCGTCAGCGACGGAGAGTCCCTCGAGCGCCCTTGGCAGCTTCGTACGCCATTCGGGCAGTCCAAGGAAAATCTTGAAAAGATGTTCCGGAGCTGCGGCTGACGGGGCCGGAACTGTCGGTGGTGGCGGGGATGATCCTGGTGTGACCGACAGCCCGCTGACCTCCGCACACACCGCCATGGCGGCGGGGCTGGACGCACTGTCCGCGGCCGTGGGCTCGGGTGCGGCGGATGCGGAGCTGTTGTCGGCGTTGACGATCTGTGAGGGCGTCACCCGCCGCGTCGACCGCCTCGCGGTCGGTGTGATCGCGGACCTGGACCGGCGGGGGGCGTTCCTCGAACGGGGCTACCGCAACCCGACCGCGGCGGTGGCCGACCTGCTGGGCTGGGACCGTTTCGAGGCCCGACGCCGCGTCTGCGCGGCCGAGCAGGTGTGCGCCCGGGTGGGGCTCGACGGGCAGGTGGTGCCGGCGCGGATGCCGGCCACCGCCGCAGTCTTCACCACCGGACAGGTCGGACTGCGCCACGTCGAGACGATCACGAAGGTCCTGGCGTCCGACGCCGCGGGACGCCTGTCTCCGTCGGTGTGGGCCGGCGCGGAGGCCGAGCTGGCCGACAAGGCCACCCTCTACAGTCCCGGGGAACTGTCCGCCTACGGCACCCGGCTGATCGAGGCCCTCGATCAGGACGGACCCGCACCCGACGACCGCCCGCCGGTGTCGGTCAATGAGCTGACCCTGGCCCGCAACCGGGACGGCTCCGGAGGTCGGATCAGCGGGCGGTTCGACGACGCCGCCCTCTACGACGCGATCGCCACCGCCGTGGACGCCGGGTCGAAGCCTCTGACCGGCGACGACGAGCGGACCACGCCGCAGCGGCAGGCGCAGGCGTTGGCCGAGATCTGCGGGTACGTCCTCGACCACGGCGACCTGCCCGCCTCGGGCGGGTCCCGCCCGCACCTGAACGTGCTCCTGTCGTGGGAGGACCTGCAGGCGCAGGCGCGGGCGGCGATGTTGGACTTCGGCGGCACCCTCACCCCCGAGACCCTGCGGATGCTCGCCTGCGACGCCGCGGTCATCCCCATCGTCATGAACGGCGCCGGGCAACCCCTCGACGTCGGGCGGAGCAAGCGCACCATCCCCGACGGATTGCGCCGCGCGGTCGCCGCCCGCGACCGGGGGTGCGCGTTCCCCGGGTGTGGGCGGACGGTGTCGTGGTGCGAGGTGCACCACATCCGCCCGTGGCAGGACGGCGGCGCGACCTCCCTGACCAACTGCGTCATGCTCTGCACCACCCACCACCGGCTGCTGCACCACCCCGGATGGTGTGTGCAGATCCGTGACGGGCTGCCCGCGTTCCTCCCACCGTGCTGGATCGACCCCGACCGGGTCCCGCGGCGCAAACCCCTCGCGCATCTGATCAACGGACCCTGAACCCGATCACCGCTCACGCGGGCGGCTGCACACCCCAGCACCTGTACGGCCGCCCGCGTGAGGCACCCAGTCGGGCGAACCGATCAGCTCGCCAGCGCGGCACCGCCATCCTCCACTCCCATCCTGTCTGGCCCCTGCTCACCGCCGGATTGGCCTGCCTGGCCGACGTCGCGGCGAACGGCCGGCTGGTCGCCGCGGGTGCTGCGGCCCCGCTGCCGATCGACGGATCTGTCAGCGAACGGGATGACCTGCTGGTGTGCGGGTCAGGTGTCCGAGGCGGCTATCGCGTCGACGATTGCTCGGACACGGCTTGTCGCGTCGTCGGGATCGGTTCCGGTGCTGGCGACCATGGCCCAGCGCTGCGGCACGCAGGCGATCGCGCGCACCAAGCCGCCGGGTGCGGCATGGCTGGCGGTGACGCGTTCGAGCTCCCGCAGGGTTGCCCGTGCGGAGGGCACGAACACGTGGGTGGCGGCGTATCGTTCGCTGGTACCGAGCGCGTGTGCCTCGTCCATGAACGCTCGCAGGTACTCCGCGCCGTGTGCGGACAGGTTGAAGTCGATCGCACCCACCATCGTCCTGTCGCCGAAGCGACCGCCGATTCGCCCGACGGCAAAGTCGATCCCCCCGACGACCAGCCCCCGGTGGCTGCCGTCGGCGATGCTCGGCGGTCCGAGGAATGCGTCGTGGATGGCTTCAAGCGCGTCCCGAATCGCCTGGTAGGCCGCATTCGGCAGTCCGAGCCCGGTCCAGGCGGTGTCATCGAGATAGGTATTGCCTCGCCACGAGAACCGATCCAGCGCTTGCAGGGCGATCCCATCGGCTACACGGCCGTGTCGAAAGTGTCCGGACGGGACGACTGGCTGGATGGATCCACCCACCTTGACGTGCAGGAAATCGACCCATGCCTCGAGCAAGTAGTCATCACCGTGCGGGTAGGCCTCCTGGGCCGCAGCCGTGAGCAGCTCCCGATCGGTGAGATCGAGGTTGCCTGCGATGCGGGCGCCGTCGCCTGCCTCGCTGGGCTTGAGCGCGGCGACATCGATATCGTACCTGCTGCGTAGTAGTGCTGCCGCGCGCAGCACCTCGGCCACGAAGGTGGCCGGATCGACGCCGGTGCGCGGGATCGAATAGCCGGGTAGCACGGGGATTGTCAGCCGAAGTCGTCGGTATGCCTCGCTGTGCTGCTGCTCGGCGCGGAGGATTCCCTCGACGTCGAGGCCGTCGGTAGGCAGCTCCAGCACCTGCGAAACCGTCGGGTGGATATGGCTCTTCCGGTTCCATCGCATGGTGACCATAGGCGCGTTGGCCTCGACGGAAATCTGCTCCAGCCCGGCCTGTCGACGCAGCCAGAGCAGAAAGATCTGGGTCTCGACATCGAGCGCGTAGAGCCGCACTACCGCGTCGGGTCGCTGCCGCAGCCAGTCGATGATCTTCCTGAGTGGGGTCGTTCGGCCATTTTCGTGCTCGTGTGCCATAGCGAGCAGGGCGTGCGAGAGGTAGTAGTACTCTGTGTCGCCGATGTCCACCGCGGGAACATCACGCAGCCCTACGGCTTCCCGCCACGGTTCGGTGCGGCCGACGCAGAGGTCGTCGATTCTCGTCAGATAGACCGACCGGGCCTCAGTGTAGGTGGCGACGTCATGCGGATGACGACCGGCCAACAGTTCGGCGGTATCGCCCTCGAAAGCTCGCAGGGTCGGGGTGGTGGAATGCAGCACGAGGGCTGGCGGGGTCACCCCGGATCGGACCTGGTGCGGTATGAGCTCATGCCGGGTCAGCGTCGGAAGCACCGAGCGTTCCACGGCCAGTAGTCGATGCGCGTGCTGTGCGAGCTCCTGCTCGGAGAGTAATCGATGTCCGGTGAACATCCCCGCCCAGCAGACCTGCCGACCGTCTTCGAGCTGGAACACAGCGGGTTCGACAGGTGAGAGCACGGATAAACCTCCTGACTCGGGACGGACGGGTTGGCAGCGATCGGGAGCTTCCCGGCGACGAGCGGCAGCTGCTACCGCGTGCCGGGGAGGCGCTCTGCTCGGAAGACGACGGTGACGTAGTGCAGGTCGAACTCCTGGTGGCCTGCCAGGTCAGGATGGCTCGTCGCCAGCGTGCGTACCCGGCTCTCCAGCTCGGCTTGTCGCTCGGGAGTCGAGGTCAGGTAGTACGAACGCGACTTCACCAGATCGACCAGCGTCTGAGCGGTATGCCGGGTGCTGTTCGGAAAGAAGCGCTGGGTGATCGGTCCGAACGCGCTGCCGAAGGAGGGGTTCGCGAGCCATCCGGACAGGCTAGCGCCGTCCGCGCTGCGCAGAGCGGCGAGCGTGCCGTGCCGCATGATCGCAGCCGAGGTCGTCGGATCGGCTCCGGTGTCCTCATCACGCAGGATCGCCGACAACTCAGCGGACCACGGGATCTCCTCGTCTCGCAGGTTCCACAATGCTGCCAGGACACCGCCCGGTCTGATGACCCGGGCGAACTCGTGGTGTGCCGATTCTGGATCGAACCAGTGGTAGGCATGGCTGATGAGGAGCGCATCCTGGCTCGCGTCGGGCACCGGGATGTCCTCGGCGCATCCGTTCAACGCGGTCGCCTGTGGTGTGGTCACAACCAGCCGGGCGAGCATGGCCGGGTCGGGTTCGACCGCGGTCGTTGCATGGCCGCAGGTGATGAGCTGCCGGGTCAGCTGACCGGTGCCCGCGCCGAGATCCAGCACCGCGATCGGTCGATCACCGAGAATCCAGCGTACGGTGTCGACGGTGTAGCCTGGCCGCGACTGCTCATAGGCCTCCGTGCCCCGTCCGAACGAGTCGCCTCGGGCACCCCAACTCTGCTTGTCCATGAAAGCCTCTCCTCGTCGTATCGCTGCTTGACATCGACGTTGCAGGGACTGTTCTTCGATGTTGACGGCTTCGGGGCGCCGAGCCCGGAGGAAGGCTCGTAGCCGGTCCGGGTGGTACAAGGTGTGCATCGGATGCTGCTCTCCCCGCAGGGCAGCCGAGATGGCCTCCGCGACGACCGGTGCCTGCGCGAAACCGCCGGTGTTGTGTCCGCCGGTGATAATCATGATCCCGCCGTCGGATTTCTTGGCTATCTCCAGGATGCCGAGGCTCGAGGCGGTCCACGGGCGCACGCAGAAACGTCGGCTCCGCTCCAGCAGGCCAGACTTCCGGGCCTCGGAAAATGCGCGTGGAAAGAACGTGCGAGCGGTGTCCTCGACGGCGTCGTAGAGCACGGCAAGTTCCTCGGCGTCGATGTTGTTCGGGTCGTGTCCGGTCCAGCCGTAGCCCGATCCTATGATTAACAGTGGTTCTCCGTCGGGCCCGTTCGTCACGGTGACGTTCGCGTCCTCGGCCCGATGTCCGCGCCGACTGATCTTGAGTGAGTGCTCGAGGGCCGGATCCCCGCCGGGCAGTGTCAGCCACACGCCGAGCACGCCGTGGATCAGCCCGTCCGACGCGGTACCGCGCAGTAGCTCGCTGCCGTAGACACCGGTGGAGAGGACGAGATGGTCAGCGACGACCAGATTGTCGGCCACCCACAGGCCGGACGGATCCCCGTTCCCGTCCCGTCGTAGCTGCGAGACCTCCTGACTCCAGAAGAACCGGACACCGGACTGCTCCAGGAGATCGACGAGCCGGGACAGAAAGGCATGTGCCTGTACGGTGAAGCCAGGCACCCCGATGCCACCGGCAACCCCTTGCCCGCGGACCGCGTCACCCAGGGCCGGATGGCGTGCGACGAGCTGGTCCGGGGTGAACACCAGCGGCGATGCACCGACTCTCTCGTGTCGGGCGATCTGCCGATGCAGGTGCTGCTCGTCGGTGTACAGCCGAAGGATTCCGGTCCGCAGGCCTACGTTGTCAAAAGCTGCTCGTTCGGCACGCATCAGTTCCTGCCACAGCTCGCTGGACGAGCGGTTGAACAGCAGGATGTCATTCGTGTAGGAACGGCTCAACCACGGCGGCACGGCTGCGTTCGTCGACGCCCATTCCAGGTCGCGATCGGAGAGTGCGGCCGGACCTGCTATCCGCCAGCCACCGTCACGTATCGGGGTGCGCAGCGAGTCCGGCGCTTTGTGGTGGGTACCAAAGTAGTAGCCATCTGCCTCCGTAAGGGTGAACATTCGCGCGTCACCGCCACCCCGAGTGCATCCGTAGTCTTTCCAGGGAGCATCAACTCGTGGATCAGGCGACCTCTCGTAAACTGTCATCGCATAACCTTCGCGTACCAACCGCAACGCGGTGACCAGGTTGACCACCCCTGCTCCCACCATGGCGACCGACCGCCCGCGCGCTGCCCGGGCGTGGACTCGTCCCGTTGCCAGATCCGCCGTGACACCCGCCTCGATCCAGGCGTTCTCCGCAACGGCGAGGGCCTCGAGGAAGGAGTTCGCGCTCGGCGCGACAAAACGAGTGATGATCCCTGCGGGCAGTCCGTCGGGTGGGAAGGTGTCCATCCGGCCGAGCCTGACAACAATGAGATGCGGCTGCGAGCAGGCCGTCTTCCAGCTGCGCGCCGCAACGCCTCCGAGCGCGCGCCTGGTCAGCAACACGTCAGGGCGTATACGGGCGAGTTCACGTCCCAGGATGTGCTCGCTGACCCCGGCGAGTTCGGAACGATACATGATATTCGAATCGAAAATCTCGGCGAGAATGTGATCGACGGGATGGTCCACGAGTATGCGCAACGTTTTCTCCGAGGCCGTTTGTGGAATTTTCTCCCAAAATTAAGTCGCATTGTCGAGTGATGAAAAGCGGCGCTCCGGTGACTGCTACCGATACCGATGTCGGCGGCCTTGTCGCGCGGTAAGACGAGCGCGGAGTGTTTTAGTGTCGGCGACTCCGCCGGCGGGGTTGGCGCCGGAGCTGGGTATGGCGGCTTCGTGTCCGTACCGCGTAGCATCGCCGAGCCGGGCGGTCGTCATCCCAGCAGTATAGCTAGAAGTCGGGCCTGCACCGGGATGGCGTTGTGCGACTCGGTCGCGAACTCCCACAGGCTGCTCTCGGTAATGACCGGGTTTACGTTGATCATTGTTGAAGGGTGCCGACGATCGGTCGGCATTCAGTAGCCCAGCGCCGTCCGGATGTCCTCCTCCACGGCCGAGGTCGCCACGAACAGCAGCTCGTCGCCGGGCTCCAGCGGGTCGTCGGCCTGTGGGACGATCACTCGACCGCCGCGCAGGATCGCCACCAGCGCCGAGTCCACCGGCAGGTTCAGCTTCCGCACCGGGCGCCCGGCCAGCGGGGTGTCCTCCGGGAGCGTGACCTCCACCAGGTTCGCCTGACCCTGCCGGAACGTCAGCAGCCGCACGAGGTCGCCGACGGCCACCGCCTCCTCCACCAGCGCGGCGAGCAGTCGCGGGGTGGACACGGCGACGTCGACGCCCCAGTTGTCGCTGAACAGCCACTCGTTGCGGGGGTCGTTGACCCTGGCGACGACGCGGCGCACCGCGAACTCGGTCTTCGCGAGCAGCGCGACGACCAGGTTGACCTTGTCGTCGCCGGTGGCGGCGATGACGACGTCACAGCTCTCCAGGCCGGCCTCCTCCAGCGAGGCCAGCTCGCAGGCGTCGGCGTGCACCCACTCGGC
>Ga0136634_10000325_pt1 | contig 22401 bp, 19 predicted proteins | sample AntDrymUQ8332106_2_FD_104654 | JGI IMG/M metagenome (GOLD analysis project Ga0136634, IMG submission 104654) | Polar desert sand microbial communities from Dry Valleys, Antarctica - metaG UQ833 (21.06) | ecosystem: Environmental > Terrestrial > Soil > Desert | place: Antarctica: Dry Valley... | reverse complement strand
GCGGCTGAGCTGGGTGTCGAGGTCGGCGCGGTCACCACCCTGACGCTCGGGTCGCACGGTGACACGATGGTGCCCGTCCCGTCGCAGAGCTCCGTCGAGGTGGACGGCGAGCGCCGACCGCTCACCGACGTCCTCCCGGCCGGCACGGTCGACGAGCTCGTCACGCGTACGCGCAACGGCGGTGCCGAGGTCGTGGCGCTGCTCAAGACCGGCTCGGCCTACTACGCCCCGTCGGCGGCGGCCGCCCGGATGACCCGGGCGGTCATGACGGACTCCGGCGAGGTGATGCCAGTCTGCGCCTGGGTCGACGGGGAGTACGGCATCGCCGGCGTGTACCTCGGCGTCCAGGCCGAGATCGGCCGCGGGGGCGTACGCCGCGTCGTCGAGACCGAGCTCACCGAGGACGAGACGGCCGCGCTGAAGGCTGCGGCGGAGGCCGTCCGCGCCAAGCAGGCCGACGTGGCCGACCTCTGAAGCGAGCTGGCCGCCTTCGAATGGGACGCGCATGAATCGGCCGAACGCATGCGTGAGGCCGGCGTCGAGTCGTCCGCGTGTTTCGCGCACTCGCTCTGGGCGGCGTAGAGATCATGAAACGACGGGATTGGAAGTGAGCCAATGACCAAGATCAAGGTCCAAGGGCCGGTCGTCGAGCTCGACGGCGACGAGATGACTCGCATCATCTGGTCGTTCATCAAAGACCGGTTGATTCACCCGTACCTCGACATCGACCTGAGGTATTTCGACCTCGGCATCGAGAGCCGCGACGCGACCGACGACCAGATCACGGTCGATGCGGCGAACGCGATCAAGGAGCACGGCGTCGGAGTGAAATGCGCCACGATCACACCCGACGAGGCGCGGGTCGAGGAGTTCGGGCTCAAGCGCATGTACCGCTCGCCCAACGGGACGGTTCGCAACATCCTCGGCGGTGTCATCTTCCGCGAGCCGATCGTCATCTCCAACATCCCGCGGCTCGTGCCGGGATGGACCAAGCCGATCATCGTCGGCAGGCACGCTCACGGCGACCAGTACAAGGCGACCGACTACAAGGTGCCCGGTGCGGGAGTCGTCACTCTCACCTACACCCCGGCCGACGGCTCCGCTCCCGTCGAGATGGAGATCGTCGACATGCCCGCCGAGGGCGGCGTCGTGATGGGCATGTACAACTTCAACAAGTCGATCGAGGATTTTGCCCGCGCGTCGTTGAGCTACGGCCTGCAGCGTGGCTATCCGGTCTACCTTTCGACGAAGAACACTATTCTCAAAGCGTACGACGGCCAGTTCAAGGACATCTTCGAGGCTGTCTTCGAGAGCGAGTTCAAGGCCGACTTCGAATCGGCCGGTCTCACATACGAGCATCGGCTCATCGACGACATGGTCGCGGCCGCGCTGAAGTGGGAAGGCGGCTATGTCTGGGCGTGCAAGAACTACGACGGAGATGTGCAGTCCGACACTGTCGCGCAGGGGTTCGGCTCGCTGGGACTCATGACGAGCGTGCTCATGACTCCCGACGGGAACACGGTGGAGGCAGAGGCGGCGCACGGAACTGTGACGCGGCACTTTCGCCAGCATCAGGAGGGCAAACCCACCTCGACCAACCCGATCGCCTCGATCTATGCGTGGACGGGTGGCCTGAAGCATCGCGGCAAGCTCGACGGCACGCCTGAGGTGACAGGCTTCGCCGAGGCGCTCGAGCGGGTCTGCGTCAAGACGGTCGAGAGCGGCAAGATGACAAAGGACCTCGCGGTCCTGATCGGCCCGGATCAGGACTTCCTGAACACGGAGGACTTCCTGGCGGCGCTGGACGACGGGCTGCGCGCCCACATGTCGGCTTGACGGCTGGTGACCGAAGTGGCGCAGAAGTCGCGACAGTTCGTACCCTCGTCGTATGGATCCTGGCTCTAGACAGGCGTGCCGCCAGCGGGCGAGCACGCCGTGACCGAGTTATTGACCGACATCGCACTGGTGCTGGTGTTCATCGCTATCGGCGGCACCTTCGCAGCCGCCGAGACAGCCCTCATATCGCTGCGCGACAGCCAGGTGCGCACGATCTCGATGCGGGGGCGGCGCGGACATCGTGTCGCCCGGCTGGCAGCTGATCCCAACCGGCTCCGCTCGGCCGTCCAGGTGGGAGTCACGCTCGCCGGCTTCCTGGCGGCCGCGACAGGGGCAGCTACTCTCGCCGACCACCTGCGACCGCTGCTCGTGCGATGGGGGGTCTCCCCGGGCCTCGTCGGGGCGCTCGCGATTGTCGTGATCACCGTCGTGATCGCCTGTCTGTCCCTGGTGCTCGGCGACCTCGCCGCCAGGCGCCTGGTCCTGCAGCGCGCGGAGCGCGTGTCCTTGGCCCTGGCCCCGAGTGTCGACCGGCTCGCGCAGGTGGCGAGGCCCCTGATCTGGCTCCTGAGCCGCTCCACCGACGTCGTCGTACGCCTGGCAGGCGGCGATCCCACGCCGCATCGCGACGTGATCACCGAGGAGGAGGAGCTCCGCGAGATCGTCGCTGAGCACGAGAGCCTGGGACACGAGAAGCGCAAGATCGTCGAGGACGTTTTCAGCGCCGGCGAGCGGCAGCTTCGGGAGGTGATGGTGCCGCGCACGGAGGTCGACTTCCTCGATGCGAAGACCCCGATATTCAAAGCCGTGCAGTCGGCGATCAACAGTCCGCACTCGCGCTATCCCGTCATCGACGGCTCACAGGACAACGTCGTCGGCTTCGTCCACGTACGGGACCTGCTTGCGCCAGCTGTCGCCAACAGGTCGCTGCGTGTCGGCGAGATCGTTCGCAAGGTCGTCTATCTCCCCTCCACGAAGCGCGTTCTCGCAGCGCTGTCCGAGATGCGGCGCGAGGGTCAGCACCTCGCGATCGTGCTCGACGAGTACGGGGGCACGTTCGGCATCGTCACGCTGGAGGACCTGGTGGAGGAGCTGGTCGGTGACATCCGCGACGAGTACGACCTCGCGGCGCCCGGAGAGCGCCGTGCTGTGGACGGCACTCTCGAGGTCGACGGGCTGCTGACCCTCGTCGACTTCGAGGAGGAGAGCGGCATCGACCTCCCTGAAGGACCGTACGAGACCGTCGCAGGCTTCGTGATGAGTGCACTCGGTCGCCTGAGCGTCGTGGGGGACGCAGTGTCGGTCGAGGACTGGAAGCTGGTGGTCACCGCGCTGGACGGGCGACGGATCGAGCGGCTTCGCGTCGAGCCGCGGGCTGGGCCGGCCGGTGCTGTGGCGGGCACTCTCGATGCGCCTCTCGATGGATCTCTCCATGGAGCTCTCGATGAACATGAACATGGAGATGGAGCGGTCGATGGAGAGGGGCGTAACGATGTTGAGGGCGAGGACGCCGATGCACCGAGCCCCGAGCCGGCGCGCGCCGAGCTGCCGGCTCCGGTGGAGCCTCGCGACCTCGCGCCGGAACGGGCAACGTCCGGCAGTCGATAGCCAGTGCTGGCAGAATGCCGCGCATGCCTGCTGCGGGAGTCCGACCACGCGTGCTCTCCGGCATCCAGCCCACCGCTGACTCGTTCCACCTCGGCAACTACCTCGGCGCCATCCGCCACTGGGTCGCGCTTCAGGACACGCATGACGCCTTCTACTGTGTCGTGGACCTGCACGCGATCACCCTCGAGCACAACCCCGCGCAGCTTCGCGACCGGACGCGGCTAGCTGCGGCGCAGCTACTGGCGGCGGGTCTTGATCCCGGGCGCTGCACTCTCTTCGTGCAGAGCCATGTTCCGGCGCACGCCCAGCTCGGGTGGGTCTTGGGCTGCCTCACGGGCTTCGGTGAAGCGAGCCGCATGACCCAGTTCAAGGACAAGTCGTCCCGGACTGGGGCCCGGCCGACGGTCGGGCTGTTCACCTATCCCGTGCTGCAGGCAGCCGACATCCTGCTGTACAGCACCGACGCGGTTCCGGTAGGCGAGGACCAGCGCCAACACCTCGAGCTCACTCGTGACCTTGCTCAGCGCTTCAACAGCCGCTACGGCGAGACGTTCAGGTTTCCGGAGCCGTACATCGTCAAGAACACCGGCAAGATTCTCGACCTGCAGGACCCCACAGCGAAGATGAGCAAGTCCAACTCGGCGGTCGCCGGCATCATCGAGCTGCTGGACGAGCCGGCGGTGAGCGCCAAGAAGATCCGCTCCGCGGTGACCGACGCCGGTCGCGAGGTGCGCTACGACCTCACGGACAAGCCCGGCGTGTCGAACCTGCTGACCATCCTTTCGGCGCTCGGCGGCAGGCGGATCGACCTGCTCGAGCAGGAGTTCACCGGTCGCGGGTACGGCGACCTGAAAACCGCGGTCGCGACCGCCGTCGAGGACTTTGTCAGGCCGTTTCGCGAGCGAACGCTTGCCTATCTGGAGGACACCGCCGCACTCGATGCCGTGCTCCGAGACGGTGCCGAGCGGGCGCGTGCCGTCGCGGGTGCCGTGCTCGCCACTGCCTTCGACCGCCTCGGCTTCGTCGCCGAGGCGCGTTGAAGCGGGCGGCGGTGGCGCTCATCGGTGTGGCGATCGCCATTCCCGAGCCGTACGGCAGCGATCTGCAGCGGGAACGAGGCCGCTTCGGCGACCCGCTTGCCGGTGCAATTCCCACTCATGTGACGCTGCTCCCGCCGACCGAGGTCGACACGGGTGATCTGCCCAAGGCGGAGTTGCATCTCGAAGACATCGCCGCTGGTCTGACGCCGTTCGAGATGCATCTGCTGGGCACCGACACGTTTCGGCCCGTCTCGCCGGTCGTCTTCGTGCGGGTGGCGCGTGGAGCCGAGGACTGCGAACAGATCGAGGGTGCCGTGCGGTCCGGCCCGCTGAACCGCGAAGTCGTCTTCGGCTACCACCCACACGTGACGATCGCTCACCATCTCCCCGACGAGACGCTCGATCGAGCGTGTGACGAGCTCGCGACATACGACGCGTGCTTCGCCGTGGCGAGCTTCAGCCTTTATCGCCATGGGTCAGACGGTGTGTGGCGACCCGATCGAACCTTTGCCTTCGGGCGCGGAACAAGCCAAGCACAGCCGAGCTGAGCATCCGGCCGGAACCCCTGCTGGGGATCGGCCGGCTACTCCGCGTCAGGGGCATCACCAGGGCGGGCAGCGTTGGCCGTTGGCTCTCGCCGCCGCCCGAGCGATGCGGACGCGGTGCATGGTGCTCGTTCAGCCGCCGCCGCCGCCCAGCAATCCGCCGACGTCGCCGAGCAGGTCGCCGGCCACCGAGATGCCGCCGCCGCCGCCGAGCAGCCCGCCGACGTCACCCGCGTTGGCTGCGCCGACACCGCCTCCCGCCACGCCGACCACTGAGCCGAATGTTGCGCCGAGCGCGATGAGAACGGAAGCGAACTTCTTCTGGGATGGGTTCATGGGTCGGAGCGTAGTTGCCATAATACTCTCTGCGCTAGTACCTGGACACGAAGAATTCCGGGCACGTGCTTGGCCCATTTCGTCCGATAGCTCCCGGTGCGCCGTCGGACGGAGCACGTATCTCCGGCCCCCTGGTGCCTCGTTGCCCCCTGAGGGAAGTTGGTCACTCGCGACGGCGGCCCGCACGCGAGCGGGAGCGATGCTCCCGGCGAAAATGTAAGACGGCGTCCGCCGCGCCCGGACGTCGTCGGCGAGGACTTTGCCGAGACTTGACCTTCGCCATGCCGTAACCGCGGCCAGAAGTCGACTTCGCGAAGGATGGGTGGATTTCCGCTTTGAAGATCATCACGGGGCGTGACAGGGCTCAGCCTGCCCACCACCGAGGGCGCCTTCCAGTGGACGGCGACGGAAGCGAATCGATGGTCCTACGCTCCCGGTTGAGTTCGATGCGGCAAGCGGCCCCGGATGCGACCGGTCGAGGGCGCTGGGTCACCCGAAGAAGCGTGGGCGTACACGCCGTGGGGGGCGCGCCCTACCATGTCCAGCGTGAAGAGGCACCGGTCAGCGTGAAGCGGCAGTCGGAGTCAGGGCTGCCGATCGAGCCGGTGTACGGGCCGGACACACCGGACGGCTGGGACCCCGCGACCGCCCTGGGCGAGCCCGGCGAGTTCCCGTACACACGTGGCGTCTACCCCTCGATGTACACCGGCCGGCCGTGGACGATGCGGCAGTACGCCGGTTTCGGGACCGCCGTGGAGTCCAACGAGCGCTACCACCAGCTGATCGCGAACGGGACTGCAGGGCTTTCGGTCGCTTTCGACCTGCCCACGCAGATGGGCTACGACTCTGACGACCCGGTCGCGCACGGCGAGGTCGGCAAGGTCGGCGTTGCGATCGACTCGATCGACGACATGCGCATCCTTTTCGACCGCATCCCGCTCGACCAGGTGTCGACGTCGATGACGATCAACGCGCCGGCCGCGCTGCTGCTTCTGCTCTACCAGCTCGTCGGGGAGGAGCAGGGTGTCGCTGCCGCCGACCTGACCGGCACGATCCAGAACGACGTGCTGAAGGAGTACATCGCGCGCGGGACCTACATCTACCCGCCGGCCGAGTCACTGCGTCTCATCACCGACATCTTCCGGTACTGCCGGAAGGAGTTGCCACGCTGGAACACGATTTCGATCTCCGGCTACCACATGGCAGAGGCGGGTGCGACGCCCGCGCAGGAGATCGCGTTCACTCTCGCGGACGGCATCGAGTACGTCCGGGCCGCGATCGCGAGCGGGCAGGACGTCGACGAGTTCGGGCCGCGGCTGGCGTTCTTCTTCGTCGCGCGTACGACGCTGCTGGAGGAGGTGGCGAAGTTCCGCGCGGCGCGGCGGATCTGGGCCCGGGTGATGCGCGACGAGTTCGGGGCGCGCAACCCGAAGTCGCTGATGCTGCGCTTCCACACCCAGACCGCCGGTGTGCAGCTCACTGCCCAGCAGCCGGAGGTCAACCTCGTGCGGGTCGCGCTGCAGTCCCTCGGCGCGGTGCTCGGCGGCACGCAGTCGCTGCACACCAACTCCTTCGACGAGGCGATCGCGCTCCCCACCGAGAAGGCCGCGCGCCTGGCGCTGCGGACGCAGCAGGTGCTGGCGTACGAGACCGATGTGACCGCGACCGTGGATCCCTTCGCCGGCTCGTACGCGATGGAAGCGCTGACAGATGGCGTCGAGGCCGAGGCGCTCGCCCTGATGGCTCGGGTCGAGGAGCTCGGGGGTGCGGTGGCCGCGATCGAGCAGGGCTACCAGAAGGAGGAGATCGAGCGCTCCGCCTACAGGATCGCGCGGGAGATCGACGGGGGCGAACGCGTCGTCGTCGGGCTCAACCGATACGCGCTCGACGTGGAGGAGCCGTACGAGCCGCTTCGGGTCGATCCGGCGATCGAGGCACAGCAGGCCGAGCGACTGGCGCGGCTGCGATCCGAGCGCGACAACGGCGAGGTTTCGCGCCACCTCGAGGCCATGTGCGCGGCGGCGATGCGCACCGGCGCGGACGCGAACGTCCTGTACCCGATGAGAGAAGCGCTCCGCGCTCGCGCCACCGTGGGCGAGGTCTGTCACGCGCTGCGCGGAGTGTGGGGCCGCTACGTGCCGCCCGACTCCTTCTGACGACGTGTCGCCGTGAGGATCTCTGCAAGACAGCCCCGCAGCTCGGCCTCGGGGCGCGTCAGCCCCGCCAGGAAGACGTCGTTGACCTGCTCGAACCGGCGGTTGGCGCTCGCGTGCGCCCGGCGGCCCGCCGGGGTGAGCACGATGACGTAGGACCGACGGTCGGAGGGGTTGGGGATCTGGCGCGCGTGGCGGCGGGCCATCATTCCGCGCACCCAGTCCGAGACGGTCGTGGCCGGCGCGTGCAGCTCCTGGGCGAGCTCGGACGGGGTCCGCGGTCCAACGTCAGACAGGTGGCTGTAAAGGGCGTACTCCTCAGGCGTGAGCGGGCTCTTCGTCATGCCGTCGCTGAGCATCTCGCCCGCCGCGTGGGCCACGACGAACACGTCGAAGAGCAGAGACGTTCCCTTGACGTTGGGCCGGCCACTTGGCGGCATGTGAGTCTCCTCTGGCTCAGTCTTTTGCCTGATCGACGTTACTACGGATCCGTAGTAACGTCGGATCATGTTGCTATTGCGTCCGTCACTCGGGTCACGATGGATCATCGGCTTGGTCGGCGCGACGTTGATGACGGGCTGCACGGCGGCCGACGGGGATGGGGCGGATGCGTCGACGACCTCTCGGATGGCCAGTGCAGGGGCTAAAGACCTCGATCTCTTTCTCTCCCGGCTCGAGGAGGTTCACCCGGAACCGTTCCACGGCATCTCGCGGAGCGACTTCGTCGATGCGCTCCGCGCTCTTCAGGACCGGCTCCGCAACCTCGATGCGGACGAGACAACGGTCGAGGTCATGCGTCTCGTCGCACTGTTGAGCCGGGCGGGGCGCGACGGTCACCAGTTCGCGCTGCCTCAGCCCGGTCATGAGGGAGCCGTGCTGCCGTTGCGGATCTACGAGTTCGACGAGGGTGTTTTCGTCACCGCTGCGATGCCCGGCGCATCGGACATCGTCGGAGCCGAGCTGCTGGCGATCGGCGACACTGACATCGAGGAAGTGGTGACGCTCGTCGAGCCGCTCGTGCCGCGCGACGGGCCGTCGACCGTCGCTGCGTTCCGGTCGGTGTTCCTGCTCCGAACGGAGGTCCTGCGCGGGTTGGGCGTCCTGGCGGATAGCGCGGTGACGGTGACGATCCGCCACGGAGGCACCGAACGGACGGTTGAGATCGACCCGGCCGACTTCGATGCTTACGTGTCGTGGGCGGGCGAGTACGGCATGTTCGGCCTTCCGGACCGGGCGGACACCACGTACCTGTCGGGCACCGATGAGATCCTGCGCGCTGAGCAGCTGCCGGGAAGCAGCGCCGCCTATCTCCGCTACACCAGGGTCGAACGTCCCGCCGCCAGTGCGCTCGAAGCTGCGCGCGCGCTCCTTACGAATCAGAGCATCGACCGGGCGATCCTCGATGTCCGGCAGAACCCTGGTGGCGATAATCACAACAATCCCAGCATGATCAAGCTCGTCACAGATTTCGTCGACGCTCATCCCGGTGCACCGGTGGTGGTCTTGACAGACAGGGTCACCTTCTCGGCTGCCGCCAACCTGGTCACCGACATCGAGGGCACGGTCGACCCGGTGTTCGTGGGCGAGGCGATGGGCGGTGGGCTGAACTTCTGGAACGACGTGACGCAGGTTCGGTTCGACGATCTGCCCGTCCCGATGCAGATCGGCGTGAGCACGAAGTACTGGGAACGCAGCACTCCCGGCGACGAGCGGCTCACGATCGAGCCCGACGTCGCGGTGCCGGTGACAGCGGCGGACTACTTCGGCGGTCGTGACCCTGCGCTGGCCGCGGCGGCAGTCGCACCGGCGAGCTAGGTCGTTGCGGCCGTCCTCACCGCGGCACCTCGGTCGACCGGATTCTCCAGCAGTGGGACGAAGGCCAGCTCCGCTGCTCCGACCAAGGCGGAGTCGTTGCCCAAGGCCGCCAGCGCGAGGCGCACCTGTTCCCGCGGGGCGGTCAGAGCCGTTGCCAGCGTCTGCTGGGCGTACGGCTCGGCAGCCGCATAGATCTCCCGGGTCGCGCCGCCGAAGATCACGATCTGCGGGTTGAGGATGTTGACGAGGTTGGCGACACCGACGCCCAGCCAGTGGCCGACCTGCCTGATGCCCGTACGCGCCGAGTGGTCGCCCTGCTCGAAGGCGCGGAGCACGTCGGCGAGTGAGGTGCCCGGTGGGCTCTTGGTGGCGCGCAGGATCGCCTCCTCGCCGACCTGCGTCTCCCAGCAACCGCGGGCTCCGCACCGACACGGCGCACCCCGCTGGCGCACGACCATGTGCCCGACCTCCCCGGCGTACCCGCCCGTGCCGACCATGGGCTTGCCCCCCAGGATGATCCCGCCGCCGAGGCCCACCTCGCCGGAGAGGTAGAGAAGGTCCGCGACGCCGGTTGCGGCGCCCCGAATGTGCTCGGCCATCGCGCCCAGGTCGGCGTCGTTGCCGATGGCGACCGGCAACGATTGCCCGATCCGGTCCGAAAGGAGCTTGCCGAACGGCACGTCGCGCCAGCCGAGGTTCGGCGCCAACCGTACGGCGCCGCCTGCGGTGGAGACGAGCCCGGACACACTCACGCCGACACCCACGCAGTGCGCGCGTGGTGGGGCCGCGTCGACAATTCCGGTGATCAGCTTGGCTGTTCGTCGCACGGTCTGTACGACGGACTGGCCGCCGCGTGCGAGCCGGACCTCGCGACGGTCCAGGACGACGCCACCGAGCCCCACGCGAGCCGCCGACAGGTGGTCGGCCCCGAGGTCCACAGCCACTGCGAACACGCGCTCCGATGCGGGCTCGACCACGATCGAGGGCCGACCCGCCGCGCCGGTGCCCGCGGGATTCGTCTCGCGTACCAGCTCCAGCTGGGCCAGTTCGGTCACCAACGCCTTGACGGTGCTGCGGTTCAGGCCCGTCGACGCGGTGAGGGCGGCGCGCGAGCTGGCGCCATTGAAATGCACCAGGCGCAGCAGCGTCGCCAGGTTGTGGCGGCGCACGTCCTCCTGGGAGCTGGCTGTCGGTGTGCTCCTCATCGGCGACCGGTCATGAGCGGTTTGCGCGCAGGTGCCGGCGGCGTCGGCCTGCGTCGGCGGACGGCGCCGTTGACCGGAGTTGGTGGGCGGCGCATGAATGGCCTCGGTTGCTGGCCATCGAAGCCCGGGCGCTAGCCGCGGCCGGTTGACGCTGCGCGGCGCCGGGACAGGGCGTCGACGCTCGCCGCGACGAGCAGGACGACGCCGGTGACCATGTAGACGGTGCTCGAGGGCTGGTTCAGCAGGCCCATCCCGTTGATGATGACGGCGATGACAAGGCCGCCCAGGATGGCGTCGAGGACGCGGCCTTTGCCACCGAACAGGCTCGTCCCGCCGATCACTGCGGCCCCCACCGCGTACAGCAACGTATCCGCGCCGCCGGTGGTCGGCGAGATGGAGTTGTTCCGGCTGGCGAGCAGGATGCCGGCAACCGCCGCCAAGGTGGAGCCGATGACGAAACACAGGAGGCGTATCTGACGGACGTTGATGCCGGCCCGGCGCGCCGCCTCGGCGTTACCGCCCACGGCGTACACATGCCGCCCGAACGACGTCCGGCTCAGGAGGAAGTTGAGGCCGACATAGAGAACGAGGAGCACCGCGACGACGACGGGAACGCCCTTGAGGGACGTGGCTGCCGGGTTGCGGCTGCGCTCGACGCTGAGGTAGGCGGTGGCTGCCAGCAGCAGAACTGCGACCACGACGATCTTGGCGACGAGCACCGCGTGCGGCGGGGTCTGCAGCCCGCCGGCGCGGCGCACCGCCGCGCCGCGCAGCGTGATGACGGCGTAGATCACAACGGTACCGACGGCCAGAATCCAGCCGAGGGGGACGGGGAGGTCGTCGTTGTTGATCGCGATCAGGGTCGAGTCGCGGACAGCGACGGTGCCGCCCTCGCCGATGAGTTTGAGCAGAACTCCTTGCAAACCGAGGAATGCCGCGAGCGTCACGACGAATGACGGGATGCCTAGTCGAGCCACCAGCAACCCGATGAACATACCGACGACCGCCCCGGTGGCCAGGCACGCGAGCACCGCGATCCACCAGGGCAGCTCGCGCTGTGTGACGACGATGCCCATGACCGCGGCCGCGGTGCCTGCGGTCCACCCTGCGGCCAGATCGATCTCACCGAGAAGCAGGACGAAGACCAGACCCATGGCGATGACGATGACGGCCGCGCTCTGGTGGATCAGGTTGGCAAAGTTGAACGCGTTCGTGAAGGTCGACGGTCGCAGGGCAGAGAACACGGCCACCAGCACGAGCAGGCCGAGCATCGCGGGCAGCGCACCGACGTCACCGCCGCGCAGGCGCTGGACGTACTCGTTGACTGCTCCGCCGATCCCCTCCGTGGGCGGCGTCGGCTCGGGCGTGCCGGGCGGCAAGGTCGTGGTCCCGCTGGCCTTGCTGCTCATGGCGTTTCCTCGTCGGTGGTGGCGGACATGGCGCCCAGTGCGGGCAGGTCCGGCAGGTCATCCACGGTGTCACTCGCAGCCGCAAGCCCGATGGCACCGGAGCGGCCGCCGGTGATCAGCTCGACCACCTGGTTGCGAGCCACGTCACCGACCCGGACCTGAGCGGCCATCCGACCGAGGTAGAGAACGGCAATCGTGTCTGCCACCTCGAAGACGTCGTTGAGGTTGTGGCTGATCAGGACGACGCCGAGACCGTTGTCGGCCAGACGCCGCACGAGTTTGAGCACCTGCTCCGTCTGTGCGACTCCCAGCGCGGCGGTGGGTTCGTCGAGAACCACGACGCGGGAGTTCCAGATCACGGAGCGGGCGATCGCAACGGTCTGGCGCTGCCCACCGGAGAGGCTGGCGACATGCTGACGCACAGACCGCACGGTGCGTACGGAGAGCCCGGCGAGCGTCTCCTTGGCCCGGCGCTCCATGGTGACCTCGTCGAGGCGGCCGCCCGCGGTGATCTCCCGACCGAGGAAGAGGTTGTGGACGATGTCGAGGTTGTCGCAGAGAGCGAGGTCCTGGTAGACGACTTCGATGCCCAATGCGTTGGCCTGCTTGGGATTGGTGACTGTGACGACGTTCCCGTCGAAGGTGTACTCACCCGAGTCGAAGGCGTGGATGCCGGCGATCCCTTTGATCAGAGTGCTCTTGCCCGCGCCGTTGTCGCCGACGAGAGCGGTGACCTGGCCGGGGAAGACATCGATGTCCACGCCTTGCAGCACATGGACCGGGCCGAAGCTCTTGTTGACGCCACGCAGGGACAGCAGCGGCGCCTCCGTCCCGCTGACCTCGGCGCGTACGGCCTCGCTCGTCGTTGTCACGGTCCACCCTTCACGAGCTGCTTGTCCGTCGCCGATGTGCTGCGGGTTCTTCGAAAAAGAGACTTGCACCTGAAGAAGGGCCCGGCTCCACGATGTGGAGCCGGGCCTGATGGCAACTACTCGATGCCGAGCTCGGTGCACGCGGCGGCCGCGTCGCCGGTGCAGATGTCGGCCGCCGCCCAGAAGCCGTCGTCGATGACGTCCTTGACGTTGTCGCGGTAGATCGCCTGCGGCTCCGCGAGCACAGATGGCACCTCGACGCTGAGGACCGTGTCGGTCACCGAACCTTCGGCGAGCCCGGCGGCGTCCTCGCCGTTGATGAGTGCGATCGCCAGCTCCGCGGCCGCGTCAGCCTCGACCTTGATCGCCTTGTACACCGTCATGCACTGGTCGCCGGCGAGGATCGCCTGCAGGCCGGCGACACTTGCGTCCTGTCCCGTGACCGGGACCTGACCGTTGAGACCGTTGGCGGCGAGGCGGGCGATGATGCCGCCGGCCATCGTGTCGTTCGCGGAGATGACACCGTCGATCGCGCCGTCGTTCTGGGTGTACAGCTGCTCGAAGGCGTCACCGGCAATGTCCTCGTCCCACTCACCGGTCTGGTCGCCGACGAGGGTGTAGTCGCCCGAGTCGATCTTCGGCTGGAGGTACTCCTGGTAGCCCTGCTTGAACAACGCCGCATTGTTGTCCGTCGGGTCACCGTTGATGAAGACGATGTTGGCGCCTGTTTCCTTGCCTGCGTCGGTGAGGCACTTCTCGAGGCCTTCACCCATGAGGCCGCCGACCGCGACGTTGTCGAAGGACACGTAGTACGACGCGCCGCCGCCCAGCGTCAGGCGGTCGTAGTCGATCGTCTCGATGCCGGCTGCCTGTGCCTTCTTGAGGCACGCGGTGCCTGAGTCGGAGTCGAGGTTGACGATGAGAAGGACGTTGACGCCGGCGTTGATCATGCTGTCGCAGATCGTGGCGAACTTCGACGTGTCGCCGTCCGCGTTCTGTATGTCGGAGTCGACGCCGGCCGCTTCGAAGGATGCCTCCAGCAGCGGGCGGTCGTTGGCCTCCCACCGCGGCGATGTGGCCGAGTCCGGCAGGATCACGCCGACCGAACCCGCCGCCTCGGCGTCGCCGCCGGTGTCACTCGTCGAGTCGGTGCCTGTCTCGGTGGCGTCGTCGCCACCGCACGCGGAAAGCAGGAGTGCAGCCGCGGCCGCGCCAGCGGCAGCCAGATGGTAACGCTTGCCCATGTGAAGTCCTTCCGATCATTGGTCGGCTGTGGCCGGAGAAAAGGGTTCGTTGGCCGGTGCCACAACGCGGTGCGGGCGTGCTCGAGCGAGGTGTGACGCTCAGCGTCCGTCGAGGAGAATTGTTGTGAACGACAACTTAAGACAGGAGGGTCGACCCATCAAGTGTTTCCACCGCGTTACTTCCCGTATCGCCATAACGATTGGATCACGCCGCGCGGACCGAAACGCTGCCTCGTCGCACTCCGGGTCCGACTGACCGCGGGCTGCCGCGGACAACCGCCGTGCGGCGAGGACGTCTCGTAAACTGGACCGATCGTGACTGATCACCAGCCCGGCCTCGCGCCCGACGTCGTCGACGACGTGGAGCGGCTGACAAAGTCGCTCGCCGACGAGCTCATCGCCGTGCGGCGAGACATCCATGCGCATCCTGAACTGGGTGATGCGGAGTTCCGCACCACGCGTGTGCTCGCCGAGCGGCTGCGCGCCGTCGGACTAACCCCGCGGGTGCTGCCGGCCGGGACTGGTCTGGTGTGCGACGTCGACGCCGGGATTGAATCGGGACAGCGCCCCGTCGCCCAGCGATCGGTGGCCCTGCGGGCCGACATCGACGCGCTGCCGATCGTCGACGAGAAGGATGTCCCGTACCGGTCGACGGTCGCAGGCGTCTGCCATGCCTGCGGGCACGACGTCCACGCCGCGGCGGTGCTGGGTGCAGGGCTGGTTCTCAACGAGCTGGCCAGAGCGGGCGCCTTCCAGGGGCGGGTCCGGCTCGTCCTGCAGCCTGCCGAGGAGATCATGCCCGGCGGCGCCGAGCAGGTCATCGCGGCGGGCGGGCTCGACGGTGTGGAGCGCATCCTGGCATTGCATTGCGATCCGCGGGAGTCTGTCGGCCGTGTCGGCCTGCGCGTCGGTGGCATCACCGCGTCGGCAGACCAGCTCACAGTGCGGCTCACGGGCCGCGGCGGTCACACAGCCAGGCCGCACCTCACGACGGATGTGGTGTACGCGCTGGGAGAGGTGGTCACCCGGGTGCCCGCGGCGCTGTCCCGGCGGGTGGACCCGCGGGCCGGCCTGTCGTTGGTGTGGGGCCGCATCAGCGCCGGCGTCGCCGCCAACGTCATCCCCGACCGCGGCGAGGTCTCCGGCACGTTTCGCTGCCTCGACGCCGGCACGTGGGCGGCGACGAAAACCCTGATTCCCGAGCTGGTCGAGCAGGTCGTCGCTCCGTACGGCGTGGGATGCGAGGTCGAGTTCTTCCGCGGCGTACCGCCCGTGATCAACGAGGCGAGCTCGACCGAGCTGCTGCGGCTGGCGACCGAGGGCGTGCTCGGCGCCGATGCCGTCCGCCCGACCGAGCAGAGCCTGGGCGGCGAGGACTTCGCGTGGTACCTCCAGCAGGTTCCCGGTGCGCTGATCCGTCTGGGCGTACGCGCCGACGATGCCGAGCAGGTCGATCTGCATCGCGGCGACTTCGACGTCGACGAGCGGGCCATCGGCATCGGTGTCTCGATCCTGGTGTGCGCGGCGCTGCTCGCGCTCGAGGCGGAGCCGCCGATCGCCTAGGCACGACACGCAAGGGTTGTCCCGCGGCGTGACCTCTGCTCCGTAACGGTGTCGTTGCACGCCTGCGAACAGCATGTGTGGGCGGGGGCGGCGAGGCTAAGGTGTCCCGGACCCCACCTGAACGTCATGTGGAGCCGAGACTGAGGAGGCACCATCGTGCGTCGGACGAGCAGGATCGCCGTTGCGCTCACCGCATCCGCCCTCACCCTGACCGCGTGCGGCAGCGAAGACCCGGTGGAGGAGGATTCCGGCGCCGGGACCACTCCGAGCGCGGAGTCGAGTGAGGAGGAGTCCGCCGAGGAGGAGCCTGAGGAGCCCGCGGCCGACTTCCAAGTCGGGATGGCGTACGACCTCGGCGGTCGCAACGACCAGTCCTTCAACCAGGCCGCGGCAACCGGCATGGACATGGCGGCCGACGAGCTCGGCGTCGAGACCCAGGAGTCCGAAGCGCAGCCCGGAGAGGCCGAGTCCGCTCGCGAGGAGCGGCTGCGTACGTTCGCCGACGCGGGCTTCAACCCGATCATCGCCGTCGGGTTCGCGTACTCCGCGTCCGTCGGCAAGGTCGCGTTGGAGTACCCCGAGGTGACGTTCGCGATCGTCGACGACGCGGTCGAGGGCGAGAACGTCACCAATCTGCTGTTCGCGGAGGAGCAGGGCTCGTTCCTGGTCGGTGCGGCCGCGGCGCTGAAGAGCGAGGCAGGGCACATCGGCTTCGTCGGCGGTGTCGAGGTGCCGCTGATCCAGAAGTTCGAGGCCGGCTACGTCGCAGGTGCGACGGCGGTCAACCCCGACATCGTCGTCGACATCACCTACCTCACCCAGCCGCCGGACTTCTCCGGCTTCGGCGACCCGGTCAAGGGCCGTACAGCTGCCGACGGCATGTACCAGGCGGGCGCGGACATCGTGTACCAAGCGGCGGGCGGCTCCGGGAGCGGCGTCTTCGAGGGCGCGCTCGCGGCCGGCGGGCTCGCGATCGGTGTCGACTCAGATCAGTACAACCTGGTTCCGGATGCGCAGAAGCCAGTGATCATGACGTCGATGCTGAAGAAGGTCGATGTCGCGGTGCACGAGTTCATCACGGCGTTTGCCGACCGCTCGGTCGAGGCCGGCCCGATCATCTTCGACCTGGAGTCCGATGGCGTGGGTTACGCCACGACCGGCGGCGCGATCGACGACATCGCCGGTGACCTGGAGGACTTCAAAGCCCAGATCATCGCTGGTGACATCACCGTCCCGACGACTCCGTAGCCACCTCAGCTCGGAACGAGGCCCGGGACCCTGCATCTGGGGGTCCCGGGCCTCGCTCCAGGCGTCAGCGGCACAGCGTCCGCTCCGCCGTCGCGGTCAAGAGCCGGGCAACGTCGTCGATGGGCAGCTGCCGGTCCGTGTATAGCGCGTCGAAGCTCGCGAAGCTTGCAAGGACCCATAGGACCTCGGCCGCCTCCTCGGCGCTGACTTCGGGGCGGAGTAGGTCCTGCTCGGCAAGCCGCTCGGATAGATGGCGCATGCCGCCCCAGCGGCGCTCCTCGAGCCGGACGATCGCACCTCCGAGCGATTCGGGGTCCAGCGCCGACATCGAAAAAAGCGCGACCGCTACATCGCGGAAGCTGGCGAAGATCTCCACACCGGTGCGCAGCCCGCCCCGCAGATGCTCGCGCGCGTCGGGGTGCGCGACTGCCTCGGTGAGCCGCGCCAGGCCGGCCCGTTCCCAGAGATCGGTCGTGAGGGCGTCGAAGAGCCCAGCCCGGGAGCCGAAGACGACGTAGACCGTGGATCGCGCAACGCCGGCCGCGCGCGCGATCCCATCGAGGCTGACCGGCTCGGTGGGCGCCGCTCGCAGCCGCTGCTCCAGCGCGTCGAGGACCCGCCGGCGCGTGGCCTCGGCCGCGTCGGCCCGCAACCGCTGCTCGTATCGCCGTGTAGCCATCGCCACTCTTTCTCTGATTTCGGTTGACACCCTGTCCGACACCGGACATCGTATCCGATCAAAGACAGACTGTCCGATGGAGTTGAGATGCAGGAAACAGACGTCCCGGTTCTGGTCATCGGAGCCGGCGCGGCGGGCCTGGCGGCCGCCACATCGCTCGCACGGCACGGCGTCGCGAGCCTTCTGGTGGAGCGACGGAGCCGCGGCTCCACGATGCCGCGAGCCACGGTGATCAGCACGCGTTCGATGGAGCTGGTGCGGTCGTGGGGGCTGGAGGACGAGGTCCTGGCCGGCGACACGGGAGCCGAGATGTTGCTGTGGGAGAGCGAGGCGCTGGCCCGGGCCTCGAGCGGGGTCGCGCACCCGGTCGGCTACCCGACTCGGGCGCAGGCGGCAGTGGTGAGCCCGTCGACGGCAACCAACGTGTCACAGGACTGGCTCGAGGAGAGGCTGCGGGACAACCTCGCCTCGCTCGACGCCGTGCGCCTGCAGATGGGCACGGAGCTTCTCGCCCTCGACAACACCACCGATGGTGTACGTGCCGTCACGCGCGATGCGTCGGGTCGGAGCAGCGTCGTACACGCCCGCTACGCGGTCGCAGCCGACGGAGCCCACAGCTTCGTCCGGAGGCGTCTGGGCATCCGCATGCACGGACCCGACGAGACCCTGACAGGTAGGCAGGTCCTCTTCCGCGCGCCGATATGGGAGTTGCTGGGCTCGGTGCGCTACCTGCTCTACTGGGTCACCACGTCGAACGCGGAGGGGCTGTTCCTGCCGGCGGGGCGCGGGGACCGGTGGATCTACGCACCCGGCGGTGACGACACCGCCGACCTCGAACACGGGCGACTTCTCGAGCTCATCCGGCGGGGTGCCGGGGTGCCGGACCTCGAGCCTCAGATCGAGCGGATCAGTACGTTCCACGCCGCCGGCCAGCTGGCCGACCGGTTCCGATCGGGCAACGTCTTCCTCGCCGGTGACGCGGCGCATCGCGTGACCCCGCGCGGCGGGACCGGGATGAACGTGGCCCTGCACAGCGGCGCCGACCTCGGCTGGAAGCTCGCCTGGGCGCTGCGCGGCTGGGCTGATACAGAGCTCCTCGACACGTACGAGTCCGAGCGCCGCACCGCGGTGGCGCACAACGTTGCGCGGTCGAACGACCCTGCCGGCAGTCGGCGACGGGTCGACGAAGAGTTGCACGTCGATCTCGGCGGGCGGCTGACACACGTGTGGGTGCGGTCCGGGTCCCGGCGCGTGTCGACGCTCGACCTCCTGGGGCCGGGGTGGACGCTGTTCACCGGTCCGTCACGGCGTGAATGGGAGGCGGCCGCGGCGGCCGTTCCCTCCCACGCGCCGGTTGTTGTCCGCGATCTCGACGCGGTCTCGGCTCGCGCGCTCGGAGTGGTCGGGGAGGGCGCCCTGCTGGCGCGACCGGACGGGGTGCCGGTCGCCATCTGGCCGTCCTCGGCGGGCGCGACGGCTGAGCTCGCAAGGGCGGTCCGGCTGGTTGCGCGCCCGGCTGGAGTGAGCGACCGGGCGGCGTGACAGAACGGCGCTACGGGTGTTCCGGTCCGGAACACTCTTGCCCCCCGGATCGACAGTCCTCATCACCGCTTATGAGGCGCTCGGCTCCCTGGTTCGCGGCTCGCGACCTCTTGGGTGGACCGTCTGTTTCAGGGCTCCCGTGCGTCAGCGCAAGGCATTGACGAGTCCCTGCACTGCCCCCCGGTCGCCCGCGACCGTGACCATGCCGGCGGCTACAGCGTCATCGACCGTCCCCTCGCGGTACACCATCGCTCGGACGGCCGCGACATCGCCGGTGACGATCGCGTGGGCATCGGGGGCGTGGCCGCGGCTCATCGTCAGCTGACCGCCAGCCACCCTGATGGCAACCCGATCCGCCTCGAGCCGAAGGTCGACCGCGACGGCAAGATCGCCAGCGGCGCCCGCGTCGAAAGTCGTCCGCAATGCCAGCAGCAAGGCATCCCGGCTCATCGGGCCAGTCGCGTCCAGTGGGCGTCGGCGCCCCCATCTCCCTAGCTCGATCAGGATCGGCTCCAGTGCGGCTCCCTCGGCTGTCAACGCGTACACGACCGAGCTAGCGGGCGGGCCGAGAGTCGTACGGCGGAGGACGCCCGCGGCCTCGAGGTCTTTGACTCGCTGTGACAGCACGTTCGGGCTCATGCCGTCAAGCCCATGGAGCAGGTCCCGGAACCGCTTCGGCCCGAGCAGGAGCTCACGGACCACCAGCAACGCCCACCGCTGCCCGACCACATCGAGTGCCCGCGCGACACCGCACGGGTCGTCGTACGTGCGACTGTCCATCGTCGCCAGCTTACTCCCGGCCAGCTAGCAGTCACTCCTAATTTAGGACTATAGTGCCGACGAGCCGCCGCGCAGGCCGGCCACACACCGGGAGGAGCGCGAGATGCGCACGCTGACAGTCATCGAGTTCGTCACGCTGGACGGCGTGATGCAGGGCCTCGGCTCGCCGGACGAGGACCGGGACGGCGGCTTCGAGCATGGCGGCTGGGCCGCTCCGTACTTCGACCCGGCGCAGGGTGCGGCAGCTGTCGAGGGACTGACGTCGACGACTGCCTACCTCTTCGGGCGCCGGACGTACGAGAAGATGGCGCAGTTCTGGCCGTACCAACCAGCCGAGAACCCGATGGCGTCACACCTCACCACCACGCCGAAGTACGTCGCGTCCCGCACGCTCTCTGAGCTCACCTGGTCGAACTCACTCCGTCTCGAGGGCGAGCTGGGGGCCGCGACCCAGGAGCTGAAGTCGACTGGAGAGGGCACTATCGCAGTCCTCGGGAGCGGCGTCCTGGTGCAGCAACTCATCGCGGAGCGGCTCGTCGACGAGTACCGGCTGTTCGTGCACCCGCTGCTGCTGGGCACCGGGAAGCGGCTCTTTCGCGAGATTGCTGAGCCACGGCCGCTGCGGTTGGCGCAGTGCACGCCCACCAGCACCGGGGTGCTCATGCTCAGCTACGCCGCGGAGTGACCGGCACTGTCAACAGGGCTCAGGACGTGCGGACCGGGGGTGCGATGCAGGCGAGCCCACGAGCTGCCTGCTGATCGTCGTCATTCGGGGTGTCGCGATCTGATGGCCGGGTAGCCTCGCTGGATCGGTCCGCCCGGAGCCTCACAGGGAGAGTGCGCCATCGTCGCTGCCAACGCCCCGGTGTCGGGCTCCTCCGCCGAACAACCCGGTGCCGCACCTGCCGTGCAGGTTACGGGAATCACCAAGCGGTTCCCCGGGGTCGTCGCCAACCACGATGTCGACATCTCCGTCGCAAAAGGCACCGTCCACGCGATCGTCGGGGAGAACGGCGCCGGAAAGTCGACGCTGATGAAGATCTTGTACGGCGTGCAGAAGCCGGACGAGGGCACGATCAGCCGCAACGGCAAGGAGTTGAGCTTCGCGTCGCCGTCGGATGCGATTGCGGCCGGCATTGGGATGGTGTTCCAGCACTTCATGCTGGCCGACAACCTCACCGTCCTCGAGAATGTCGTCCTCGGCGCCGAAAAGGCTCACGGCATCGGGGGAGGCGCGCGCTCGCGCATCCTCGAGCTCTCCGAGTCGTACGGCCTCGACATCGACCCAGACCGTCTCGTCGCTGAGCTGGGCGTCGGTGCGAGACAGCGCGTGGAGATCCTCAAGGTCCTCTACCGCGGCGCCGAGGTGATTATCCTCGACGAGCCGACCGCGGTGCTCGTGCCGCAGGAGGTCGACGAGCTCTTCGGCAACCTGCGCGAGCTGAAGGCGGAGGGCCTGTCGGTGCTCTTCATCTCGCACAAGCTCGACGAGGTGCTCGCCGTCGCCGACGAGATCACCGTGATGCGGCGCGGCACAACGGTGGCCACAGTTGACCCGTCAACCGTGACATCGCGCCAGCTGGCCGAGCTGATGGTCGGCTCCGAGCTGCCGAGCCCCGCGACCGAGACGTCGACCGTGACCGATCGGGTTCTCCTTGCCGTACGGCACCTCTCACTCGATCCGGGGGTCGGCCGCCTGCTGCTGGACGACATCTCGTTCGACATCCACGCGGGTGAGGTCCTCGGCATCGCGGGGGTCGAGGGCAACGGTCAGGCGGAACTCGTCGAGACGATCATGGGCATGCGACACGCGACGAGTGGCACCGTACGGCTGGGCCTCGCCGACAGCGACGACCGCTCGGGCACCGCGGGCGCGACCCGCATCGAGGACATCACCAGCTGGTCCACCAGGCGGCGCCGCGAGGCGGGCATCGGCTACATCCCAGAGGACCGGCACCGACACGGGCTGCTGCTCGAGGCACCCCTGTGGGAGAACAGGATCCTCGGTCACCAGACGCAGGAGCCCAATGTCAACGGGCCATTCATCGATCGCAAAGCCGCCCGCAAGGACACGGAGCGCATCGTCGCCGAGTTCGACGTGCGCACGCCCGGCATCTCCGTCCTGGCGTCCGCACTCTCCGGCGGCAACCAGCAGAAGCTCATCGTCGGCCGGGAGATGAGCGGCTCCCCGGTCGTCCTCATCGCGTCGCACCCGACGAGAGGCGTCGACGTCGGAGCGCAGGCTGCGATCTGGGACATCTTCCGCACCGCACGCCGGAAGGGCCTTGCAGTGCTCCTCATCTCGGCCGACCTGGACGAGCTGATCGGTCTCTCGGACACTATCAAAGTGCTGCTGCGCGGGCGATTGGTCGGCGACTTCGACCCGTCCGACGTCACCCCGGAGCAGCTGGGCTCGGCGATGACCGGCGCCGGCTCGGCGGTGGCGTGATGCGCCTCGACGTCCGCGGCATCGCACTGACGCTCGCCGCGCCGCTGCTAGCGGTCGTCGCCGCGGTCGTGATCGCG